>Ga0179593_1586283_pt1 | contig 27291 bp, 47 predicted proteins | sample CZODoug2_1_08_16_FD_185931 | JGI IMG/M metagenome (GOLD analysis project Ga0179593, IMG submission 185931) | Vadose zone soil fungal communities from Angelo Coast Range Reserve, California, USA - CZODoug2_1_08_16fungal (PacBio error correction) | ecosystem: Environmental > Terrestrial > Soil >...
TTGAGTGGAAGTCCCGAAAAAAAATTAAAAATCATGGGCAGAAATACAATAGGGGATTGTTTCCCGAGAAGGCTAAGAAAGAGCCAAGGGAAAGGGGGAAGAAAGGCGAATGGGGGGAACGGAAAAATAACACATGGTGTGGGTAGCGAAACAAAACATATCGGCAATGTTCGTCCAAGGATAAAGGGGAGGGGGGAAACGAGAGTAAGGCACTACAAGACTGTGTGTACAACAGTGAGGGGGGAACCAAGGGAGGGAAGCACCGGATGTGGAATTCTCTGAGCGGGGGTCAAAGTCTGGAAAAAGAACGAAGCAGGGGGAAAAATATGGGGGTCACGCATTTAACCAAAGGGGGACAACCTGAAGGGGAAGGACAACATGGGCTGAAATCTGGCAAGGGATGAGTGGTTATCAATAAAGAAAAACATAAGGGAGTTCCTTGTGTTGTAACCCTCATCTCGAAAAAACAAAGGATAAGTTGAAAAAGGAGGAGGGTAAAAACGGCAAAAAAAAAAGGCCAGACAAAAGGAGAATTGGGGTGTTGGGGGGGAGAATCAAAGGTGGAAGAGTGAATGAAAACATTCGACAGCTCCTATTGGTCGCAAATCCGTTGGTGGAAACTTTGTGGACTGGGGAGGATGGAATACTCCAAAAGGAAACAAAAGAGTGTAAGGGGGCCGGAACTAAGAGAAGGGCACCGCCGTGGAACAAAATAGCAAAGGGGGGACAACCTTAACTTCGGGTCGGGGGGGGGTTTCAAAACGGTTGGTAGCAAAAACAAAAAGGGATGTGGGTGTAGGCCGTGCAAAGGGGCAAGGCGGTTGGAAAAAAAAAACCAGGGAACGCCCGGGGGAAGGAGGGGTGGTGTTGGAGCTGTGCGCACTTGGGGGAAGTGAGGTCACGCATCAGTAGGTGAAGAGTGTGCGCCTTGTGGGCCATAAGGGGAAAAAAGATGAATGACTTGTCAAGCGTGCCAGAATCGCAATAGGGCAGTGAAACGTAAGCCAAAAAGAGGGAAACGAGCCAAACCAAGCGTGTGTGAATAAGGGGAGGGGGAAAATGGAACTTTTGAAAGGGCGGGCTTAGAACTCGGGACGGTGACCACAGTAAAGGCAGTGGCGGGACGCAAATTGGGGGGAAAACTTATCGTGGAGTGAAGGAGTAAAAGGGCGGTTATGGGGGGTACATCCATCAAAGCAGATGCAACCGGGGGTGGGGAGGAAAGGTTGGTATCAGGGGGGTGTGTCCGGGGAGGGGACCCATAAAGTGTCCGCAAAATGAATCAAAAAAGAGACTTTTCGGGGGGGGTCCCAAGAGTAAGGTCCCGTGGGATCGCGACGACGCGGGGCACTGCGTTGGGGGCGAAGGACGGGGGGTTCTTTGATGGTCAGCGGGTGAACGTGAAGGAGACGGACAAGAATGAAACCGAAGCCTCTCAGGGGTAGCAGGAAAGACGAAAAAAGGGTTGAAGGACAGGTGTGTTGGGGGTGAGGAATGACTTGAGGGGGGGGAGGAAATGGCCGTTGAAAAAAGAAAGGTGTCAAAACAGCGGGTGAGTCGGGAAGGGGAGAAATGCAACCTCGGGGGAGTAGGGGTTGGGCAGCCTGATGGCGGATTCAAGGGTGCAGGAAGAAGATGAACACAGTTACAACCTGAACAGTTGGGGGGGGAAAAAAAGGGGGGCATTCGGCCAAGTGCAGAAAGAGGGGGGGGAGATAAAGAGTGTATACTGAAGGCCTCATACAGAAGATGAAAGGTGACAGACATCCAGGTGATAAAAAAACACAGAAAAAAGGTGCCAACCATCCAATGCTTTGAAAGCGCTGTTCTTGAAAATAGCCGATGGAGGAGGGGATGGGAAAGGAGGCGCCTTCACGAAGGCACGAGAACAAAAGGGGGACTTTTGAAGGAAACAAAAAAGGAAAGCAATCTTACAAAGGGGAAGAGAGTGTGGGCCCTTGTGCGTTGCAGGGGCGTGAAGCCAGTAACTGACAAGGGGGAGTATGGGAAAGGGAGGGAAAAGAGTCACAAGAATTATCTCATGGGAAAGGGGAAACAAAGGCTCATTGACCCGAGGACTTGGGAACGCGCTATTCGATGACTGGGGGGGGAGGGATTACTCAAGGAGGGAAAGTAACGTAGAAGGCAAGAAAAGCTGGAAAGGTGTGGGGGGATGCTGGGGACCCGTGTCCGCCAGGGTGCATGAAAATAGTGAATGGGACGGCAAGGGGGGATACGGAAAAAAGAGTTAAAGGGCATCAGGGCCGCAACACTCGAAAGGAAGCGTAAAAAAAAAAATCGGGAGGGGGAGGGATTGGAAAAAAAAATACTTTTGCAGAATAAAAAAAATGAGAATCAGGAAAATCCGTTGGTCCGAGGGATTCATCAAGGGTGGGGAAAGGGGTGGTAAATCAGACGTTGGTTCGGGGGAGACCAAAAAGAAGGGTTGTGCAGCGAGGACTACCGAAAGGTCAAAAAACGGGGTCCTCGGGTGGGGGTGGAGGAAAAAAAGAAACAAACCGGACTCAGCAAAAAAACAAGGGGAAACAAGAAAATCGCAGAATCCAAACAACAACAATAAAAAGAGGTAAAACTCGAGGAAACACCTGATCTGGGGGTGGCGCGGGAACAAAAGAAAAAGTTGGGTGGTGGGGGGCTGATCCCGGAGAGGGAGGGCAGTGTTAAAAAGGGTAAACGAAAGTCTGTGAGGTAGCAGTAAGGAAAAAAAAATCCAAGGAACCTATGCTCCCCAAGAGCAGATGGGGACAAGGGGGAAAGAGGGTGGGGGAAGGGGGGGCAAACCCTTTCAGAACAAAACCTCTCGGAGTATCAGCGAGGGGAAAAAAAGGGGGAGTCGTTGAGGGGGGCATGGGGGGGGGGAAAAAAAAAAAATTTAAATCGGAGATATGGTTACGCCCTGGGGGGCGCCCTAGAAAGGGAAAAAAGGTTGTGAAACCGGCTAGGGGGTGACGGAGCCGAAGCAAACAAAAGTGAAAAAAAATTGGGTGACGGACGTAAGAGAGGGACAAAGCCTGGAACGGGACAGCAGAAAAAACAAAAAATCAAAAGATTCTCTGTGGACTTGGACCGAGGAGTAAAAAGGAGAAAATGAAATACTTGTGAGAATGAGGTCAGTCACGACAGGGGCTAGAATGATGAAGGGCGACTGAAGGGGGAAAAACTGAAAGGGGTATCAACTCAAGGTTGGGGAGACAGGACTTGTCAGTGTCAAGTCCCTTGGGAAGGGATCGCAAGAAAATGGGAAAAACACAGGCCCCAAAGGACTGGCGTAGCGACAGGGGCCGATGAAGAACGACGGGAAAAAATGGTGAGAAGTTCTCGCCGGAAAGGGGGATAACCCACGAAAGAGGGGGCGAAAGGTCCCAATCGGCGCTTCAGAGGAGCGCGAAGAAGTCAACCTGCTTGGGTAAGAAGTGCGTGCTGGAACTTACTTCAAAAATGTTAAACACTAAAAATGGGTAAAAAGTTCACAGTCAACTGCACGGGAAAAGGAACCAGAAAAAAAGTGAGGGGGAGACCAAACGGGGACGGCACTGGCGATGTGTGACAAGCGAACTCGAAAGATGTAAGTGGAAGGGTGGGAAAATGAGTGGGGGGGGAATCAAAGTACGAAAAGCACTGAACGACATTTCGGGCAACCTAACGAGGGGGAGGTAGGGGGGGGAAAAGCTCGCGCAACTTGACGCAAGAAGTGGATGTGGGGGACACGGGGGTTGGGGGATAAAACGGATGCACAGTTGGGCCGCCAGCAAAAAGAAAAAGACAAACAGCCTGCAAGGGGGGAGGGGGGGGGGAGAGTGGCAAGGGGTAGGTTTGAAAATAGAAAAATTGGAGGATTCTGGGTTGGGCCATTATGGGGTGAAATGAGGAGAAAAGCGGGAAGAGAACGTCCAAGGGCGGACGGTCAAAAACGGGGAGGGAGAAATTGCAGTAAGAGGTTAAAACTCCTCGAACAACCAGGAAGGACACAGGCTGAAAAGCGAAGTCTCAGGGGGGCATGTAAAAGTAAGGGGTGAATGATGGGGGAGGAACCTCAGAAAACGGTTGTGGAAAAACCGGACCGTGCAACGGACGGGGTGCCCTGGATTCCTTTTCTAATGGGGAAAAAACTCAAAAAAAACTAAAGTTTAACAACAAGGGGGTGATGGGGAAACGGACAGGGTGCGGCCGTCGAAGTGCAGACGGGAAAGGAAACGACCCGATCCAAATGGGGGGTGGGGAAAAAAAGAAAAAAAGGAGGCACAGGCTCCTCAAAAAAAAAAAAAACGAGGCAACGGAGATGGAGAAGAAAGAGGAAGGCTCGGAGGTGGGGGGTTTCGAGACTCCGCGGGGGAGGTGCCGCCGGGTTGTAGGCATCTGACAATCATTGACCTGGGGAGGAGTGGGGGAAGTTTAAAAAAACGCGGAGAGAATGGGTACGTGGGCCGCCGGGGAAAAAGATGAAAAAGAATCCCGAAAAAGGGCGAAAATTATCAACTGAAGAGCAGAAAAGGAGGGTGGGGCGAACTTCAGTTGGTCAGACATAAAGGGTCACCAAACCGTTTTGCCAAACCCAGTAAGTCCGAGGTGAAGTAAGGGGCGTGGGGTCTTCGAGCAAGGGCCCGTAGGGGGAATTGGAAATAACCAAGGCACACCTAGGAGGTGAAAGGGGAGGAGAGAGGGGGATGTGTCTTGCAAGGGGGGGAATAAGCTGACCAAAAACGAGAAACGAGGGGAGGGGGGAGGGGAGAAGGTGGTGGGGTCCGAAAAGTCTGCAGGCAAAAGGAACAAGGGCAACGGTATAAAATATAGGTGATTGAAAAGGGAAGATAATTGGCGAAGACGTGGATGTTTCGTGGGGGAAATAGGGGAAGAGAAAGGGAAAGAAATTTAGCCGGTTGCTTGTGGGTGTCACAAGAAAGAACCAAAAGACGGGCACTTTCCACGAGGAGAAAAGAAGCAGTGAAAGAAAGGAAAAAACCAATCGGCTTCGGTGGGGGAAAATTTACAAAATTGCAAAAATAGGGCGAAACTCGTGAAAAGATAAGACATGATAATTTCCGCAAAGTGGGGTGAAGTCGGTCCCCGTTGGAAAGGGGGAAAGCCAGGGGGGGGGCAATGAAAAGCAAGGGGGAAAGGGGACTTTCCACGAAAAAGATGTAATGATGGTCGGGGAGAACGATCACCCGGGTTCGAAGAAAAAAAAGGGGCGAAACAGCAAGAAAAAAGTTAAGAAAGAAGGGGGAATGGGATGCGGACACGGTAAAAACTACCTTGGGGGGAAGGGGCTGTAAGAATGACAGAGCAAAAGGAAAGAGAAAGGGACGGGAATGGGGACAAATCACGCATAATAGGGAGCAGGACACAAATTAATGGGACAAAGAAGGCTGGAATGAGGGCGTTACAGGAGGGAAGGGGAAAAAAGGCAAATGAAGACGCACAGAGGGCAAAAAGGTGAAATTGTGGTCTTTAAGGAAAGAAAGAGGGGCAGGGGGTGGGGGGGGGGCGGAAAGGGTTCAAAAGAAAAGAACGCAAGAAGGACCCGCAAAAAGGAACCATTTGAAAGGGGGGGGGGGGGGGGGCCAGGGCCACCGTGGGAAAAACATGGGGGGGGGCAACTCAGGAGAACATCGGCGGAAAACGAAGGAATTAGGGAAACGGCGAGTGGGGGCAGCGGTGCACGGGTGTAGGGGGGTGCAGGGAGGGGGTAACAGTCTCGTTGAAAGAAGGCAAAAGGAGAAAGAACAAACAGGGAAAAAATCCTGAAAAAAGGGGGGGGGGGAGGGGGGGAAAAGAGAAAAAAGAATAAATAGGAAAAGGCGAAAGGAAGTAGACAAGACGAAGAAATTAACCAAAAGGGCCGACAGCAAATGAAAGGGGTGGTGGGGGTCGTATTTAAGGTGTAAAAAAAATTGCGGATCTTGGTTGTACTTGGACAGGGACCAAAACTGGGTGGGGGAAAAGGACCGTTTTGAACCAGACGGCGCCAAGAAGGGTATAATTAAAGAGGGGGAGTGTATGGAGTGCGGAGCAATTTGTTGTGCCCTAGGCCAGGGGGGGATGGGGAAAAAAAACGTCAAGTGCGAGGCACAAACATCTCAGAGGCCGAAACGGCATAGATGACCAACTTACAATTCCGACTTGGGGAGGGAGGGGTGGAAGGGAACAAAACGCCAGGTTCAAAAGGGCACGGAAAAATCGGGAGTACCCATGGGGACATGAGGCACACAAGGCACAGGAGGAAAAAAAAGCGAAACAGGCAACCGTGCAAGGAGGTAAAAAGAAAAAGAAAGAAAAAAAGGGAAAACCTGAATTAGAGGGGGAGAGTCGGTGTCAAATGTCCTGTGGGGCCCAGGGTATGTTCGGGGGGATAGGGGGGGGCGGTGAAACTTCCGGGGGGGGTGCGCGAAAATGGCAAAAAAGGGGGGGAAGGAAAGACCAAAAGGCTTGGGGGTCCCCATGTGCTGGGAGGTGCGAAGAATCGTTCAAGTAGAGGGACACGGACAAAGGAGGATGGTTGTGCTGAGGGGGTGCGAAGAAAAAATGTTGAAGAAGGAACATTAACACGGCATGGTGATGCAAAATGTGAGGCGAGTAATACAAAAAGGGGGGATCCCTGTCCCGAACACAGTAGAAAGTAAAACGAAGACCGGGGTGCGGTGGGACTGACAAAAGTACTCGGGTCGATGGAAGGAGGGAACAAGGAAGTGTGGCTGAGTAGGTGGAGAAAACCGTGTACATTGGGTAAGGGGGGAAAACGCACAGGACGAGAGGGTGTCAACAATAGGTGTTGGGGGGGGTGGAAGGGGGGTCAGGGGAACCCATGGGAGAACCGGGAGGGGGTCTAAACGGGGAAAGGTGGGAGCACTGTTTATAAAAAGAAAAAGACGAAACCGGGGAGAAAAAGTGGAGGAAAAAACGCGCGTGTATCAAAAGGAAGCCGCGGGGGGGGAGAAACGGCAGTAACATCAGCAAAAAAGGAAACAAGATCTTGTCGAGGTGCTGGTAAAAAAAAGGGATCCGGAAAGGACTGTTTCAAACATGGACTAAAAAGTACCATGTAAAACGGAGAAGGGGGGAGAAAAGGGAAAATAAAAAAATAGGGGGGGAGACTCCGGAGAGGCTCAAGGGGTGAAAAGGGGTTGTGGGTGGTTGAATAAGAGGGGCACAAAAAGGGGGACATAATTACGGGTATGGTGGGGGTCTAGGTGGGGGCAGGGCGATAGATAAGGATACAGGTAACTGGGGAGAAAAAGAAAAGGGGTTGCGCTCAGATGGATGATGAGCAAGGGGGAGGGGGGGAGGGAAGGGGGGGGTAGGGAACATAAAAACTCCAACTGATCGCACGTTGTGGTTCTGTTCAACACCGTGAAGAAGGGAAAGAAGAAAGAAGGGAGGGGGCAGGGGAAGAAAGAGCACGTGACCGCGGAAAAAAAGAGTAAAAAAAAAACACACTAAGCGCAAGGAAACAGAGTTTGCTCTGAGTCGACAAGAAAACACCAACACGGATGAGGAAAGTGCTAAATCTGATGACCCTCAAAGGGGTACCTCGGGTGTGCGGCGACGACCCCGTGGGGGTGGTGGCTGAATATCGGAGGAAGGGGAAACAGAACAATCGAGAAGTTATGGGGGGTGAAAGAGGTACGGGGAAGGGGGCAAGACAAGACGCTCAGGTGTCTCCCGCAGGAAGAAAAAATAAAATTGGGGGAGGGGGGGGAGAATGAAAGGGAAAGGGCATAGGGAGGGGAAAATGGTGGGGGAAGGGCCGAGCAGACTAGGAACAACCACTACGAAAAGAATAGAGGGGAGACGAAAAAGGGAATTTGAGAAAATGAGGGCGGGTACATCAGGGGAGAAAAAAAGAAGGGGGGGGGGGGGGAAAAGTGAGGTGAAAGGAAAGGGAACTCGAAAAGTGGAATGTTGGGCGGCCGATGTGCTCAGGCGGGGGAAGGCACGGGAGTCTCATTGTGGGGGGTGACACGGCTGCACCTGATACCAAATGGAACTCTCCGGGGAGTGTGGACTAAGGGGTAAAGTCGGCAGAAAAATAAAAGCAGGGGGGAGAGAGGGGAAGCACATCCACGACGGAATAAAAGAACACTTAGAGTCAAACCGAAAAAAGGGGGAATAGAGCACATGTGAGAAAAGGAGCACCATGGGGGCGTGGACAATACTCTAATCAGGGGGGGGAGAAAAGACTGCCTATGAAATACTTCACGACTGGGGGGGGGGCTGGGGGGGGATAGAGGGGAAAGGGAAAGACGTTGGGGTTGGACAGGTGGGAGAAGACCTGGTAAGAGGACCTGTACATAAAAGATGAAAGAAACAAAGAATCACATGCACAAAGGGCTGGGAGGCGAGAGCGATAAAGGAAGTTGGGTCGGACAAGCAGAAAGAGTGAAAAAAGGGGGGAAGGACCTGGAGGGGTGTGGCATTGGGGGGCGACAGTACACAAAAGCGAAAAGGAAGAGCGGGATGGGCAAAGGACGAAATCCATGGCGGGCACAGAGGAGTGGGCGGTAACCAAACAAGCCCCTGGAGGGGGTGGGGGCAAAAAGAGAATGGTGATTCCAATTCGTGGGGGAATTAGGGAATAAAACTGAGTGATGTGTGGGGGGGGTGTAAAGACACTGAGGGTACACGCGAAGCGCTTCGGGGAGACACGGGAAAGCCCTATTGTAGGCTAGGTGGGAAAGAAACCAGAGGAAAAGGGCGTCACCCTTGGAAAGTGGGAAGTGGATGTGTTGGGGGAAACTGGGGGGGAGGCAGGAAGGAAAAAATACAAGGGGGAGTAGGGACACACGAAAAAAAGGGGGGGGGGACGAAGTCGGCAGCACGAGGCATTGACCCCACAGAAAAGGAAGGGGGTTGTAAAAAACCCGTGGTAATGGTGATGGACATCAAAGGAAGTGCACAGCCAGGAGAGATCGGGGGACATCAGGAGTCAAAAAATCACAACAAAGAGAGGGTAGAGGCGTGAGTGGGAAAAAGTTGGAAGGGGTAGGGAATCGGAGATCGGAGGCGTAAAGGAAGGGGGGGGGGAGACAAAACAGAGAAAGAGGGTGAGAGGTTGCGGAGTAAGAGGAAAAAAAGGAAGGGGGGTGTGAAGGGAAGAAGGGGACTGGAAAGGGGGAAAGAAACCCATGGAAGGGGAGCAAAAAAAATAAGAATTGAAGGCCAGGGAACTACTGGGAAAGAGAGAGAAGAGAAAGCCGTGACGATATGGGGTAAAGGTGATTCAGGGGGGGGGGGACTCAGTATGGGACACGGGGGAAGGGGGGGGAGGCCTAATATGTGTAGTAAAAAAAAATATCAGGGGGGGAAGTGGGATGGTTTGGTGGACAAGGGGGTAGAGAGGGAAAAAAAAAAAGGACTACGCGAAGAGACAAGGGAAAACAACAGGTCCTTGCTCACAAAACACAGGGGAGTTAGGGGGAAAAGCAGGCGGGAAAGGCGTGGGGCAAACGGGGGCGGAAAGGGGTTAAAAATTTGGATCCTGGGCGAAGAGCAGGGTGAAACCGCGATCGGGACGAGAGGCAAAAAAGGGCAAAAAAAAGGAAAAAGAAAATTGGTAGCAAACGGGAAAAGGGGAAAGAAGGACCCAAAAAAGCAAAGGGGCAAAGAAACAGTTAGTGTGTGGGGGGGGGAAATAAAGAGGGAAGGAGCAGAGGGGGGGGGGTGGAATCTGGGAAAAAGGGGAGTCTAGTCGGGCCGACCCCCAAGGGGGGGAGAGGGGACTAGTAAAATAGGACCAGCGGTTGTGGTGAAAAATCCAGGTCGAGATGGCATTAGAAAACGGCGAACGGGGGAGATTGAACCAAGAAAAAAACATGCGGTTTTAGGAAACGGGAAAAAAGGGGAACACGAAAGAGAAAAAGGAGGTGCGTGGCGTGTGGGCAGGGAGGAATAAAACGGAATAAAGAAATGGTAGTAAAACCAGCGAACCAAGTAAAGGGGCGGGAGGACGTGAACGTTTTGGGGGCCCCAGGGAAGACGAAAAAATGTTGCCTGTCAAAGTAAAAGTCACAAAGACCACGGGGGACAACGTGGAGGAGGGGACGAGGGGGGATGGAGATGGGGGGGGCTAAGGAAAAAAAAAACAAACTACCACCCAGTCAAAAACAAATGGCAGGGGGCGGAAAATAGTTGCAGTGGGTGGAAAAGCTATACAGAAAAAGCCCAAGGTCTTGAGTGGGGGGGGAGGGCCAGTCTCAGTGAGACAAAGAGAGAACGAAAAGGGAGGGGGTAGTAGACGGGAGGGAAAGGAGGCACCGGGCCCGTCGGCTGGGATTTGTAAAGGGGGGTAGGTATGGGAAGGGAGGGAAAGGTGGCCAGAATGTAGCAAAAGCCACAGTGAAGAGGGGGGTCAGGAGGTGTGTGGAGAGAGGCTCCACGAAAAAACGAAGATCCTCGATAAAATAGAATGCCGGGTAAACAGTGGGAAAATTCTAAGCAAGTTCTAAATACTTTGATTGTTCATGGGGCTGTAGTGAAAGAGGGAAACTGGACGTACTTAACGACAACGAGTAGAATTTTTCACCGAAAAGAACGCCTTGATTAACGCTGGGAAATAGGGGAAAAAAGGCAGGAGAACCGGAAGGGGGGACTGGAACAGGGAGTAGGGGGAGAAAACAGGGGGCGGGGGAAAAGAAGTGGGGGGGACCAAAGGAAAAAGGGTGGACCGGATGGGGGTGAATGGGGAATAGCAGAGGGAAGGGCCAGTGGGGGGGGATACACAACGCGGAGGGGGAGGAGTAAAGGTAGGGGTCTCAAGGGAAGAGAAGACCGGGGTAGACAACTGGGGGATGGTGTGGAAAAAAAAAAGCACGGGGGAAATGGTGCATGGGGTTTCTGAAGGGTGATGGGACAACTCAGTGAGGAAGGAGAAAGGTAAAAGGGGGGCAGGAAGAAAGCATGGGGGGGGAGGGGATAGGGGCAGGGTAAGGGAATCTAGAAAACGGGTGTGGAAACGATACGGGAGGGGGAAAAATATATGCTTGTAGGAAAGAGATGGAAAAAGAAAGGGCTCTGGGTTGGGGGGAGACGAAGTCGGGGGGTTGGCCATCCAGACAAACCCGCGGGGAAAAAAAAAGGGGAGAACTGTTTTGGTATAATCGGGTTGGAAGGGTTTTACGGTTCCGGGGCGCAAGGCAAAAGGAAAGGGAAGGAAAAAAATGTCCAAAAGCCTAGGGGATCGCGTGAAGACAGTAGAGGGGGACAAAACGGCACGTTGGAGGCGCCGGGGTACTATGGGAAGCAAAAGAAAAGGGGGGGGGGGGGGGGGGAAGGGGTGGTTTCGAAGGGGAGGCGTATAAAGGGTTTGCTAACGGTCAAGGGGATCATGACAAAGAAAGGAACCTCAGCGACTGCAAATGATCAAAAAAAAGGACATGCGAGACAAGGGAGCGGGGGGAGGTGGGTTGGTCTTTGAGGTGTGGAAAAAAAAAAGGGCACGCAAGGGTGAGTGGGAGCGGGAAGCAGGGTGCAGGGGAGGGGTGCTTAGACTAAGGGCATAACAGAGGTTTGGAAGAGAAAGGGGAGTAGAGGCTAACGAAAAGGGATCAGGAATGAGGGTTATCACCCAAGCCTGATTGCAATGATCAGGAATTCCGGAGAGGGCAAAAAACACCCTTGCAGACCCAATCAGACACAGAGGGCAGTTTTTAACAGAGGGAAATAAGAAGAAGGAAGGGAAGGTGAAGGGCGAATAACACCGGTAAAAATGAAAGGACAGGGTGGGGGGTCACGAAGGCGAGACAGGGAAGAGGCGTGGAACTGGTAAAGTTGGAACCTAAACCTCCAGGGATAACAAATAAGCAAAAATAAAGGGGGGGAGGGGTTTCAAGGGGAACAAACCTAGGAGGGGGGAAAAAAACGCGCCTTAACAGTCGGGTAGGCGCTGTGTCGACGGGAAATGAAGAAGGTAAAAGGAAGAGGTGCCGCAACTGAAAGCGAAAGGCTGGTGTGTTAGCAAAAAAACACTTGCGAAGGCGGTAAAAGAGGAGAAGGGGAGGGGTCCAGCCTAGGAGGACCTTAGTGGAAAGGGGCGGGGTTAAATCCATCACTGTCAGAAGAAAAAAAGAAAGCCAGGGGGATGTGAGAAAAGAGGAGGGGAAAAGAAGTATCCCTTACCTGTCAGACAGTCGCAGCAAATGGAACCAGGGGGGATGACTAAATAGGCGATAATTTCGTATGGGCATGGAAAAAACTTTTTGTTCTACCATAGTGGGAAATGGAAAAAAAAGGATAGAAAAAAATAGGGCATGTGAGCGTGTGGTAGGGGGGTTGGGGTATCAACCGCGGTCAAGCCGTGGGTGGCAGAGGGGGACGAAAAGATAGAGAGAAGGTGGGGGGCCTGTGGATGGGAAAAAAGGGAGGAAAAAACAGTCATCGAAAAAGAAGAAGCAATCGAACAGAGCACACAAGGGGGAGAACGGAAAAAGGTCGACTAAAAGGACAACGAACGTGTTGCACTGAGAGTTGAACAAGGACAAACAAGGAAATAAGTCGAGCGAAGGGGGGGGAGTGTAAGGTCTGAAGCTTATGGGGACTCGGAGGTAGGGGGAGGGGGAAAATCCCACTTTGACTAGGGTCATCGGGGGTGGACCAAAGCTTCGAGGGGAGGGGTGGTGAACCGACAGGGGGGGGGGGACTCTGTCCACAGCAAACCAAACCGCTGCAACAAAGAAGAGACTGGGGTGATGGGGTGTGTTCCCCCTCGACACTCAGAGACAAAGGGGGAGAAAAAAGGGGGAAAGGGGAAGGAAGGAATGAAAGAAAAAGAACAAGGAAGGAAAAAGGGGGGAACAAAGGCAGGAAGAAAAGGATAAAAAAGGGCAACCACACAAACCGGGAAACGGAAGGGAAGGGAACTGCTGTTCAATCCGAGGGGATAGACCGAAAAAAAAAAACACACACAGAAAAAACGGGAGGAAGGGGGGAAGGAAGGGGAAAGAAGGGAAAAAAAGGAGGGGGGGAAGGGGGAAAGGAGGCTGAGGGGGAAAAAGGGGGAGGGAAAAATCAACGTGGGTAAGAAAGAAAAAGGGGAAAAATCGTAACAGGGGAGAATACGCCGTCGGGAAAAGTCCACAGGAAGGAGAAAAAGTGGGGCTGCCGAGTGTGAACCAAAAACAGAATTGGAATGGTAGGTTGGGATGAAGGGGGCGTGTAAAAACCGCGTGGGTGAAAACTCAAGCACAGTGATTAAAGTCATGGAAACGTAAGAAGAGTTAAGCGACGAACACAACAGCACAACTGTGGTGCTACAACAAACTACGAGATACACAGGGGAAAAAGAAGAAAAAAAGATGTGTGGGGGTAAAACAAGGGGGGGAAAGGCCAGAAAAAAAAGGGGAGCAAAAGAATGAAACCACCGAAGTCCAAAACTTTAAAAAAGAAAAAAAAGGAACAAACATAACAAAGAAAAAAGTGAGAAGGGACATTTCATGTGCGTCATGTGGTGGGAATGTGAAAGGATCAGGGAGGATCCTCGACACGATGCGAAAAGAGGTTAAAAGGCGAAAGAACGGAATGGTGAGGAGAAAGATGGGAGAGTATAATTCGGTAGGGATGGAAAGGGTGATGACGGGACCCGGGATGAGCGGAGGGATGTACTCGCAGAAGGGTAGAAGGGGGGAGGCAAGGCTGCAGACTGAGGTCCGATAAACCAAAAGACGGATCAGTCCTGCCAACGTAGGTAGGGGGTAGGGCAAAGGTAGGTCCAAAATAACTGTCATAGAATATCCGTGTAACAGAAAAAGCGGGGGGGAGGGGGCCCCTGGTATTAATAATGATCACTGGGAAAAGGAGGTGTGCTGGGTAAACAGTGGGAAGAAAAGGTTACTCATAGGCGTTGGGGGGGGGTGCATCGGGAAACGAAAGTCAGGGGGTCCACTGAGAAAGGTGAAGAAAAAAAAAAAAAAAGGGCCGGCATCAACGCGATAGGCGACAGATTGGGGAGTGGGGAATCGCGAGGAAAAAAACGGGGTTGACGTGCGAGAGTAACAGGGCAATTGGAAGAAAAAAGGGGGAAAACATCGAGTGGGCAAAGAAGAGTGACGTGGAGGCTCAGAAAAGGGGGATAGTGGGGGGGAAAAACACCCTCAACTTTATGGAATACGTACAGGGGGGTTTGAAGGAATTGCCATGGTTTCAGCAGTGAGGAGGATTTGGCCTCGGGGTAAAAACGGGTAAGGGCGGGGGGGGACTACCAAACTGGTGCAAAATAACGAAGGCACTTGGAAATGTGCCAGGGAACAGACAGAAAAGAAAAAGAGGGGGAAAGTGGTTAATAAGGGATGGGGTGATGAGGGAGGGGAATGTTTGAAACGGAGGGGGTGAAGCAAAAATCGAAAATGAAAAAGGGGAGGGGAATGTGCAAAAAGAAAGGGCGAAGTCGCTCGGGGGGGTGCGAAACCTTCGGAGCCAGAATGGGGTAATGGGGGGAAGAAAGGAAAAGGAGAAAGGGGGGGGGGAAAAGGGTGGGGATTGGGAGTAAGGGGGGAACAAGAAGAAGAGAGGGAATGACAAGGGGATCCCGAAAGAATCAGAGGGAGAAAAGGAGACAGGGGCAAGGGGGAAAGAATCGAAAAGCCATGGAGGATGTGGAAACAACGATGTATCCAATTTTGGGTACTCTGAGCGGGGAGAACTGGGTTCCCCTTAAGGGGTGACAGAAGTAAATGCGGAAAAAGAAAGTCTCCAAAAAGTGTGGGGTTGGTAGTGAGATGGGAAAGGAAAAAAAGGTCAGGGAATAGAGTAGACAAACCTGGGGAAGAAAAAGGAATGCGCTGTAAAGAGAACAAATTGGGTAGAGGGATGATAAACGACGGTGACCAGGGGAAGGGTATGGGGGGAAAAAAAAAAAGTGGGGCGAAAACTTAAACCGAAAGAGACCAAAAGGGGGAGAGAAGGGGGGGGAAAGGGGAGGGAAAAAAGAGGGAAGAGAGGGAAGGGAAAAAAAAGACCAAAGGTCGAGGAAGGGGGAGGAAAAAAGGAGAGGGGGGAAAAGAAAGGGGGGAACCCGGAAAAACGAGGGGGAAAGTAGCCGTTTTAGCCGGGGGGCCCGTGGTTTCTTTGTGGAAAAACAAAGAAAAGGGCCGCAAGGGAAGGCGGAAAAAGAAGAAAGGGGGTTTAAAAAGAGAGAACGCACGACAGGGTTGAGTGAAAGGATCCGATAAAAAGAGTCCAAAGGGAGCCCGGAAAAGGACTTCAAAAACTAGGACACAAGAGAAAAAAGTTAAAAAATGGGGGAGAGGCAGACGAGAGGGGGGACGAGGAAAAAAAAAAGAATCAAGACCGGGGGGTGGATCAAAAAAGAAAAACAGGGGACAAAAGCTTCTGGTGAAATGGGTGGCAGGGCTGGGGCGGAAAAAAGCGGCAAGGGTCACCGAAACAGTCAAACATCAAGTGTTAGGAAACAACTTCGGGGGAGCTGAAGGGCGCTGAAGGTGGGGGAAAAAAAAATTTTAAAATGTGGTGTAAGAATGGGGGGGGCCCAAAACAAATAGGGGCGGACAAAAAGCCGAAGCCTAATGGGGGGAATGTCAAAGAAGGCGGGGGGGTAGGTCCCTGCAAGGGGGGAAAAAAAATCCTGATTTTGGGCGATGTGAGACGAAAAAAGGCCCGGAAGAAAACAATGGCTGGGTGGAAAGGGAAGCAAAAGAAATAACATTCCAAAGGGGCAAAAAGAAGAAAGAAAAGGGGGGAAAAAACAGAAGGGGGACGAAGGGAACAGATCGTCAAAAGACAACAGAAAGAAGGCAGTGAGGGAAATGAAAAGAAGAACGTGGGGCAAAGGTGCGGAAAGCAGACAGGACATATGAGTTGGGGGGCGAGGCGGGTCATCGATTTGGCGGCCAGACAAGGGGGGGGGGGAAAAAACGAATTGTGCAACCTGTCTGGTGGATTATTGTCAGAAAAAACGAAAAGTGGAACGACGGGGTGCACCTCGGGGGAAAGAAGCAAAGAGAAAGACGACCATTAAAACATTTGCGAGGGGCAAAATGCGTGGGGAAAGTGGTCCTCCAGTGGCAGACATATCGTCTAACCATCGAAAAGAAGAACGAAAGATAAGTTGAGTCGGCTTGGGGGGAATGGTCGGTCCCCGTCAATACGGGAGGTGGACACTGGCAATAAAAAGATTCACCAGATGGTGGGTCAGGGAAAAAGGAAATGGGGGTAAAGCGGAACAGCAAAAGAAAGTAAAGGCGGCGTTAACAAGGGAAAGGGGATCGAGGAACGAAAAAAAAAAGGGCGCTGTAACACCACGGGGAGTGTGGCCCGGGAAAAATAACTGAGAAATCGGGGACCTTTCGTCGACGTTAAACAAGGCCTGGAAGTGCAAAAAAGGGGGAGGGATGGTTCAAGGTGAACGGTGACGGGGGGTTTGAAGAATGAAAAAAGAAGGAGGGTGAAGGGGAGGGTTGTGGATTGTGGGTGTCGGCCGAAAAAGGCCAGGGGGGGGGGCGGGGGGTATCAAGGGGGAACGGCGTAGGAAAAAAAGGGGTTTAAAAGGTAAGAAAAGGGAGGAGAATTTTCTTTGTTACGCCCATACATCATAGGTCCCGGCCGGGGGACAGAACACCGGGGGGGGGTCGTGAAAAAGGGCAGTGGCCGGCGTATTTGCCAAAGGGAGGACAAGGTGGGGCGAAACGGGAAAAAGGAAAAATTCAAGGAGAAATTGAATGGGTTCAGGGGCCGTAGGGAAGGTGGGAGAAAATGCGGAAAGGAAGGGAAGGCCTGTATGTTCGCGGTGCAGTGGACGAGGGATAAATGGGAAACCACAGAGCGCGACGAACATGGGGGAAGGGGATAGAAAGACAGGGGGATGAAAAGGGGGGTTGGGCGGATGTGGGGGAGGGAAAATTAAGGCGTTTGCGAACAGTGTCCTTGAAAAATCAAGACACTGGTCAGTACAGGGACATCAGGGGGGGGGAAAGGGAGATATGCAGAAAACTCGTTAGGTGGGGAAAAGGGAGGAGGGATTTCGAAGAGGTGCAGATCGGAAAACCTTACTGTGGAGGCTTCTTGTTGTCTGAAAAGGGGGGGAAAAACGGCAGGAGGGACATGAAAAATCAAGGGCGGTTGGGTAGTCCACGAAGCGTGCGGTGAGACATAATGGCGCGGGGGGTGAACTGGAAACATGCACGGGCGTGAAAAGGAGAAAAACAGACAGAGTAAGTAGGGGGGAGGGGAAAAAAGACTGTTGGTGCTGCGCCGATTCGATGTCCGTTGACCGGCTGAAAAAGAAGTGGAGAAAGTGTCTCTAAAGGGGGGACCGTTAGTGCGCGGCTTGGGGGGGACAAGGCGACAGGTACATCTGTCATGAAAAAGGGGGGGTCGGAAGGAAAACAACCAGGGGGGGGAGGAGGAAGGGGGCCCTTGGTGCGTAATGTGGAGGGCGAAAGGGGGCAAAACTGACAGGTTAGAAACTTATTGTAGGGGGACCAGAGATGTCAGCAAGGGGGAAACAGGTGTACAGAGAAAGGCGGACGGGAAAGGGCGGGGGGGAAAGAGGCCAGGAGCAGGAAAGAAAAAGGTCGTTAAAGGAGGGGAAAAACCAGGGGGGCAATGGTACGGATTCTTAGAAAAAAGCATTTTGCAATGGGGTAAATATCAAAGAAATGGCACGGATGGGAAAAGAAAACGTGACGATGGACGAGAAGAATGAATTTTTTTGGGGGGGATGGGGTGCCATGAAGGGCCAGTAGAGGGTTGGGGGGGAAAGGCTAACGGGGGGGATGAGAGGAAACAGGGGACGGGAAGAGAAACCGGGGGGAGAGTGGAACCAGGGGGGGGGGGGGAGGGAGGGGGTAGGGGTACGGGAGGAAAAGGGGGGGGAAAGATGTGCAGGGGGGGGGGGGGGGGGGGGGGGGAAAAAATGACACCCACAATCCTCCCAAGGTGGGAAAGGGAATGAAGACAGGGGCTTGGGGGACAAAGGGAGTTCAGGGGGGGATTACGAAAAAAGAACAGCAAGACGGGGCTTGGGAAAAGGAAACGTAATAACAATGTTGGGGGCTCGTGAAACCCGCGATGGAGGAGAGTGAAGAAAGGTGGGACAGGTCCCGAATGAAATCTCGCGTGGGGCCAAGGAAGAAAAAAAAAAGAGGAAGGGGGGGAAACATGGGGGGATTGGATGCGTCGGGCAAGCGAGAAAGGGGGGTCTGACAGATTGCCAGGGTGGGGTGAAGGTTCAAAGCTATACGATAAACTGAAGGGAAGCCAAACACAAACTTATAACAAGGGGGAGAAGGCGGTCAGGGAGGGGAATCTGAATCGGACAAAACAGAGGAAAAGTGGCAGTAGTGAATACATGACAAAAAGGGAAGGTGGGGAAAAAGGATGGCGACGTGCGCAACGGGTTGGGTTGGCTAGAGGAAAACCAGAGGGGCGAACAAAACATTAACACAGAAGATAAGTCCCACGCGTTTAGAATCAAAAAAAAAAAACCCTCGGGTTGTACTTCAAACACAGGAGGAAAAACCGAGACTAAGGGAGCAAAAAAATTCGAGGAAAGACAGCGGACGATTGCAAAAAAAACGTTTGAAATGGGATGTAAGAAAAAAAATAGTCAAAAATACCATCCAAACGGGGGGTTGCCAAGTGGGAGGCCTACAAAAAGAAAGAAGATATGAGCTTAGGGGGGCGGGGAGCAAGGGGCAAGGGGCGTAATACTAGAAGCACCATAAGTGAAAAAAAAACAACATCACGCCGAGGGCGTGAATACGCAAAGGCGAATGAAGAATATCGAATAAGGGGGGGTTCAAGAAGTTTGGCTGAATGAAAACGAGGTGCGGGACAGGGATAAGGCAGGAGGGTGCATCAGCTGTGGGTATGTGAAAAAAGGGGGCAAAGGCAAATCGAAACAATGCCGCGCATGAAAAAGAAAACAGGGAGATTGGCTGAAGCAAAAAGAAAGAAATTCGGGGGTTTGACCGCGAAAAGCTTATAAAAAGAAACGCAGAGGGGGGCAACGGAACAACCCCAAAGCGCAAACGACACCAATGATTTGGAAAACCTGACACTTCGAGTAGTCTATTAGTTTTGGGGAAGCTTACGGGGGGAACAGGGGAAACTCCTGCTTCGGGTTTTAGCCGCCTCGGTGAAGATCAACGAGACGAGGGCATCTGCTAAGGGGGCTAACTCGGAAAACTTGGGGGAGTGAAGGGGGGGGTTTTGGTATTTTTTGAAGTGGGAATAAAGAAAGGGCTTCTTCATGGACAAAATAAAAGGAATCAGATCGGAAACCCTTAACCGAACCTAATTGGAAAGTTGAAAGTAAAAACATTTGTTCCCGTCCAATTAGCAAAAAAAAAACATAAGAGGGGTAGGTGTACTAGGACGGTTTCCATAAAAATAGAAAGAAGGAGGCGCACGCCACGGAACCACATCAAGGATCCCCGAACTCGAAATGGGGCAAACCTTTTAAAAAAACACACCTGTAGTAAAGAGGGGGGATTTCTTCACACCAGGTTCTGGTGCTAAACGTTAACCCAACCGGGCACTCGACCCCTGTAAATCCAGTTTCCTGGGGATTGTATTTACAACACCGAAGTCACCACGGATTGGGGGATTGGGCCCTACATGGTAGGTTCTAACTAAAAAAGCACTAAATTGGGGTACCCGCCTCAACACGAAACGGGTGGTAAAGCTAAAAAGGTCGTGGTTCGATCAAAGCAACCGTACACCGGGGGGGAAAGGTGCCGACTGAAGTCAAAAAGGAGGGGTTGGGGGGTTCCAAGGCTAAACGGCCGGAAGCGAGGAAAAGCAGGACATCAAGGGGTGGGAAAAAGGGACAAAAGGAAACAAAGAAAAAAGGGGGACCGGTTTGCTGGAAGACGCGAAAGAACCCGGACACAAAAGGCCCACCACCGAAGAAAGGGGGGGAATTCGCGTAAAAAAACGTGGGCTCGAGCTGGAGCAGGTGGGGCGGGAACCAACGAGTGCAAATGGAGAGGGGGGGGAAAAAAAAAATCTTGTTCAAGGATGGCTCGAAGACGAAACCGGGAAAAATCAAAATGGTGGGTCGTTTTTTGCTCATACGTCGAGTTCACAAAACAACGGATAAAATGGGAAAAAAACAGTCCTGAAGGGTTTTCGGGTTGTCGAAGGGGTACAAAAGGAGAGGCCATCCATTTTAACCCAAGCTGTTTTTTTCCCCATAAGGGGTGACAGGGACATCCGAAAGCAGGAGGGGGGTGAGTAAATTTCCATTGGGACAAACACAACGGTGGGCAAAACCCGAAAAGGTCTGTATTCCTCGGGGAGTTGACAAAGAAAAAACATTTACTACAGGGGGGAACTAAAACTTGATGTCGGGGTTCCCTCACGGAAATTTGCGCCTGAAAACCTTAACACAGATAATGATTGGTAGGGGAGAGTGTAAAAGGGGTATCGAACCGAAGGGGGGCACCAACGTGTCGTTGAAAGGAAAAAAAAATGGTGGGGGCGAAGCCATAGAGGCGAAAAGGGGGGGGTTCACAAGACGTGGTAACGACGTTGGGGTGGAACAATTCCCTACACCGAAAAAAAAAAACCCGGGGGGGTGCAAAAAGTTCGTCCGGTTTTGAGGGCAAGACCCAAAATGAAAGGTCACCGGGAATCCAGACCATTTGACGTTCAGCAAAAAAATGGTAAAAAAACGGGGTTGTGAAACAAGGACGAAACAATGCATAAGGGGAAAGGGGGTGCGGGCGTCACAGGCAAAAACTTTGTGCGAATAATGGAAACAGAGGAGACGCTTACCAACAAAGGCCAGGATGAATTTTGCGGGATTTGCAGGCTGTGGACTCCCTGGTGGGGAGAAAAAAACACGTGGTAAGAAAAGTAAGAAGGGGAGAAATTCTAATCGTTGTTTGGGTACCAAAGCAAAAGCTTACTATCCTGGAGTTACACCGGACACATCACCACCCGGGGTTACCAAGGAAAAAACCTGTCAAACAATTTGGGAAAAGGTTGGTAGCCGCACGGCAGTGCAATAGTACCTTACCATTTGGGGGGAAGACCCTAAGGCACAAAATCCTAATTGACACAACCGGACCCCTCTTCTCAACCACCAGAAGGGGAAAAAGGAAGACAACTGTCCACATAAAAACCATTTGGGGGCAGCTCCAAAGTTGGTCGCTTCGTGGGGGTCGCTTTGCTCGTCCCATAGAGAACCGTCAACTAACCGATTTTCCCGGACGGAGGGCTTGGGGAGCAAAAGCCCAGCGCTAAAGCACAGGGAACCGGGTTGCTATTGGACCTAAGAACCCAAGGCCAAGGGGGAAACTGACAAGAAAAAATCACCAAGAAAGAAGAACGGAAAACCGGGCAAATTATCCCTGTCCAGAACAGGAATTCATTCCAAACCACAGGGGACAACTGACCCGGAGGTCGAAGATTGGCCCTGCTCACTGCGGAGTAAAAAAAAGGGAGCGGAAGAAGGGGGTTACTGGGGTGGGGGGGGGGGGGGGGGGTCCTTGCTGGCCGGCTGGGGGCGCAAAAAACCTGGGGGGGAAAAAAAACTTTTATAAGCTCAGGGACCCCAACATATAATCTCACATCGATAGACTGGGGCCAATCTTAAATTGAAAAGGGAAAAACATCTAGCTTGTTGGGGGGGGGGAGACGGGGGGGGCAATGAAAACAGACCTATCAAGATGTAAAAAACTCTGGGAAAAAAAGATTCCTATAGGGGTTTGAAAAGAGGGGGGGGGACCTTCTCGGTGTCCACATCTGCAGGAAAGCAGTTGTTGGAGCCTGCACTTTAACAGCAAAGACATACAATGAAATAACGACTTGTTGGTCAAAAAAAAACTGACCACTCCAGGGAAAGCCAAAAAAACCACGGAGCACAAGGGTAAGCCCGCTGACCTCTCACAAAAAAAAAAAACGGGAAAAAGGGGTAAAATAGGTATCACAACCGAGATGAAACAGGGACACGTTGGTTTGGTTGAGTCCGTATTCCGTGGGGGGGGGGAAACACAAAAGGGAGGAAACGAGGTGTAAAATACGTGAAGCGCCAAAACCGGGAGCCAACCCCCTCGAAGAAAAGACGGAGGAAGGACACCTTTGAAATCGAGAAAAAAAAAGTTATAAAAAAAAAAATTGTAGTCACGGGGGGGGGCAGGTGTAAAATTCAGGGGAAAAAAAAAAGGACTGTTTAAACACAAACGACTATAGTTTTGCCCCCCGTGACAAAAAACGGGAAAGGGAGGTGCTCTCTGAAGAGGGTTACCGGGGAGCCGGAGAAAATTTAAGATCAACATTAAAATGGGGGGTTAAAAAGTAACAACAAGTCATAAAAGACCAAAGCAGACCAAAAAAAAACGAGCCAAGTTTTAATACTCAAAAATCAGAATATCGAATAAGGCCAAAGAACCTGGGGCTTGAAGGGAGAAGCGTGCAGTTAACAGGTGGAAGGTGGAGGCCGCCCAAAGGGGGGGTTCAGAAAAAAAAAAGAAAAAAAAATGGGTAAAACACGACAGGATGCTAGAGCGCATACACGAGCGTCCAGGTGCACAGGGTAAAAGTCCTCGAAGGCAGCCTTCTGATTTTGTCTTCGCACCATAAAAAGGGGAAACCCGAATCGCCAGAAGGAATCGAAAAGCAGGGTTGGAAAACAACATAGTTCGGGGTTATCAATCAGTGACGGGGGGGGGTGGAAAGTCTGCTGAAGGGGGTACGCACCTGACTCCAACGGTAGACTACGTAAGGTCCCCCGAGGAAACTCCGCAAACGGGGGAGGTGAAAAATGGGGGCGAGGTTTGCAGGTGCACCTGAAAAAAAGCAAGGGGTTCACCCCTAAATATATGGAATAGAAAACACTCAACCGGAAAAACAGGGTGGGAAAACGTTTGTATCAAAAGATTGGGGGAAAAAAGCATTCCACCGACGCACCCTCCCTCACTGTGACTTGGGGGGGGTGGCGGATGTGCTCAGTGAGGTTCCATTATAAAGAAGGGCCCGACGCCGTCCACGAAAGGTGAAAAAAATTGGGAAGGGACAAGGGAAACCGCTCGGGGCAAACAGGTGAAAAAAACTCCGGGAACAAAAAAAAATTCATTTACCCTCTTGACCAGGGGGGGGGTGCCGAAAGGAAACTTCAACAATTCTTCACCGGGGTTCTGGGGGGGGATTTACAAAACCTAGTCCACCTTTTGAAATTGGGTACCGTTGGACTTGGGAAAAATGCCTAAAAAGAAAGGGCCAAGATTGTTCCAGCGGAGAAAACAAATGGGTCAAGGCGTGTTCTGACAGAACGGGGGGAGAACCACAGTAATAAAAAAGGGGTGAATGGGTTCCGGAACAACCGCGGCATCCAAGGGCCCCACGAACCCGACAAAAAGGTGGGGGGGCGAAATCAAATGTCGGAATGGGGAAGACCCATAGGGGCGCCTAAAAATACAAGGTAGGGACCAAAAAACGTTTGGGGGGTCCCCTAAAAGAAATCCCCGAATGTGAAGGGATCGGGTCAATGAACGTGGGCAGAGCATAAGCATTTTTGGGAAAACTCAAAACAGGGAGGGGGGTTCTGGTCGAAAAGGTATCTTTTGCAGACGAAAAAAAAAAAAGACGTATTTTTGAAGGAAAAATTGAACCTCTCCAAAAAAAGGGAGGGGGAAAGAGAGGAACAAAAACAGTCCTCCTTGGGAGGTTGTCAAAGGGGAAATGCGTTCCCATTGACCAGAGGGACCATAAACCCTTTTGAAAAACAAGGGGGTTGGTGTAAAAGCCCAAACACTCCAGCTCGAAGAACGAAGGAGGAAAAGAATTCCCCTTGAATCGGTAAGGGGGGGGGAAAAAGTGGTTGGACGCCCCAGGTAGCGTATTGACAGAAAAACAAATGGAAAGGGAACGGAATAAGGGAGGGCAACCCTTGGAGGAGGTCCTTTCACAAAAACAAAAGGATGCAAAAGTGGGGAACCCAGGGGGAAAAACTAAGGATGTGGCACCAACCTCCAACCCTGGGAAAAACAAAGGGCACAGGTAAAAAACGGGGGGTGCAAGGCAGTGGTTGGGCTTGCATCCAACGCTACGGTCAAAATAGCAAAAAAGAAAAAAGGGTTAAAATGACGGTTGGGTCGGTGTTGTTTTGCGAAACACTGCAGCAAAACAAGGGGGGTTGTCACGTTTGGGGGGGGGGGGGGGGGGTTGGTGTCGTACCAGTCGTGGGGAACTCTACATGTCCCCGCCAGTAATGAAAATCAGGTTCCATCCAGTGGGGGAAGGGGGGGGGGCAAAAAAAAACCAACGCGGGCCGAATACAATTGAGGGAATGTACCGTTGTGTTCGGGTCTACTCCGTTTTAAGAGAAGGGGAACCAGAAAGACTCCTCAAGGGGGGGGAAAAAGCAAGGGATGAATTGTGGTTTGGGGGAATTCACGGATTATACAGGCCCGGTATGAAAAAAAAGGTTGTCAAAATCCAAAGGGGGTGGGTCGAAGTGGAAGGAGTTCGACCCCTCGACATTTACCTTGCCAACTAAAAAAGTAAGAGGTCAGGGGCCTTCAGACACTTCCACTCAACCTTCCAAGCCACGAGGTCAACGCACCCCCAGGGAAAAAGAAAAAGTATTCCATTTGGGGAGTCCAACAGCTGGGACCAAGAAGAAAGACGGGAACAAGTCCAAGGAAAAAAGGAAAAAAAGAGGAAATGTTAGGGTTCCAACCAGCAAGAGGGGACCAAGGGGACACAAGGATCCGATGGGGGCGAAAGTCCCACGCCCGAAAAGCCAGAATGTCCTTGCCCCAGGGGAAAAAAAGTACAGAAAAAAGACAATCGTCACGCTTCGCGGGCCGCAAAAATGTCCACATCCCCCGGGGGGGGAAGGGAAAACCCGGGGTGATGGAAAAAAACTTAGGGAAAAACGAAACCGGAAAAAATCACCTGCCAAGGCCAATCAGCCAAGGAGAGACATCGGAAGTACCCGGAAAAAAGATTGGGACCGGTTATTCCACTAACAAAGGGTGCTTAAAGAAGTACGAGAAGTAATGTTTGGGGTTGTCTTCGGTGAATTCTTCTTGGGAAAAAGGGGGGAAAGACACGGGGGGTGGGACACGTAGTAAAGGGGGGAGGGGGATACCGTTGGATACCTTTACGCCTGTGGTCGGAAAAAAGATAGACTAAAATCCGTCAACGGGCAAATCTGTCGAATTGAAGGAAATGAGGAAGGGGGGTCAAACTTGACCCGTTACAAACATTAAATCGGGGGTTTCTCCACGAGCTAAGAGGTGTGGAAAAAAAAAGGGTGGCGGAAAATAGGAAAAAGGACTCTTTTTCAAACTAAGAAGGGGACCACAGAGTGTAAACGTACGACGGGACCTACTGACGGGAGCTGGGGGGTCTTTTCACAAAAAAAAATCAGAAAAGATCCAAAGACAAACCAGCACGGCGTGACTGACTTGGAAAGATCGCAAAAAACAAAAGAGGAGGGAAAGAGGAGACACCCTGGATGGACCCCGCAGGGCGTCAGAAGGGGTGGGGGTCTTGAAAGGCAGGGGGGGAGTTGCAGAAACCCAAGTCGAGAGGATGGGCGGAAAATCAAAACCCCCGGGGGAAAAACCAACCAAAAAGGGTGTACAACAGAAAGAAACGCACGTCAGGACACCCGTTCACACCGAAGAGAAAGCATTCTTATAAAAGATGGAAAAGGGGGGATGATGATTTTCATGGGGATCAGGGAAAAATGCGGGGGGAACCAACTCGACTATAGTTGGCGGGGCTCCTGGGAGGTGGATCATGGATGAAAAAAAACCCACGTGTAATCCTGAAATTGTGCCGTCTTACGTGTTGCGGCAGGATGAAATGGCCCAGAAACAAAAAACAACGCTGTGTCATGAACTGGGGCTCAGGGGGGGACGACAAAAAGACGAAGGGACAAGAGCAAGAAATAACTCCTTGTCAGGGACCCGAAACAGGGGTTAAAAACGATGACTGGGGCCGGGGAAAAAACCAAAAGTCGTGGAAAAAGCGGGTTTTGCATCAAAGGCATTCCCTGGGCAGGGGGGAGAAAAAGACAAAAATAGGCACCTCGAATTAAAAAATTGAAAGAAGGGCTGAAGGCCTGATAGGTGTGGAGGGACTCCGGAAGTGGCAAAAAAAATCCCACAAAAAACCGGCTGAAAAAAAAAGCCAACAGACCAAACATGTCGGTGCAACTATTTCGGTAGTCTTGTTTGGGAAGAACAGTTTTTGTCAGGTTCACCTGGTTCTTCTGGGGATCCACAAGGTCTGGGTTACTCACCAACTGAAGACGATGGGGGAAGGGGGGGAAGAAAAGGCAGGCGGAAATAGCAAGGGTGGGGGGAATTTGAAAGTGGGGGGGTGTGAAGGCCCAAAAACTGAGAAGAAAGGAGGGGCAAAACTAAAACGAATCGAAGGAAGTTCCACCACACTGCCCCAAATTGAAGGTGGGGGTGCAAAAACGGGGGGGTTTTACCTCCGGACCGGCCCTAAAATTCCAAAAAGAAAAAAAGAAAAACAAAATATGCATCCGAAACTTGGGGGGTGGTTAAGTAAAGAAAGTACGTTAGGTTTTCAATGGGCCAAAGATGTATCCAAAAAAGAATTCAAGAAAACGTTCCCAGGGTGAATCCGAGGGGACAAAAGTAAAGGCAGTCGGAACCCGCCCGGGAAACAGAGGGGAGGGTCCTAAAAGGAAAAAGGGGAATAAGAACTGCAGGGCAATACCCCGGGGGCGGACGCCTTTGGGGGGGCTAGGGGGGGGCAAAACCGGAGTAACCACAACTGAGCCAGGGGGGGGAAAAACAAAAATTTTTCAGAAATAGGCTATGAACCCATTCTTCCAAGCGAAAAAGTGACAAAGATGGCCAAAAAAAAAGAGCACAAACAGACCAAGGGGTGGGGAAGATCTCCTTTGGGCGAATCCCCAGGGGGGCCTCCTCGACAATCACCAAAACAAAAAAAAAAAAAAAAAAAAAAAAAAAAAAAAAAAAACAAAAAAAAACCCCAGGGGGGGGAGGGGTTATGAGACCCCAACTGAGGCCCTCACCGATGGACCCAGGAAGATTTTTGCGAAAAAAAATGGACTCTATCTTCCATGTGGGGGGGGGAGGGGGATCGCGAGGAAGGGGTAAGACATTTTCGTCAAAACAACGCGTTGGGTGCCCACACCTAAAGGAAAAAAAAACTGGAATTCTCGGGGGCAACGGCGGGCGGCAGACTGAGAACGTTATGTTTGGGGTCTCAAGGGAAATACCGTGGCACAACTTTTAAAAAAGCTCCCAGCTGAGAGAAATAGTCTTCCTCCCATAAAAACTCCATTCTAAGGTGGGAAACAAAATC
>Ga0179593_1662851_pt1 | contig 27289 bp, 35 predicted proteins | sample CZODoug2_1_08_16_FD_185931 | JGI IMG/M metagenome (GOLD analysis project Ga0179593, IMG submission 185931) | Vadose zone soil fungal communities from Angelo Coast Range Reserve, California, USA - CZODoug2_1_08_16fungal (PacBio error correction) | ecosystem: Environmental > Terrestrial > Soil >...
TGGGGGGGAATTGAGGTGGACCCAAAAAGGGGAGGAGCGACTATGCATTAAACTCACGACCAAAAACCCGGGGAAGGAGAACCTGGAAAGGGAAATGCCATCTAGAGTGGACGCCTCATTGCACGGGGAGGCACTGAGAACAGGCTGAAGTGGCCAGTCTAAACTGGAAAAACACTAAAGAAAAAGGGAAAGCAACCGAAAAAAAAAAAAGAAAATTGACTAAAGTCCCGAAGGAGCTTCGGGCGAAAAAGACATATATGACCCGTAACTGGAAAAATGAAACGGCAGCATCCAGTACAAAAAGAAACAAAAGAAATTGGATCAGACCTAAAAAAAAACCTCGGAAGTCGTCAGTACAAAGTAAGGGGACTCAAATTCGGGGGGGAAAAAAAAGAAAAGGATTCTTCACAGCGGGGACCTGCCAAGCCACAGGCAAAGGAAATATGGGGATCCACTCCGTTACCCAAAAAGGAACGCAGAAAGGGTTCAAGAAAAGAAGAGTCTCCGGATGAAAAATGTGGGGCAATCCTTTATCTGGGAAAAAAGGCTTGTCCCAACATTCAAACCAAATACCATCATCCGAAGGCCCGGTGGCCCAGCTCTGTAAAAAGGGACTTGCCAACAGGGCTTCAAAAAAAGTGAAAAACGGGCAGAGTTCCAAGAGGAGGAAAAGGAAACTTAGGTCCTTCAAAAAAAGGTTATAAATCTACACTTACAAAATGAACCAAAAAAAAAAAGTGTATGACAACCCATTAAAGAAATACACAGGAACAGGACAGAAGGGTCAGAACCTAAAAGAAACGACAACTGGTCCGGGCAAGTACAATCCCCTGGTGGAAAGAGGGAGGCATATCACACAAAAAAAAACCGAGTTGCGCCGACGTTCCCCAAGAGGCGAAAGGTTCTCGAAAAAAAAAACATGGAACCCCTAGCGGACGAAAAAAAAAAAGGAAAGGGAGTTTGTGGAACTTAAGTAGCTCCACAAAACCTCCGGGAAACAGCCAAGGCACTCCAAAAAGAAGCCGAATTGCACCTGAAAAGGTCCCTAGACAAAAACTTTCCCGATAGGGCAGACTAGCCTCATTTATTAACAGGCGGGCAGTATACCAGAACCGTCGAAAAGCTGGGGAAAGAAAGTTCCTTGGAAGGATATTTTCCGCCACAGCAGGGGGTACCAGAGACCACTCAGGTCACCCTTCGGAGCCCATACAGAGTAGGGCAGGCACAAGCCGTATTCCCAGTACAGAAGGGAAAACCCGATCAATCCCCTTACCGGGGCCAACCGAAAAAGAACTAAAAAAGCAGAAGGTATTTACCGCCTTATTTCAAGGGGGCCAGGGATTGGGGGAGAAAAAGTTGTATAACCGAAAAAGTCTTCATGCAAACTGAGAAAGAAGGGGTGGGTCTTGGGGAACCGGGAAATTACACCTCCTACTAGCCGTCATGTAAGGCGACGTCCAAATTGTCCGGCCCCGAATAGCGCCTATTCAATGGGAAAGTCCGCCAGAAGGGAAAATCTTCCTTGAACCTCTTAGGTCAAGGGGTTGACCGGAAGACTCAGATGAGGTTATTATGAGCCCTATAGAAAAGTTAAAAAAATCTTCTCACCAAACAAAAAGGGAAAAAAGTCCTAACTCACACAAGACCAAAAATTCTGCCCCGGCATCAAGTCCTACCCAGAAAAGACGGCCACCAGGATACCGAGAATTCTCAGGATCGTGCGGAGTAAAAATCCCTGTGGGGCTAAACGTTGAGATTGCCGTACCAAGACCACTTATGACATCTGCTGGGGCAGAGGGGGGGGTGAGGGGGGGGGGGGGGGGAGGGGTTGTGGGGCAAAAAGGCTCCAAAATATCATGCAGAATACTGATCTGGTTTCACAAGGGGAAAAAACGGGGACCGGAGGGGAGACAAAACTTCTACCCCCAATCACTAATAGTACAAAAACGGGAAGGATAAAGCTTTTACAAAAAAGTTCCCAACGGGACGGTGGAGAAAAGCCCGCACCGCCTTTACGACTCTGCAGGCACCGAACCTGAAACGACATTTCCAGGGTCAGGAAAAAAAACCTGTTTGGAAAAAAGAGCATGGCCGGGCCATCGAAAATGCTTGTGCGACAATGTGCAGGAGAAGGGGGGTCAACAAACTTACTCCCCTGAGGGGGGATCCCGGAGGACCAATGCCAGCAAAGAAAAGAAAAAAAAAAAAAACACCAAGGGTCGGTCTACTCCCTTCAAGGGCCAAAGTCAAAATCCGCCCTGGAAGGGAACCACTTCCGCCTCGGAAGAGATCATTTCGTTCGTCGCGAAGGGAATATCCTGCTTCGCGAGAAGGTAATCGTCCCGGTGGAAAATATTCCATACCCCTCGGAGCTAAAAAAATTCTTAGGGAAGGTAGGCCAGAATCGTTTCCCACGAGCTGCCCTCCTTTAAAGAATGTCATCTCACAGTGAGTCAACATCCTGGGGGGGGAGTGCAAGGAACCGGAGAAGACCACAAAAAAAGAGGGGGACAGTCCAGGGAGCCGATGATCGCTAGGATCAACGCGAAGAATCGAAGGGAGGGTCCTTGGGGTGGATGGGGCTATTTCACCAGTAAGACTTCAAAATCGAAATCTTTCTCATAACCCGGAAACTGAGAAGGGTCCACCCCACGGCACTCCGGAGGGTCAGATTAGACTGAAAGCCTCGGGGAAGGTAAAGGTGGGGGATGAGTCCCTTGACAAAGAACAAAATCCAGGAGAGCGAACCCTTTCCAAAAAAAGGGAAATACACAGTCTACAAAGCTAGGAGCCCCGCCCCTTTAGAAAAGAAAGTTAGGTATAAAGTAAATTTAAGCTACGTCCTCTCGCCCCATTGGTCAAAAAAAAAAAACCGGCAACCCGAAAAGACCGCCGTCAGTGCAAATCCGGTTAGTGAAAGAAGGACGAAGCCATTCAGGGAGTGTAACACGGGAAGGGAACCGGAAGGACCGGGTGCACCTCCGACCACAGGAAAAGAAAGACCCGTGAACAGCGGCTTGTACAACGCGCACCAACCCTTTGTGCGTAAGGAATACTGGCCCTGGAGCCGTCCACGGAAGGTGGAACTCACTTCCAAAAAAAAAGACCCTCACCCATAATCCCCGGCATGCTGCCCCTCAGTGAATTCAATACCCAACGAGAGCAAAACAAACCCCACCACACACCTGGGCCGCAACTCGGGGACGGGAAACAAGATTAATTTCAGGACAAAAACAATATCGAGAGAAAAAAAAGGATGAGGAAAAGAGATAGTGGGAGTGTGCTTGGGTGGGGGCAGGGGGATATTTAAATGGGGGGGAGGGGGGGTCTCGGGGTTGGGGGGGGGGGGGCAATGAGGGTATACATGAGGTTGTATGTTTTGAGGCGGGGGGGGGAGGTTCCGGTGGTGCCAATTGGTTGTTACACGACGAGGAGGTCAGGAGTGGGGCAGCTGACATTTGGGGGGGAAAGGTTTTTACAAAACGTTCTTTCAAAGGTCTTATAGACGTGACTCCGGCGTAAGGAAAGGTGTGCATAGATAGAAAAAAAGAAGACGAACTTCCGTCAGTACACCTAAGAATAACCGGCGTCCGCAGAGGGAGGGGGGGGGATGGTTTTAAGAAATAAGAAAGTAAACAAAACGGCCAGCTTTCACGAAGGGGGGGAGGATGCAGTTGGGTCAAAGAGTGTGAGTACAGATTTGAAAAAATGTGTATTTCACTACGGGAAAAAGGGGGGCCCATGGGCCGCGTGAAGGCCTTGTGGGTACTTTCACAGGCGAGGGATTTAAAACTGAAATTCTGACTCTTAGGCGAAGGGGCAACCTCCGGTCGAAAGGGAAGGTCTGTTCACGTTCCAATCGGGCAGTTTGATACGGGAGAGGAAATTCCCTGGGGGGACGGGTAACAGTAACCCCCCGGAAAAAAGCGCAAGTGCCTTATTATCTGGACCCGAATCGCGCCTGGAAAGGGTGGGGGGGAAGCAGGGGTGGTTGGCTGTTCCTGCAAAGGACCGGGTTAGGGTACTTTGCGAGAAAAAGAAAGGGCAACGGAACAAGAAAAGGACAACGAAAAGCCACTATTTGGCAGGAAAAATCTGCAGGAAGAGGAAGGAAAGGTAAGGAATAGTCGTATACTACCCGGCCTGCGAAAGGGGACATGATATTCACGCGCAAGAAACCCTAGGCGGAAGTGGACAAACAAATAGCTAAGGGGCAGACGACTTGGGTGAGTCCCGAGCTTCATTCGCTCGGACGGGACCACCAGTTTATTAATCCCAGAACCGAACTCGACAGGGAGCAAGTCGCAGGCCTCAGGAGAGGGGGGAAGAAAGGCAACGGGCCCGTTGCTGCAAAAGGGGTGAAAAATAGTTTTGATTTTAAGTGTCCTCTCATGAAGGGCGGGCCCGGCTGAAAAAGAGGGACCGGGCCCCCCAATCGACGGAAGAAATTATCTCCAAGGGGGGGAGGGAAAGCGATGAGGTGCCGGGTGGGGTCGCCGAGACAGTCGGTGTTTCGAGGAGATGAGACTTGGGGGGCGGCATTACTGGAAAAAAAAATGAGAACAGTTAGTTCCCAGGAAGGGGGGAGGGGGGGGGGGCCAGGTGGCAGGAAAGGGCCGTTAAAAACGTAACTTCTTGGAAACTCCACCTTCTGCATAAAAAAGGGATCGGCTCGGAATCGCGGGGGAGGCTAAATTTGCAGGTCAGAAGGGCTGGTGGAAGGAGATGGTTTGGGGAGCAATAAGAAAGAAGGAGGAAAAGACGATCCATAATACAGAAAAGTTGTTTGGGACTCTTAGTGGGAGGAGCAAGGGAACCGAGACGCCGGTGAAACCCAAAGAGGAGGGAGTGGCCGGGATACGCAAAGGAAATCGGACAGGAAATCTGCGTTCCCGACTTCAAAAGGAAAAAATGATGTCAACGGCGGGGTGCCTATAAAGTTCCAAAACAAAGGAGAATTTGCAAGGACGACGACGGTTTCCACCTGGAGACCCGGATATACGCCGGCTGCGCCATAGACAGGTCTCGGGGGGGAAGGGACGGCCTACGTTTATTAGGGGGGGTTCGGTTCCAGCAGGCATGGAATACAGGTTAGGAAAAGGGGGTCGGGAGCCGAAGGGGGGACCAGAGTGGGTTACCCGGAGGGGGGAGGACCTCGTAAGGGCCAACTTGTCCACAAAGACTTCTGACTGGAGGGAGTAGTAAGAGGGGAATTGATCGTCCGTGAGAAAAAGACCGTCATTCCCGGGGCTCGGAGGGAAAGTCGGCCAAAGTAAAAATCTAGTGGTGCTGCAGCAAAGGGTCGAGGGGTGTGGGAGAAAAATCACTTTCCCGAAAAAAGAAGGTAACGAGAGGGGTGGGAAAAAGGGTATAACAAGGGGGGGAAACGGTGACTCCCGTGTCGCACTCGGGGGGGTTGGGGTAGGCGAACTCGCAAATTTTAGGGGAAGGCCGACATGAAAAAAAAACTGGTAATTGACAGTAACCGGATTTACGGGGAAGTTTGATTAGTGAAGAGGTGTCATCACCGATGGGCGGGAAAAATTAGTCATAATCGGGCACGGGGAAGGAAGAAGTGAAGACCGAGCCCGAGAGGAGGCAAGTGGGGACGGCCAGGAGGGGGGGGCATGGATGAAAAGACTGCCATTCACTTTCGGGGGGGTGAGGGGTTCGCAGGCGGATAATTGGGGGAACGTCCCCGGGGGAAAGGAAAAAGAATGATTAGCCAAGCGCTTCAGAAGAATGAGTTCCCGGCGATCGGGCGACTTCAATGCACTAGGCTATGACGATGGTTAGAAAGCAATTTGCAAGGAAGGGAAAAAAAGTAGTTTGACTACCTCCTGGAGAGGCAAGATGACCGGACCGGAGGGGGCGTAGGAAAAAAAAAAAACAAACAAAAAACAAAAAAAAAAAAAAAAAACAAAAAAAAAACAAAAAAAAAAACAAAAAACGATACCCCAAAAAATAAACACACAACCCCCAAAAAGAAAAACCCATAAAAAACCAACAAAACCCCCCCCCCAAAACCCCCACAAAACACCCAAAAAAAAAAACAAAAGAAATTCCTTCTAAGGGAGGGGAGGAGGGGGTGCGCAATTCGTAGGTCGAAAAGCACGCCTAGAACTGACTTACTCCCGAAGTAGACAAGGGAGGGGCACATTGGGAGTGAGACATTTTTCAAGGGAAGGCGGGTTCCGACTTAGCAAACGGATGGGAGACGGGGCTCGTGTCAGATGGATCAGGAACCCAGGGGTGGTTTAAGGAGGCAGGAACGATGCCATGGGAGGGAAAATCGCCGTTTTCGGGGGAGGGGTACTGGGAGTCTCTACAACATGGTGTGGAAAACACAAACGGCTGCATAGAGAAACACACGGAGGGGAAAATAGATGGGTACAACAAAAGAGTGTATATCGGCTAGGAAGGACCCGAAGAAATTAGATGGGGGAAAAAGAGGAGAAAAACGAATTCCCTTCAAAGACTCAAAATTGCCAGTGGTTGAAGGGGGGAGAAGGTCCATGCTGCAGTCTGTTAAGGGGCATAAGTAGTACCCACCTACATCACTCAAGAAAAAGGGGAACAATCCGCCCACGAGGTAATACAAACCTTCTTACTTCGAGAAAAACCATATGTCCACTATAGAACGCTTGGGGGTCAAGGGGATCCTTCTAGAACCAAGAAAGGCAGCATTAACACCTCCAAAGGAAAAAATCACCACCTGGAATGTCCTGAAAAGAAGTTCAAAACACTACTCCAGGGAATGCACCATCTTTCCCGAGCCAAGCAAAAAAGGCAATAAGCCTATGGCTAGGTACGTCCCTGGCCACCACAAAAAAAAGGAAAGGAATCACCTGGACTTCAGAGAAATGGGACACTTCGGGTTAACCGAAAAGAAGGTTTCGTTGGGGGGGGTGGTTTTGACACGGTGGCCAACCGTAAGATTTATCAAAAAGAAGCTGAACGGAAAGGAAAGCTCAGGGGGGTCATCCATGATGAGACGTCAGCCCATGCGTCCTCTCGGAGTTTCGTCGCAAAAGTTTAAAAGGTCCCTAGAACGGGGAGAAAAACGGAAAAGGGTAAGTCCACCGAAGTGATGGCCACCTGCGCAAGAAGGAAAAGGGACCTACAGTACTAATTTCTATACTGCGACCAAATAAGGAAAAACTGGCACGAAATTGGGACGAGGGAGAGGAAAAACACACACGAGGGAGAAGAGTCCCCAAGGGAGGGAAGGGAAAGGGTTATACACAAGGACATTTCACCCTGCGGCTAGCTCCTACCGGAGAACTGAGTTGGTCAGATCGGTGGGAGGGGAAGCCACAATCAGGAAAAGACAACCACACTCCAGATACCAAAAAAAAATACTCCCTTGTAAGGAAGTTACCCAGAAACACCTGCACCGTCGGCTGTCAAGAAAGGTCAGAAAAGTTCTCAACCCGAAAGAGGAAGAGGGCTAAGTTCCTGGGAAGAGATGGACTCGGTGCACTCGGAAAAAGGGTACAATCTTGAAAAAAGGGTTCTCAAGAAAAATCCTTAGGGAAAACGGTCTTCATTATCCAATGCGGAAAACGCCACCCCTAATGGAAAAGAAGAAGGAACCCCAATCCCCCTCGTCCTGTATGGTGGTACGTATCGAGGGAAGGTCGGGGATGTGGGCCAAGGTGTACCAGAATAGTAATACCCAAAGAGGAAGGGTCATTTTTACCTTATGAAAAGTGAAAATCATGGATCCTTGAGCGGACTCTTGAACTCCCCCTAGGATCTAACCAGGGGGGTCCACGAGGATACACGACAGGGCTCTTTAAAGGGGGGGGACGGCCAATTCGGGTGGGTCCCAGTCTCTGGAGGTGACAAAGATATTATATGTAGAAGGTCGTAGAAAAAAAAAACTCAACTCTCACCCAGGACAATCCGCCAAATTCCAAGAAAAAAAAAAAACCACTAACTCCTCCTCGTGCCTAAGAGCGCCCCGATACTCTGACAGTCGTCATGAAAAGCAAAGAGGGAAGAGGGAACCGGGGATGTTAAATTTCCTTAAGGCAAACTATGCCAAAGGGAACATCTGGGCCTATTGTACTGTAGGTGCAAACAATTAGGACACCCGCCCCGGCATTCCTCGCTGAAAGGGGCCTAACCCAAGAGCTGTGATCGCAAACCGAACAGATGAGTCCTAACCCCAAGGGAGGGAAGAAGAGCGGGACGGGAAGCGTGGGGGAACCGGCATCTCGGTTCCCTCTACCGCTGAAGGAAGTCTGCGAACCAGTCACCGAGAAGGAAAGGGGGGTTGACCGTTTTCAACGTGGAGGCATGGCCTTTCCACTCGCACTCAAAAGGGAGAGTTGCACAATTGTCGCAGTCGGGGCATTCCCCGGGGACTTCCCTGCTGCGGGACTCAAAAAGCGAGTCGTACGACACATAATCTGTGAGGGGAAGACGTCCCGTTTGAAGGGGGGGGCCAACCTCCTCAGAGAGGGCTAGGATTCTGAGGGGAAAGGCCTATCCGCTCTCTCTGAAAAAATTCAACGAATGGTAACACGAATATTCAAGAAAAAAAAAAGGGGAAATCGCAGCACTCTGCAATGTAGGCCCACGGCTACCCGGATGGTGTCCGAAATTTCGAATATATGATCAGGGAAAGTATGTTACTTTCCTGAGAAAACACTGCTTGGAGAGGGGGGGGGGGGGGGACCGGTTAACCAGGCGCCATGATCCCGAATCCTTCCAAAACAGGGAGAACTGGCCTCTTTGCATTGGGGAGGGTGGACTTTTAGATTTGCAATCCTGAAAAGAGTTTCATAAAAAAAAAATATAGGAAATACCCTACCTCCGGAGAGGCAGCCAGGAGAACGGGCTGCTTAATTGTTTAAAGGGAACTGGACCCCCCTCAACCACTCCCCATGCCCGGCCACTGGCCACAGGGCCCGGTCTGTACCTACTCTAAAGGGGCCAGCCAAAAAGGGGGAAAAATAGAGAGCTGAGTTATAATAAAACCCGGAAGGCCTATCTCCCAGGTGGGCTGGGGTGGTTTCCAACCGGACACTACAAAAGGGAAAGGCGTTTAGTGAAAGACAAAAGAAGGGCAATCGCAGGGGTTTTTGGGAACTCGAAAAACCACAAGACCCCCCGTAAGGGGGGTTCCCCTGTCAACCCCATAGACCAAAACCGGAAAATCAGAGGATTGAACACACTCAACAACCTCCTGTCGCTGCGCAACGGAGAGGGGGAAACTCCGTCGGGTGAACGTTTCCCCACTCCAAGGGGTAAGGAACAACCCCTTTACACAACAAAAAGATAACAAATCCTCCCTGGAAAGGATGCTGCTACCTAATGACATCCCAGCGACAAGGAGAAACACAAAATGATTAACCCGATGCACATAGGGTCGCCATAAGGGGAACGTGTCACGAAGATGATCCCCAACAAAAACAACGGAAATTGAATTCAAGAAAATTATGGCTTTCTTCTTAAAGGTGTGTGGAAAGCATGGCAGAGGGGCGAAAGCAGGGTGAGTTGGTTCTCGGAGTTGGAGGGGGAAATGGTGTGAAAAAAGGGGGAAAAGGGGGGGAATGTATGGGGGGGGGGGGTTTGTAGATTGTGCCGCGGGATGGGACAATGTCCTTTGTGGGAAATACTCCTTCTTGTCAGTCTTCAGGGGGGGTGTCTCGGTTGGTACAACTGGGCCGGGCATGGGGGAGGGGCGATCTGGGTAGGAACCTGTACGACTGGGACGGACTTGGCTTCAAGAGGACACTGACAGAGAATTGGAGTCCCTTTATTGCAAACATGTCGCTCAAGGACGTCGGGTGGTGTAGGGTGTACGGGGTGAGGACGGAAAGAGAATCAGCGAGAATTGAACCGAGTTCTTTTGAAGGGGGGGAGCCTTTATATGTGAAAGGTGTTTACTCCAGGACCCAGGGGGGCCCAGAGGCCGCGTGGAGTTGTCGGGTACGGGTTCCAGCGCGTGACTGGAACCCAGAGAAACGCGTAGGGGAGAAAGGAGCTGAAACTCGCCGGATGCCGGATTCTGGAAGGGAGGGCGGGGTTAAGAGACCGATACGTGCAGAATGTCACAGTCTCAAAGGCAAGGCAACTCAAACTGGGCGGGGTCCAAGATGCCGCAGGACGTTCTCCTGGGGATAAAAAAAAGGGAGGGTGTCGGTACCGGCAAGTCACCGTGTATGGACGGGGGGTAGAAAGGAATAAATGCCAGCCGAGGGTCAACGAGCTAGTGCAAGATGCCTTCGAAGGAAAAAAAGGGGAGGATAGTCGTAGAGCGCTCGGAAGGAAGGGGAAAGCAGAGGGCTTCTCTCCTAAGAAGTAATAGCCCCGGTCTGAAAGGGGGGGAAAAAAAAACAACGAGGCACTGAAGGGGGCACTTTCGTGTATGTCGGCGGAGTATTGACGACCTGACCAGCAGCCGGGAAAAGGGGAAAGGGAGGGAGGCCCTACTTGAGAAAAAGGGGAAAGGAAGCCTAGGACCCTGAAAAAAAAAGGGGGGAAGGGGTCGCAAGGTGCAACGGAATTCAAGTGATGATTGTCCTAATCTGAATCGGGATGAAGAAGAAGCAGAAACTTTAAAAAAAAAACCGTTCCCATCTTGATGAGGGATAAGAGAGTTTCCCTAGACCTAGGACTGGGGTGGTTTGAGGCGGAACCATATCATGGAAAAAGGGGAGGGAAAATTCGAAAAAGGGGAAGAAACATCCAAGGAGATGCCTCATTCATTTAGGGCAAAGTTATTTCCAGGCACAGGGAACCGAAAAAGGAAGTCTGGAAAGAAGGTCTAAATTAGATCTAGTCGAGTTCCAAGAGGAGGTGGTCATGAAAGGTTTGGGAAGAAGGGTGGTTATGATGAAGGGGGGGTGTCGAGAACGGACACGAGGGAACTAATAATATTTTTGCCTCTAAGTCAGAGCAAGGAAAAAATCAGTGGGAAACGACATCACAGAGCCCCTTGGGCGGGAGAAATGGAAATCGTACGTTCGGGACGTGACAGTACGTAAAAAAAAAAGGGAAGTACTGGCTCTCGTCGTGAGTCATGGAACTTACCAATTCAAAAGAAGTTTTCAAAAAGGGGGGGGGGAAAAAAGCGGTTACCACCTGGAGTCCACCAACATCCCGGCGCGTAAACAAATACAGGATGGGGGGAGGGGGGAAAGTAGTTTGGGGGAAAGGAAAGGAGGGGGGGTTTCCATCGGGACGGGTGGAAAGAAAGGCTCTGGGAGTCCGAGGTACGTGGGTACCCATCTGGGGGGGGGGAACCTCTTAGCTCAAGGAACGGTAAGAAAAGGACTTCTCACGGGAGGGGAGTACGATTTTGCCTTGAAAATAGGCCGGACCGCACTGGAAGCCGGGGAAAACATCGGCCGGGCCTTTGGTCTAATAGGATGCAGCCAAGTGGGGAGATCCATCAAATATCAGTTAAAAAAAAATGCACGGGCTGGTCCCGCTCGGTTGGACTGCTAGTTTTTTGATAACGCATGGGGGGGAGAAACGGACTCCACGGGGAAAGGGGTCACGGGGTGAAACCCTCTCCAGAGGGAAGGAGGACGGAAAGGTCTCTTGGTATTTAAGGAAAAGAGGATGTGTCCAGGGTCTTCTTAAGTGCAGCTAGGAAGTGGGTGGGAGAAAAAGGAAGTGTATCTTCATATCAAAAACCATCCGTGCCTAGGAAGGAGAAAGGGGGAGACGAACTCCGAGCAAGAGGGAAGACAAATTTTGGGGGGGAAGAAAAAAAGGAGGGGGGGGAGACATGTATGACAAATATAGGTGCGAACTGGGGAGATAATGGGTCAGGATAAGAAGGGGGGGGTGACAGCCGTCAACGATAACCAGTGGGGGTTTAACCCACTTAGTGCTTATCTATGAAGTCGGGAGGGTGTGTGCGGGAGGAGGGGGGGACCGGCTTCAATAGAAACATAGGGAAACGCTTGGCGTGGAGAAAGATGGTGCATGACGTGCAGGAACTTGTTGGAACTCCGTGAGGTCAAGTCCAGGGTAAGGAAGAGGCTTCTTCTGAGAGGAAGAGGGGGGTCGTTTTATTACTTGGGAGTTCGTAGAAGAAGTCCAGACATATATGCGGAGAGAAAGCCTAAACATGACTGAAAAATACTTCGGCATTCTGGGGGCGAAGTGCGTTCGGGTGGAAGAAAAAACTATTTAAGCCTGGAGAAGATAGGAGGAAACCCGGCTGGTGAAAAAAAAAAGGGGGATCGCGAAAAGGGACGATGCACCCTTTGATTGTGACCTCGCATTTGAGGCGGGTTAATATGGATGAGAGAAGATTGTTGGGGGGAAACACCAACGGCGCATCTATCTCCACTGAAAGAGAGAGGGGAAAAGGGATGTGGGAAAAAAAGAATTGGGTAGACTATCCATTGTAACACCCTACCATTCGGAAAAAAGAAGGAAGAAAACCAATCTGAAGGGGAAAATCCCTCACTGGTACAAGCCATCAGGTTTTAGTACCCTTATAGACACTCCAGGGAGGAGGGGGGGGCAGTCTCCGGACCGCATCGAAAAAAAGAAGTGGACCCAAGAAGGAAGAAAAAGTAAACGACTTTCTAAGCGGGGAAAACCCAGCATATATGGAAACGGAGACTACGACTGCAAAGCGGCTTATCACACGAGAACCATACCCGAGGGGTCAAAGGAAGGAAAGAAACCTCAACCCATCGGAAAAGGGCAACCTGGAGAGTAACGGAGTTCTTCAAACTCAACTGGGGCAAGAAAAAACCTGGGCCCTAGTCCAATGCCCCAGTCATAAGCCCTCTGGGCTATTGACGAAATACCCTTTAACACCTCAGAAAGGGGAAAGAAAGAATGTACGGGAAGGTAGTAAGAATCGGGTGTAAAACCTAAAGAAGGGGAAGCGGGAAACACCGCTTTCACGAGAAGACAAGACCATTATAAGAAAATACCGTGCCTGCAAGGCGCGCAGCCAGGGCTCTCCAAGCATGGGGAAAGGATAGAAAAGAAACATGACGTCCTAGCGTGGGGAGAGGCTACTTCTTGGAAAAGAAAAAGAAAAGTGGATTGGAGGACACTTCACCAGGATAAGAACTCCGAAGGTGATGGACAGCAGCTAATAGAAAACCTGGAAAGTAAAAGACTAAACTTTCAATTACAAAAAACTGGTCGACGTAAGAAAAAATTGGCGTTCATAGAACAACACCCCAGTGGCACTGGAAGTCAAACCTTATTTTCGACAACGGGGCCAAATCTGAAGGGGCAAAAAGGAAAGGGACCTATCATCCTCCGCAGAAGGAAAGGGAACTCACTGATCTGGGAAATCACAACCACCGAAGAGAAGGGGGGAAAAAAGGGTTCACACAACTCCGATAAACCTGCCCTACCAAAAAGGAGACCCAGTGGGAGAAGAGAAGATGTCAATCGAGGGGGGGAAAGGGCGGACTATAAAAAACCCCCTAATCATGGGAGGGGAAGGAAAAGTTCCCTTGACAGTCCCACACGTTCCCGAGTCACCACATTCAGAAATACAGCCTTCGGGTCACCGCCATATGCCAATTGAGGACCAGCCACCACCACATAATGACAATCAACGAGTCCAACCTCAATCCTGTCTATGTGGAACCTGGAGGAAATGGGGGGGGGGGGATCCAATGGGATAAGGGCGTAACCACCCACCCAAAAAAAAAAAAAAAACCCGTAAGTGCAAACCTCGAACGTGCTGTTAATACGGGAGAAAGAAAAGACACCGATGGGTCAGTTTTCTAAAATCGGAAAAAAACGGAACTCCGTAAAAAAATTGGTCCTAAGAGGTGGCTCTGGAAGGTAATCTTTAAGGGAAGGGGTTTTACCCTTAGAAATTAAAATTAAGGAAGGGAAAACCTATGATAAGCTATTCTCTGCAAAACCACGCCTCCTCACAACCCGAAACTTGGCCAAAGGCAGAAACTCCAAGACAACAGACTCCCGGGACCGACCGAGCCCAAGAGAACCGTCGCAGCAGGGCGGAGGCCAAATCCTCTGTTTAATGGTCATGGCCTGGACCAGGCCAAGAAGGAACCATCCTGGGGGAGCTACGTAAACGTTATGGATAATTGAGAATTTCCGCCACGGGGCCCTCCTGATCTGGGGGTTAGGAACCCCAAACCTCTGATGGTCTCGGAGACCACAAGAGAAGAAAGATAAGCCGACTATGCGGGTAGGGCAGGGGGGGAAAATCGTTTTCAACGGAGGGAGGTCTTAGAACGGGGAAAGATCTCGAAAGAATGCGGAACCACACCTCGTTCATTCCTTCAAGGGGTCACACGGGGGAAAAAAAGGGACCGGGCACTCGCATAACTCCTGCTAATGGGCGTTGCAGTGGAAGAACGCTTACGCCCTGGCTGATTTTTCAGGACCCCGGACTACCTAAATTCCTTCAGGGCAAGGACTGTCCGGGAGAATCCCACTTTTCCGGGAAAAGTCCGTCTTGGGAAGCCGTTCGTGGCGCGCTGAATATAGGCATGCAAAAAGAGGACACCGGTTCTAAAAAAGGGGTACCGAGGCCCTGCTCTCGCAGAGAGAGAAGGGCCACTCGTTGAAAAGGAGGGTGCGCCATTTTTGGGACCTCTAATCATCTTAACATTCAACATCACACGAAAAATTGCAAAAAGGGACTGAGTTGGATCGGGGAACGGAGCGATGCCGCTACAAACAACGTCTAATCATCTTCTTTTCACGGTGACGGGGGGTCTGTGGAGAGGGGGCAGGACTTACTGAGAGACGGTCTAAGAAACGCCCGTGCCCAGAAGAAAAAGGCCCTCCTCGCGGCGTGGAGGCAGACGAAAACAGCGTCGTCTCTTACCCTCAACCCGAGCCTGGAAAATTCAACCCCGGGACCCCAAAGGGGTAACCCAAAGGGGGTCGCTGTTACCTCCAAATGTCCCCCAACCCCCCACCCTACATATAGTATAAAAGACCCCAAGTCCCAATTATGAGGTTCAAGAGGGCTCTGCCGTAAGAGGAAAAAAGGGACCTTCTTCACGCCCAAGTGCAATCCCCCACACCAGCGGAAGGGAGACCTCCGGAATACGAGCTAAGTAAGAGTCGTCGCAGAACAAGAAGGAGGAGGGCAGTTCCTTCCCCTCAAAAAAAGATCCGAACAGTGGCCATAATCTCGAAAAAAAGAGCAACCACCCCTCACGTGGGGGGGAAATCGACTTCTGCCCTAGGAGGGCCCACCCTGCCATGGATCCAAGAAACCTCCTTACCCCAGAAAAAAGAACAAAGGACACAAAGCACACTCAAGTGACACTGGACCTACGGAACTCCCATTCTTTAGAAAAAAAAAGGTAGGGAAAAAAAACATACCTTGCCGTCCCAACACAGAACCTAGACAACACCCAACGGAGATATATAGAGGGGCAAGTTAAGTGTTACCGGGAAAGGGGGCAAGCCCAGGGGGGGGGGAGGGGGGGGGGGAGAGCAGTTTTGAGATGGAGGTGTGTCTGGTAGCAGCATCGGGATGGTATGGGGGGGGGGCTGTGTAAGGAGGGGGGAAGGGATTTTTCAGGGGGGGGGGCCGTACTACGGTGCAGCGGAAGCGAAAGATTGTGGGGGGGATTTTTACACTCAGTTCGGAAGGGAGTGATTACGGGGTCGGACGTCGCCCGCCCGGAAGGTCATCGAGGGTGCCAAGCAGCCGACTCGGCCTGAAATCTATTAAATACCCGATCCTCACGACGTCGGGGATGTAGGGGGGGGGGGGGGACTTCCATGGGAAAAGAGACGGCCTCGCAGAATTTCAGCGGTTTACGAAGTGGTAGAGGGGGGTAAAAAAAAAGGGGTAATACTAGATGTAGATTGTATAAGTGGACCCGTGGTTCCGGTCATGGGAAAGGGGGGGGGGTGGAGTTGGTCCAGACGCGGGGAACAAGGGAACAGCGAAGGGGATAGCTGAAACGCCGGAAACTGCGGAGATGCATCAAAATCCTCGTTTTCGAAAAGAGAGTCAGGAGGGGGGCAAGAAGGGGGGGTAACAGTCTCCAAACCCAATCCGGAAAAAAGGAGGGACGGTCAGCGAATCATCGGCGCTGGAAAACGGGAGAAAAGAGGGTGGGGGAACGGGTCCGGGGGGGAGGAAAGGGGAAGGTTGACTGAAACTAGAGATATGGGGAGAAATGGGCAGGAAAAACGCGAGGGTCCAACGAGGGCAGTGAAAGGTGCCTGCATACTCCAAACAGAATAGTCGGCGGGAAATGGGACTCTCTGAATGCCAGAAAAAGTCACGAGGGAGGAAACAAAGTTCAATGCGGAGTGATTGGAACGTCAACGGGGAACGCATCGCCCTGAGGAAAAAAAGGACTCGGAGTAGAGGCCTTTACTTACCAAAGGAGAAAAGTCCGCGGGGGAACGGCCCGAAGGGTCGAATAATCGCAGGAAATAGGTGGCCTCCTGTCGTCCGGAAAGTGGAGGAAAAGGGAAACCTTAAGAAGGGGGGGGAAAGGAGGGGTTCCTCATCTTGGGGGGGGGTGGTGGGTTTTGTTGGGTTTTCTTGTACGGGCGTGGTGGGTTGCGTGATTGTGTACCTTGTTGCTTAAGTGTGGGGTGAAGCGGGCACTTAAGAGCCTAGCAACCGGCACAGAAAGGGCCCTGGCTCTCGGGAAGAGAAAAAAGAGGTGGAGTACGGGGCTTTGTGGCGCGTCGCCGAGTGTCGGTGGGGGGTTAACCGTGAACCAGATCAGCGAGGAAGTATGGGGGGAAACGGCCAAACTTCGTGCCCCCATTGTACGTATGCAGGGGCATCAGGGGTGCCCCAGGCCATGGACCATCAAAACGTACGCGGAAAGGAGGGGGGAAGAAGAACATGGGCTACTTGAGGAAGGGGGAATAGGTGGGCTCCTTCTCGGGAAAAGGGCGGGATGTTTCGAATCGGAAGTAGGACGAGGTCGGGGTGTTAAGATGTGGTTGTTTGGGAAAGAATAGATGAGAAAAGGAGGACATCATACTAAATGGGGGGGGGGATCTGGTCAGATGCAATTTACCCAAAAGGAACGCTTTTCAAACCCGGTAAAAGGACACGGCTGGGCGGATACTGGAAATCGTACATGTCCGGAGACGGGAGGTCTTAGAGGAAAAGAAAGGGGGAAAAAAAAAATCGCTTCAGAGTCCCATACCCAATTAATATAGAAGTTTGCTGTACGACGATGCAAAGGGGGGGTCAACCCAAGAGGGATCTCTAACTGAAATTGCTCGAGGGGAGGAGGTAGGGGGAAAAGTTCGGGGATGGAGGGTTCTGGTTCCATGGATACATGAAGCCGCGCCCCGAAGCTGCCGGGAAGAGGGAAAAGTGTTGGGAAAAAAAAAGGAGGACGTAGTCCCATTAACTTTTTAAGAATGAGACGTTCGGGGAGGAAAAAGAGAGGTACTAGGCTCCGCTCCGATCATTGGTCCGGGGCGCGGTCGCCCCGTACATCGAAAGGAAAGTTTTTGTGAAGAGGGGCTTCGAACATTGGTTTCAAACCGGGAGTTGTGGGGGAGATCATCGATCAAGGGGAAAGAAGGGCAAATGGGATCTAGGTCCCGCAGAAAAAGAGAGGGTTATGAAAACTGTGGCTAATAGGGGTGAGAGAAAGGGTGGTAAACTCTGTGGGGTGGTTATATTGGCAACGGACCAATGTGAGAGGCCGGAAATTTGGGTGCTTAAGGTCATTAGAAGGAGGGAGGGGGAAAAAAAAAAAAAAAAAAAAAAACACCCCTTTCTGATTTTAGGTCTGGTCAAGCGTGATATGCCTGAGTTAAGTGAGCTATATCAATGCCGGGCCTATTCAACAGAAGAAGTTTCTACGAAAGGAAAGCATCGTCAAAAAGGGGGAAGGGACGCAAGGGCTTGGAGAAAATGGAGAACCCATACTGGTGCCAAGCCCAGTGAATGGGGAGGGATAAATAGTGGGGGTTTTTGACGGGCACTAAACAATTAGGTGAATAACCCCGAGAAGGGGAAGGAGACTATTTTGAAGGGGGGGTCGGCTTCTCGTTGCCCGGGAGGGGGGGTAGACAATCGGGGCACGCCGGGGATGGGGGGCTCGGGCACATATGGGCTGAGTGTTTGACGACAAGAAGCAGAAAAAGGGGGGGTGGAAAGAAGAAAAGGGTGGAGGTTAGTCGTCTGACCGCAATGAACGGGGGGGGGAGGGGACCTGGGAGTACTGCAGAAGTAAGTAGTCTCCCAGTCAAGGGAAAAAAAATATCTGCGGCTAGCCTGAGGACCCTCGGGAATGGTGTCCGGGTAGGGGTGCTTTGGAAAAAGGGGGTCGGGGTCTTTTCCTACGTAGACTGGAATTCATCCTGGGGAGTCCCAAAATGAGACAGGGAACCCCTGTCTGGTAGAGGGTAGATGCGCTAGTCTTGCCATGCCTCAAAGGGGAAGAATTTCTTGGGGGAAAGGAAAGGCGGAACTACTCCCCTCTTTTGGGGGGGGGTACACATCCAGAAGAGCTAGCACAAAAAAAGGAGGAGAAAAGAGAGATGCTAGACCTGTTGGGGATAAACAATATTGGAGAGCGAAATTCATATTACCTAAAGGTCCCTATGAGCTGAATCGTCGGGACAAAAGAAACATCTGGTTGACAAGAACGCAGGCCGGATCATCCCTTAGAGCGCAGGCTTACAAGTTCCCGTCTCAGTCGGGCCCGAACGACAACTCTTTAACCAAGAAGCCGGGACTACCATTCCCTACGGGCGGAGGTATATAAAAAAAAGGGAATTGTTACGGACTCGGAGAAAGACGCTGGACCTTCGTACCAACAAAAAGATCCATTTGAGGAAGAGAACCCGCACAGTAAACGATAAAAAAGGGAAGAGACCCGGGGCGTCAACCTACTCTCACTGCAAAGTCAATGCACAATCTGTGAAAAAGAGAAAGAAAGGAGAAGAACTCTTGGGAGAAAGAACCAAGAATCCATGGAACTTCAAGGTCCATCATGAAAGCCGTCGTGCGCTTCGAGATAGCCTGTTTCGTTGACCGAAGTAAACAGGACTTTGACAAATCTAAGGGCACAGCTCAGTTGGGACATGTCTTCTCCAACTGGCCAAGAAAAGGTGGAAAGGTCACGACGGGGATAGGAGAAAGGATAGAAAAAGTCTGTCCCTGGAAAAAAAAAAAAAAGGGAACATGGGGGAGATGATCTACAAGACCTAGTCAACAACGGAAAATGGAAAAAACGGCGCAACGGGAAAAACCTGAAACTCAATTACATCCAAAAAGACAAAGGTCGTCAGAAAGGAAGATGGACGCATCTGAAAAAAACCGAGAAAACGGAGAAGGCTTCCGCCAAAAAAGGGTTAAACAACGAAACCTTGAAACAACAAGAGCGAACTGTCCTAAACAACAGAGTTTGGACACTGATCTGGGGTCGCACATGGAAAAAGGGCTTCGCCCAAACCGATACGGGGGAAAAATTGAACGGGTTCCGTACAAGACCTTCCTTCCCTGGTCGGGATGAGGAAAAATTCTTCCGACCCCGACCGTAATGACAACTTGGTGCGGGCTTACGGGTAACACCGAAAAGCTGTTACCCACTCGGTCACCCGTAAAAAGGCTCACCAGACGAGAATTCGGCAGCCCGGTATTCAAAGCTCAATAAGAAAACAGAACAACCCTATGAAAACCAGAACCGGGGCCAACAAATCCTCTACTATGTGTAACACGATCCTTATTTCATCGCGTGTTGTACCCAGTGATAACACGTCGGAAGGGAAAAAAAGGAGATTTTGTAAGGGGGACAGGTATGGAGGGCAAAGCGGAAGAAAATCGATCAGTGAACGCGGGAACGGCACAACTCGTCTCTGCCGAGGGTACACCGCCATTTGGCGTATCCAAACAAGTCTGGGGACCGGGGGTGGAAAAGGGCCTTTCGGGTTGAACCCGCTCGACAGAAATTCCAACAAATTAATGATAAGTCTCTATGATAAAGGGAGAAACACTCTCAACTCAGAAACAAGAAAAGGCGGGCCCGGAAATTCTCCGCCACGAAACTAGGGCCCGAGCCGAGCCAAAAGTAAAGGCTCCAGGGCAGCAGGGAGGGGAACTTTCCCTGGAAGGGGGGGAACAGGAAGCCATGCCGCGAAAACACCTGTGAATACCTACCTGGGCAGAAAGAAAGGGGGGATGAAGGGGGGAGGGTTTAAAGGGCCCGCCAACCGTACTGGAATTCCTCGCTCTGGTTCCAAACAAGAAAAGCCATGCGACACCCACGCAGGCCCTACCAAACTAGGCGGAGGGGAACCGTTGGCCCTCTTGGGGGGCAGGAGGAAGAGCAGAGGGAAAGAACCCCCTCTAAAAAGGGGAACACACAAATGAAAGAGTTGACACCTTCAGCAACGAATCTCGGAACAGGATGCAGACGCCTGCAGGGAGAGAAAAAAGGGGAGGGCATGGTCCTGGAACAGACTACTACTAACTCCTGGCGGGGCAGTCCCTTCAGACTCAAGGCACGAAGGACTCACCTTTAGAACAGGGAAGCGTCGCCCCCCGTTTCGACTGAGAGAGAGGGTCTAGGACGAATGAGAAAGGAGCAGGCCTATCCTGCTCAGAGAAAACAGTTCAAGATTATGACTATTCAGGGGGACCCGGCTGCGAACACATAAATCACTCTTTAACTGTAAGGCGCAATAGCCTCGGAAAGAAAAAAAAAAAAAAAAAGGAAAAAAAAAAAAAAAAAAAAAAAAAAAAAAGCGTTGGCATCTTCCAGTCGACATTCTTCAAGGAAAGCGGGGGGACGGACGGGACACCTTCGGGTCCCGGTTCCAGCCGATCGTCTGAACCAAGAGACCAGGTCATCTGGCGAGGCCTTTAACGGGGGGGGAATGGGATTTAAAGGGGCAACCGACCAGGAGGAAGCTGGTCTTAAAAAAGAGAAACCCTAGAAACCGTAAAAACCCAGCCCCTCGAACTCCGGCAGTGAAATCACACTACGACGCGCGACTTTGTTTAAGGGACAAACAAGACACACCCAAAGAACAAGGGCCCGGAAGAGAATCCTGGGAAGCCGTGATACCTACACATTCTACATCAAAAGACCTAAAAAACCCCCCTGTACCGAAAAAAAAAAGAACTTTAAAAAATTCTTCAAAGTGCCTTGCCACGTCGTCACCCCCGTAACCCTCACTCCACGCGTCAGTCGGCCGAAGGAGGGCCCAGGACTCGAAGGCCGAGTCGGGCGCAGGGGACTCACCAGAGGACCAGGTAACGTACCACGTGGGTCCAAGCTCAATCAACAAAGACCAGACTCAGAGGGGACAATCGCCACCACAGTTGTCGCGGAATCCAAGGCGAACTCGTCGTAAAGTTGTCCCACTAAATGGTCCACAAGAAAACTCAGGGAACAAACCTTAACCCCCACGTCATCAAAATAGACCTCCAAACGAATTAGAATATCCCCCAAGCCCTTTAAATCAGGCTAACCCAGCATTCACTGGTCCCGCCGGTCTAAAAAAATCCGAGTGGTCAAGGAGAGAGGGGGCCGCACGTGAATGAAAGGTGACGTAATGGGGAAACTGGAGGGCAAAGGCAGTGGGTGGGGCTCGCCTTTGGGGGGTCTCGTCGCACTGAGGGTACATCAAAAGTGATAAAAAAAGGGATGTTGGGTAAGTGATGGGGTTCAGGAGGGACAGCAGGTGGGCCAGAAAGACTGGGGAGCATTGGCACGAGAGGGGGGGGCCTTCAAACCGGAATCGGGCACGTCGGGGGGGGGAAAAGGTCTTACCAGGAGGAAGACCTTGGGAGAAGTAAACTGGCTCGTACTCGAAAGTTATGATTCAATAACAGTGACGTACGTCGGTGGGATGTGGTTTTGAAGGGGAGTAAGGTGCAAGGGGAAGAAAGAGGAAGAGTGAACAGAAGAAGGGGGGAAGGGTAACAGTGGATCCGATACAATGAGAGTGTGGTTACTTTCCAATTTGTTGGCCCATTAGGCCGAAGTTGTATGTTGACTGGGGGGAAATCTCAAGAACACTTTCCGAAGCGGAGGGGGCCTAAGGCGGGGCCTGAGGAGGGGGGGCCTCTGGGAGGTAACGAGACGCGGAAATCCCACGAAAAAATTCCCAAGGAAAGGGAACGCGCAAACCGGGGAAAAGGGAGTTGACAGAGCCATCGGCTAAAACGGGATCGGTGTTGTACGGTTCCTGAAATCCCCGGTATGTTGACTTTGTAACTAATAGAAGGGGGGAATCGGCAAAAGGGGTAAATGCTAGTGCTTGAAGCATATATGTAAAAGGGAGGTAGGAAAGAGACAGGGACGAAGTCTGCCGGATCGAGATTAAGTCAACGCGCACGAAGAGGAAAGAGGGCTGTGGAAGCAACAACAACGGGGCGCCCTTGAAGGGAGTCACTCGGAATTCGGAGGCGACCACCAGACAAGGGGATTAAGCCGCGGGGGAGGCCAACGACAATTTGGCCTCAAAGGCGCACGTTCTGCGGCCCTGAAAAGAGAAAGGGGGACGGATGAAAGTGAAGGTGGGAAGGTTGGGGTCCGCAGAGTCGGAGGCGTAGAAACACGGCCGCACCGGGTCAAAGCTATTTATCGAATCGGGAGGGGACGAGGAGGTCGGTGTCGCCGAAGGTCGGGGAAGTGAAACCAGATAGCAAATGCCGGAGGGGGGGGGGAGAAAAAATAGGCACCCACAATCCATTACAAGTAGATGCCCAGGGGGTTCTGTGGGAAAAAAGGGAGCGCATGGTCAAAGCCAGGGGGACATCAACGGACGAAGGAGTGAGACTCCTGATGCCCGTTATATCGGGCTGAGAGGACCCGAAGGGGGCGGACCGGAAGTTTCAGGCGAAGGGGTGGGGTGAGGGAAGAGTTGGTGGGGACAGAAAAGAGATTCAATCTGGAGAAAGAAGAATTTGTTGCCTCGGGTGCAACAGGGACCAACAAAGAAACGCAGTTCAAAACCCAGCCAAGAGGACGCTTGTCTGTAGCAAAGGGGAAAGCGGAGGAGATGGCAGTTCCACGATTCCGTAGAAAGGATCCATGAGGAGTTCGGGGGCGTGCGGGGAAAAGACCCTGTCACGGACCCCAATTAGGCTTTTATAATGTTTTATCCACCGGTTGCCAAAAAAACTCTGGTCTCGACTGGGCGGGGAGGAACCGGACAGGGCGGTGGGAGGGTGGAAACCTTGTTGATTGCGTGGAGGGGTCAAAAGGGTTCTCAGGGGGAACATTGAATACCTGGGGGACTTCACGAGGCTGTATGGGTCTGGGAAAAAACAGAGTTTGGACAGAGACAAAATAAGTCCCAAGGAACTTGTCGCAACTTTTAGAAAAAAACAAAACAAACCCCCGGGTTCCGTATCGTAAGAAACCGCCATGATAGGCTCATCCGGGGGAAGTTCTGGTAAGGAACGGGACATCGGTCCATTGTTAAGGTTCAGCCGGGGTTTGGGTTGTTGATCTCATCCAATGACAAACTCGTTCAAAGGATGCTTCCCAAAGGGGTAAAACTTGGAAGGGGGGGGGGGGGAAAGAACCTTGTTTTGCGAAGAAGGGGGGGGGGGAAAGAAAAGGTTCGCACTCGGTTTTGTATGCGAGAAAAGTGGGGGAGGAGCCGACAGTTGTCCGGAGGGGGTTGGACCTTATAAAAGGATGAATGGTTAAGGGTCTGATGGGGGCACGGGGACCATCACTGGTGGGAAATCCTGAGGTGACGTTACGTCAAGCAATGACGGGCCGGTAATAAGTGTGAGAGGAAACCGAGACAGAGGGTTTGACAGGCTTGGGGAGAAGCGGTGACATGGTACTGGCGTTTGAGGCCATGGGTCGGGATATGTCTGTTGGACGCCTCAACAAGAAGGATTATATAAAAGAAAAAAGGAAGCTTCTCTATTAAGCGAGGAAAAAGGGCAGGATTCCGGGAGAGTACAATAAAACCCATAGGGGCTTAATGTGAGGCTTTGGGCACAGATGGGCATACTTAGGTGGTTTGACGACTCCCAGGGGCCCGAATGGGCTGAGCGGGGGAAGTGTGGAGGGGGCTGAAACGAAAGTGCCCTGTTCTGTCGGGGGCTTACTTAAAGGATGCATACGTGCCTCCCGGACTATATGCGGTCGCATCAAGGACTGGATAACACAGCACGGGGAGGCATTGATGAAGTTGGGAGGAGGGACCGACGGTAAGAGATAACTGGAGTGCTCCTCAGTGGGCCCTGGTCAGGGATGAGGGAGGGTACCCAATGTCGATGCCCAGGACGAGGGAAAAACACAAAAAGAACGAAGTGTTCTGAATACATTGAAGAGTCGCTACTCAATCTTTGGGAAAAAAATCACAAAAAAAAAGGCTCAGAATCCTCAACCCCCACAGGAAGGAAGATTAAAATAGACTCATGGGATGTAGCACCAAGAGGGTAGTCGAATACCTCAGAAAACCTTCAGTAAGAAGAAACCTATGAGCAAAGGGCATCTCAGTCCGACAGAGAAAGCTGGGTTACCAGCCTCAGGGGTTCACGAGGAGAGAAAAATCAAAAAGACACCGAGTTGGAATACATGAGCCACCTCACGAAAACGGTTCAGCAAGAAGGCCCCCCAGGGGACCTACCACCGACGGGCAAAAGGCAGGCTAAAGACTCCGCATCTATGGTACGCTCGGGACCAAGACTGATCCTTCCGGCGACCAAGCCCTTAGCGGCATTTGGAGACGAAAGAACACCAGAAAAGGTCCTGAGGTACACCTGGAAAAGTGAATAAACCGGAGAAACGGGCCAAGGCAAAGGCAGGGACCGATCCAGCAACATGCAAGGGGGAGAGTGAAAAGCCCGGTAACGATGAAGCCATGTAAACGCTCAATTTGACATGGACTTCGAGAATCTTCCGCAGGGGATCTCCAGCAAAGGGGGAGGGGGGACTGTCCAAACAGAACCTATTTAAAGAACACCCGAGAATCACCGCAAAGGGAAAAGGGCCAACTAGCTGCAATCCAATGTCTTAAAGTCCAGGACATGGGCGTCCACCCAGGAAAAGGACGATCGGGAGCGGGGTGCGTAAGGAGGAAGTAAAATAGTCACGGAAGCAAATTGACACTCATTATATCACCCTAGGGATGCAGACGAGACTAATAAAGACCTTAAAATCCAAATTCCGTGTGACGCAAAGTACAAACAGACAACTGTCCGGCCCCAGGGGGACGGAGTACGCATATACCCCGGGCGCCAACTATTCCGCAGGTTGAGGAAAAAAAGGGGAAAAACCAACATCGACAGTTACCCGAGCCCACAAAATCAATCAAACCGTGAGTTGGGTCACTATCTGAAAGCCAATCAGGGAATGGCTTCAAGGAAGACTCCCAAAAAGTCAATTCCCAGGACACCGAGCACCAAAGGGAATTCGATGGATGGGGAAAGAAGAGGTCAAGGCACGGCCTTCGTATACACGAAACGGGAGAAATATAAATGTGACTGACAACAAAAAAGGGGGGGGGGGTGCCTAACTAGGGTCAGAACAAGGTACACACTACGGTTAACCTTACGGCTCAAAAAGTAGTCCAAAAGGTATGCCATTTTAAAGGTTGGGACTCCACCGGGAGCCAGAACCGGGTCCCAACCTCCTCTAGTATTTGGAACAGCAAGATAAACTCTGGTGAGTCAAAAAGTGGATACCCGAGGGGGGGAAAAAAATACTATACGGCCTTCCGTTTATTAAAGTGGGTCCGAGAAAAAGAACCATTGACCTGGGAGAAGCCAACACGGACCTGGAAACGGGGCAAGATTTAAAGGGGGGAGGCTAACCGCCAAGCCGGAAATACCACTGGGGGTGAGACGCTTGGGTTGGGGGTTCACCTGTCTACTGACCAGCCATGAAGATTTTCTCGCCGGTATAAGCTAGTCTATAAAAAAAAATTCAAAGACAACCAAACCGAACTTTGGTAAGGAAAGTCCGAAAAGTCAACCCACTCCTCCTCCTCGTCCCGATCTCCCACGATCGAATGCTCAGAGAAATCAGTGACGGGGAAGGAGGCTAGTCAACGTTGATGGTTCGCGGCACAGGCTGCTCCCCTGATCCGCCGGCAAGACGACTTTAACTGGCTTTAGTGAAGGAAACATATCCGCATTCGGGAAACGGACGGAACCCCGACCTCGAGGAAAAGCGGGCGACACACCACTCGTCCAGCCCAAACGATTCATTGGGTATAGGGACACATTGGAAAAACGGGGGAAAGGATGAGCGTCTACCCCCGGCCCCCCTTAGAGCTGCGGAACCCAACGGCACATAACACACCTCAATTTCAGAGGGGGGGAAAGGGGGGGGGACAGCAACGACGGGGAGCAGGACACCTCGAAAACTCAGTTGCCGAATTGTTCCGATCCGGCAACTTTCTTCCCAGAAAAAAGGTAAAACCTGGCATGAGGGGCAAGGTCCACGACTCCGAAACGATGACGAGAGGAAAAGAAAAGAAATGAAGATGGTCAAAACGCGCCGAAGTTCCCACTTCCGTCTCTGAAGAAGGGGGGATAAGGATCTCTGGGCCTAGAAATCGTCAGACGCGTACCTTCTCATCATTTAGCTGCTCCAGCAGGCAAAAAAGGGAAAGAGGTCGTTAAACTCGGGGTGCCGTCGGGCCAACTCTTTAAAGGTCAAAGTTTGCGGGGAACCTTCCCAACACACTACCCGGTACCAGCGCCGATGCGAGGAGAGGTACCCACCGCTCCTCATTGAAGCAAGGGGTTAGGGGGGACCTTTACGGGTTCTCCTTTTGTGCCGACGGTACGGGAACTCCTCGGGCTCTAAACCAACCCGAGGGACCAGACTCCAGAACGAAAGGGGAAGAATCGTCGCAATTACAAAACGATCTCTCGAAACTTGTACCGGAACTACGCGGGGACCCGTCACACAATCCATAAATTCTGACCCACAGGAAACAACTAAGCACATTCGAAATATAGTAGCAAAGAAAAAACCGACCAATTTAACAGAAATTGGGTCTTGAGTGCCCCGGACTCTTTGGCGTCTTCACCCCCGGAAACAAACTAAAAAGACCACAACTCATCCCGAAGCTCGGGGCCCCGGTTATTGAAATGACGCTTTCGGCGAGTGGAGGAGACCGCTGGAAGAAAAGACCGGAACGTGTCAAGTGTAACCGACAAATACCTACAAACCCGAATGGCGGCGTGTAACACGCGCAACCACTGTAGACAGGCTGCAAAGGAGGCCGGGACCCCCCCGGTCCACCCCGAGAAAAAAGGAACCCCCAACTCAGATGCTTCTCAACCTCATTTCCCCTCCAACGGCGAGCCCCAGAAAAAGTGGCTTTTAAGAAATCATGAAATTCCCCAAATCAAGTGCCAGGAAAAAGG
>Ga0179593_1375739_pt1 | contig 27285 bp, 25 predicted proteins | sample CZODoug2_1_08_16_FD_185931 | JGI IMG/M metagenome (GOLD analysis project Ga0179593, IMG submission 185931) | Vadose zone soil fungal communities from Angelo Coast Range Reserve, California, USA - CZODoug2_1_08_16fungal (PacBio error correction) | ecosystem: Environmental > Terrestrial > Soil >...
GGGGGAAAAATCTGGAATTGGGAGCTCATCCTATTCCCATTAGTGGCGCTCCGCCTCAACCACTGATTTCATGAAAGGGGGGGGAAAGGAAGGGAAAGCTACACTGTTCCGGTCGAAGAAACGATAGGAAAGTAGGCAAACCGGGGGAAAGAAAAACTTGCCTTCTGTACCGCGCCCACCGCGATTGGGGACCACGTCGACGTGGGAAACATATCCCGAATGTCATCTCCGTCAACTGCACCATCCCAAAGGCGGCGAACTCAACGCTTAAGACCCAGTCGAAAAAATCTACTGTTTCGCGTGGCTGGAATTCGATCAACGCCGGACTGTTGACAAGGTGTAGGGACAAACTACAGATTTAAAAGAGCAAAAAAAAAGAAAATTGGGAAACCTTGTCGTAACGACATACGGAAAACGACTACCACTGTATATAAAGTTAACTAAACAGAAAAGTAGGGCTGTTGACCGGGAGACAATAACCAGGTCCGAGAACAAACAATAAAGACGGGGCAGGAGGAAAACTCCTTTATCATCAGGGCGCGAGGAAGCCCGATCGAGCGGGAACACCGCAAAAATTCGCATGCCCACTCAAGTACGGGGAAAATGATGTTCATGTTGGCATGCCCGGGCGCGTCAATGAAGACCACCTCAAAAGGGCAGGTAATGAACGGAGGACAAATCCAGTACCACTCACAAAACTCTTACCTGGCGAGATAGGAGGGAAAAGCCCGCTCAGTGCGTCAAAAGAGCAGTCTGTTGTAAGCCAGGCAAATCAAAAGAAAGGCAGGAGTTCACAGCCGATAAGTCGGCTAGTTTTGGAAGGTAGGTAAGTGTGACAAACTCACCTTATCCTAGTGCAAAAAGAAAACCGATAAAAAAAAAGGAACAGTTGGCTCAATTGGTTGGAAAGCTTGGGGGTCCCGAACAGGGAGGCCAACTTGTTTTTCAATGGGCGGTCATGGTCGGATTCAAAAAGCATTGCTGAAATGTAGGACAAACGGGGGGAAGAAAAAAAGGAAAAAAAGTATATAACTGAATGGGTCTAGGCCGTCCGGGGTGAAGTCGCCATTATGTGGTTCCACGCAAGAAAAGACAGAAGAAAATTCCGAGAGACGCTTTGATTAACCCGTAAACCCAGTACCATAATTGGCCGGAGAAGAAAGAAAAGCGAAGTGTTTTGAGACAAGGAGGTCGGCCTACATGAGGTTGACTTCAATCAATTCACCCTGAGAACCTGGAGGACAGAGAAAAAAAGGGGAACCGGAAAACAAGGGTTCAAAAAAAAAGGAAAAAAATAAAAACCAATAAAAGGGAAGGGCCTTAAAAATTTTGGGATAAATCAATAGAGCGAAAAAGCAAGAATTCCAAGAAGCCACCCCTGAGGGCGGGCGAACACACCAAAAGAAATGCCAAAACAGACACTTTCTTCAAGAAAGGTGCGTAACTCCACCGTTGGGGACACGTTGAAGAGTGTGGGGGACGCCATAGCCGCCGCCAAAATCTCTACTAACCGGGAACCAAAGAGAAAACCCTTCACTTGATCCAACCGCAATAAGACTTTGCCGTTCCATCGAGAAGCCTGAAAAAAAAAAACGGGAGCTGCTCCCGCAAATTCCAGTGGAAAAAAAGAGGAAGGTTAGGGGGGTGGGCCTTTCCAGGGGATCGATTGAGAATTAATCGGAGTATTGACAGCGTGCACGGCTTTAACGACAACAGGCGCGGTTGACTCTTTCCTTTCAGGGGACGAGCTGTTTGAAAACACAGCAGAAGATATACGCACAAGACCCTTGGGAAAAAACTTCTTGACGCGTCAGAGAAGGTATCACAGACACCGAAGGTAGTACCGACAGAGGTGGGGAAATAACTAAGTCAAAAGCAATCGTATATCCTGATTTAATAGAACCTATGTGATGGGTTTTTGAGCGAACAGGGGCACTGTAGCTGAGGGCGTGAGGGGACCGACAGGGAAATCCCCGCCGAAAAGCGGGGGCAGCGAATTCAGATTTTGGTGGAGAGCAAGAATAGGAAGGGGAAACTTGGGAAAAACGAAAGTTTAAGGGGCTGGTTTTTCTGGAGTTCGGTTCAGAAAACAAGGTCGGAAGGATGTCCGACCTAAAGCCACGCTGGTGGCAAAGTAATAAGGGGAAAGGGAAAAAATCAACCAAGGGTAATAAACTGGGAACAACCCTTCTTTTTCCACGGCAGTCGACGTGAATTTCAAATGGGGGAAAGAGGAAAAAAGGAGCGAACTCAAAGAGGGGGGGGTATACCGGCGGAGTTATTTTGTAGTGCAGTTAGCAAGAATGACTCCAGGGTAGAACCGTAACGGGGGGGAGCTGCGAATACTCGATAGTCTGCGCTGGGGACAGGCTCAAAACAGTAGAAATCTGGGTTCTGGGTAACTCGGAGTTCCGGGTGGCATGACTGGCCAGCAAAAAAAGAGGCCACAAGGATGGTTTAAGTTGTAGGCTGTGTGAAGTGTGGGGTGGGGGTCTAAAAAGTGATTTCTAAGCTAGTCGCCATTTGACCGGAACCAAAGATTGAATCAGCAGGCAAAAGTACCTGAAAAAAAATCTGATGGAAAGAGGCCGGAAAAAAAAACGCCGTTTTCCTTACACCGATGAAAAGGTTATTAATCGCAGTCCCCAAGAAAGAAATCTAGGAAAGTGGCTATGTGTCATACAGGAAGAGTGGGAAGAGGATAGGATCAATCGAGAACCATCATCTGTTCAAAGCATCACCATACTCTCTCAAAAAGACACACTTCTGAAAAAAGATATAGGGGGCTGGAGAAAATAACTGTCTTTCTCTATCACTAGGTAAGCTCGCGCCCTCTGGCAAATATCAATCACCGTCAGAATTTGAGAACGAATATTTTTAAATGAAGCCGTCCTGAAAAGTAAGCGTTGAAAAAGTCTGGGCGTTGTGGTACCGATCGATGTACATAGTTTGTGCATTAAATATGAGGAAATTGCGGCTGCAGGTAGGGCCGAATTATCGGGAGCCAGGGGCCGAAACGAACCACACTACAAAAACAAAAAACTCTGGAAAACCCAGTCGAGGTGAATAAGGATTGTCTTAACAAAAAAGACATTAAACGTACTGGGGGGGGCCGGATACCTAAAGCTAGAAATTCTAGCAATTCAAGCGAACCGAAGAAGGGGGCTCCGCAGCGCTCAACAGTTCGATTCATCCATGGAGATGAAAGGGGTAACGGAGAAACGGAAACATTACTCCGATGGGAAAATCACCAACTGGGTTGTCTCAAAGGGTTCGTGTTTGTTCTAACCGAAATCAACGTCTAGATACATCGGAAAGCAAAGAAGGGTGGGAAGAAATTTCTTCGGTGGTCAGGTCTTCATTGTCCCTGGATTAGGGTCACCAAGCTGTTCAGTAGTGGTTGCAGACAAACCATGGAAGCGGATTGGAATAAGAACAGCAAATGCGGAAAAAAATGTCAAAAATCAACTCACGCCGATTTCGGTCGCGCAACCAGGAAAGAAGGAACTGCTTGGGTTGGTGATCAGTGGGGCCTTAAGGACAGGCAGAAAGGCAAGAATCTAACGTGGTTAGTGGTTGCCTCTGAAAAACAAATCCACAAATATTGTCTAACGCAGATCCTAAGATCGCTCTCAGACTGGTCAAGCAGAAGACTTACTACGTGAAACTATAAATGAATCTGGGTCTAAAAAATCACCAGCTATCCAGACCAGGGATTCGGGAAGTGGTCGGCGGGCGCTGCTCGTTTTGGAGGGGAAGGAGTCTGAACCGAAAACAAAATTCGAGTCCAACCGCTCCTGTGGGGAGGAAGGGGGAAGCACAGTTTGCACATCTAAAACTCAAGACGTCGAAGAAGCATATCAAAAATCTATTCCGACAGCAATCAAATCATTTAGGGCCCTCTTGACAGGCAGCTACGAGTTGGACAGAATCTTGATCAGGTACATCTAAAAAGAATGCGAGAGGGGGATCGGGTCAGAAGTTGGGTGGAGAGTTTGTATGGCGGAACGGTACCATAGAGGCAGCAAACGCAAGAGGAAAAAAAGGGTTCCTTCAACGGCGGCGTTTACAGGAAAGTAGGTAGGGTCCTGGGCAAAAAAGTTTTCTTTTGACGTGGGAGGCAGTGTCCTTCCGGGTGGCCCGCACGAAACATCAGGTTTAAGGTCTTGAAAAAAGGGTCTCGGTGCGAGCATCTCTAGTCGGTTATCCCAAACATGGGGTTGGAACATAAAGGATGGTTGAGGGGGGTTTGTCCTTGGGGTTAATTGGGTGCGGATCAAATTTAGAGGGAAAGGGCGAATGGGTGAAGGAGGGAGTCCACCTAATTACTACCCATGACGCACAAAATCACTCAATCTTATCTGGGAAGAGGGGGAAGATCTACGGTGCCATACATCAAAGTCATCAAAAACCCACCAACCTATGAAAGGGAGGGAGGCGAACACAATGGCGGAAGGCACTCCAGACCGGCATAGAAGGAAGTGTCACTTGGCAGGGAGGGGACGGGCATACTATGGAAGAATGCCCTTGAGGATCACCATGGACAGTCTATACGAACCCCAAAAAGTTTAACTCTTTAAGGAGAACCACGATTCGCAACATGGGTAGTCAGGCTCAAGAGGGTGGATCCGAGGTGGGCAGACTACGCAGACACTTACCCGGGTGAAAAGAACGAACTCCTATCGTAGGGGAACACAATGACGATGCTCGGTACCGGACGGGATGAACAACAGGGGAAGTTGATAAGCAAAATTGGTGCACTAGGGTTAAATCCTAGAGCCCGTCAAGAAAGGGGTAACTGTGGTCAGTTTTACTCAACAGGACCAGGAGAAAGGAGTGTGGAATTACAACTTGCTCTATTCAGCCCTACCGGGGCGGAAGAGGGAATGGTGACTTTGGTTGACAGTACGGGTGCTGTAACAGACTAGAAGGGGGGAACGCAAGCTACGGATTGCCACGTAGGGAAACGACAAGTTCTCTGATCTTGTTCCGGAAACGTGTGTGGTGAGAAAATTCAACAGCAGGAGTGGACTGCGGGCAAGCTTGGGGACAGAATGGGAGAGAACGGTCTGGTCGTCAAACGCTGTGACGGGATGAAGGTGGTGTAAGGACCTTTAACAAGGAGGGGGTGATGTGAAGGTGAAGGGTCAGCTGGAAGGCCGGAGATGAGACCCAGGGGCATCATAGGGGGGGGGGGGGGGAAAACGGACTTTTGCAGTACATTTTAACTTAAGAATCGGCGGGGAGAAGTTGACAAAGGCGACGGGTTCCGGAGAGGTGTTAGGAGGTAAGGCACGGGGAAGGGGGGTGGCTCAAAAGGTTGGGAAGAGTCCGACTTATGAGAACTTACTTCTAATTTAAAAAAGGTAATTCCAGCTAATATATTCACGTAATATCATTGGGAGGAGGATCTCATGCATGGGAAGCGGATATAAGAAACAAGTAACTAAAAAAGGAGGAAGAAAAAACGATTATAAAAAAAGGGGAGATGATCCAGGAGGGTTTTGCTCATATCCAACTTCCATCAGACTTGCGATAAGTCACCAAGGAATTTCCGTGAACCGAGTTTAGCGGTCTACAGGGGACCAGTAGCATAAAGGCTAAAGCGGTTCGGCTAGTCCAAGGGGGGGCAAGGGGGGCCGCGTACCCTCCCAACAATGGTGGGTAAAAACTGGCGCCGGAAAAGATCAACGTACAGAATTTCCTCCTCCCAAAATGCCAGCCCAATCGGCGGAAAAAAGCTGAGGTTACTGTAACGAGAAGGGGACATCCTTAAAGGGCTCATTCTTCCTTCCAAACGGAATTTAACTGTGGAGGAGACATACAATATGTTCAAAAAGAAGCCCGTCCCGAATGTACCGATAGCATACCGACGACCGACCACGGGAGGCAAAATAGAAAAACCCCCCCTCCATTAAGTTGACTGTCCACTACCTACATTTCTTAAAACAGAAAGGAGTAGACGGGCCGAGCGCCTGGAAACCGCCGTTGGCAAAAAAACAGCGGTGCAATCGTCCTTGAGTACGGAAAGATCATGAATCACCCGACCCAAGACACTCTAATTACCAGGAGGGTAATGTTGGGGCATTGCCCAAACTAACCAGCGTGAACTCCACCCTCAAATTAAAGTTCACGGACGGAGTAAAAACCCAACGGGAAAAAAGCTCTTATTTTAGTTCGCAGTACTCCGGGAAAAAGTCTGCGACCGCCGTCTGGTTTGGAAGTACAACGGAGCAGCCAGTAGACAAAAAAGAAGGTAAAAGAGATTGGGGAAGGGTATTTAGGGTCTGCACAAGGAGGAGACGCCGGAAAAAAACCTCCGATCCAAAGCTGAGAAAACTAATTATTCCAGTTTTTCAAAAGAGTGGGTCAGAGGGCTGGAGGGGACCATTGTGGGTTCCTCTGGGAGGGAAAAAGGTCAGGGTCCGAAGAACATGAAGGGGGCGGAAAGTAAGCACCGGTAACAGACGTAGGTATAGAAACGGACTGTCTTGCGGACGGAAGTTTAAAAGTCGAAGGGATCGTGTGCAAAAAAGTCGCCTCCAGTCAGGAAAAAAAACATTTGTGAAGAACCTGGCCGTAATGATGGCCGGATAGAGAAAAAAAAAGGTTTGCGACCGAGGAGGGGGTCAATTGTTTGAAAAGGGCAAAGCAGAAAAAAGGACGCACCGGACATAGACCCGTGGATACTGCAGAATACACCCGAAAATCCCACCAAAAAAGGGTAATGCTTTATTCACAATGTTGGGGGTGATAACCGAAGAGAGATGATCGAAAAGGGGAACAGGAAGACACCCCTGATGGCCGTCGGCCACCACCTCACTTCCTCCCACCGTAAAAAAGAACAACCGGTTCAAAACAGCGAAGAAGTGAAGTAATCCTCTTTTGCAAGGCAACAGTTGAGAATGGAGTTGGGGGAAAAAAATCGCCGCGTACGGAGATATAACTTCCAACCAGCAAAACTGAGCGTACAACTCGCGCAGGTATAGCCTGTTCCCGGAGACAGGAGCGGTTTAAAATCTAGCACGAACGCAATGCCGGTGAAGAAATGTAGTTGATGTTCCTGGAGAAAAAGCCAGATGGGAGAAAGCGTTCAACAAGGTACCCGGGCGTCAAGCATTAAGGACGCAAGGCGATTGGGGTCTAGATTCCCGTTCTCTTGGGAGCGATTACTTAAAAAATCAAAAAGGCAAAGAGATAGCACTAAGGCCAGAATCTGTAGCGTCTATCGGAGAAGAACTAGAGGCAGGATCGGCATAGGGAGTCACGGAAAAGTAGTTGATAAGCGTTAGTGTAGGTCGTGGAAAAATTTGCTGGATTGGGTTAGAGAGAAAAGGAAGTTAATTAAGGCTGTGTCACTAAATGACTTAACCGAGAAAAGGGAACATGGCACGATTCCGATGTGGAGTGTCGATAGGAAAAGGGGGGGAAGTGACAAATGGGGCTGGTATTTTAAACTGGGCTGCGTTCGAAGTAAAAGGGATTCAAGGTCCTGTCGATCGCGGTCAAAAAAAGGAGGTAGCTTGGTACAAGATCAACATCTTAAAAACTATAAACTTCTTACAAATGGGGGGAAAACAGGCGGAAAATCAAAAAGACTGGAGGGATTGAGAATATACAAAACGCACGGGCTACTAACAGGTTTTTAAGACGCAACTGAGTTACCTAGGGGGGTTGTCGGAAAGGGGGTCCAATCCTTTCACCAGATTATCGACGGGTGGAAAAAAGTTCGTACATCTGAGGGGGAGACAGGGCTAGGATTGAGTATCCACCTTAAGCAAGGGAAGGATAACAGGAAACCCTTACTGCGTTGACGTCAAAACACGGGACAATTCAAAAATACGAATTGTTTAAGTTGGTAGGCAGTTTTTTGGAGGTTGGGTGGGGGGGGCTGACCAATGGTGGGTCCACTCAATCTAATTCACGTAAACAATGCTGAACAAAGATGCTCTAAAAATCTCGAAGTACAAACATTGAACCTTCACTCTAATCTAACCCACAAACCTCCGTGTCGGCCAACGAGATTTAAGAAGAGGTTCCGCCCCATCCGATTAACATCTACGGTGTGGAAACAGTATATAGGAAAAGGGGCTCGTATGAACCTCGAACCAAATCAAAGGGACGTAGCACCATCCATCTCAAAAAGATTCAAAGAAAAGGAGAATAGATGGGAGATGAATAGCAGATGAGGGGAACAGGGTCCGCTAAGCTCGTCAAGAGTACAAGATAGAAAAGTACAAAAAGTGTGATAGAAGAGGTGGGGTGACAGCCGAATTCATGTGGAAGCACCTGCGTGGAGGCGTGTTACCAAGATAGTTCGGGGCATAGTGGGGTGGAAATGGTTAGATTAGGGGCAGTTTGACTTCTTCATGGGAATGGTAGTTAGTCTGGGAAAATCAACCTGGCAGAAACCCACACTACAAGAAAACTTAATAAAAAAATCGAAACCAGAGAATGGGGGTGTCGTGGCCTCTTCAAAATGAATTGGGAGCCGAGTTTGTAAAAAATCTCGGAGGGGGGTACAAGATCTATAGCCCAAAAATCCGATTAGAAGCACACGCAAAGGGAGGGTAATATATTATCAGATGTATAGGGGAAAGTGATTACAAATGAAAATCAAGGTGGTGATACAAAAATTTGTAGTCGACCGTGAGGGTGCTTCTGGTCCCCGAAAGAAAGTCTAGTAAGAAAAAGAGGGAAAAAAAGGTTGTAAAAGGCGTGTCTTCGGTGGGGAGGTTGAGTTAATGTTAAAGTATGAAGGTGACCAAACGCTTGGTGCGTGACAAGCTGTATAGGACAGAACTTGATTAACGGGGGAAACGACCTAGCCTTAAGGAATGCAAAATCAATTCCGATCTATCTCGAAACACTCAAAAGAGAAGAGACTGGACTGGGGCTGAGGGTGAGGGTTACCGCTTAATCCCTAAATCAATTTTTACGTTGGGACTAGCAACACAAGAAAAAAAAAAGAGGTCAGAAGACCAGAGTTAAGATGCTCTACGACAGAAATAACAGAAGCGTTAACCGGGGGGGAGGCCAATTCATTCTTGCTTAAAGACCCACGGTTGAAGAGGTTAGGTCCTTTTGAGGGGGTGGGGGGAGAGATACTGGTGAGAGGGATGTCTTGAGGGAGAAGCGGAGAGAGAAACGCTTAGAGGGACCGCGCAATTTCTTCGGGAATGGAAAACGCGTTCACTAAAACCGAGGAGAAAAGCAAACCAAAAAAAAAACCGCATCTACCTCTAATCGATCCAAAAAGACACCGGAAGGGTCTTTTCTTTGAGGAGTCATCACGGGGGTTGACAATTAACTTGGAGGTTTAGAGCAAGGCTAAGAAATGGCGCGAGGGAGTAAGGGGGGGGAGCAGTTGTGGTCTGGTTTAGGAGTATCGGAGGGCCGGGGACAGGCGGCTCGGAGAAACTCCAGCAGTCAACAGGGGGTTAACTTGCCACTAATTTTTTTTGGGAAAGCAAGTCTTTCGCGGTCAACAGTTGGGGGGATGGGGTGGGGACGGGATGATTATGGAACTCCTTGGGGTGGGAAGACGAAAGCGGTGGCTTGGCTGAACTCAGAACACCGTGCTATCAATCTTCGGAAGGAGGTCTCCACAAAAATGGGGTGAACTACAGAAAAAATGCAAGGGTGATGGGGTGGTGGATTTTCCGGGGGCATTGGTCTGTAATGTTACTCGGGGGGATATTCCAGGTTGGGATAAGGGGGTGGTACAATTGGATTGCAAAAACGAAAAGAAAGACCGACCCAAAGGTCGCCACATAAAGTAGAAACTATATGGTGCTGGGAGGAGGGGACGGCAGAAAGTTAGCTTCAACGGGAGAGGAGAGGTGCAACACGTAAAGGGGGAGAGAAGGCCTGGAAGCATATCCCAGCCGGGGCAGATACTGTGGCGGGGGTTTTGGGGTGTTTTGGTGGGGGGTTGGGATTGGGTATTCGGCAAACGGTGCATATATTTCAGGGAGGCTTTTTATGAGAAAAGGGGAACGTCTAATCTTGAACAACCACTGTCATCCTTGGAAACGCGAAACAAAGATGGCTAAAAAAGGGGAAGTAAATGGACAGTTCTCAAAACAGGGTGGAGGTCTGTAATGTTGTGGAGCGGAAGAGGGGGAACGTACAATATTAACTTTCAACATAAGGGTCCTATCGCTGGAAAGGAGGATTGGTCTCTGGGAAGGGGAACTGGGGATTACCAGACGGCGGGCTGCGAACTGAGCGCCGGGAACACTATAGCGCCTTCAGAGCGGAGGGGGTAACGTGTGCTTGGTTACTTAAACGAAAAAATCAGGGCCAGTGAGGGGGAAGAAGGTCTGGGTTGTAGGAAAGAGGTTCGGCGAGGAAGCACAACATCAATGACCTGGGTAAGTATGGGGGGGGAATGGGTACATGAGGTATTTCACTAAGCAGTCTTTTGAAAGTACGTGCAAAAACGAATGGGAACTGGGTGAGTGGAGAAGGACTCTGAGAAAGTGATTTTAGCGGGATAGGTTTTGGGCTGAGTGCAACATCAAAGGGCATGGAGTTCGGCGGGGCTCGGTTAATGTAAATTGGATGCGATTCAGGCGGAGAAGGGCAGAAAGAATTTTGTCAACTGAAGGTGACCGGGAAAGGTAATTTATGCCTGAAAAGTAATCAATCCTTGTTTTCGGGGTTCCGAATGTCTGATAAGGGGAGCAAAGGACCTCCTAAAAGTCGTCAGAGAATAGTTAGACATTCCAAATTGGTCGCTCCTGAGTGTGGGATGTCTACCTCTTGTTAGGTGGACGTTTTCCCGGTGAATGTGTCGCTTTGCCGTTGGTTCTTCCGTTTCCAGGGATGCAAACTGCTCCTGGTTGTCCCCCTCTCTTGGGTGCGTGCTTCCTGAGACCTTACCATGGTTTTGGGTGTGAACCTCCTTGTTTCTCATTCTCCCGGGACTATCCAGGTGATGCATAATTTCCCTGGGACGTGGGCGCTAATAAATGCTGTACAGGAATAAGCTTTGGTAAACTGTCTGATGTTACACAAAAATAGTCGAGGATACTGAGTTATTCTCTTAAGCGGTTACGAAACGAAAGACGCAAGTGGGCCCCTCTCTAACCCCAAACGCTTAGGATGGGGAAAACAGAGTAAATGTCAGTTTAAGGTGGGCATATCTGCACCATGGTAAAATTGGGAGAATCAGCGCCAAAATTAGATTCAGTGAACGGCTGATGATCGTTAAGTTGACAGTTCAAAAAGTACACGAAAGGCTAATCGTGGAGGAGAAGGAAACAGAACACTGTGGAAGGATGACCAGAAAAAGAGGGGGAAACCAATGTCCATGGGGGGAAACTGGTCAGAAAGTACAGATTTAATCTCTGGAGAATTACAACGAAGGAGCGAAACTCAAACCTCTCATCCCTTGGAAAAGAGCTCGGCAGTTCAGCTTTACATAGTAAGTAGGAAACACAAAGCCCACGCTTATTTTCCCAGGGTGTCGGAGACAATCAGATGGAAGGCTAAAGACGACCCACCCTAACGGGACAGAGAAAGACGGAGCGGACGACACGGGGACTTAACAGAAGCTGCCCAAAAACTCCATTCCTTAATGGGGGACCTGAGAACTAAATCAAATTTTTTCAGGAGCCCCGTCCATCTTCTTCCTGAGCCGAGGCCAGTAGTGGACGCCGCTGGCCGCCGTTATACATCTGTACAAAGGATCTTCCCGAATTGCATGTATGTAGAAGGCAGACAAGAGCCTTACGTTCGGGAATGCGGGCAAAGTCTCTAAGTTGGACGGAAAAAAATGACTCAGGAGAGAAGCAGCAAACCAAGAGGAGGAAAAAGCTGGAGCCGGCAAGACATGCACAGGTCAAAATTGGGGTCCCCGTGGCCCTCCAGTACCGCGGGCAGATCTATTTATATTCGTGGAAATTTTTACTGCATGGCGAACATGGGGAAGAAAACGAAGAGTTGTCAGCCGAGGACGACAACGTTAACAAAGAAGCTCTGTAAGGACAAAGGAGGACACGACGACGGAAGGTGAAAACCGCCTTTGGGAGAAAGGCACGTACTCGCTCCCTTCAGGAAAGGTCAAAAAGGTAGAAACGGCTAAAAAAAAAAAAAGGTGGGGTAATAATAGGGGTGCGGGGCACCGGGGTAGCCCCGTGCCAACTAAACGGAAAAAAAGCGATAACTAAGTGATCCAAATTTTGTACTCTGGGGAGAAGGGGGGGTAAAGGATGCAAAGGGTTTTGATGTAAGAAGACGGTACAAGGGGAGGGGATAATTGCTGGAAAGAGTAATGCACCGGGGCAAAAGGACAGTTATTGAACTGAAGAGCCGCCCGGAGGTTAAGGACGATTGTTTGGCATAAATAGAGACGCCGTGACACGACAGTTAGGAAAAAAGAAAACCGTTCCAGGAAGGAGGGGGTGCCAAAAGGAAAGCGAGTGGTTTGGCTAGGGGAGAAAGAGGTAGGAAGGATGTTTAAAATTTCCACTAAATGGAACGGTAGAAGGAAATAACAAGGTTGGAAAAAAGCCTCATCGGACAAAGGAAAGCCAACCTAATAAAGGGGGGGGACAAGGGGCCGTTAGGCACCCATGTGGTGGGAAACACCTATGAACCGCCAAAGGGGGGACGCAAGGGAAAGAAAAAAACAGGAGGGAGTCTTACCCACTAAGGGAACTTACGAAAAACTGGAAAAATATTTCTCAACCGCGAAAATTCCGTAAAAAGCCGTTTCAGGGCAAACCTTTGAAGAGGGGAAAGGTTGGTGGGGAGGCCCACGCACGCCTTGCAACGGAGAAATCCTGACGAACCAAATCCAAAAAAGGAAGAAGGGAATCAACGCTGCATCTAGGAAAAGTACCTGGAACATCGAGAAGCGTAAAACTCGTAAAACTGCCGGGCACAGCAAATGGCCGTTGCACGTCCTGGAGGTGATTGAGCAGGTGAGGGGGAGAGATTGGCATGGATGCGGCCTTATAGGGAGGGCCCGAGTGTACAAACCATTCAGAAGGAACGCAAACGGGGCGCGGGTTAGCTCAGAAGGGGCGGCTTGCGCGCTTACTATGGAACAAACATCACCAAAAGGAAAAAAAGGAAAAAAGGGCGTATCTCGAAACCCTCTCTGCAGCTCTTCTATCTATTGGGGGAGAAAAAAAGGAAGAAACGAATGCATTATAAGTACGTGTGGGGGGGGGGGGGGGTGGGGCGGTAATTCGGACAGTCTGAGAGCCAGTACAGGTTATCCTATGTCTTCTACCTATTTGGGGCTGGGATTTTTGAGAGGCAAGAAAGTAAAAGGGGGAGTATTAGGGGGCTTGGAGAAAGTACGCGGACCAGCAACAGCGCATTCCCAGTGATGTCATATTGGGGTAGGGGGGGGGGCGGCATAAATCGGAAGGGGGGATGGGGTGCGTAATGGGTCAGGCTTGCTTGGGGGAGGGGCGAAAGTCCGACAAGTCTGGGACATGATTGGAAAGGAAAGGAGAAAATGTGTGGGGAAAAGTTCCTAAAAAGGATGATGCAAACCGGGAAAAAGGGGGGGGTAAAAAATGGGGGACTTACACCGGCGGGCCACGCATCGGATTCTACTGAATTCTTTAATAGCACAAAAACGAACCGGGGAAACTGACTTTGGGGGGAGAAAAAAAAGGGGGATTTGGAAGGGTTGAGGAGGGGACATCCTGCGCAAAGAGAGTCCGACTGTGGTGATCAGGGGCTTTCTAAAAAACTAGGGGAATGCAGATGGAATTGAGGATCAAACAAGTCGAGGGAGGGAACTTCAACGCGTCGACAAAAAAAACCGTACGGAAATGGAAATGCGTGGGCCAAGAAAGAAAATGCACCCTCAGGAATTGGGGGTGAATGGAGTGGTGGGTAGGCATTAGTGGGGATGGGTTTGTGGACTGCAATGTGATTAATCCAGCTAAGATGAAAAGGAACGGGCAGCCGAAATAATTGACCCGAATCGACATTCCTACCTCCAAACTAGAAAAGGAACGATCCATGGAAAAAAACGACCAAGCCTTGTCTTCCGAAAATTCAGGTGAGAGGGACAAACCTCAAGGAAGGCACCAGTAAGGTTGGGAAGGAAGAGAAAAAAGGGATGGGGAAAGGAAAAGCTTATTCCGGAGACACACGCGTCTAGGAAATATCAGCAAGAAAAACCGAACAAAAACGGGGGAGGGAAAAAAAGAAGAGGGGTGGGGCTTCATATTAATATTGACTTTGAGAGAAAAGACGAAAGGATAAAAAAAGAGAGGAAGAGGCTGACTAACAAATTAAGGGAAGGGGAAAGAGAAGATGTTGAGAGAAACTTCCTGAAATCAAGTTTAAAACAACGGATGGTGGATCAGGGGGGGGGTTAAAACGGATCGTCATTTGGAAAGAGTTTGGCAGGACATCTATTCATAGTGTGGAGTGCAGGATGGGTTACGAAGGAAGCGGGGAATCAAGGGCAGAAAACCCCTCCCCATAATGGATCCCTTACCCAAAAAGTAGAGTTTGGGCCGTTGGAGGGTCGGTGGCCGGGGGGGGGGCGGAGTCTAGGGGAGCCGCGTGGTAACTGAAAAATCTCACGTTGGGAGACAGGCAGCGAAGAGGAATAACTATTAAGGGCGAAGCAGCTCAAAGGTTTCGGACTCCTATGTTATAGAAGGGGGGGGGAAGAATGAAGAAACATGACAAAGAACTAAGTCACCAAAGGGGCGATCACGTGCGGTTTCTATGCTCACCTAAATAAATTTGGGAGAAAATGCAGTAAAATAGGGGACATTCAGGAGGGTGTGCCTGGAAGGTCATGTCCGGTTATGTTTGACCGACAAAAGAGCGGTAGGTCGTGACTTGGTTCAGACAGAGGAGAGGAATCGACCGCCAGCAAATCCGGAAAAATAAGGGACAACCAATCTCAATCACGATTCCTAGCTAGAAAACTCCAAAAATCTTAAGCCCGGCATTCTTGTACGTTGACAGGGAGGTGATCTCAAGTGAGGAAAAGGGTTTGACGGGGGGGCAGCGCTAATCTCAGAAAATAGGGGTCGAAACCGACAGGGATGCTAGATGTCTCCAAAGAAGGCAGCACTCCCTTACGGCGTGGATCAAAACCTGGTCCCTGCATGACTTGTCAATTTCAGAAAGGAGGGACTCTGGGAAAAGGTTCAGGGCCTTGGAGGGGGGGGAAAGGGATACGCATGTTTCAATCAGGAGGTGCTGTGCATAGGAGCCGCCAGCGAACTAGGGGGGAAGGCAAAGCGCCGTGGAGTTCCTTCAACGGTGCACGCGGACCAGGAAGGAGAAGCAGAGATTGAGGATGAGACAGGAACAAAAAAAGGGCTTTGCCACGGCGGTGAGGTGTGAGAAGAGAGAGTTTAGGTCTTCTCAGGGGGGGGTCCGGGCACGAACTATGAGCGAGGTTTGAGAAAGGCAGAAGGGTTTTGGGTGGGAAACGGGGATACGGAATCTATAAGCCGGCAGGAGGTTCAACACTCCCTCCAAGATTAAAAAGGTGGCCCTTCCAAAAACGGGAAGTCTTTTTACTATGATTGTCTGGCTTGTTCAACGGGTCTGGGGGGAAGGGGGGGGGGGGTGGCACAAAAGTGGAGTCAAGTGGGGTTGGGTCAGAATACCTAGGGGGGGGGGCTTGATTGATGCAGTCCAGTTATACATCTTCTCGGTTATCAAAACAGGGGGGAACTAACGGCCAATTCAAGGGGGGAAGTGGGGGGGAGGGGGCCGGGGGGTTATTCAGGATACCTGGGTGTAGTAATAGGAGGGGGGCAAAAAAATGGATTGCAAAGTCAAAAGAAGGAATACGGGACTCTCGGGGGTCAACACTCAGCTTCAACCAATATTAACTTGAGAGGTTATTGTAAAGGGAGAGAGTCAAGGCTTATTAGGGAGGCGAACACGATGGGAGGACGGAAAGTACAAACGCTAGTACCAGAAGGGGAAGTAAATGGGATCTGGGTGATCGGCCAAGGTCAATACTATGAGAAGGAGTTGATTAGAACGAAAAGGGGAACCGGCTCAATCTTGGAAAACCAAATTTTGGGCTTGACACAGGACAACTGGGGACTGGAGCAACAGTGGGGAATAAATTAAAGTTGATGGGACAAAAACTGTTTATCGTTGACTGGGGGGGGGGGCAACGCTAGGTGCAGAAACCCGGGACCTATTACTGGGTAAAAAATACGACGAATCTAGGGACGGAACATACTGTAAACGATGGCTCTTACGGAAGTTAGCCAAGACGGCGGGTTCCAGCACGTGCTGGACTTTAAATACTGATATACGGGTTAAACAATCATACGTAACGGTCTTTTTTATCAAGGTCAAGTGCCAGAATCTTAGGGTGGGAGGTCAAAGACTGTGGCGCGCCGGGCACAAACTACTCTAGGACCAGGGTACTATTGATTGGCAAAGTCGGTTGTCAGAAGATCCTAAAAGCGACGATTTGGGAAAGCTGTCAAAAGGGGAGGAAATCGGTTCCAGTTGATGGTACTGGAAAAGGGTATTAGTTCACTGAACAACGGTCATGGGATTTGTGCTGCGGGGAAGATTGTAGTCCTACCTGGGTCGTCGCTTCCTAGAGTACGAAAAGTTTGCACTGGGCCTGCATCTATGGGACGAAGGGAAGTGAAAACCGCTGATGGGGGGGGGGGGAACTAATTAAGAGTTAAAAAGCTTAACTGCGAGGGGGTCCGACCATGGGGCAGAACTTGGGGGAGTTCTCCTGGGGGCTGCCAGTGTTGACTATATTAAATCGAATGGGGCATGGGGAAGGGGGCAACGGATGGTGGTACATCAAGTGGGAGGAGGTAAGGAAAGAACGGTGGCAAACGGTTGGACGACAGAACGAAGGAAAGCAGGGTGACTAAGGGAAAGGTACGTCACTAATAAGGCGCATTTATCAGTTGGGGGGGGGGGGAGGCGATTCAAGACAGCGAATCGGCGGGACGAACCGTGAAACTGGGCCCGATAAAAAAACTTATGAGAGGAAAAGGGGACACTTCTGTAGGGGGGTTAGGAATAGAAGATTCACTGGAAGTGGGAGAGCCTCCGCACGGAGCCGGGGAAGGAGGTATGTTTAAAGGACGGGGGGAAAAAAGGTCATCAACTGAGACTGACACGGTCTTACTGAACGACCACGGCCTATAGCCTCCGCAACCAGAGAGTTGGTACCACTGCTGCTTTTGGGTAAAATTAAGAAGACAGATTTCCTCAGACGAAAAGGAAAAAAATCGTAGAACTCAAACCGCTGGCCAAGGGTACGAAATAGAGTTTCAAGGGTCAAAGAGAAGTAGGCACAAGCACTAACTCGGCTTCCTTGGGGGAGGGAGCATACAGACCCGAGGAAAAAATTCCAAAAGCATTGGAGGACTCGACATACTTAATCATACACTGATCAGAAAGAGGAAAGGATCCACAAGAAAGACCTTAGTTTACGGCCACACTAAATAACGTTGGACGCAAACCAAGATCTCCGACTTATACCTGAAAGCAAGGTGGGCGAAAGGGGCATCCGGCTCTTTAGTCCAGGAAAAGAGGAGCGTGGAACGCACACGCTGGCTTAACGAAAAGGATCCCAACAATTAGAAAAAGGTGGTTTGCGTGGGACCTTTTAAACTGGACGGTACTCCAAAGACAGGAAGTCCCGGGGGGGAAACTGGACGGAGTACAAAACGTACAAAACTAAAAGAAACAGAGATAGGAGTAAACCTCGCAAGGGACTCCGCCGGACCGAGTGGTAATCCATGAGGAAAGAGTGAATCAACGTCAGGATGGAAGCTAATGTCCTTAAGGAGTGGTTAATGGATGTAAGTGTCTTCACTATCACGAAGGTGAAAAAGGACCTGGGATCCAAAGCGGGAAATGAATTGAAGAAAAGTGGGTAACAAGAATCTTTGCCTCAGTTAGGATTCAAAATTGTTGGAATGTGAGAGACGTTACAATGGTCGGAGAAGGAAAAAGCAAGGGCCAATCGTATGGGGACAAACATGCCAACCAAGTAGAGAAACGGGGGACGGGGCTAGCAAGGGGGGGAAAACGGGTTGGCGCCAGGGAGCGGTGTTCGATCCTAGCAGCGAAGTGGTCAAGGAAAGTGGGGGAAGAAAAAAAGACCTTCCAGTAGGGGACCGAGGAAAGGAGTGTTTGTGCGACAAGGGCGAGGTCGTATTAAGGGTTCCCCGTTGGACCAATGCCACCGAAAAAACGTTGAAGCCTGAGCCAGGGACAAAAAAAAAGAAACCCCACAAAAGGGCAGGGGAAGGGGGAGGTCCAAACAGTTTGGGATAACCGAAGAAGGTATTCGCGCACACTGTAAACGAATTCAAGAACCAAAACCCTGATGGGCTTGAGGGGCCACACCAGGAAGGGGAAATGGCCCTACACCCGGGAAAAAGAACACCGTGGAACCGAGAAGTAAAGTTGAATGAATAGACTCAGGAATCAAACAGTGTAAGATGGATTGGGTGTCGGCACAGAGGAAGAACCCCGGAGCTTACTGAAAAAAAGACAAACCGGAAAAAGCCGTATCCAACATGCACAATAGTATAGACTGTAAGGATACATCGGAAGAAAGGAAACTCTATCTGGAATCAAGTTGAAGGTGGCATGGGTGGGTGATTGTTTCCATCACCTAAAAAGAGATGGGGAAGGAGAAGGCTAGGTGGTCGAAGGGGGCCCGAGGGAAAAGCGTCCTAACTCAACTGTCTGGTTGGAAATACGAAGTTAAGTCCGCATGTGAAACAGGAAAAGGAAAGACGAGTAAAGAAAGAAGACCCGGGGCTTAGAAAGCAGTGAAAAATAAAAAAAGCAGGCAGCTTTAACACGGAAAGTGGGGGGGCGACGAGAAAAGCTTAGTATCAGTAGTGAGGTAGAAAAGAAGTTGGTCTGGGGAGGGGGATGGAAAAAAGAAACCGGGGGGAGAGTGGGGGACTTTCTATTAGAGGTAAAAGATCAACCCAAAGGATAATTTCCGATTCATAAGTGGGGGTGGGCGAGCTGGAAGAGTGCGACTGTGGGAAAGGGGGGCAAATTCTGTCAGGCAGGGTCGATTCCGATAAGGTATGGAAGAGGTAGTGAAGACCTAAAGCCGAGGGTGGGTCAACTTAATAGTAAATTAAATGCACCGGAAACCCGAAAAAAGTATGAAAACTGACTGGGGGGGAAAAGCCCTCTCGGATCGACGGTTCGGGATAAGAATCACACGAAAAGGACGAACCAATTGGTTATACGCGTTCCTGTGAATTTTCAAACTTCAGTTCCAATCCTCATATTATAGTAAAAAAATAACTGTGGGGATCGAGGGAAAAAGACCAGGGTCAATATGGAGATGGATTTAGGACCACAAGAAAGATTTCGTATAAGCTGCGTCCACTGAAATTCATGACTAGTGGACACCCGGGATCACATACAAGGTTGGTTAAGAGTTTCTGAGTGAGGGGAAGTGTTTGGGGGGGGTCTTGGCCAGGTGGATTCGGAAGCTAAGGGCGCATTAACCGGAAGAGCAAAGGGTCCGACATCTCCACTGAACTTCCCAAAGACGGTCAGGGGGAACGATCCGTACCAGCTACAACATCCGGGGAAGGGACACGATGATTTCAGAAGGGGAGAAGTTCCGAACCCAAGACTTCTGGGTCTCTAAGGGGGGGTTGGCGATGAGGGAAGGAGGGGCGCGAGGCTGATATCCGGATCGAGACCCAAAGGGCGGCTATTCCTCGCAAACAGAGATGCGAACAAAAAAAGGGAGGAGGGGAACAGATCTCTGGTGCGGAGAGTCCTGCCTAATGCTGTTTCGGTCAACTGGAGATAAACTAGCTCAAAGGATCAGTCCATAACGGAAGAAATGTAATCGATATGGGAGATTTCCTAAAATTGAAGAGGGGAAAGAAAATGGCTGGGGTGGAGAGGGGGGTCTATCTTTGGAAAAATCGGGTTTGGGGGGGGAGGAAAAGCGAGAAGGCCATAATGGGAGTGCATGGAAAGGGTCGAATTAGCTTTATCAATCCAACCATGGCATAACCACCCCCAGAAAGAAGGGCTACAAGAGAAAAAGGAGGGGTGGATATGAAGTGGTCGGTGCCACAGTATGGAGGGGAGCAGACGGAGACGAAAAGAAGCTCTATGTGGGGATCGCAATGCATCTACTAATTAAATCTTGCAGGACTCAAGCAAGGTGGTTCAGAGGTCTCAAGAGGGGGGAAGGATACTAAAACAAGGAAAGGAACATGGGGGGTCGCCCAAATGGGAGTCAGAGCACCAGTGCGGGTTGGGAAGTCTCACCGGCACAAAGGAGATTTCGAAGATCTTGGTCAAAAAAAAGGTTCTTTGAGGGGGGGGGTTAAAGTGCAGGGCGTGACTTGAGGAAGGTGTGGCCAAGAGAAGGGGAAGGTACAGAGGGGGGGGGGCTGAAAACATTTAAAGGGAACGAATTCGAACGCAGCGAAGGAAAAAAAAGGACGCAACATCTCTACCTATTTGATCGAAAAAGAAAAAATGATGAAAGAAGGGGGGGGGGGGGGGCCCTGGTCCAGAGGACGGGGAAAGACTGGGGGTACCTGCGTATAATAAAAAAAATCGCCCAAGGGGTCTCTGGGGTGGCCTCTGAAAAAGATCACGAAAATCAGTTCTACTACATAGAGATTTCTAGAGAAGGGAAGAAAATCTCAACTGGGCCGACGTTACCGCTACATGCAAGGCGGGTGCTTTGATCCAAGCTAAATTGAAGAGGGTGTCGGGCATGTTTCTAGCGCTGGGCCGAGTTAGGGGGGAGTTGGAAGGAAAGTAAAAAAAAGAGAATGACGTCGATCCAACCGTGAAGTGAGTTCCGGAAAAAGGGTGTTAACGGGTCACTCATGAGCAGGGGAATCAGAAGAAGAGGGACCGAGGAAGCCTTCATCGTTTCCCAGGGGAAGGTGGATTGCGGCAGAGCGGGAAAGTTTTGGCGAGCGATGGATACGGTAATGGAGAATAACGATGAGACTTGGGAATACGCCAAGTGGGTTGGGGAGGGGGGTAAGGTGGGGGGCTATCCGGTGCGAGTGAGAGGGGAGCAAAAAACTAAAGAAAACTTGGGACAGGGCCAAAGAGGGGTATTTACGGCGATTGTCGGAGGGGGGAAGAAAGTTGAGGGGTTGGGGGGAAAGGGGGGGATCATTTCTGGGGGGGGGGGCCAAATCCCATCAGGGGGCTTCTTGGGCTTGAAAAACGGGCGAGCGCTGGACGGTCCCAAAATTTTGGAACCAAGGAAACCCGAATGTTGATGGTGTGGGGGAGTTCCGGTGGGGGATGCAAGGAACAATGGTGGAAATGTCTCGGGTTGTCATGTTAAAAGGTCTAAAGTATACGAATAACGACCAACGGAGGGCAAAACAAAGCAGCTTATCGAAGCCAATAATGCTTTTATAGTTGCGGAAGCACATTGCGGCTTCAACGGCGGCTAATTAGGCGGAGAAAAAACTAGCACATGCGAATTTCAACCATTCCAGGTCCTGGGAAGGACCATTAAGTTCACAGGACAGTGGCGGGATATGCAAACAAGGGGTGTCAAATATTAACAATAGGGGTAGATTAAGAAAGGGGGACAAAAAGAAAAGATACATCTTGAACAACAAGGGGGAAGACACTTGGAGACAGGGGGAACAAAGATTAAAAAAATGGGAGGTTCAGGTACAAGAGGTGTCGTGAAGGGTTTCACGTCCTGCTACTGTGAAAAAAGAAAGGAAAAGGGATCAAAACACTCCGATAAATCGAAAGAGGCGGGTGGAAAAAGACTGACGGTGCGGCCTGAAAGGGGGGATGTACAGCAAACGGGCGGCAGCACTTGCAAGGGTAACGCCTCATAGAAGATCTTCGGTACCTGTTGAGTGGAAAGCGTCATTCCGGAAGAGGTGCGGTGGAGTCAGCTTTGAAACAGGGGAAAAAAGAAACCGAGGAATGAAACCTGGTAACTTGAAGTGGAAGTTGGAAAGAAGTTGCTTAGATAGGTAATTTGCAAGTCCGAAAGGAAAACACTGCAAACGGGGGCTGGTTAGGCTCTGAGAGGGGATGGTAGCGGAAATTTTGGGTGGGGGGGGGGGGGGGGACATAAAGAAAGGGCAATGAGTTGGATGACTTGGGAAAGCGGGAAAAGACATTTTGGGGTTCACGGTATTCAGATCCCAGGGGTGGAAACTGAGGATCATGGAAATCAAGTAGGTAGAAAAAACAGGACACCGCTTGGAGGTTCAAAGAAGGGATTGACTGACCTTGGACGAAGTCTACAACTGGGCAATCGGTGAGTTAGCCTCTTTCTTTCAGTTGGTGACTTAAGGATAGGTAAGGGGAGGGAGGGGGGAAACGATAATGGAAAAAAGAGGGGCGGCGTGTAACGGACCGGAAAAGGGGAAGCCGGTTTAATAGGAAACGCGGAAAAAGTTTCTCTAAATGAAAAGTGGACGGACAACGTCTATGAATGAAAACGTGAACTTATATCCGTGGTCACTGAAGAGCAAGTCCGGGGGGTGGGGGGAGCATAATCTAACTCAATTAAAAGATCTATCCACAACAACTGGGGAAGGGGATATATAAGGAACAAAAGGAGGGAGGTGGATGCATAACGAGTCAAATCGAATTGAGCCGAAAAAGGATATTCCGTGCACAAGGCTGATTATCTTAGCTTTTTCCAAATGGAAAAAGCGACACGCGAAAAGGGGGTCAAATTAAAAAAAGGAGGGAACCTGGCCGGCGTCTACGACCAACCAGTATTTGTAGGATCCGTGTTTAAAAACGCAAGACGGTAATTGTCTCCTCCTTCAAAAGTCCATGCCAAAGAAGAAGGAAAACCTCTGATTAAAAGGGGGGGGGAGAAGATCCAACGGAAAACGGGAATGGTTTCAAATTCATTAACACCATCACCTAGAGGTTCCATGGGCCGTAGAAACAACAGAGGTCCTCATCGGACCAGCTGTCGGCTACTGACAGACCTGGTGTCCTAAAAGTCCTTCGAAGGGCTCGAAAACATAATGACAGGGTCAAGGGGGGGAATGATCACCAGAGAAACGTGCGATAAAAACATAAAATGCCGTGGGGATCCCGGGATCCCTTCCCTCAGGTTTTAAACTTGCACTAGGCTCTTAGTCCCAATCGAATAAAAAGGAAAACGGCCAATTAAAAATCAGAGCATGTGGAATTAGAGTATGTTGAGGAACTGCAGCAACCCTTTCCACCCCCGAACATTAAAGGCAACTCAAGTCAACACCAAAGAAACAGTGGACAAACTCATCTTACGGCCTCTTATAATGGTCCTCGGAAAGTTCTGCGGCTTGGAGGGAGTTATACAGGTGAAAACCTTACTCGCCCAAGAATGAATGTTCACAAATCCGGTATCACTTGCGATGGTTGAAAAAGGAAAAGGAGTAAGGGGGTCTGCACTCGTTCATTAAAACAATTAAAGATAAAAATCTGAAGAAATGAATTTATTCAAAAAGAGTGGGGCTAACTGTAAGCTCTAACCGATGCATTTTGGTCAAGGGGAAAGAAATTCATGGTCGTATATCAAAAGAAAGGGAGAGTTTGGGACAACCGGTGCCGTCCCGGAAAAAGGGATGAAAAAAAATTGGAGGGGGTCTAGCCGGACACAGGAAGTGAAGGAGCCCAAGTGATCGTTCATAATAGTCCAACGGCAGTATATGAGAGAAAACCCTAATCCCCAGGGAAAGGTAGTGGGCCTATAGGCTGAGTTTTGACAAGGGGGGAAAACAGATAAGTCAGGTATCGAGGGGAAGGGACAGACAGTGGAAAAGTTCGCACAGGGAGGACATTACCGTTGTAAAAAAAGAAACAGGGAGCCAAGGACCCAACACACACAAGAAAAAGGGCGGGCAAAAGGGGAAAACAGGTGGGGAATAAACGCGAGAAGCTATGAGAGAGTGACACATAATTCAACACGAAAGACAAACAAAGAAAAGGTCGTCTTCCACAACACGAAGGACACACTGGAACAACCGTCCAAAAAACAAAGGGAGGCAGAAACGCGAAGGTGGCTACGCAAACCCCTTGGAAATGTCAAAAAGGGGGGGGTGGATAGGTGGGGGGTTTCTTGAAAAGACATCAGCCGGCCCATCTTAAGGAACAGAACAGCAAAAAGAATCCGAAAAGCGCGCTATGAGTAGAAGGGGAACAGGAGAACTCTAGAAAGAAGGAAAACAAGAGGCTGCCGCCGCAAATGCCTTTAATAACTGGAAGGTGATGTTGGAAAGGTCGGAATCTTTCAAGAGAGGAGGTTTCGACGCGGGAAATGAAAAAACTAATGAACAGGGCTTCCGAATGACAAAAGGGCGGTTTGCTCGATAAGGTCAGATTGCGCGCTTAATGGAAAGCAAATAAAGAGAAAATCGATCGGGAAAAAAAGAAAAGGCGACTCGAAAGTCAATGAGGAAGGCGGTACAAGAAGAATGCATGGGGGGCTTGAAATACTTATTATAGGGCGTACCGGTGAGGGGCCATCTTATCCTGAGGGGAGTAGAACCGCTGGTCTTGGATTTTTGCGATTGCCACTTACACTTGAAGGGGACTTTTAAGAGCAGGGAAAAGATACAACGAGGGGAAGGGGCCGGGTAGTATTTGGAAGGGGCGCTAGAATCTGATGAGACTGGGAGGAATTTTTCACGGGTTCCACGTGTCGTTATTACCGGGCTCAATTTCACAAAGTCAGAGGCGGGCGTCACGACTCAAAAACCAGATGGTTGGGTCACGGCATCCGGTATGTAAAGGAAAGAACCCGAAGAACTGTCTTCATTAGTTTCCACGACACTTAGAACTAGAAGTATTTTCGTGAAAAACCTAAGGGGAAAGGTGGGGGGCTCAGGGGAGGGAAACTTCAGTGAAGGGTGGATGGGTTCAAAAGGGCTGGGGAAACAGTTATCACATCTGCGAAAGAGGGACTAAAGAAAGGGTTGAAAGCCGGAACTAACTCAGATGAAGTAGGAGATGAATTGCCGTAGCCACAAGCCTAGATCTGTAATAACCGCGGGGCGAAAAGTAACTTAGGGAAAGGGATGGCCAAGGGGGGGGGGAAAGAAAAAATATGAAACAAAAGAATGGGAGAGGGGGGGAAGAAATGTGATGGTCTTTGTAGGGGGGGTTTCTGTCTGGACATTGGGGGGTGGTATTGAGCTAAAGTCGAAAAAGGGCAAATGCAAAGAAAAAAAAGGAATGGAATCATCTAACTGCTCAACTGCAAAACTACGAAATGTACAAAGAAAGATCCGGAAACCCACGCAATCACACGTGTCGTTCCGAAGGAATTTTCGGGGGTCTCAACATGTCCCCCGAATTCAGGGGGAAAATTGGGCAGGAGGGAAAGGAAGAAGGGGCGCTAAAGGATCTCCCCGGATCGGGAGAACCAGCAGCGGTAGGATTCCGTCAGCACCATCGAACACCAAAAAGGGAGGAGGAAAAAAGAGTAGGTTGTGAGGATGAGAATAGCTCTGTGGGGAGAAATCCAATATAAGGCGACGAGAAACCCGATACTTATCTCATGAAACACAGGCAAAATTTCAAGAGAGGGGGAAATGTCAGTCATTGGAAATGCATCGGAAAACCGGCTGTTAGAGTGGGGGAAAGGAGCGGGTCAGTGGGAACCGACGAGTTTGGACCTTATCAGGGTGAGGACCAATCTGGGGGAAGAGCAGGGAAAGGGGACAGTCTGAAGGGGAATCCACGGGCAAAAAACCAAAACTACTAACAAAACTGAATCCAACCTCTACAAAAGGTAGGAGGGGTGAAGATTTGAGGGTACGGGGAAAGACAAAGGTCATGAAAGTACTTGGAAGGGTGACTAAAGCAGCGAACTTGTGGGGGATACACATTCCGCAATAATCCAGAGAAAGTAGAAAAGAGCTCAACGGTCGGTGCTCCTCTGAGACTGGGAATAGGCCGGAACTGACAGAACTAATTTGTCAACCAATTGGGGGTGAACGCTCCAAAAACGGGGGAGTCTGAACGAAAGCAACTCGATGATCAGGGTCGTGGCAAAGGTAAGTAAGGTCTTCGGGGTTACGGGGGCGGGCAATTTAACATGGGAGTGACTTTTGGACAACAAGACTGGGAAGGCGAAACGAGTTCCTAAATGGGCGAAGAAATCGAAGGAAGAAAAGGGGAAGAACCTCAACAAAGAATTAAGAGGCAAAAAAGAAGAAAAAGAGGATTCAGGGCACAAGAAGGCTTGGGGTGTGCGTAAGTATAAAGACCATAAGTTCTTTTTGGCCGCGAGAAAAAACAAGAAGTGTGGAGAAGAACGACTGGGAAAGAGAAGATGGCATACTGGACGAAGAGAAATTCAAACCGTAACAGCGACAGTAATTCTTTAGTTGCTAAAGATATCGCGGTGAAAGGGGTCGTAATGGTTTAAGGTTGTGTCGCGGGGTCGGTCGGGATGGCGGGTGGACATAGTAAACGCGCAGAAGGGTAACGAACTGCGATTCCAAACCTAGGGGAGGTCACGGAAAGCACGTTTGGGAATAAGGGACACTCAATGTAGACCAAGGAAGAAGAGGTTAACTACAGAGGAACTAACATGGTCAAAGACATGGGGAAAAGGGCGCCTCGACGAGTGGGCTGAACTGCTCTATGGATCCTAAAGGCTAGCTATATTCGAATGGGTATGAACGAGAGGTTGGGAATCACGGGTAAACGTTAAGGATAACGAGAGTGGCCGGGTCACGGGCATCAAACAAAGGAACAGCGTCAAATTTGGCACTTGACAAAGGACGGAGTTTACGGACTTATTTCGCGGCACTTTGGTGATGTTTGGAAAAGGGGGGGGTTGCGTGGCCTTCCGGGGGTCAAAAGAAAAGCAGGGGGGGCTTAGGGAAGGCTGTAACCGTTGCAGAACATCTCTTAAAATTCGGGGAAGAAAAAGTTTGCTACGGGAAAAAGGAAGGGGGGGAGGTTTGGGTTTGGTGGATTTTCGGGGTTGGGGGATGCGGGGAGTAAGGGGAGAATTTAAAAAACTGCGACTGTGTTCAAAAGGGGAAGTAACAGAAATGAAGACCCGAAATCTCAGGGTCCAAAAACGCTTATCTATCGATAATTTACTGGGGGAAGAAAACGGGGGGTCTTCAGAAAGGGGGAATCTTCACGGCGGCTAAGCTGGAGAAAACACGAGGAATTTCGACTGAAAGGTCAAGGGCGTATAACCAGTGCAATTTCAAATATACCGGACGGGATCAGGAAAACGTGCAGACCGGCAGCTTCTTGGGTGAGGACAGCATTGAAAAACTATAATGGACCACAACACAAAGTTGTGGAGAACGTACA
>Ga0179593_1325907_pt1 | contig 27278 bp, 23 predicted proteins | sample CZODoug2_1_08_16_FD_185931 | JGI IMG/M metagenome (GOLD analysis project Ga0179593, IMG submission 185931) | Vadose zone soil fungal communities from Angelo Coast Range Reserve, California, USA - CZODoug2_1_08_16fungal (PacBio error correction) | ecosystem: Environmental > Terrestrial > Soil >...
AAAAATGAAAACGTGTTGGACGGCCGTTGGGGAATGGTTAAGATGCATGCAGGCCCTACAGGGGCAAGGATCCGTCTCGGGGGGGGATCGGAGATGCTCAATTCGCAAACAGTGGTGAGACGCACGAAGAAGTCCAGAACCACCGAACTATGCAAAAGCTGACGAGCCGGGGGAAGGAGAGGGTGTAAATGCAATGCATAAGTGAATGGGACCTGGAAGGGGCCAGTCGACGAATGCAGTAATAAGTCAAGTGGGGTATGGGCGAGTGAGGAAAGAAAAGGGCCAGGAGAAAGAATTCAACGCAGGGGGGTAAAGCATGAATGTAGGGTGATTAAGATACCATCGGGGGGCGTTGGAAGGCGTTGCATTGTGGGAAGGGGGGGTAATCATTGCAGGGCGATTGAGGGGAGGGGTTGCACTGAGTAGTCAGATGGGAGTGGGAAGGGTAAGCCATAAGGAAAAGGTGACTTTTTTGGGCAAAAAAAAAAATTGTTGAAAATGTGGAGGACGCGGAGCAAACGTAACGGACGAGAGAAAGCAGACGAAGTGAGAAATAATTGGATACGGGTGGGCCTCTATAAGGGCTTAGGGACGTGACGATTAGTCAAAAAGGTAGCAACGTGAGAGTAGGTCAACTTGCAAAAAAATGTGGGTTAAGGATCCCTCATTTGGCAAAGAAACCTCACAGAGACTACAAGTGCGGGAGGGGGCCCGACCCTCGACAGGCAAAACCTCCTAAGGCAAAAAAGCGAAGGTCGGAGCGAGACAATTTGCTTGGGTATTCCAGGCGAGGAGTAAGGTAGTCTTCGGGGGCCGCGGGAGGGGGGGGGCTTATTGGAACAAAGAACATCCGATTCTCGGAATCGTACGGAAAGGCAGAAGAAGTATGTTGCCCCGAAACATCATAGCCCAGAGCTGAAGCTGGGTTTAAAGCAACAACCCGTGGAAACTGGCGGGCAGAACCGGCAAAACCACAAGGCAAAAACAAAGGGATTCAAAGGTGTTGACCGAAATGACTGACGGCACGCAAATGCCGACAGCGGCACCCCAAAATCACTGGTACTTGAATGGTCCGTTTTACGCGGGGACGTAGGTGCCTCCCAAGGCGCCGAGAGAGAGGGGGAAAGCACCGCTACTCGGTCTCGCCCAGGAGAAGAAGGATCCCGCTTGGACGTCAGCCCGTCGTCTACTCTTGCGAAAAAAGAGGACTTAAACTCCAAGGGGGGAGCAAGGCACGTAACGAACCGGTAATCGCTTTGTGAAAATAAACGAACAATTTGGGAACGTCAGCAGACAGCCATTACATGTGAAGGAACTCGAACGAGAGCGGACTCAAAGGAAAAGAAAGGAGCAAGAATTCTGCCGAAGTGGTGGAAGGACAAAATAAAAAAAACGCTTAACGAGGCCTTGGGCGTAAGAACAGCCCTGTTCCAAAGGGACCATAAACGAAGGAAACGCCGACCTTCCGGGGTGTCGGGGTACTGGACACAAATCGAGGGGGGGGGATCACGAGATGCGGCGCCACAGCAATGATGCCACCCGAAGACGACCCCGCTAATAATTGAAGCATAGTGACCCCTCGTAAGTCAGTAGCACCAAAGGGTACTCCTGCAGAGTCCAATGAGGAATTCAGATCTCACCACACCACTGGAAAAACGATAGAGATCTTCGCGTCCTGGATGGTAAAAAAAAAAAGAAAAAGAAAAAAAAAAGAACATAGAGTATTTGTCCAAGTGGGGTGAGATTCTCCTGACAGGCTTTATTCCCATTTGATACTGGAAGAGTTGTGCATGGGTAACGTTAACGTGTAGCAATAAGGTGATGAAGCTGGGTGGTCTTGGTTCCCAGCATTCCACCAAGAGGTGTGCATAGCCTCAAAGCGTACAACGTAGATAAGGGACTGTCAGGACTTTTGGGGGTGCGGAACAATGGGGAGAACTTTTACCAAGGGGCCGGGGGTGGTCAATAGTCAAAACTAAGTCACGGGGGCAGAAATCGCGGAGAACGAAGAAATAGGAGGGATAAACCGCGCGGGACGATGGAAGGCACCAATGCTGACTCGGAGCCGATGAAACGTAGGATCACCGGGGGCTGAAAGATAGGTTGTCAAAGCGCTACAGGAAAAAACTACGAAGCTGCTGAAAATGAATTTGAACGAGGGCGAACTTTCAGGAAACGTATACGAAGCTACTTGAGTCGGGAGAAACGGGGAAGAAGGAGCACACCTGTGCCACGGGAAAAAAGAAAAAATCGAATTTCCCCTCCGTAAACACAGAAAAGGAGCCAGAACGGGGAAAGTCACTAAGTGGGGGGTGGCGTGCTGGAACGGAGGCCTCAACCGGAAGAAAGGTCGGAAAAGTAAGGAGACAGTAAAATCTATTGGGGGGAAAAAAGGGGTGGTGTTTTTCGTGTAGGGGAATAAAACGCAGGTTAAGGGTTGGGCTGGAGAAAAAAAAGAGGGGGTATTATGGCGCCAACAATAGTCTTTCGGGGAGGGGGTCGCGAAGAATCCTAAATGGCGGGAGAAAGCAAAACAAGACACCACATCCACCACGAAACTACCTACCACTAAGACAAGGAAACGTCGCTGGGAAGGAATCGGGAAGAACATCCAGGAAGGTGCAGTCGAGCGCAGCTGAGAATTAAAACTGGGCAAGGACACAAATATGAGGGTGGTTTTGGGGGGGAAGAAAGAAGAAAGAAAAAGACAATGGACTAATCGACATTCTACTTCCTAACAGACCCAACTCGTCACGGAACGTCGTCAACTGTTAGCAAGGAAAAGGCCGCCAGAGAAGGAACGGTACGTACGAGCTCGAAACTCAAAATTTCAAACAACTTAAAAAAAATCAAATGACAAGAAGGGCTAAAAGCAATAAAGATGACTAACGCAGCAACACCAAAACCAAACATCGCAGCAAAACGACCTGCCCATAAATGAACACACCGACCAGCGGAGTATCGTAATGAGGAGACAAAATAAACGCAAAACGACCCTGAGAAGGAATGACCGGAGGACAATAAGAGAGGACCCCTCAACGACCCACTCCACAGACCTTCACTCTACATACTCCATAAAAGAGAAACTAACAATCTGGCTCTCTCACGCTAGTTCACGGACCAGACGCATCGCATAAATTCGGACAGTGGGCCGCGGATAGCACGGCCTTTCGATAAAGGGGTTGACACGACAGAGAAAAGAAAACAACACGAATCGATTCCTGGTATGCCTACCGAATTGCACAGCCAGGAAAAAGAAGCGGGAGGGGCAACACGTAGAGCTGCAAAGAGAGAGTCACCAAAACAAACGAGGAAAAGAGGGGTCGCATAGAGGGGGGCGCCTGGGTTTCTCGAGGAGGGGGGGCTAGATGCCAGTAGGAAGGGGTCAATAGACACGAAATCATCGGGGTGTCAGGGAGGAAAGGCCTCGTAATTCGCGTAGCTGTACATTTTCTCCCGTAGGCACGCGGCCATGTCAAAAATAATCGCGATAAAGAAAGAGGGAAGGTAAGGTTGGAAAGAGTGGGCGCAAGGCAGAGTGAGACATGGTATCCGCGAGTCCGGAAGGCAAAAGGAAGGGGTGGGGTTGCTGGGAGGGGCGGGGGAAACTGGAGCGGCTTCCAGAATTGAGGCGGGGGTAAAGGAACGGGGCCAATGGTGCGTTGGGGGGTAAGAAATAAATCCAGAGGTGTGCGGGGTGAGGGGAGTTTAAGTGGGAAGTGGGGTTTCGTTGTGGAAAGATGTGGATGGTCCCTAAAATTTCTAAGGCTCAAAGAGGTATCATCTGGATGGGGATGCGCGTGCAAAAACGGGAACGTTGTTGGAGGTGGGGAAAGGAGTGCGGAAAGAGAAAACGGAAAGGGAAAAGGACAAGGAGGAAAGGACACCTGCTGTAACCAACGAAGAGAGTTGGGGGCTCTATGTAATTGGAGGACACGAGATCTGTCGTAGGTGCTCAAGGGGGGTGGAGAGTCAGTGTCTTGTCAAAAAACACATCGGAAATGGGGTAAATCGTGGAGAAGCAGAACGAGTAAAACATAGTATGTGTTCTCACGCACAAGTAGCGGGCAGCGAGCGAAGAGGGGGAAAGATCAAGACAAAGGATGAGATATTCACGTAGGACGGCGTGACGGAGTGACGGTGTCGGTTGGATGGCCAGCAAATAGATCATTACTGTAAAGCGCGCCGACGCTGAAAGTTTCTGTGAAAAAAAAGACAAGAAAAGACCCCAGCCGCTGAGCTGCCCATCCACCCAGAAAACCGACGATTTCATAGGGTCACAACGCAACCAAACAGGGGGAAAAACCCAGCTATTTCAAAAAAAAAAGGGGCGTTTCAAAAACGACTCGTACGCGTTGTGGGCAAAAAAAAAACCCGGCCCACGGCAGCGGCCAGAAGAAAACTCGGAAGGGACCGTGTAGAGAGGGGGAGCCCTTCTTGTGCTGTGCGCTCCCTTATGTTATAATTTTCAAAAAGAACAGCGGCAACGTCCCTTCTTCAGAGACGCGCCCCCCCCGGCTGGAGGACCGCGATCCAAGGGGGGGGCGCCCGTAACCTACTTCCCGAAACGCGGACACAACGATCGTTCAAAAACCGCGACAGCCTGCCTTGATCGAGATCCCATAACACGTAGCGCCAGGGGAACAGTCGTTTAAGGGCCATCTGCAGTTTGTAGTAACAGCCAGGGAAGAATGGGGGCAGGTCAAGAGTAACGGGAGTCAAGATTAAATAAGCGCCTACGTCGCAATTCAGTTTTGGGTTTGGGTTGTGAAAAAAGGACCCAAAGGCGCCCGTTGGTCGGAAAAGAAGTTAGAGCAGACAGGGTTGCAAACCTTTGCCAACAAGCCGGGACGGACCTCAGAAGTTTGGTACGCGGGGATGTCGGGGCTAATGTAACAAGATGGGAGACACGAGATGCTTGCTGGGGGAACCCAAAGCAAAACACGAAGGACAAAAAAAACACTCGGGAATGCCACCTACGTCATAGCAACTGGGTGGTGAAGAAAAGGGGCATCATGATACAGCATCTTCACCAGAGTCCTAGAAAACAACAACGGGAAGGGCAAGAGAACTTTGGGGGGAAGGGAAGGAAGGGGAAAGTAAAAAAGAAAAAGTTTGCGTACTTAGTAGAGGGCATATAAGGTGTAGAGCAATGGACTGGGATGCTCTTGTAAAAAAAAGCGGGGCACAAGGCACAGGACAATCAGGTGAACAGGCAAAGAAACAAAGTACAAGTAGAAAAGACGGTTAGCCCGGGTAAATTGTTCACAGGCAAACTGTCGGGACGAACGAGAAGACTGTGAAAGAATGGGGGAGAATTTCCCACAACGAGCACGGGGGAAAGAAAATCGTCGAATGAAAAAAGAGAAAAGAAAACAGAGGGACGAAAGGAATGGAGGAAAAAGAGGGCCGAGAAAACTCGGATTCGATCCCACAAAGAAGAGTAGATGTCAAAGGCGAGTACGAGCAAACCGTACGGGCATCAATCAGATTCAATGGAATGAGGTCACTGAGGAAAGAGGACGCTAGAAGGAAAATGAAGAAAAAGAGGAGCAGACGGGCAGCAGAGAGGGGAAGAAAGAAGAGTTGCAGCGAATAAAGCTGGAAGCACGTCCACGGCCACAGCAAGAGGGGGGTCCTCGAAAAAACATCCACGTAAGTGAGTGCGGGATGAGTTCTCAAAGTAAGCTAGTCGGAAGGAGGTCACTTCAGAAAGAGACGGGGAAAAAGGGTGGGGGGGGTGCAAGTCTACGATTCAACCCGCAGGTCCGGAAAAACCATATCAAGAGGGGGTTCCCTGCGCGGGCAACCGAGGATGGGCGGTCGAAATTAAGTTTACGATGCCGGGGAGAATCGGCAAGAAAAAAAAAACCAGGGAAAACGAAGAAATACACCAGCTGGACATTCTCAACTTTTCTCTCTACTGAGAGTCGCAACTGGCAGGTCCGAGGGCGAGGCTGGCGCGATGGTCGACCCTACTGGAAGAGCGCTAGCAGGGAACTTGGAGATTCTAAAAAAAAAAATTGGCGTTGTTGGGAGAACTAAGGAAAACACAAGAAAAATAAGGGGAAGGGCCTACGTTCGCATGGACGAAAAAAACCGGCCACACAACATCGTGCAAGCTGCGTCGGGAAGTCCGCAATTCGAATATAGAGGGCATCGATCACCCCGATAGAAACAACGAAAGACAGTCAAAGGGGGGTAACTGGACTAGGGAAAAATACGACAGCCCGGAAAAAAAAACCGGATTCCCAAAATCTCAGCAATTAAAATACAAAAATTCCACATGAAACTAAAAAAGCCCCCGCGCGAATCGTAAGCAGAGAACCACATCAGAGGAACCAACGTCGGGGACGAGACAAAGTGGGGAAGGAGAGGCCCAAATCACCACTCCGCAGGCACCCCCAACCCACTTCCGCTACTGATCGGAACTCAGGGGGAAAACTCCATTAGAACACTTCATAAGCTTTCAGCAAGAAAGAAACGACAAGAAAGCAAGAGGCAGCTAGAGGAAGGGGAAACGAATACGCGTCGATGTGACCAAAAATTAAAATGCATCAAGGGAAACCAAATATGATGCCGTTAATAGGGGGGCCCCTGAAGTAACACAAAACAGCCCAAGGAAGGAAAAAAGAGAGGGAATCAGAACAAAAAAAGAGAAGGAGGAAAAAGAAGATTCGGCATAGAACTTTTGTGGCGGTCGGGATGTTGTACGACATGGAAACATGCCATTCGCGGGCAAAAACGATCTCGGGGGGTGTAGTATGGGGACGTATTCGCGTAGAACAGGTTGTGGAAGACCGTATTCACGCAAAAACTCGGGCGAGACTCATGACGTGAAAAGTGACTGACGAGTATTTGGGTCTGGGCGAAAAGAATGAAAGTGCTGCGGGAGGAGGACGAAGGTCCGAAGAGGGCGGAGGGGCGGGGGGGGGAATGGAGGGGAAGACTTTGAATGGAATCGGAATGTAGCGGGCACGGGTGAGTCGAGAGGGGGTACTACTATTGTTACGATCAGAGCGGCTTTTGATGTTCAGGATGGAATTGTCGTGTGGGGGGGAAAATGGTGAGGGGAAGGACGGCGGAGGCGGCTGAAAAAAACTGACATACTTTTTTCTTGTTAGACCTTACGTGTTCAGAAAAGGATTTAAGGGGGGAAAATTGGGAGTTAAGGGCGGTGAAAGCGAGAGAAGAAAGGAGTGACGAGCGACTTCCACGCTAAATAGCTGGGAACGACGAAAGTGGGGTATATGTCAAATTGAGGAGAACAAAAAGCTATTAGTTTCCTCACAATGGCTTATCGGGTTGGAGAGTTAAAAAAATCCTGCCAGTGTGTGGTTTCTCCGCATAACAAGGGGAACGATGGGGGGCTCCCTGCGACCAAAAACCTGCTGGGGAACCACGAGCGGCCCGTCCGAACAAGTGGCTTGTGAGAGGAACAGTATGGAGGTAGGAGGAAGCGGGATGAGGGATGGAGAAAGGAATAGTCGAAAAAAAAAAAAACCGTACCTAGGACAGAAAAAAAAATCGACGTTATTTTGAACCGACATCAAAAAAACGGAAAAAAGCTATATGGTGTAGTCAGGGACGTACGAGAAACAGGAAAATCGATTTTGAACTCGCACACACATGAGGGTACCAAAACAGCATTTTCCGAGGTATTCGCAGAAGGGTTTAGGTATAGCTCCGGGGACGGACTCAAGGGAAAAGGACCAGAAAAGGAAAAAATCACTTACGTTGACTGAACGGTTAGTCCCGGTTGCGGGGGGGCTCCCGTATGGGGGGGGCTGGGGCGACTTTCCCGCGGAAACGACTCAATGAACGAAGCCCCGGCTATGAAAACGGACCCCCCCGGGGGAACGGCACCCATCCCTTGGAGGGAGGAAAACTTCACCGCGACAAATTTCAGTCACACGTCGCGAAGGGAAAAATTTAAACAATGGCAGTTTGGGAGTATACGAAAAGTCAGCATTGGTGAACTTGAAAGCGTCAAGGAGGCAGATTCGCGAGAGTCGGGAGAAACAGAAATCGCCTTCTTCGCAGTTCTTTCAGTTGGGAAACGAACCAACGGCTCACCGTTTCGGGGGACGGCGGGAGAGCACAAATGGTCCGGAACCTGGCAAAAAAAAAAAAGAAAAAAGGAATTACGGACACAGGGGACACTACACGATGTGCAAACGTGGCCCCAAAATTGGCTCCGATTAACCGGTCAAATGGCCCCATCATGAGAAACAGCGGGGATCCCCCAGGATTGGGGGAGAAAAAAGAGGGCATAGGGAAACACCGAGAAGGAGTAGAGCACAACTTGTCTACCCTCCTGGCATCAGTATATCACTGAAAATACAAAATGAGCTTGAATAGGCAACTCAAAAAAACGAGGAGATAAGAGGGAAAAAAGAGAGGACAGATGAAGGGGGAGGGGGAAGAAGGGATAAAGGGGTTATTACCCAGTTGTGCTACTAATAAGGGCAAAATGCAAAAGGGGGGAGGTGTGTAGTGAGCATGGCCGGGGAAGAGGCTGAGGAGTGGCCATACGGGAGTCCAATAGAGGGGGGGGCACGCCACAAACATCCAAGTCCAACTGCGAGGCCGTCACGATTTGGAAAATGGGTCACATGAACAAAATGGCTCTACTATAGAAGTGCAGGGAGAAGGGTTGCTCGGGGGTGTGCAGAAAAAAGGAAGACGGGAGAAGGACGGAGTACGAATCAGAGAGAAAGAAAAAAGGTGGCGCTCAACAATTGGTAAAACAGGGCCCCGGCCTAGATAAAAAAAAAAACTGGGACATATGTCTTGAGTCGTTGTCAAGGCGTACGAAATAGGCACGCGGATCAATAAGATGTCGAGGGGGGGGGGAGAAAAGAGGCGAAAAAAAGGAAAGAAAGGGAGAAAGCAAGGGACTGGTCAAACGGGGTTTTCGAGAGCGGTCGTGAGAGTTAGGGGAAAAATCCACTTGACATAACGGACCCACAGCAAAATAAGGGAAAAAGAAAACATCTTCATTGAGGTGAGGGAGGTGAAGGAGAGACGGAAAGAAAACGGAGAGTGTAGAAAAAAGAGGAGAACCTTAGGAAGAGCTTTTCCCCTGTTGTTGGGGGGAAAAAAGGGGACGGACTTACTACTCAAGCATGTTCGGTTTTGGATGTCAACAGAAAACCAGAATCAAATTGGGGGACATGATGGGCGCGAAAAAAGTCGATGGAAGGAGCAGGGCAGGTTAAGGGGAAGGGAAGAAAATCGCTCCGAAGCAATAACGCAAAACAAGAAAGGACCTCAAAAATACGAGTAAGGAGTCAATTAGCGCAAAAAAAAACGAGTCGCTCGCGTACTCAGAATACACGCCCAGGCCGGAACCAAACGAAGGAAAAAGGGCTGAGCAAAAGGGAATCCCTGAAAAAAAAAAGGGGAAGGGAGGGGTGGGTTGGTACAAAATACTCTCCACCGAGCAAGTACACTTGATAATGACAGATTCATATAAACGAAGCCAAATTAAAAAAGATAGCAAACGTCCATCAACGGGGGGAATGAGGCAAAGCTTGAGAGGGAAGACTCCGGAGAATTCCAGGTTACGTCAGGAAGCGCGGGAATAAAAAAATCAAAATGGGAAAACGTAAAGAGCAAAATGCCACAGTACGGAAAAAACAGGAACTACATCAAGACAAGACGGCACAGCAGCCTCCACAGCAAGCAGAAAAACCACTGCCCGCAAACCGCACCCGCTCTGCTGTATCGAAAGACAAAGAGAAAACAGACCAAATTCACAATCCGCGCGACTAGAAAGAATAAATGAGGGGGAACTCCTCAAAGACTCGCCCCCTCCCATGAACCAAGACATAATTGAAGAGGGACTCGGACGGGGAGAAAAGAAACGATGAAAGAAATCCCTTTCCCCTAACGCGACCACCCTCAGAAGCATCTCGATAAAGGGGGAATCGGCGTGAAGCAAAAAAAAACCCCACCACCAAACCACCCAAAAAAAAAACCAACAACACCCACCACCCCCCACCCCACCACAAAAACACAACCAAAAAAAAAACAACCCACCCCCCAACCCCATCGAAAATGCACGCGATTACGAAAATGGACATCGAAAAAACAACGAGATCGATCCGATGCCCTTGCCGATTACAAGAATGCCGGGAGAAATACGAGAGCCAAGGGCCCGCAAAAACGTCGAGGGAGGGGAAAAGACTAGAACACAACTGGGGGGGGGAAAATAGTCGGCAAAAATGGGTAAGGACTGGGGGCCGCGCGATTACTAGGGACATGCCATTCGTCAGGAAAACAATATACACAAAAGCTCGTTGGTGGCGATGAAGGAGAATAAGGGGGTAACATGCAAAACCGGGGAAGAGGAAAAACGTAAGCCTTAAGCTATGCGCATCGGGCCGGTATGTTAGGCGAAGACATGAGTAGAGGAAGAGGCGAAGTAGTCCGACAAAGCAAGGAGGGGGGGGGGGAGGTGGGAAAAAAGGATAGTCGAAGGAGGGAAGGCAAGAGGCAATCTTAACTATTCGCGCCGAAATGTGGGAACTAGTGATTACGAACGGGGCGTTGAGTGACATGTTGGAGGTTTTTTGGGGGGGTAAGGTGAGTGCTGGCAAGGGGAGGGCATTAGTGGTTAACGAGAGGAAGTCCTTAGTGTAGCCCTTTAAGGTACTTTTTCTGGTGAAATTGTTAGTTAAGGGAGGTGACGCCGACAGGAAAAAAGTCAAAGGGAGGATCTTCAAAGAAGAGGATTGCAAAAGAAAAGCAAGGGTGACTCTTGAGGGCAGAAAGTCATTGGGTTTAGGAGAAGTCGATGTTCCTCCAACCTTTTCAAACCTTAAAAGTTTGTGGAGAGTAGTGAACGGGCAAAAAACAAACATTTTGTGGTGAAGAGGAAATCAAGATTGATACCTCACGAAATAAAAAAGGGGAACTGGCGACCGAAAACACCAAAATGGAGCAGCAGCGGAGCTACTCGTCTTAGACAGCTGGAAAAGAGATATGAGGTGGCGGCGTGGGGAAGGCGGGTGCTGTGCGGGATTAGAAAAGAAGGAGGAGAGGAAGAGGGAGCGCTACAGTAGAACCTCGACGAAAACCTCCAGGCCCCGCCTCTGACTGGTCTTCGGTTCTCCCGGACCAAAAATGACGGCGTTTAAAGCAGGCCAAGCAAAAAAAAAAAGGGGGGGACCAAATGACGAGGGGAGACGTAACCAAGACCGTGGGGTTTGAATACTCAAGAGGTCCACACTGGAAAAGCACGCCACGGGTACTTGCGTCCTGGAAAGCCCAGGTGCTGTGGAAGATTAACGGAGAGAGAAATCAAGCACATCAAAAAGGATCCGTTCTTCAAGAAGGCGCCAAATCCAGATGTGACGGAAGGAAACCTGGAATAAAGGGGAGACGACCACAAGTAAAAAAAAAAATCACTTCGGGAATATAACCCGTAACGCCTCGAGCGAACTGTGGAAACCGAGATGTACCAGTTGCTGGCAGGTTGGATTCTCGGGCAAAAAAAAGAATAAGGGGGGAAGGAAAATCAGGGGAGCAAAATAAATTCTCTAATGGATTCACCAAAGACGCCTTCTCTGCAATTGCTTCAGTTTGAGGACCGTCGTCTCTACTTTCGAAACGGAGGGAAGATGGAAGCACAGAGGTGGAACAGCAATGGGAAAAAAAAGCAAGAACAAAGAATAAAAAGACGCTTGGATTACATAAGGGGAAAAAATCGATGGGCTAAGAGGACTGCTGGCAAAAAAAAAAAGAATCAACCGGCAGGGCGGAAGAAAGACGTTCAGTGACCCTCTTACTGGCCACATGGGGTAAGCCGAATCAGGATACGCACTGGTCCAAAAACAAGAGAAAAGAGCGAAACAACCAAACAAGGAAAGGAAGGGAAAAGAGGAGAAAGATGAAAGAGAAAGGGGGAAGGTGCTCTCCTGATGCCAGTACCATTGTAAGATAGGTGGGGGCATATATGCAAGTTAAGTTGTCGCAAGGAGGAGTTGATACGCAAAGGGGGGCTCAGGCGGGGAGCCACAGTCACGGAGACATCGGGGGTGGACATTAGCAAAAAAAGGTACAAAAGTCGAGGAAAGGACAGCAGGGGTTTCCCTGTGGTCAGCTAAGAAAGTCAAAGATACGATCCGAGAAGACAAAAGACTAACGTCCTTAAACCGGAAAGTCACGGGCAGGAGGCCGGGGAAGGAGGAGGAGAAAAAGGCGCGAGGGGAAGAAGAGAAAATGCATCCCGGACCTCTGAAAATGACCCTGCCAGTCTTAAGACGTTTAAAGAGACGGACGGAGAAGAGATCAATTGAATGTCGTGGGGGGGGGTGAGGAGGTCGAGAAAAAGCGGAGTCAAAAAGAGGATAGAGGTAGAGAGCAAGGAAACGAGCATCGAGTGCGGTGATGTGGGAAAGAAAACACGTTCAAAAAGAGGAAGACACAGCAAAAGGATAAGAAGAGAACGGACCGTCACGTATAGGTGGCGGGAAACGAGTTCGGCATTGCATAAGGGGAAAGCGAGTCGGAAATTCGGACGAAGAAAATCGGGATGGGGGGGGGGAAAAAATGGGTTGGGGGGTTACAAGGCGCACGCAGTTTCCTTTTGTGACGGGTGAAGAACAAGATTCAGCGGGAAGGATAAGAGTTTCGGGCCTGTCGCGCCGTTAAGAGAGACGGAAGCGTCGAAAAAGAAAAGAGAAGGAAAAAAAGAAGAACGCACGAACTCTACTCCTAACTTGAATATCTCAAACTACGCAAACAACCTTCTTCACTTCCAGGGCGCCAGGTCGCAAGACATACGAGGAGGCGAAAGGAAGATTCCTGAACAAACAGGGAAGGAAGTGGGGGGGGGGGGGGGAAGACTAAGAACGTACACATTTGGATGACTATAATTACCTTAAAATCAATTGACCATAATCAAAACATCAAACTGATTCTGCAGAAATTAGTCGGGGAAAGAAGGTCAACTTCGAAACGGAAGAGGAGCTCTCACTGCACCATAACAACATGCAAAAAAGGGAACAGGGGGGATGAACCCCTACTAGACATACTACTCTCCGTGAAAACGCCAACGACTCAAAAAACAAAATGAAAAATGGACAAAAAAAGGAACAACCATGAAAAACTCAACAGACAAAGCTGATGTATCGGGTACATAGAAAAAAGCAGCAAAGACACAGGAAGACGCGTAAACTAGCAGGCTCGGCCGAAAAAAAAAAAAAACACCCGAAAATGACAAAACCAACACGCCCCCTTCCGCTAAAAGCTCTTACTCGGGGGCAAAGACTCCATGCAGCACTTCATGCCTGAACCAATTTCACAGAAGAGAGCCGGAACTAGGGGGGCACATCTCTAAGGTCAAGTGCCGCGGAGCGGGCTCCGTGACGAAAATGTGACAACGCGAGAGTATATGCATCGCCGAAAACCCGGAGGAGGTATAGTGACCCGAAATGGAAGGAAGGACGGAAGTACCCCATCCAGAGGAAAAAGGCAAGGGGGAAAAAAGGCAACTTCGATAAAAAAAAGAGGAATGAAAACGATAGAGGTTCCAGAGAACGTGTTGCCGGACTGGGGAAACGCGGAAGGGGGCAAAAGCAGGACTGTTCGGCAGTCAAGAAAATCCAAAATGGGGTCATAGGGCAGCGTAATTGAAACAGCGTAGGAGAGGGAGGGCGGAAAAGGAGTAAGAAAAAATTCCTCGATCTGATGCCTGACGACGGTCTTACACTATTATGGGGGGGAAGGCTTGGGCGACAGGCAATGAATGATAAAAACGACCAAGTCAGGAAACGGACGGGAGGGTTGGTCAGTGGGAGGGGGAGGGGAAATGGGGGCAGCCCAAATTTCTTCTTCATAAAAGACGGATTCGCAGGAGGTTGTGACCTAGTGGGGACTAACAGAGGGGGGTGCGTTTTGGTTTCTTGGGCCTGGGGGGGAGGTTTGGGAATTGATCGAGCGTAGACTTGTGCACGGGGAGTCATCTTGTCTTGATTAGGCCCAAAATGGTCAAGAAAACCGGACGGTGGGCGAATGAGTTTGTGAATGGTTGGGGAAAGTAGAGAGCAGAAGAAGAACGGAGGAAAAAAGAGGAAGGTAAAAACGCACTAACGCAGCTTCCTAACAATCATGTCTGGTTGGCCAGGTTGGGCTTAGGGAACAAATGTGACGGGAGTTCCTCCAACATGTTCATGCAAAATTGGGGCAATGGACAAAAACAAATCAGTCCAAGTTTGGGGGTTAAGAAGAAGAAACCTCTAGCAAGAGGGAGGGGTCGCCACGCGAAGGCAAAGGCCTGGAACTGAGCAGCCAGGAGCGACTGTCGAGAAACAAGTTGAGTTTATATAATGCTATTAGGGGTAGTCGTCGTGGGCCTGGATGCGGGCGGTTTCACGGAAAGAAGGAAGTTCTCGGCAAGGGACGGTACGGGAGAAAAAGAAATCGAACGTGATGGGGGTGGACACCAAGCCTATATCCCCATAACTACTTTTCAAACCCATATACCGACCGAACCTGCGAGGTTTTCATCGTCAGCCCCGCAAAAACCAAAAGGTAAAACCCGCGTTCACCCAGAAGGTATACAGAGCAGATAGGGTGGAGGAAAAAAAACTAGCGGACGGGGCAGGAAATAAAGTGGCAGACAGCGTCCGAAGCCACCGAAAATGACGGGGTCAAAAGGAAAATGGGGGAGCCCAGGATTTTGGCTGGTGGGAAAAGGTGGAAGGATTGAAGTCTTTTCCAACGCACAGAGGGCAACGACTTCCGTGATGAAAAAGAAGAAAAAGCGAACCACGAAAAGGAGGGGGGCGTCCCCATCACGTCTTTCAACTAGACCCTATCTGAGGAAACACACATTTTCCCATGAATCGAGACAATAATCAGCGCCTTTGCAAAGCGGGAATAAAAAGAGCAGTTGATCCTAAGGACAGCGGCTCAGGGAATGCATGGTGCAGAAGAAAAGAGAAAGAAAGGTGTCGGCTCATATTCGATACGCGCCAAACTCCTTCTTGAAGAAGAAAAACGTGAATTCAATTGGGGAAGAAGGACGACCAAAAGCTCACCGTTTAAAGGGCAAGAGCCGATCGGGGGAAAGCCGGTGTCCAACCTGTGAACGAAAAGAATGCCTACTTCTCTGACCGTAATCTTGATGTGCCAAAACGGTTCTCTGTTCAACAAAGTTGGAGAAGAGACTGGGAAAAAGGGCCCCAGCATAGACAACAGAGGAAGAAACCGACCAGTGGGAGAAGAACGGAAAAACGGGGTGCACATATAGCCATCAGTGCAAACTCTACAACAGCAGGAGAAATCCTCAAAAGAAGAAAACCAGGATATCTGAACTAGACTCCCAAACGGAGAAGAGATCTTCGCCTCGGGTTAGGGGAAAGAGGGGAAATAAAAGATGCACAGTTAAAAGGGCTCTGAAGTAAAGGGGGGAAGATGGACAAACGTTTACGTTCTTAGGGCAACCGTTTAGGCTCAAAATGTTGCAAAAGCATTCCTCGACATCGAAGGGGGGCCCGGAGAAAAAACAATCTACAAGCGATAGTCCGGGGAAAATTGGGTCTTGCTGAAAAGGGAGGTGCTGAGAAAAGAGCGAGAAAAAAGTTTGGCGGACCTCAGGTAGAAGGGGAAACAAGAGTTCGTCGATCATAGAAAAAGTTATTAGAGAGTGAATTGAGGAACAATGCAGTGGCCCGGAGCACGGCGGAACGTAGAGGTCAAAAGAAAAAGATTGGGATGAAAGACGGGGGAAAAAAAGGCTAAAAAGGAAGGAAATTTGGTCCTAGGACGAAGAATCGTGGTCCGTGACTACGGCTCTAAGCGGATCGTCGAATCAGAAAAGAACTGATCAGGGGGCTTGACCGAGTGAGGAAAAGAGCAGAGAAACAGACAGCAGAAGAAAATCAGGGCATGCCAATAAAGAAACTAACACTGGAGGGGGCTTGCCGTCGTCGTCCAGATGGAAAGGTACCGGAGCTGAAATTCGGGTAAGGAATGATAGAGAAGAAGGTGGTTGACCAGGGCTGACGAATAAAAATAAAAAAGTGGTTGGTAGCGGAGAAACACAGAAAAAGGGCTCAGTGTCTCGGACAACACGTCGATTTAGAAAATGTCTCGTGGGAATTTAAAAAAAAGAGAAGGATAAAAGGAGGCGAAAAGGCATCCACCAAAAGCAAAGCGGAAAGAAAACCTACTAAGCTGTTAAGGATCAGCAACTGTCAAAGACTAACGAAAGAAATCGCAAGAAGGATCACATTCAAGGGAGCCAGGAAAAAAATCCGCCGGGAGTCGCCATCTTAGCAAATAGCCTTAACTGTTGGTGAAAAAAGAGAAAAAAAAAGAGGGACGGGGGGGGGGGGGGGGGGGGGGGGGGGGGGGGGGGGGGGGGGGGGGGGTGTGGGGGGGGGGGGGGGGGGGGGGGGGGGGGGGGGGGGGGGGGGGGGGGGGAGGGGGGGGGGGGGGGGGGGGGGGGGGGGGTGGGGGGGGGGGGGGGGGGGGGGGGGGGGGGGGGGAAGGGGGGGGGGGGGGGGGGGTGGGAGGGAGGAGGGGGGGGGGGGGGGGGGGGGATGGGGGGGGGGGAGGGGGGGGGGGGGGGGGGGAGGGGGGGGGGGGGGGGGGGGGGAGGGGGGGGGGGGAGGTGGGGGGGGGGGGGGGGGGGGGGGGGGGGGGGGGGTGGGGGGGGGGGGGGGGGGGGGGGGGGTGGGGGGGGGGGGGGGGGAGGGGGGGGGGGGGGGGGGGGGGGGGGGGGGGGGGGGTGGGGGGGGGGGGTGGGGAGGGGGGGGGGGTAGGGGGGGAGAGAGGGGGGGGGGGGGGGGGGGGGGGAGGAGGGGGGGGGGGGGGGGGGGAGGGGGGGGTAGGGGGGGGATAGGAGACAAAGGGGGGGGAGAACTAAGCAACGGTTCAGTTCCGCCATTGACATCTGCCACAAGAAAGACAACTAGGAACAAGCTGCTATCGGAATACAGATCGATTCCGTGAGAGGGCGAAAGGAAATAGCGTCTAAAGAAAACAGTTCAACAACGGTAGAGCCAAAGTCACAGGGGGGGGCCTGACACAAGAAAAGAGAGACACTCAAGACATGAGGACAGGCACCAACTAAAAAAACGCAAAAATCAAATTAAAAAACCAATGCCATAAATTAAAACTCAAAAAAGCCCAACACTCTGCCGGGAGCAGCAAAGGGAGAAAAGAAAGGATGCGACGAAAAAGCGAGAAAGTCTAATCAATTGCACTTCCCCACAACGCAAAAAGGACAACAAAGAAACCTTAACTCTGGCTTCGAAAGACAAGAGCGCCTGCAAGCTTAATGCATGGCGCCAAAAGCTGTCCAAGAAGAAATCACGCCATCGCAGCGGGCACTCGCGAAAGAGAGGTCCGCGGATAAAGCCCAAAAAAAGGGTTCACTAAAACGATTAATCTCCGACAACCAACCTGTCGATGAGTGGAGTTCCCTCAAGGGAAAAGGAAGGACACAATCCGAGCCAAGGCAGCAAAACACGTTGTACGGCGAATAAGAGAAAAAAAAAGGGGAGAGGGAGAAGCGAAGTTTTGACGACTGGGGAGCTATTGTTTTACTATATGCATTTCGAAGAGCTCATCAGGGGGGATCTCGGGGGAAAGGACATCGGAGGAAGCGGACTGGAAAGAAAAGCACGCCGTAACGGGCGGCCAAAGGAATTCGCGAGGAACGCTGACGTGAATGAACGCATTTCAGCTTGTCAAAACCGGAGTGCGTAATTCAGTCCGACCGAAGATGTAGCGGAAGGGGCAGGGACATGGAGGGGCTAGTCCTTGATGCGGGGAGTGAAAGTGCTATTCGTCCGGGTCAGCCCGGGTGTTGGAATTGCATGATTTGGAGAAAATAGTAATACCGCAGAGGGGGGATTTGGTTGCATGGATGGATGGGGGGGGGTTAGTTGTGTATTGGGTAAGTTGCTGCCAGGGGCTTGGAAGGGGGGAAAAACATTTTGGTACGGAAGAAAAGAAAGAAGTGGGGAGTGTCCGAGGGGCCAAAAAACAGGAAAAAACGGGGGACTAGTGGTGTTTAAATTGTTGGTAGAGGAGGAAGCGCCGAAGGAACTGAGGAAAGCGTCCAACGAAGAGTGCTAACGTATCCGGTTGAAGGGGGTGGCTGGTGAAAATGGAGTTAAACGTAGAGGCCTGGGTCGAAGGGTGGAAGACAACAGGGGACCTGACTCGTGGGGGAGAGTAAGGGAGGGGAACCCAGACGAATGAAAAGGTGTTAAGAATAACTCAGTGCTCAGACCATCGAAAGGCGGATGGGGACTCCTTCGACCGTGCGAAGACCTGGAAGTGTTAAAAAGAAAAAACTACGTCGAGCGAGACAAGTGAATGGGACAAAGGAAGGAGTAGGGTAAGTCGTCGTGGCCGCGGGGGGAATTGCTGGGCGGAGTTCGGACAAGGCGAGGAGGCAAGGAAAAAACTTAGACAGTAAATCTATTTCTTTTTACCGCTCCAATCGACCAAAACACCTGATTGGTCTTAGACACTGATAAACAAAACAAGAAGGGAGGCGGGGAATCCGAAAACCGGCAACAAACACAGGGGGTGGACACCCAGAAAAAGGTAAGAAGGTACGTATCCGAAGTTTTCAAAAGAAGTCAGACACACCGGGCCAAACCGCCACCGGGATGGAGTCGCGTCGCTCGGAATGGTTGCTGGTGGCTTCCTATGGGGGGAACGAAGGGGACCCGCAACGAGGGGGAAAGACTCCGTGCATCAAAAGACTTCCTCCCGCTTTTGAAGTAAATAAAGCTTCTACGGTCTTCACTAAAGAGATGCGTAACCTAAAGAATGCCCTGAGATGCAATAAGCATAGGAAACTTTGAAACGAAACTTAAAGAGGCAGTGGGGGGGGGAATCATAAGTCCAGGCTTATCTTTCCATTGACTGGTTGCCGGGAAAAAAAAACTCGTCACGTACGATAACTTTTTTAAGAGGAGGAATTAGTCAAAGATAGAGCAGTCTAAAATTGGAGTTAAGTGAAGACAACTAAAAAAAAAGGGCTCACACGTGCAAATCGATAGGGAGAGCAACAGTTCGGAACCTTTGAATCCTGGAAGGAGGACTTCTCGACCGGTTCAGGTTATTTGGAAGTGGCTCTGTTCACAACGATTGGCTCAAAGATGCGGGCCACCCATCCAAGACCAACATCGCCCAATGAAAAAGAACTACACGTAAAAGGTTGCAAAAAGCCCCCCCTCGACTTCAGAAAACCAAAAGGGGGTGCCATACAAGGGAATCCGAGAAAAAAAAGCAGAACCGAAAAATAGAGGACTCAAACAACTGGTAAAATGAGATATTCTTCACAGATCTCCTGTTATGGATTTCTTAGACTGATGCCAGGGTAGAAACCGGGGGTAACTGAAAGAAAGGTGGCAATATAGGAAGGAGGGGGAATGTAGTGCGCAAGGAGGTCGCAAGTTTGCTCATGGGGCCATCAATAAAAATCAGGAAAATCGATGGGGTGCATAGCCCAAACCAGAGAAGAGGGAAGTCAAGAGGAAGGGCACGGCGTGCTGGGCACAGGGGAGGTGAAGGTTCTAGAGAAAAACGAAGGGGCCGAAACGTGGCAGTTTTTACGTTGGAGGAAACTTATCACGTCATAATAAAATGCTTAGTCAGAGAGAAGAAGTAGAGAGAAGAATTGACACCGGCATTGGGCCAGATCGCTGACGTAAAGAAAAAAAAAGAATTGTGCTGAAAGAAGGAGGTTGGTCCAAAGGCGCTAACGACGTGATCAGCCTATCAATTTAAAGGGAAGGGTGATGGAACTATATTGTTCGCAGAAAACACTGACGTAAAATCGGATAAAAGGGCGATCGGGATCGAGAGGAAGCACGGAGGAGTTGCAGATGAAGAAAGAAGCTATAAAGGGAAAATACGTGAGCAACATCAAATGAAGTACTCCCTCGAGACCGTCGTCAATTATTTTGCGGTGCTCCAACTTATGGAGTAAGGAAACTGGAGCTGGGAGGAAAGACTAAATACAGCTTAAAAAGAGCGGGGGGGGGGAACCCAAGGGGTGTGCCGTGGGACTGGACGACTGAAAGCCGCGGTAATTTTGGTCTTGAGACAGATACAGCTGGCAAATGCGAGTAAAACGTCGATTGGCGGGACCCCTACATACTTCGATGCCGAGAAAATGGCTTGAAGAAGTACAAAAACAATCCGCGGACCAACGTCCTAACCTATACTTTACTATCTCACACGGAAAGCGACGACTGTGCTCTCGATTGAATGCTCACATTCAGGGAGGACCCGGTCGCAGAACCAATCGACCAAAATGGGCGAATGGAGGGCAGGACAACTGAGGATTCCTTAACCAAAAGTTGGCAGGAAGGTGAAAAACTCTCCAAACGAAGGACACAGGGGGTAACTAATCAGGTAACGTTCACTAAAACAACAGAGCCCACAAAAATCCTGAATTTCGGCAGCTGAAGAAAGGGGAATACGCCTCCTTGAATTCCGTGGCGGTCGAAAGAATAACAAGCACCAGAACATCACAATGCAACAACGTAGAGACAAAGTCACCTGGGGGGACTGGAAAAAAAAGACTCATACAGATTTCAGTTCATCCCTCCTCCTAATAAGAATCAGGCAATGCAGGACAAAAAGAAAAAAAGCCATATGAACAAAAACCAAAAGAAACAAAAATTGGGCAGTTATAGGAAGCAAATAGGGAACCACATAAGAACTACTAAACGTAGGAGAGCCGACGAATTCGGGCCGTCCCAAGCCACTCAAAAAAGCACGAAAAATTAAACAACCCCGGTCTCGACTGTCATCGTCGGAAAAGACTCACGAGGGGATCCATTGCCACTTCAGTCTGGCCCAAGATGTAAAAAGACGAAACTCGATCAACGAAAAGAACGTGCAGAGGAAGAGAGGGGAGGGGAAAAGGTTTTAAAAACCGAGGAAGGAGTGACGTTGAAAATGTGGGTCTGCAGAAAGGTCCTATGCCACGAAAGAACACCCCGAGAGTGATGCCCGGGGAAAAAAAAAAAACTCCAAAAAAGGATGCCGGATAAAATAACGCGAAAAATAAAACAAAAAGGAGACTGAGAATCTCTCTCACACAACGTGGTAGGAAAATAACATCTATGCAGACACGTCATAAGATCAGGATGGGGCTCTCTGCCATTCGCAGGAATATAACGGAGAGGGGAGCAATTGGCTACGATGCAGAGTAATTTCTCGAAAGGGAAATTTTCGACAGGCAACGCCTGCTTCCCGCGGCAAAAGGGTCAAACTTGAGCATGCCCAAATACGAAAAAAGTGACAGACGACCGATGAAGGAAGGTCGCCATATGGGTCTTCAAAGAAAACCGGGAGTCCTACAATGCAGTAGGATTGGCGGGTGGGGTTCAAGAGGCAGAAGGGGAAAAAAATGGAGGCGGCTCCGGGCAAGGGAGGGAAAAGACAGAGTGTCGAAAGGGGGAATGGGAAATGTGGGCCTATTAGTTGATAACAAGGCGGGAATTGTGCGGTGTTCATGTGCAGGGTGGTTAAAGGTTTTGGGTAATTTGGGCAAGAGGGAATTTCGGGGGAAGGGGATGGTGGCACACGGATTTCTGGTCTTGTTCTCAAAAAGGGGAAAGTGTCAGGAAAACCTTTACTGGATTCTGAAGTGGGGGGGAAGGGGGGGAGGGGTAGAGGGGGAGGTGAAAAGCGGAAGCGGCCCCGAATTCGACGTCTGAAGTAAAATTTCACAACAAAAAGACGCAGCATGCAGGGATAGAAATCATTGGGGTCTGAGCGGGACGAAGGGCGGAGGGAACGTAGAATTGGTACGAAGGAAGAAAGAGAAGCAAACATGGGGGCCTTGCTCGGTTTGGGAGGTCAGTGTGTCAAAAAAACTCACTAAAAAATTTGGGGACCAAAGAATGGCTGATAACCAGAAGGCGAAAAGAAAGCGGTTGGCCGGCAAGGCAAAGGGCGACCGGTCAGGAAAGGGAGGGCAGGGCCAGCGAAGACAACGTCGAGCAGGACAAGTGGGAGGGAAAGAGGAAAGGAAGGATAGGCTCTGAAGAGGGATGGACTTTTGTCGGGTTGAGGTTCCCAAACGTATTCTCTAAAGACTGTGAATGCCGACAAAGAGAAAGCGAAGGAGTTGCCCGCGCCATAATAGAAATCCAGCACGAGAGGAGGAAGGGCAAGTAGACAACAAAAAAATGGCAAGGTCATTCACCCCCCCAAAAAAAGGAACAACGATTAAGAAGGGTCCCGTATCCAGGGTTTAGCTGCAGGGCAAAGCGACTACAACGGGGGGAAAACGGAAGAAACGAATAAGCAGGGAAGGACCTTAAGACGAAAGCCCGGGGATGGATCCAATAACTTATATCTTCGTTTTCCCGCACACGGGCCAAAGAAAACGTGCAAAACTCGCAGGAAACTCCCCGCCGGAGACCAGGCGAAAAAAGGGTGGTACGGCAGCAAATCGAAGTTCGGGGACGAAACCACGGAAGAAAAATTCGTCACCACCGAAAGAGCAGTGCATTGGAATCGGAGCCCAGTTTCCTCGTAGCCTTTAAACGACGAAACAATCTGAGTTTTGATACTTCAGAGAGAAGAATTCAAGGTCCTCAAATCAGAAAGGCAAAAGAGCGCAAAGTTTCGTGATCTAGGATTCACGAAAGAGCCGTCCTCGGGAAAAAGCTTTCAGGGAAGGGCAAGGAGACAACGAACGGAGCTGCAGGTCTTGGGGATCCAGGGACCTGTTTCCATTTCACCTGTGAAGAGAAAGACGTGACCGGACGAGCGACCGTGTACGCTTGGGAGGGGGCAGGTGCGCTGCACAAATCATGGGCCTCCGGGACTTAACTGCGGGCCCCAGCATTATCCAAAGAACCCCATTGCGCCTAAAACGGGGAAAGCTATAGGGCCCCTCTGACGTCATTAGCAACAAGGGGTACACAAAAAAAAAGCACTGACAACGAAGAATATCTTAATACTCTCACAACAACTGAGAAAAGAATATGGGGGGACAGAGAGAAGGGAGAAGGGCCGATCAGATGCCAGGGCCCCGTTTGGGATGACTGGAAATGGATACTATGCAATGTTGTTACGTAGGAGGGAGGCCGGTGAGGGGTGGATTGTGGACATGCGGGTTACATAAGAAAAGGGGGCGTAAATCGTCTTGGGGTTCACTCCCTCAAAACAAAAAATACAAGACGAGACAACGGAAGGTCTGTTCTGCAACAGTCGGAAAGAGCTCAAAATCCGAAGTGCCGGGAAAGAAAGGTGGTTACTACTTCACTTCAACAAATGGGTAAAAATACGAAAATCCTCGGAACTGATGCGCTCGAGAGGAAAAGGCAGGCCCGGAGCCGAGCGTATATCCCAATGGCCAGATTGAGGAAAATCTTTGGCCAAGCGAGAGTACGGGAAATCGCGAGTCAAGAAATAATGGTTACGATATCTTGTCTCGAACGTAAGACTCCGGTAGGCTCCAAAGATCGGACGTGTCATCGGAAGCTAGCTGCACGAGGAGTGGACCGTAATGCAGGAAAGAATCTATAAACACGGTCCAATAAGGAACCACAAAATCCGGCGACAAAAGGACCGTCAAGAAAAAAGGAAGGGAGGGCTGGCCTTGGAGGCATTTATTCACAGACCGGAAAAGGTCAAAATGAGGATCCGATAAAGTTCATCTGGGTGTGACGACCCTGTGACGGGGCTTCACTAAGGAAAAAGAAGCAGGGCCGGGTTGGTGAGAGGGGACGAAGAAAAAAAACAGAGGCGTGGGCTGAGCAGCAAATACCTTCTATGTGATGTCTCAGGATAGAGGAGAGTGGCGAACAATACCGACAACAGCAATCCAGAACCACGACGACGACAATAAGCCTACAAGAGTCTCAATCAACGTGTCTAGACGACTCGTCCTCGCTAAAACAGGGCCACGTCCAATACCTGGAACAAGAGGGCAAGGGGAGAGAAAGACCGACTGAGTCGAAAGCAGAAGGAGGGTCACCACAATTTTCATGGATTGTTTGAAAGAACTAATCTCCAAACGTGAAACATGCACTTGACGAAGGGCGGAGATAAACTAAGCCCAATTGAAAAATGATCCCAAACAAGCAAACTGAGATCGCAGCTGCGAAAGGGAGGAAGCCCGCCTTAGAGAAGGGGGTGAGGATAATCAAGCCTCTACAAAATGAAAAAAAAGTCATAAGTCCAGTTCACCGTTTTCTGACAAAAAAATGCACAAATCAGACAAGATGAAAACTCCGGAAAAAAACCGCCTCCAAGACGCATGACAATGAAATAACAAAAAAGCCATATTAACATAAGAACACATCCCACCCGCGCTGTAGAGGGAGAGGGAGAATCACCATGCGAACGCACAAGACGACAGAGGGGAAGAAAGAAAGCAAGGGGAATGATAAGGAACGACAAATCGAAAAATCCATTACCCCCCACCCTTGTCTTCAATCTTCGTCAATCGGCGCAAAACATGAAGCACTTCAGGACCGGGGACGAGAATTGAAAGAATACTCAGAAGCCGTCCTCGTCAGCGGTCATCGGCGAGTGGCTGAAAAAAATAGAGCGGCGGGAAGGAGGGGGAAAAAAGGTGGACGCTACCGTACTTCGATAAATACAAAACGGGTCGATCCGATATTGCAACACGGGGAAGAACGGAAGAATTACAAAAAAATCCTCGAGCCAAGGCAGGCAAAAACGGGACTCGCGAAGTAGAAAAAAAAAAAACGGAGAGAAAGAGAGATACGAAGAAAGAGGGGTTCCTCCTTTGAAAAAATGGAAGAGCACAGTCGGCGGGAGGAAGAAGAAAGACAAAAGGAGAGATGGGTTTGGGGGAAAAGGGGTCGGTAATGAAAAAAAAAAATAACTTTTCGACAGCCAGGATTCCGCGCCAAGTCCAGCATGATTAGGAAAACCCGCGGAAGATGAAGAAAGAGAGGATTTGGAATCTTGTCCAATTAAATGGAACCGGTAAGAAAACGATATCAGAAGGGAGTGTTTCCGGGCGGAGAGGAGCGGCTAAAAGGGGGCAATTACGATGGCGTCCGAGAAGCGCCGGGGAGAGGGCATGAAAGGGGATCAAATGTATATACATCATCTGGGTTGGTTGAAGGAAAAATTAGTGTGGTAGGGGGGAAAAGGGGTGAGGGGCTAGAATTTTAAACGGGAGGAGGGAGTTTGACACGGGAGTGCCATCAGTGTGACTGATTAAAACGCCGTTCAGGAAAAGAAGGGGGGAATAGGAGTGGTTGGGAAAAAAAATTGATAACGAAGTTGCGTGATGGAGATCCAAGACGTAAGGAAGTCGAAGAAAGAAGTAGTCAACACGCTAACGCGCGGAGAGAAAAGCATTTTACTCAGGGAGGGGGGCTCATATCAATTGAGGACAAGGGTCGATGGGACAACAACATGGGTTCCGGCTCGTGTATAAGTAGTTTTCCAAAAAAAAAAAAGAAAATGGGGGTGTTGTGAGGGAACCAATCTGTCAGCTCACGCGACTAGATTCCCCTGGAGAAAAGGACGCACAACTGAGGGAGGCAGGGAAATAGAGAGGAAACGGAAGCGATCTTGAAAGAACGATCCAAAAAAATCGTATGAGGGGGTCTTGCGTTGGCCAGGGTTTCTGGTGTCGTTTATGGGGCTTTCGCAAATCAGATTCTAAAGAGTTAACTGTAAAGGCCGGAGACAGTCCTCAGGAAAGTCGACGTATGGAAAGTCGCATATCAAAAAAAAACATATGGGTTCTTCGAACAACACAAACGTGCCGGGGCGGCGGCATGCGACAACGGCAACAAAGGGGGTACCCAAACCCGAGGTGGCAAAACGAGTATCGTATGCAGAATGGGTCACGACTAGCTGAAGGTTAGAGGCACAACGCAGCGGGGAAAGAACACCCAACCTCACTTACGGGCGGTCCGGGGAGATCTGGCCTGATTTTCTGTGCCGGAAAACTGTATCTGTTCCCGCACGACTCCGTGCAGAACAGCGAAGAAAGGAGAGATGACAAAACTATACAGACTTTGGACGTCAACCGTCGTAAGGACGTCCGTTTCGAAAGGACAAACTTCTTCACTCACCGTGAACCTTGCCTGGAAAAAACCGCAATAGAGGGGAGGAAACGATATTAAGCAAAGACAGGTTGGGAAGATCAATGAAGAGAGCCTTTCCATGCAATTGGGCCTTCAATAAAGGCAAAAAATAACAGTTGAGGCTAGAAAGGGACTACGAAGCGAAGATCTACCCTTTCATTGAAGGAAGTGCAAAAGAGATAGTCCGGCCTTAGGAAGAAGGGGGGAAGGCACACTGTTAAAACTGGGGAAAAAGCCGGGGGACCCTAGTCCTACCTTTGGACTCTTGATGGTTCGTGGCACTGGGTGGAAAAAAAATTGGGCATCCGAGACGGGAGGAAAAATGGGGCCCCACTGAAAACCAGCGGAGAAAAAGGGCCATGCCTACACAGTAATTGCAGCACAAAGTCGTACTGTAAAAAAAAAAAAAGGGGTCAGAACCTGAGGCAGGAGAAAGCAAGCCCCTCAACGGAAAGATCTCGAGAAAAAAAAAACGGGGGGGGAAGATATAGATGGACTTAAGAGCTAATGTGAAGGAAGGTATCAGGATGCCAGGGTAACCCATGGGTGCGACTGAATAGGGAAAATGCGGCAAAGTTACGGGAGAAAAGGGAAGGGGAGGGAGGGAGCTTTTGTTCTCACTGCTGTGTAAGCAGAGAAGCGAGACCAATAAAATTGGGAAAATACCGAAAAAAAAGATAAAACGGTCGAGAAGGTCCGGGTCACGGGCTTTTTGAGAAGGGCGAAAAAGGGCCTCTACTATCCAGGGCCGAAACCGGTGAGCCGGGTTGCTAACGTCGCAACTTAAGTCACGGGCAGAAAGCTTTCGGAGGATAGCATATTAAGAAAAAGTGCTCTTACGATTGGAACAAATTCATGGCAACGTAGCCGCTGAACGGAATACAAACGGAAAAGAGGAAAGATGCAAAGGCAGGAAAAAAGATGACGATCGCTTAAGAAATAGGGATAGGACGACTAGAAAAGAAAGAAGACGGGCACGTCCAAAGGGAGCCGGCGACAAGAAAATAGCTGAAGCACTGGGTGGGGACGGAGGTGCGGGAAGATAAGCATAAAAAAGGACCTCATACGGAGCCACATAGAATCAGCTCACGCAAATAACCAGATCGTAAGTGGGAGGTGACTGGGGACGCTTCTACAGTGGATAGACAAGGAGAGGCGGAAACTCGGGAGACGATCATCGAAGAGATGGGGGGGTAC
>Ga0179593_1441963_pt1 | contig 27252 bp, 39 predicted proteins | sample CZODoug2_1_08_16_FD_185931 | JGI IMG/M metagenome (GOLD analysis project Ga0179593, IMG submission 185931) | Vadose zone soil fungal communities from Angelo Coast Range Reserve, California, USA - CZODoug2_1_08_16fungal (PacBio error correction) | ecosystem: Environmental > Terrestrial > Soil >...
CCACAGAGAAAAAACAGGAACGGAAGAGCCGTTTGGGGGGTCAAGGAAAAAGGTGGTAAACCACAATATTCAAATTTGAGCACACACAGGGGGGGAAACGGGTGATCGGAAAAGCAAAAAGGAACGGAAAAAAAGGGGGGAGGCGTAAAAGGCGCGGAGAAAAATACAAAGGGGGGGGAGGGAAAGGGAAGGTCGGGGGCGCAGAAAGCAAAGTAAAAAAGTGGCATTCCAAGACTCAAGAAAGAAAAAGCACGGTTGGTTCGGGGAAAGACAACACTTTGGGGCTCGGGAACGAAAGGGGACTAAAAGGGGAGGGGGATACAGGGGGAGTGCTAAACGGTAGGGAAAGGCTAAGGTGAAACCGTGGGGTAGCTGTAAAGACCAAAACCGGGTGACGGGGCCGAAAAATTGGGGGGAAAGGGAATAAGGATAAATAAGGTTTGGGAGCCAGTGATAGCATTGGGCGTAGGAAATTCTCAAAAAGAGAAATCTCGCTCAAAAACAAAAAAAAGGGTATTAGTTCGGGGTCAAAAAAGACCGAGAAGGTTGAACTTGAGACAGAAGTCAGGACGAATGTAATAAAACGAAACAAAGGGGGGAGGCGCAAAACTTTAGTGAGCAAGGACCCCTTAAATGGGTTACCTGGGGTCGAGACAAAAAAGGGGGGCAAGGGAAGGGAAAGTCGGACACAGGGGGAGAATGGAAAAAACCGTTGACGGACACAACCCCCAGCAAGGGGATGGTTGGGACTAAGGCATACAACCTATCAACGGGTTCAACGGAAAACGTGACGGGGGGGGAAGGGGGAAGGGAAGAGGAATGAAAAGTTGGGAAAGGGGAGTTTCGAAAAGCAACTACAGCAATTCAGCCAAAACCCAGAAGAAAACTTCTCCGGGATGGAAAAGAAAATCCCCCAGCCGGGTGGGAAAAAACGCTGGCAGGGGAAGCAAAACCCAGGAAGAGGGAAAACAACCTGCAAATTGGGGATGGAAAAAGTTCAAAACGCAAAACGGGGTGGGAAGCAAAAGCGGAAAGGGAGGAAGAAGTTGGAGACAGGAATCTTAGTATTAAGAGAGAAAAGGCGACCAAATGAACGGGAAAAAAAGTGAGGGGGAAAAAAGGGACAGGGAAGGGAGGATGACATTGAAACCAGGGCTTGGGAACGCAAGGTTGATAAACAAAATGTCTCCTGGGGGGGAGGAAAGAAACCAGGGAGGTGGTCGGGGGGGGTTTGCTGGGGGGGAGTCACAACGGATTAACATCTGAAGTCTTGACGGGGGGAATAAGAATAAGGTAAGGTAAAAGGGGCAAAAATGTAAAAAAAAAGCAAGCCGCGACGAGCAACACGGGCTCCTTAGAAAAAGTGGGAGGGGTTTGTTAAGTGAATGGGTGCTGGGTTCGCAGATGGAAGAGAGGGTGAAAAAAAAAAAATCACGTTGGGAAAAAAAGGGGGGGGCACCCTAAAATGAAAAGCCGGAAAAAAACAGGGGACAGCAGGGGGGCGTATTGAAAAAAAAAAAATGCCACTCACAACCAGATGTTTCTTTGTCGTGGGGAAGGGGGGAAGAGAGGGACAGTCGAAAAAACAAAAAACAGATTGCTACAGTCCTGAAAGTGTATATAACAAAAAAAGGGGTCCAAAAATATGGGGGCAGGGTGGGATGGTGCAAACACGAAAGGTTGTGGGGGGGCGAAGGCTCGGAAAAAGGGAAGGGTGGTTTTGAGGAAACAGCCCCTTACGGGCAGAGGCCACTTAACGGAGTATTTCCAACACCACGTAAACTAAAACGGGGAGGCGTTAAAGAAAAGAAAAACAAAAAAAAAAAAAAAATACGACCTGGGGCTCCACGGTGGAAGGACAATTGGGGCACAACAAACAAACTGGGGCTGTTGGGGCGGGGGGGGGGGGAAAGAAAGGGGACCCAAGAGGGAGGAAAGACGAATAAATCTGGGGTCAAAAAGGCGATCAAAAAAAAAAAAGAAAAAAAAAAAAAAAAAAACAAACGTCAATGACAAACAAAAAAGGGGGGGGTGGGGGGTGGGGTGGGGGGGGGGGGGGGGGGGGGGGGGGGTGTATGGGTGGGGTGTGGGGAGGGGGGGGGGGGGGGTGGGGGGGGGGGGTGGGTTGTTTTGTGGGGGGGGGATGGGGGTGTCTTGGACTCGGGGTTGGGGGGGGAAAGGTCAAAGAACAAAACCGTGGGTCACAAGAAATCCCTGGAATGGGGAAGAAAAAAATTATGTGATCAAAACATGGATGGGGGGGAAAACTTAAGAGTACCGTGCGGGGAGGAAAAAAGAAGAACGAGGGTCGAAAATTTCCAGTACACACAGAACAAGGGGGAAAAAGAAGCCGGTTGGGGGTCGAGCGGGAAGTGGGGCGGCTAAATGTAATGACGAGCGGGGGAACAAATTTGGTGCACATTGGTTTAGCAGGCAGGGAGCGGGGGGGGTAGGGCTGAAAAACAGGGGGTTTGGTGGGAAACGGGGAGTCGGTCAAAAGCTGAGGAATGGCGGGTCGGCTTTGTTGGCGGGGGGGAATAAGAAAGGTAGAAATCACATTCCAAAAAAGGTAAAGACTTGTGGTGATAAGAAGGTAAAGGATGAAGGGGGGGGACAACGGTGTCATTCAAAAAAGTGCAAGGGTCCTTAAGTGAAAGAAGAAGGGGGGGGGTTCAGGGAGCGTCTAAGAAACGCATCCCCCAAACTGAAACTTCCGTATTGTTTAAAATAATCAAAGTAGGTTGTTAATGGTGGAAACAGGGGGACATTTGCATGCGGGCGGGTAACGGGAGTCAAGAAAACTGGGAAAGAAGGGAGTCTGCTGAATTAAGGCAAGAGGAGGGGGGTTCGGGAAACAACCAGAGGGCACAAAATAAGGATCTAAAGTGGTAACGTGCGATCAAGATGAAACACTGTACGGAGCTGGAAAGGGGAAAAAACTGGGTGACGTTAACGGAAAAAAAAAAAAAAGAAGTCACGCAAATCCCTGCGGGGACGGCTTCGACGCTAAACACATCACCCAGGGGGGAAGACAGGCGATTAATGAAAAAACAAGGGCAAAACTTCCACAAGACCCATGGGTACTCGAAGGGTCGTGCAACACTTTGGGCAAACAAAGAAAAAGTGGGAAAACAGACAAAAATGTGATGTTAGTGTGTAGGCACAAGGGAACGTGGGGGGGGGTGGCGCAAAAAAAAGGGGGGCACAGAAAGAAGGCCTGCTTTGTTTTGAAAGCCCAATCTTGAAGAACAAATGATTCACAAAAAACAGGGGCTCGGTAATTGTCAGCGTAGTAAAAGACCTTGGGGGGGATCAGGAGGGAACGATGCAAAGATAAAGGGGGCTAAAACATGGCCCGTAACCCAACTCACGCAGGAATAACACAAAAACGAGGAAACGAAGAGAAAAGAAACGCTCACCAAACCGACTAACGGAACAAAAACAAAAAATAAAGAAAAACACACACAGATCTAGAAGAGGTTGGACGCAGAAATCAAAAATAACACTAATGTCACAAAACAAAGGGGTGTCGTGGGGAACTACTACTAGTACCTGATAAGGAGCCGGAACTGGGGAATAAAAGATAAAATGACGTTTATCTGTCAAAAAACGGGCGCTGGGGCCAAGGTCAAAACACAGGAGAAACAACAAACGCAAATTTAAACACAAGTGGCAAACCCCGTAACTGCGACAACGGTTGAGTATAAGGTACCACCCTCGCCAAAAAGCCCGAAAAAGTACCGGGGGTGGGGAAGAACGACACTACAACAAAAATACTCGCGGAAAACTACCGGAAAAGGAATGGCACAAGCCGTGGGGTCCAGTGGGGGGGTCCCATGGACAGGGAAGGACCGAGCAAACCCGCCTGGAGGGGGGAACGGGTCCACACAGCCATGAAGTCGTTTTGGGAACAGGGGAAGGGGTCAACGGGCGGGGATAAGGCCCGTATTGAGCTGACAAACGAGAAGCAACACAATGCGGGGGGGAGGGGTGGGAAAAAGGTGTCTGGATTAAAATTCCGTACCCACGTCGGGGGCCGCCTGCATGCAATTTGGGGATCGAAACGTTACAGGGGGGAGGGGGCGCGGGAAACCGGGGGAGGTTCAAAGACAGGGCCATAACGCCACAAAGGGGCAACGGAGACAGGATATCAAAAGAAAAAGATCATAGCCAGGGAAAGTCGACGCATAAGGAAACGAAGTTGGAAAAAACAGCAAGAACGAAACTGTTTCCAAATCGGGAGTCACAGCGCGGACTGGGGAAGAACATCCAGACAGCAACAAACTGTCGTGAAAGGAAAACCAGTGGGCACGGGCGTGCACGAAGGGAACGGAATGTACCTCATCATCGTGCGTGTACCGGAAAAAAAAAAAATAAATTCGATGGACACAAAACCAACAGGGCCTCCCCTGCCCAGTGCGCCAAAAAACTGCGAGGGGGAGTGTTGCGTCCCTTCCAACAGGGGGCCCAAGAAACAGGCTAAACACCCGGATAAGGAGCCACGTGGTAAATCCTCAGAAAAAAGGATTCACCAGACAAGCAATCGGAAAAAACCGGAGCAAGGAGGGTCTTTTCAGGGCCATCCACAAATCCGATGGGGGAAAAATACAGGGCCAGGGGGGAATGGAGTCTCTCCGAAGACAACAAGACGCGGTGAGAACAAACCGTGCGGGGGGCGCAAAATTACCCTTGCGCCCAAAAAAAACTCGGTACCTAAAAAAACAAGTTGGAGGCCTTACAACAGTGAGCAAACGGGGGGGGACCAGGCCGAAAAAAAAAAAACCCGGACAGAGGAAATGTCACCGGGTCGAGGCCGGGGTCAGCAAAGGACCTGGAACAGAAGGGAGACGTAGAAGGGAAAAACCGCCATTGATACCCAAAATTAGGAAACCATGAAACGGACTATGACACGGCGAACTTTTCGCTTCGGAAAAACTGCCAAAAAAACGAAAACAAATACGAGGTCGAGGGGGAAGAAGGAGAAGCCTTATTTGGGAGGACGTTAAAATCGGCCAGAGAAGAGTACTAAGTCAAAGAAGTAGCACTGGCACGGGAGCAACGCTGGGGTAGGGAGGGGTGACCGGGACGACGGCTTGCGGGGGGGTAAGAGCAGTACAATTCGCAGAGGGGGGGGAGAAACGTCAGTGTTCAAAACATCGTCCCAACGGGTGAAAACGCGGACACTGCAACCGGGGGAAAGGGTCCCCGAGCCGCTGGCCGAAGCCCCTTCACCAAACCATGAAAAAAAAAAAAAAACAACCCCGGGGAGACTGACAATTCATGAAGATCAGAGAAGAGGAAGGCCAACCTTCTGAACCCTCATGTATTCTATCCCTTGAAAACCTACGGAGCGACGGAAGAAGAACCGGTGCTAAACGACGTAAAAAGGCAACCAGAAAACCTGACAGGAATGAACGCGAATAAAAGGGTAATGCGGGCGGGGGGGGGGAGGGGGTCAGAGGGTAACGCAGCGGTCCCGCGGGAAGACATGTTGGGGCAGGGACTGGGAACAGAAGACGATCGGGGGACCGCCCCCAGACCGGGCGACAACTGAAGAGGAGACGGGAGATTGGAACATCTCCGCAACATAAAAAATTCGACAAAAAAACAGGTGAAATGAGGGAGAAAAGGAGATCAGAAACGATGCACTGATGCGAAGACCCGAATCGGTCAGTGTTTCACGAAAGATGGAACCATAGGGGAGCTCCTAACCAGAGGAAAAAGGGAAGAAGAAATAAACTGGATCGGAGTTGATGGGGTCGAAGAAGCACTAACTACCTGAAGTGACATACCGAGTGCGCTGACAACTGAGGAAGAAAAATAAGATTCGGGGGGGGGGAAGAGAATCACTATGCCTCCGGATTTATCATTAAAACAGGGAGTCCTGAACAGGGGAAAAAAGGGGAACGAAAAGCAGGATACCCAGGCCGATAAGGGAGGATTGGCTCGGGTCTTGAAAGAAGGGTCAGGACAAGCTCAATCAACTAATTAAAGAAGGGAAACCGCAGAGGAAGGGGGTACGGATCGCTCACGGAAAAACAACAACCCACAAGGGGAGGTAGTAAGTAAAAATAAAAGAGAGAAGACCACTGGCTCTTGACTTTGGTCTGAAAAAGAAGCTGACATCTCTTAATACAAGATCGCAAGAAAGAAAGAGCACGGGAAAAGTTGTGTTAGCCATGTGGGGTAGAAAGGGCTTCCAGGGGGTTTCCAAAGGGTGCCCGAGGAGCCAGGGGGGAATAGAGAAGATCAAAGAAAAAATCGCTTTACCAACGGTGGGGGAAAAAAAAGGAAATCAACACGCACGTGATGGGTCGAAAACTCTAAACGTAGGGGCAGGGCACCTGCGTGAACCTGCTCACATAATGTCACCAGGTCCTCAACTCAAACCCGGGTGTCAGTACTGGTCCGTGCAAGAACATTACGAAGGAACTCCAGGGGGCGACAGAGTAGCAGGGGGGTTACCCAACCAGATCCGCTTCGCGGGGGGCTCGTGGGTACAGCCCGCGGTCGCCTTAAAAAAAAAAAAAAAAAAGAAAAGAAAAAAAAAAAAAAAAAAAAACAAACAAAAAACAGTTTTCGCGGCCCAGAATAGGGGGGGGAAAAAACCTTTTTGGGAAGGGCGGGGGGAGGGACGGGAAACGGGACGAAGCGTGTCCGACCAAAGGCAAAGGGGGGCTGGCTCAAAAAACACGGGTGGAACAGGAAGCAGGCAAAGGTCAAACCAACACAAGGGAAGAAGAACGGGGACGTCAAGTAGAGGTAAAACTCTGAAACAGGCCGCGGACGAACCCAAACGCGGGGGGAAGACGACGTGAGGGGGGGGAGGAAAAACTTTTACAAAGGGTCACAAAAGGGCTAAAAAAGATGAAGTCGAGAAAGGGTAGAAGGATAGACAGCAAATTTGAGGGGTTGAAAAAAAGGTGTAAGTCCGGCGTATAAAGAGGGGGGAGCAAAGAAAAAGGAGATGACTACAGGGTTACGGTGTGACCTTGACTGCTTCTTCGTCTAAGACGGAACGCAAAACGGTTTGCAGGGGCGAAGTTAAAACAAAAAAAAGTCTTGCATGAACAAAGTGGGAGGGCAACTAAAAAGGCTAGTTTAGTTAAAACGAAGGGTACGACAAGACCCAGCGGGGTGCTCAGCAAACGGGAAAAAAACAGACGAACGGGGAAGGTAAAGAACTTGGGCGCCGTGGGGTGCACCCAGGCGGTAACGAGGTTGACAAGAGACGGACAACCGGGGGGGGTTATCGGGAGGAGCCGACGTAAAAAAATACAAGAAAAAGGCTGTCTGAAGAAAACACGAACCTCCGAAAGTCTGCGTGGGGAGCTCAAACAAAGGGGGCGCGGGCCCAGGTCGCTTGACGAGACACACACGGGAAGAAAAAAGACAAAAAGCGTGGAAAAAAGGGGGGAATGGTTCTCTAAACGGTGAAATAATGGTTCCAAGGTGAACAAGGGAAACAGTGGTCGCCGGCAAACCTGGAAAAAGTGTAGGGCATAATGGGGAAAAAAAACTTTGGGGAAAAGGGGAGGCGGGTGCACCGGAAAAAACGTGGGCAAGGGACGAAAAAGAAGTGGTTTTCTCACGGGGCTTTCAGCCCCCCGGACACTGTGCGGCAAAAAAAACAGCAACCCAAAACGCCAAACAAACCCCGTTAGAAATGGAATTACTGCGAAGAAAACCAAACCGCCGGCATCAACTGAAACCATGGGGCCAAAAGAGTATTGGGGGGGAGGGGGGGGGGAGAGACCGGCCGCTCTGCAACGGAGTGACGGAAACGGAGGCAGGTTCAAAGTGGGAGCCGAAAACTGCGTGAAGACGTCGTGGGGGGCAAACTGGTGGAACGGTCCAACGAGGAGGGGAAAAAAAAAAGCTTATTTGTTCCGGGTAATAGTCAAGGGCATGAAAAGTCGAAGGGCCCCGGGGGGTTGTATTGCTCAAGAGCTTGCCCCATCTCGGTCCAACGGGTAGGGCGCGAACATTCCGAGCGGGGGGGGACTTTACGAACGTCGTTCTGCTGGTCTTGGTAAGACCGCAGGGGAAACACGCCGAGAGTCGTTCACTCATGAACTTAGCTATTGGCGTCGAGAGGAAGGGGGGGGTGAATGGAAACTGGCAATCCTGACAGTGGCGTAGGATGATGAACGTTAAACCCGAAACGAGCCAAGTCCGTCACCTGGGAGAAAAGAACACAAGGGCAACGCGGGGCCAAGGGTGGTGGGGTGTGGGGGGGGGGTGGGGTTGACTGGGTCGTAGACGGACCAAAAAAAATTAAGTCAAACCAGACCAAGAAAAGAAGAAAGCAGCTGGGTCTATGCCTGTCAAAAAAAGTTAAGGACTTGAAAGGAAAGCGTGGGAAAAACAAAGGCCGTGAAACACATACTAACAAAAGGACCAGGGCTCGTGACCGGCGGAGGAGGGGTGTCGCGCTCAATCAAAAGATGGGAACCAAACCACGGGACACACGGCCGGAAGAAAAAAACGTGGGACCGTTGCGCACGACGTAAAACGGGGGGAAGATAAGGTCGAAAAACCGGATTGGGTTGGGGAGATCTAAAGTCAGTTAGACGGGGGAGAAGGGAAAAGGAAAACAGTGCAGAAATAGACAACCCGGTGGGGGTGCAGCAAGTTCGTGTTTAAGGGGGTTCGAAAAGCCAGAAAAAACGCAAAAAACGGCAGCCGGGTTTTGCGCTGGGGGCAGTTCCCGAGCGGGGGGGTGAACTCCCAGGAAAGAAAGGAAAATGGGGCCCCAAAGCACAAACTTGGGGGGGTGGGATTGGGGTGCAAAAGTAGGTGAGGTCGTCCCCACGCGGGTGGGGGGTGGGTGCGGAGGCAGGGGTGTCGCCCGTGAGGGTTAGCGTGTTGGTGGGAGGAGGGCGGGTAGGGTACAGTGAAATTTGCAAGGCTGTTTGGGGGAGAAAGCAACGGAATGGATCACCCATATAAGTTCGCCAGGAAAAAAGGACTGAACAGCGAACCGTTGGGCAAATGGGGGGGTCAAGAGGCACTGGGGTCGGCCAAACAGCCCCGGAAAGGTGACTGAAAAACTGTTAAACAAGAAGTGAAAACAACCTTGGAAAAAAAAGAGAAAAATGCCTTATGTTATCCACTCGAACCTGTGTCCCATTGGTGTGTGGGAAATCGAGCGAAGGGGCGGGGGGAGTGGGTGGGGTATGGATTTAGATCCCAGGAGGCGAAACAATGTTGAAGCGGCGAGCAAGCACGCATAAACAGGAAGTGGCAAAGTGAACGATGGGGGGCCAACCAGGAACAGTCATCGGGGGGACGACTATGGTCACCCGCCTAAGGACAACCTGGAATGCGCAAAGAAAAGTCTCTGATGGCCTGGATTGGTGTGGGGCAGAAAAAAGAAAAAAAAATCAGGGGGAAGTGTGGCAACACCGAAAAGCGGACCGGAGAAAAGGGGCAGACGATAAGACAAACCGTGTAAGTCCGCGCTAAGCCCCGCCACAATTGAGAACAGAACTGAAAGGGGTATTTGAAAAAAAAAAAAAAGAAGGGAGGGTCAGGTGGAAAGCGGGTCCTATACAAAAAGCAGCACCATCCCCTCCTGAGGTGGGAAAATGAAAGAAAAGGTGGTGAAATGGGTTTGACGGAGGACAACCGGTGGGGAACAAAGAAGGGTGGAATAAAAGAGAAATCAAGAGGTCCCGGGGAAGAGAAAAAAAAAATAGATTCACAAAGTGGGACTTAATATGGGCAACCGCTTATAAGATCCACAGAAACAGTCAATGGGAACCAAAAAAAACGCGGGTATCGGCCACATCACCCGATTAGTCGGCTAAAAAAAAAAAGGCCAAAAAACAAAGCAAAACTGAATTCCTCCGACGGGGAGGAAGGTTAAACAAATCAAAAGGGACACAAACACCGGGGGCTAAACGAGGAATTTGAGAAAACAAAGGTGGGAATAGGGTTTGGTGGGGGAGCCAAAAAGAAAACGTAAAACGTTCCTTAAAAAAAGAAAAAAGAAATGGGCACATAAGGGTGTGGCGGGAAACCGATATAAAGGGGAGAGGGGGCCCAACGTTGACTTTTGAAAGTGAAAAAACGCAAGGGGGGAACCGAAAAAGACATTTCACACCGTGACCCCAAATGAGTGGGAATCCTGGTATGGCCGAGCGCAGGGGGGGGGGGAACAAACAGTTTGTTTGTGACAAACATAAAAGTGGGGGGGCTTGTCAAAAACGCCAAACTAAGCAAGGTGTTTGGGTGTTGGGGGGGGAAACAAGACAGGTAAAACCAAGTGAGCAAAGGGAGGGGGGGACAAAACAAATGTTTGTAGAAAGAGCCATTCGGTGACGGGGTGACGTAAGCGTTAATTTGACTGCCCCAGAGGCGGGTTGTGAAACAGGGGAACTTCAAATGAAAAAGAGGGAAAAGCAGAAAACAAAATTGGGACGGTGGTGGGGAAAAGACAAAAAAGGCTTCATTGGGAAACTGGGGGGGGGGGGGGGGGGGGGGGGGGGGGGGGATTAGGGGGGAAGAGAAATACAGGGTGAAAGGCTGAGTCAAAGTCCGGGGTTGCGCCGCCTCTCTTGTACCAAATGAAAAACCGAATGTAATCAGTGCGAAGGGGGAAAAAAAAAAACCTGCTGAAAGGGTAATTTTGGAGGGGGAGCAAAGAAAAGAGAAGCAAAAACAGTAAGAGGGCGTAAAAGCAGGGAGTGCAGAAATGCCAAAACCCGACTAACAACACAATAAAAGAGAGAAAAAAAAAAAAAAAAATACAAATGGAATCGAACCATGGGGGGAAACCGAAAAATCTGAAGGTTTCGGTATCAAAATTCGAGGAAAAAGTCAAAGTTACAGCCAGGAAATGAAGAGGCAGAAACAGAACGCGGTGAGAACGTTGCTTGAAATTCCAAGGGGAACGGACAGGGCCGCTGGGCGGTGGGGCAAAAAGCCAGGGTGATGCTCCCGCAGCAGGCAAGTCTGGGGGTGAAAAAAGACTAATCCGCGGCCCTTCAAAGGGGGGGGTAAGAAAGAGGGGGGGGGTTAAGGAGAACGGTGCTGGTGGTCCAAAAAAAAGAGCAACATCTCCGCGTAAATTAAGGGTGGTTGAGTTACAAAAAAAGAACGTGACCCAACCCCGAAATCAATTTTGCAACACACCCAGAATGTAAAGGGTTGAACGTCAACAGGCAATGAGGGGGGATGACGGTAAAATCAGTCTGGGACCCGCAGGGGGGAAGACTTGAAAAAAAGGGCACGGGTAGGGGCTTCGAACGAATCCAAAACGGGGGGGAGGACTAGTCCGCAAGAAAAAAAAAAAGCCAACGGGGGAAAGGGAAAAATCAAGTGGGTGATCGGGTGACGGGGTAACTCATTACAACAATACTGTGCAGGAAAAGGGAAACTGCTAGTGAAAATCCGGAAAAGGGTCAGGTAAAGCGGGGGAAAAAAAAGGAACCTGGCAGAAAAAAGGGGGTACCATTCCAAGGTGAAAGGGGACCAGACACCTAAGGGGGGGAACTCAAAACATTTGGGTAGAGCAATTGTTGAGGAAAATATGCTGAGAAAATCCTCGAAAAAAAAAACAAAAAACTTAAAAAAGTGAAGGGAAAAGGATCTCTGTGGACTCTCTACGGGAAGTAAGGGACAAAGGAGAAACCTGGGGGGATGAACAAAACAAAAAGGGAGTGGAAAATACGGCCCAAGGGAATGGGGGACCAATGTCGAGGACCTCCAGGGGGGGGGGCAGCCTTTAACAGCAAAATTTATGAAGGGAGCAAAAAAAAAAGGGAAAAAAAAAAACCGCCGCAACAAACAAAATGTAGTGTCCCGGCAAAAACGAGAAAAAACGGCTTGGTACCAGCACCCCGTGGAGGGGGGGGTGACTTGGGGCCGACGGATGGAATGACAAGGGTTGTAGAGGTTGTGTGAGAACGCCGGGAAACGCAATCGCCAACGCGAGGAAAAAACGCATTTTTGAACAAAGAACCAGTAAAAGTTACAAGCTGGGGGGTGGCCGATCACCTACTCAAAACAGGCGAAAAATTTTAATAAGGTGGTGGCAAAACGTCCGGTTTGTGGGGAAGAAAAAACCAGGTTATTGTCCGCGAGTGGCAGAACGATCGAGGGGAGTAGCTACGAAAAAAACAAGTTATAAAGAGTACAAAGACGGAAGAGGGAGAAGAAGAACCCTTTAGGGGAAACGCAACGGTCGAGAACGGTCGGGATTCCAAGCAAACGGACGTCGGGCCTGGACTACCCTGAAATTTTGATCTGGGAACGTTGAACAGGTTTTAAGAACGAAAAAAATGGGAAAATCAAAACGCGCCGTTCCAGGGGGGGGGCAAGGACCAATGGGGGAGGTGGGTGCCGTGACCCGGGTGGTGTGCTGGAGCATTAATATATGAAAAACCAGGCCATATCAGGGGTTGGGGTGCAGGATGGGGCTACGATGAAGAAAAAAAAAGAAAAATACAAACCCTGCAAAACAGGGGGCGTAATGGGTGCCAAGGGTTACGCAAGGGGATGGTAGTTCGTGTGTTACCTTTGGGGGCCAGAAGCGGCGAGGGGAAAAAAACGATGCTCAGGGCAAGGTCTAGACACAAGAGTGGGGGGGCAAATGCCTAATGGATGGGGACAACCCCTCACGCAAAGTTGTAGATTGATAATGATGGGTGTGGACGCAAGGGGCCTATACAAAGTACCGGTAGGTAGTGGTAAAAAAAACACAACTAAGGGGAGTTGCTTTCTAAAAACCATGAAAAGAAAACACAGTTGACTCCACGGTTGGGGAAATTGCAAGGTTCCCCCACACACCAAAAACTTGGGGGGGCTGTGTTCTTGGGGAACGAAAGGGTGGAAAAAGCCTCAGTTTGAGGTGGGAAATATAAGAAAGAGGGGTCACCAATCTCTCAAAAGGGGAAAGAAAACACGATAGTAAAAGATTTGGTCCTCTTGGGGGTGAATGAAGGGCAGGGGCAAGCAAACCGGGTGGGGGCCAGGAACAGCAAAGGGAACGAGAAGTTTAGGAAGGCCAAAATAAAGATTTTGTCCACAACAGGGAAACATTAAAGAGTGGGTCAAACAACTGAACTACGGGGTCGGGCGCAAAACCCGGAAACACAGTGTGAAAACCAAGGGATCCCGGCGAGACAGGTGCGCGGGGCCGCAAAACAGGTTCAGGGGATGAAACGGGGGGAAAAAGACAGAAAGGATCAGTAAGTGTGTGGTGGAAAGTTAGCACTAGCCAAGGTCAGTCACTGGGTGAAAAGGGGAGCAGGGGGGCAAACGATCGGGGTGCTGAAAAAAAAAAGTCAAAATTAAAGAATTGTGAATAACAGTAACCTGTTCAAATCCCCACCGGAAGGAGTTGAGGAAAAACTTAAGAATTTGTCCACCGGGACAAACGGGGAGCAAAAAGTACATTGTCATTACCCATCAAGGCTTGTGCTGTGGAGAAAAAAGTCAAAGGAAACCCGAGGGAAACGAAAGCCAGGATTTGGGGGGGGTAATTAATCACGCAAAAAATTCCAGTTGGCCCATGAAAAAAAGGGGAGGGGGGGGGACTGGGTAGAAAAAAACTGGGACAGAGGTGGGACGTCCCAGGGAAGCCGCTTAGGCAGTTTTGTTCAGGAAAAAAAAGGGGGGGTGGTGACTAAAAAGCCAGCACAGACAGCAAAGGGAGAGCGGGGGACAGGGTAAAAGGTGGTGAGAATAACCACGGGACTGGAAAGTTGAAAGGGTTAACAAAAACCTAACTATACCGTGTGACTACATCGTGGAAAAAGTCACAAAAGACTCAAAGCGGGGGAGACGGGATGGGGAAAAAACACGTGAGAAAAAACGGAAATCTGAAAAGACAAAAAACACGGAAAACTATCAGAAAGGGGCCGTACAAAAACGTTCCCCCGGGTGGGAACAAGTCAGAACCAGTGGGGGCAGTTGACATGGAACGTAAGGGAAAAACAAGGACATAAGTGGGAACTTCTTTGGTCCGACAATATTTCTGGAACAAATGGCACACGGGCGAGGGGGGGCATGGTGCAGGAAACTGTGGGATCATTATGAGTCAATGAGAAAAACAATGACCCTGGGGAAAATCGCGGAAAATAGAACAACAAAACGGGAAACTAAACGCCCAGAAAAACAAAACACTGACCGGGGAGACCCACAACAAACGATAACCAACACCCGAACTAAGTAAACGCGGGGGGGGGACCACGGGGAATCAAATAACCACGAGGGTGCAAAAGCAAAGGTTTGGTCCAGGGGTTCACTAAAGGAAAGTCGTCGCGGCAGGCAGAAGGATGATGGGCGAAACTAAAAGGCAGAGGTGTTGCTGCGCCACCATTGAACCCCGAAACGAGGCGAACCACAACCGGCAGACTTTAAAAACCCAGGTTTCAAGTTAAATTAGAAAAAACACGTTGTGGGGAGGTAACAGGGGGGGGCAAGAGAGACCACACCAATGCAGGGGGGGTCAGGATTTTTCAAGTAAAAAAAAATCAAAAGGTCTCTAACCGGAAACGCGCCAAGCCAAACGTGACCCGGTGGGTGGGCCAAGAGGGGAAACTTGAGGAGGATCCAAACAAGCCTTTCGGAACGGGGCCAAAAAAAGCCGGGGTCAGCGTATGGTGACAAAAAGGCCAGTGTTTAACAGTCAAATGGGGGTGGGGATGAATAGAAAAAAGGGGCGGTATGTGTGATCCAAAACCTCGATCTTCTTGGCAGTGGGGACGACTTTGGGCACGGGAAGGTAGGAATTTATTCTACCACGGGACCAAGGGACGGGCCACCGAAAGGGAGGGGGAAGAGACCACGGTTTAAGGACAAGGCGGAGTTCAGGGGGATCGTCACTCAGGGACAAATTAATCAGCAACGAAAGACGGGAACCTGCACCCGAAGGGAACGTTGAAGACGGACGACGCGTTTACTAGAAAAGAGGTACAACGAGGACGGGACTTACTACGACGGGGCACAAGCGGCGAACAATTCAGAGCAAACCTACGGGGGTCAGCAAAACCCAAAAAAACACGGAAGGACGTGGGGAGGGTACCATGGACGAAAAAGCCGCCGCACGGCAGAAGGCGAACAGCACAAACAAGTGGGTCGACTAGTGCAAAGCCAACGAAGGGCCGCAGGAAACATCCCGTCGAGGTGGGGGGGGGGGGGTCACAGTCCCCAAACCCGGCCACGAAAAAATTCAACCGCGAGGGACAGACCCCAACCGTGTGAGGATTCGAGCGTCGAACGTATTAAGTGGGGCGAGACGAGAGATGAGAAGGGTGTGTGGGTATCCGAGGGTGGGAGGTTATGCTCACCCGATGACCACCGGGTCCATGGCGCCTCGGTAAGACATAGAGCCTACACGACAAGGTGCCCGCTTCGGTGAGGAGCGCCAGTCGCGGAGGGGGGACGTGCCGAAACAATGTAACAAAGAGGGACCAACGGGGGGACAGGGGGGGGACGTGCGGTTAGCCGCTGTCACCTTTGATGACGCGGTAGAACGGTCAGTTGGTCGCAACCAACCAAGTGTGCGGGCCCCAAACGTAATTTAAAGCAAATACAAGGGAAACGTTTGACGAACACCGTTAAAGTGACCACCACAAAACTGAAATATAAGGCAAAAACGGTGGTCACAGGTTCACGCGCAAGATCAGTTCAACTGGGGAAAAAAAACCGGGGGGACAGCCTTCGACAGGAGGATCCAAAAAGGGAAGTCAAAACATTCGGGGCAAAAGGGAGGAACAGGATCGCAGACGACAGGGTCTCGAAAAATCCCTCCACAAGCAGAACCATCGAGGGGTGGAAGGACTTTTAGAAGCCTGATGTGGAAGTAGGGGGGAGACGGACCGGATCCCAAAAAGGGGGACGGGCAGGTGAAAATTCCCGCTCACCTCCCGACTGTGGGGAGGGGAAAAGGCCAGCAGAGGTCGTCGGGGGGGTGCACTGCTGCGGACGACGCGCCGGGGTCGTAAACCAGAAGTTCCTCGAAATAGGTGGAACGACCGTTAAACACGTTTGTCAAATCAAAAGAAAGGGGGGAACGGAAGGGAAAACTTTGCGCCATATGAAAAAATATCACCATCCTGTTCAGCCGCAAGGTAACACCACCAGCAAAAAAAGGTGCGAAACGCGGTCCTGGTAGCAGTCAAACTCACTGGTAACACTGAGTACCGCGGGAGGAATCGAAAAGGGGCTACGGGTAACAACGGAATGGCGCACCAAAGGTGCTAGGGGACGGGGGGTCACAGGCACCCAAAGAACTTCGAAGAAACCGAGAAGAGGGGTCAACGGCCCCAAAGGGGGGCGGTCACTGGTACCAGAACTGGGGAAAAGCGAAGCACCTTCTAAGAAATGTGGGGAAGGAACAGGGTCAAGAGGAAGAAAAAACGGGTTCTTCAGGGCGCCAAACACTGTCAACCTGGAAGGGGGAAAAAAAAATACTATTCCGAGTGGGGACCTCCGTGGGGACGAACAAAACATCCAAAACGAAGAAAGGGAATGCAACACCACAGCCGGCTTTCTCAGGGGAACGCCATGCCTAAGACGAGGGTAGGCAAAAAATCGGAGCACACCGAATGAATGCCGGGGTGGGGGGGGCACAAAAAGAATCCTGGGGCCCACGAAGGTGGTTGTAAAGCTCGGCAACCGCTGCCAAAAGACTCGGGAAAAAATCAACGACTGCGGAATGGTTATGCAATCCTCCCGCCGGCAACAGGGAAACCTCGGCAGGGAGGGCAAGGAAAGCATTTCTCGGCTCACTATCGCGTTGAATCCACGTATACTGGAATGGGCGGAAAGCCGAGTAACATGCGCAAAAACATATCTGGGAAAAAACGGGAAACTAAGCACGGATGAAAAACGGAGTAACTTAGGCTTGGACCCTTCCGTCGAGGGAACTGATCAAAACAGATCCCAAAGAGAAAATCGACCAACCTCCTCATCGGAAGGGGCTTATCTCTCAGCACCCAACAAACAACGGGTATGCTTCGGGGTAAAGATCCTCTCAGACAGCCCGGGATCTGGCAAAGGGGGGACGCTTGAAATACGGGCGCAGGGGCTTTCAGCATCTCACTGAACTGCCAAGCCGTTAGGTAATCAGGGGGGGGGGGTAAAAAGGGCTTACGTGGGAAAAACTTGGGCAAAAAAGAGAGCCATGGCCGCGAAAAAGACTCCTCTAAAGATCGCTCCCCCGAGGGGTGATTTAACCTCACGGAGCTTGGAAAAAAAGAGGAAAATCTCGGGGCAAAGGCCGCTGAGGGCAAAGAAAACAAGAAGACGGACCCGATAAAAAAAATGTGGATCGCGGGACACCATTAATCTGAGGCGCCAAAAAAACGGGACCAGATCTGACGCCGCGGGATTACGGGATACGGGCAAAAAGAAGGTCCAGAATTATCAAAGTGAGCTGCAGACGGACGGGGACCGCCCGGTGGTCGGAAGTTATGACCGAAGAGGGGGCAGGTTTGGGGTGTAACGACAAGAAAAAGGGCGTGAAAACGCAGGACGGGCTTGAATCGGCCAAGGAAAAGAACAAAATTGGGGGCGAGGGTGTGTGGGGGTGGGGGGGGGGTGTGGGGGGGGGTTCTAAAAAGGGTCAAACTCACCCTTCTATTGTAAACTCTTACCGCCGAGGCCGACCAATCCCAAGCACGCAGGGTCCAATGAAAAGGAAGTGGGGGGAAAAACAGACACAAAAAAAAGGGGGGGTAGAAAAGTGGCCTGTGGACGGAAATAGTAAGCCTTGCGGTGATTAGGACATAGGGAAAGTGTAAGGGACACTCGAACGCAGAAAAAAGTGGAAAAACGAAAAAAAAAACGAGATAAAGAGGGGGAAAAAGGGGGTGGGGGGTTACCGCGGGAAATTCCGAGGAGAAGTGACCTCCCCTTTGGACACCGGTCGAAGTCCAAAAAGATTAAATGAACGTTTTAAAGCAAAAAGTCCCGACGGGAGAGGGTCAAAGGAAAAAGACTACGAGACTGGGAAGGTCTAAAACTCCAACACTACTACAGGACGAACATGACCACCGGGGAAGAGGGGCTGGGAAAGTGTTACGAAAAAGGACCCGTTGATCGTGTGAGGAAAGCCGCACGGCACAATACAGGCCAATGAAGGACACACCCAGCTAGGGGGCCATAGGTGGGGGGGAACTTAATGGTGGGGGGGTCTCTTGGAACTCGAGGCCCCACATAAAAAAGACCCTGGAGGGACCGGGAAAACCGACTTGAAAGGGATTGTTCTCTAAGTCCTACGGAGGGCCGTTAAAGGACTTGTGTCGCAGGAGAAGCCGGTGAACGGGTATCATCTGGTGGGGGAAACTTTGTGGTTGGGGGAGGACAGGTAAAGGTGGGGTGGCAAAAAAAGAACTTGGCGTCCATGCGGACTAATAAGGGGTTGGGGTCGCCAAAGGTTCTTCCAAAAATTCACAACAGCACGGGGGAAGGGGTCACAACGTAGGGGCCAGTTGTGGATGCGGAGAAAAGCCGCCTACCAAAACTGGGAAACTGAGTTGGGTGGCCCAGCAAGAAGGGGGTGGGGCAAGGGGAAGACACCAGTAAAAGATCGCGGAAGAAGGTGACTGGAAATCTGATGATTGAAACTCTCTATACAGTGGAAGCGAGTTGGGCAGGTTGGGAAGCAACGGCGAAAATGGAAGGGGGGACACGGGGGAGTGCAAAAAAAACGGGGGGACTTAAAGGTCATTAAGTTTCGGTGGGGGGGGAAGGGGTACCGACCAAAGGAAAGGCGTCCGTGACAAAAAAGTGATAGATAACTTCGCCCGGGGTGAGGGGGGGGACGGAAAAAGAAGTGTGGAGCCGGGGGGAGGAAGAACGAGGTTACGCACCCTAGGAAAAAAGGAGGGTAAAAACTCTATTACGGACGAGGTGACGCCCGGGAGGGGGGGAAAGGTCACAAGGAAAGTCGGGTGAATAGAAATTAACACAGTTAAAGTGGCGGGGGGTGGGTTTCTGAGGTTCAAACGATGACGTGACAAAAAAAAAACGGAACGCGCAGGAAAGGAACAGTGGGTAAAAAGCCCACGCGGGACGGCGTAAAAAAAAAATACGGGTGGGGTAGGAAAGGAAAGACACAGGAGTAAAACCCAGAAATATACGGTCGGGGAAAAAAAACGAGCGCAAAGGGCCTTCTCGAATAAAACAGCGTTACCAAGCAAAACGTTCATAAGGACTAAAAGGGGCGAGGGAGAAACCGTCGAAGGATGGGAAAAACTAAAAAATCCGGGGAAAAATAGATGTTACCAAAACCACCAACGACGGACTGGCCATCGTGTCCAGGTGGAGAGAGGCAGGGGGAGGGTGGGCCGAACAAAAAAGGAAGTGGATTGTGGGGGAACGAGGGGAAGGAAACAAGGGTCGTTACGAAACAGTGTCTAAAGGGAAAAAAAGAAAAAATTTTTCCAAGATGCACGGGGGGTGTGTAGCAAGTCTGTGTAGGGGTGCGCAAGCCAAAAAAAAAACCGGGGGCGGGAAATGCCGGGACTGTCCAAAAGACAAAACTCAGTTCTAAAAAACGGAGAAGAAAAAACGGTGAAGGGGTAGAACCACGACAAACCCAAAAAAAAAAACACAAATTGGGTCAACATGGTAGGGGGGTTGCAACAAGAGGGTAGGTTGTGAGTCACGGGCCCACGCCAGTATAAAGGGGAGTTGGGGTGTTCAGACCGTCTTCAACCGGGTGGGGAGCAATTGGGGGTGGACCAGTAGCGTGGGGGGGGTTGGAGGGCGTGACCCCCCAGAGTGAACTGGCAACGGGGGGGTGGCGAAATTGACCAGCATACTGAGAACCCAGATAAGAAAGGGGACTACTAAAGTTCACCAACGGGGGGGAAGGGGGGAAAGAAAGCAGGGCAGGGGGAAAAGAACAAACTCAAAGGGGAAAACTTTCGTTCGGTCCAGGGAAAAAAAGTGGAAATAAACCAAACGAAAATCCATGGAGGGCCGTGAAAAAGACTGTGCAACAACTGGGGTGTTGGACGCCAAAAGATAGAACTGGAAGGGGGGGAGGGGGCAAGGAATAGGCCGCGCAGTGTGCCCGGTGGGGGATGGGTGAAGAGGAGGGGAAATAAGAACTCCAGAGGCAGGTCCGGGAACGATTGAGGCACCGTCAAACAAAGAGGCCTAAGGCTATTCCAAAAAAAAAAACAAGCCTGGTACAAAAGGGGGGGGGTATTGAGCACAGGAAACAGGTGAACCTTGACTCACGAAGGTCGGGGAGCTGCGCCTGAGGTTGTCAAATGGGAAAAAGTAAACAAAACTCAAGAAGTAAGATGAAAACTTCTCCCGACGTTCACCAGGGGTTAAGGCCAGAGGCACTCAAAAGGAAAGCCAATTGTGTGTACTGGGCAAAGGGGAAACTAGCTAATGAGGGGAAAAAAAAAGAACACTAACTAAAGACGAGGAGGGGGAAAAGAGGTTCCCGTAGAAAACTAGCACAAAAACAAAGCCACAACACTGAAGTTTGAAGAAACGAAGGGGTGCAAATTGGGGGGGGAGCAGACCGGGGGAAAAAAAGGTTGGAAGTCAGAGAGAAAAAGAGGGTTTCACCTTTGTTTGGGTAAACGACGGGGATTCAAAGTCACTGAGTGGTCATGCAGGGGTATAAAGCTCTAAAAGAACTCAAATGTAACCACAAACAGTGGATCGAATTCCACTCTATTCCGCGAAAAAAAGAAGGCCCACACACCGAAAAGGGGGGGGAAAAAGCCGAAACTAAAGGGGGGGAAAGAACGAAAAGGGAACAGACGGACCACAAACCCCAAACCGAAGAAAAGCAAGGGAAAAATTTGGGGGAAAAACCAATGGGGGGGGTGGAAGAGGGGGGGTGTTGGCCAAAACACGGAAACGTTCCCTTGGCACGGGGAAAAAAGAGAAGAACGGAGCAAAAAAGAGGGAAAAAAAGTTAAACCCAGCAGGGATAAAGGAACAACGGCGGGTGCCGGAAAAGGACACAAACGAAGGAACATAAAAAGGAAATGGGTTTAAAACATAAAATTGACCAAAAACATGTGCAAAAAATTTTGAAACTGTGGAGGGTTGCAAAAAACCGATAGAAGGGGAAAAAAAACCAAAGATGGGGATGGATATTTTAAGAATATCAGTAAGGGTCACTGGTGTCCAACCCGAAAAAAGCCATAGGGGGGGTGTTGGGGACCAGCATTAAAACCCGGGGGGAGAAAAGGGATTTTGTCAGGTTGGGGTGGGATGAAGAAAAAAAATGAACAAAGGGGGAGGGGGATGGTTGAAGTACGATTAAGGGGTAGGGTGCCAAGGGGGGTGGCAGGTTTGAAGAAGCGAAAAAAAAAGAGGGTCATGAAAAGCGAATGAGCGCCAAAATTCGGGTGGAAAAAATCCCAAGAGGGAAGGGCCCTGGTCAGGGGGGGGGGGGAAGGGTAAAAACCGGGGAGGGGGAAAAGGACAAATCGCTGGGGGCGCAGCCCAAAAACCGATCTGGCGGGCCAAATTCAAAAAACAGGGAAAAGAAGAAAAATCCAAAAGGCCAAAATACTCGAAACAGACTGGGGGGTAGGTTGGGGGAGAGGTAAAACATCAGCCAACCGTGAGGAGGGAACGGCAAAAGAAATCAGGAAGTCGAAAAAACTAAAACCGGACGAAAAAACAAGGACAATGGTATCACCTCGCAACAGGGGAAAAAAAACCAAAAACGCGCCCAAAAACAGGAGGTGAATGTTGCCGAGTTTTTTCGGAAGGAAAAAGGGTGCACGGGGCACAGAAATCGATGATCGGGGAGACCGGGGGGACCTCCTCGCAAAGGGGGGGGGGAGGGGGGGGGAATAAAGACCAGGGACATATAACTTGAAAAGTGGGAACATACAAAGGGTTGGTGAGGGGCCAAGAACGCAACAAGGGGTTGGTAAAAGACTCTCCCTCTCCTGGGGGGGGGGGTGGGGGGGTAAACGCGCTAGTAAAAATTCGGAAGGGTCAAACGCACTAAAGAGGGGGGGGGGGACAATTAACGGGTGGGGCTGGGTTCAAAAAACAAAAGGAAAAGGGCCAACGATATTCAAAAGAGGGGGGGTGCGCACAAAGGGGAAGGGGTGGAAAGGAGGCCCATGCGGGGCAAGACTTGTTTGGATTAGTAAATAGAGGGATAACCCCAATCTGTGGGGGAAAGAATTGAACGAAAGGGCGATTCCCACAGGAGAACAAATTTTCATTAAAAAGCGGGAGCAAAAAGAAAAGAAACACGTTGGTGAAAAAAAGAGTTAACTCCGTTGAGTCAGGGGGAAACGGAAAAGGGGGAAAAAAAAGTACAATTTTCGGTGGGGAGGGAAAAAAGAACTCAACAAATCACTAGATACCGGTTGTAGATGAAAGGTTTTTGTTGTAAAACTGGAGGGTGGTGCAGAAAGAGGGGAACATGGGAATGGAAGACGACACTAAGGTTTTTGACACTCCAGTGCGATCTTGGGAGGAAAGGAATTCGAAAGAAAAAAGAAGAGATAACAAACAACTGAAGAGGGGGAAAAGAGAAGGATCTAAGAATTAAAACAAGTGGAGTCTCACGTGGGGGCGGAAAAAGGAGGGGAGAATGCCACACGAGTGTTACCAAGTTGGAGGTAAGGAAAAAAAAAGACCAGGGTTGGGGGAAAAACCTTTTGAAACCAGGGAGAACAACGGGAGTGAACGTTGAACCGCAACAAACCCTGTAGGGGGGGAAAAAAAGGAACGATCAAGAAAAAGTCAAGAAAAAAACGGGGCCAGGGGGTTCGTGCCAAGGAAGGGGATGACAAAGGTGTCTGCTTTCTACGCCGACAAAAAGCAAAGGAGAAAAAAGCCGAAGGAAAGGAGGGTTAATCCAACCGTCCGGTGGGAAAAAAACAAAAAGGGGCAAGAAAAAAAAAAAAAAGAAAAAATCGGGGGGGGGGAGAAAAAAATTGGGATACGGGGCACGGTGTGAGGTTGTGGGGGAAAAAAAAAGGCAACAAACCCGGAAGTGACGCAGAGGGGAGGGGAAAAAAGGTCATTACTGAGCCAACAAAAGAGAGAAACGGGAGTAGGGAAAGAAGGAAGGGGGAGAGGGGGGAAAGAAAAAAAACAGGGCATGGAAAAAACGTCTAGCACCGGGACGTGTAAAAAAAAAAGGGCAAATGCAAAGGCGAAAGCGGGGGGGAATGAGACAAAAAGGAAAGCTGCACGGAATCGGGGGGGACTTTGGGAAAACGTAATGGAATCAGAAAAAAGAAGGGAACAAGGGCGATTACCCAGGGCGGGGGTGGTAGTCGGAGGGGGGGGCAGGGGGAGAAGAAGGAAAAGGAAAGATGACGACGTAGAAGGGGGGTGCTTAAGGGCCAAAAAATCAAAAAATATTACCAAAAACGGACAGACAGGGGGGAGAAAAAGGTGGGGGAACGTACCGCCGGATTATATTTAGTGGGATTGGGGGGGGAAGAAATAGGGGGGGGACTCAGAAAGCAGATTGACAGAAGAAGAAAAGGATAAATATTCAACAGAGGGGGTGCCCAGTCCAGGTGGGTGGGAAACCCCGAAAATTTTGCGGGAGGTCGAGCCTGGAACATTGTAAGCATTAAAAGAAGAAACTGCCTCAGGGGGGGTGCACGCAGGATACATTAACCGAAGGAGAAATGTTCATGTACAAAAAACGGAGAGACAGTGGCGGTGATTCTAGTACAAACAAGGGGACCACACAAAATGAAAACTCCAAGGGGGGGGTAAAAAAGATGAAATGGGCCCAACAAAAAAAAAAGGTGATTGGGGCGGTTGGGGGGGGGGGGGAAAAAGGAGTGTCCTCTATGGTACAAGGGAAAATACGAAGAGAGGGGAAACAACACATGACAAAAGCAGAAACAAGAGAGTAAAGCATTTTTGGGGGGAAATCGGGGGTGAAGAAGGGCAGTGGAAAAAGGAGTTTTTTTGGGACACGGAAGCCAACAGGGGGGGAAAAAAAGGGAAGACATGGGGAGAAGCTGGGGACGAAAATCAGAGCAAAGAAAACTTATCTGTGGAAACGAACGAAAAGGTAGCCGAAAAAACCAATATCCCAGGGTCACAAAAAAAAAAAATTTCTCAACACGGGATCGCCCAAGGGAGGGAGAGGGGGTGCCCCGTTTGAAGCGACAAGGTAAGAAAGGGACAGGAGTTTGGTGGGAAAGATTGTATCGACTGAAGCGTTGGGAGGGGGGAATCACGGTGTGGTGGCAATGAAAAGTGCGGGGGGCGAGCTGTAGAAATGGAGGGAAAAAAAGAGACAGGGAGGGGGAAGACATGAGTAAAAACCAAAAATCAAAAGGGTGGATCTACTGAAAATGGGGGGGGGCAAAAAACCGGTCCAGTGGTCAGGCATGGGGGAAAAGGTATGGACATTAACAAAGAAGGGGGGAGTGCAAGGGCCTCCCTTCGAAACCTGAAGGGGAAACCAAACTACCGCAAGAGTGGGTCAAATAAACGCTAGTCCCGTGGGGGCCCAGGAACGGGACTGGGGGCGGGGGGGGGGAAAGTAGCGGGGGGGGAGAAAAACTTAAAGGGGAAAACTGAGCGAGGGGAATGCGTTTCAAAGCGGAGGGGTTAAACATTTACAAAAAATAACAAAAAAGGAGAAAAAACAAGCGGAAAGGGGGAAGGGAAAAGGTGGGCTCAGAAAAAGGGGGTGAAGGGGAGCCGGAAGTTACGACGATGAAAGGGGGGAAGAACATCTCCAACAAGGGCAACTCAACCGCTGAAGGAGGGTCACGAGGGTAACAAAAACAACGGGGGCACAGAATGGAATGAAAAAAAATCAAAAAAAAGAAAAAACGTAAGAGGCGCGGGCAGTGCACAACAACGTGTCCACAGCAAAAGGGGGGGGGAAGGGGCCATCAAAATTGGAGGGGAAGGGGGGAACAAGGGACGGCCTATGGGAAACGAAAAAAAAAAACAAGCTGGGGGGGTTGGAAAAAAGGAAAGTTTTCTGGGGGGAACAAGGACACACCGTGTCTAAACGGATTAAAAAAAAGGGTCAGAGTCAGGGAGAATGGGTGGAGAGGAGAGAAAGACCCGAAGCTTCCCTGAAAAAAATCGCAAGTCGAACAAAACGGGCAAGCAGCAAACAAAAACGACCGAACAAACGAAAGAGACGAGTGGAACAAACCTAACACCTCAAGTGGAAAAGAAAAAAAAAGGAACAAGGGTGGTCGTGGGGGGGCGACGTACGAACGTGGAGGAGCCGAGCAGGGCAGAAAAAGCAAAAAGGTACTGCCTGAAACAAGAAAAAAAGGCGGGGGTGGGAACCGGAACACACAGTCCACGAAGGGCCGAAACAAAAAGGGGGGGGAATCAAAAAAGTGGAAAAGGGTGACAACGTGAGAAATATTGTAAAAAGGGTGGAAGGAAAAACAGGAAAAAGGGGGTCCAGACTCGACAAAAAGAAAAATCCGGGGGGGCGAAAGGTCTGGGACAGCGAAGGCAGAGACACAAGTAAAAGCTTCCCAAAAAACCTGTTCAGTGGGGGGGGGGGACCCTCGGCGGGGGGAGCATAGCACAAGCCGGGGTCTAAAGGTCAAGATAAGGGGGGTCAGTCGTAATGATGGCAGGGGGTCACCGCGGGGGAAGGGAAAAAAAGACAACCGGAGGGGGAAAAACTCGAAAATATCTTCTTTGGGGAGTGGACGAACGGGGTGTACTGGAGGATGAAGAAAAAAAGTGGAGATAAAAAAAAAGCCGAGTGCGTGGGATCTAAAAAAAGGGTTGGAGGAAAGGCAAGGGTGCCAAAAAAAGGGGATCGGTAAAAAGCAAGAAGTCCCTTAAAGGGCCAAAGACAAACTGAAGAACGTGAGGAATCAAAAAAAAAAGGAGAATAGCGACTCTGGAACGCAGGATGTCATCGGGAACGACAGGAAGAGGGGAGGGGAAAGCCCGTCGGAAGAAAAGAGCAAAGGAAAGGTAGTTCCACGACCAACACCGAAGGAAGGGATAAAAACGAAAGAACCCTGAGAAAGAATCAGAGGGGCAACCTCAAAAAAGAATGCTGACTGTGTGGGGGGGGGGGGTGGGGCGAGAGGCGAAGGTGGCATGGACGGAATCAGCCAGGGTAGCGGTGTAAAAGAAAACCGGTCCAAAACGAAGCTAAACCTAGAGGATGCAAAATGGCCCTCCCTCACGAAATGAGAAAAAACCGACCGATGGACGGTCAACTAGAGGTCAACGGGTTGCAACGGGTTACGCCACATAACGCCTTGTGGGCAAAAAAAGAAAGTCAGTGTGAAAACTGCGGGCTCAACCGAGGACAGAGGATAAGGCGGGGGAAAGCAAACGTGGAGGGGGGGGAGACAATGACAACTTAAGCCACTAGTGCAGACACTCCGGAGCCCGGGGGTCGCACAAACCGTTGAAACTTCCTCAAAAAAAAAAAGGGAAAAAGGAAAGGTACACGGGGAAAAAAAAAGAAGAGACGAGAATTGCGACGGGGGGCACAAAAAACTCCCAATGTGACGGGACCCCGGAGGGTCAACCAAAAAAAGCAACGCAAAAAGTGGTGAAAAAAACTCCGGGGGAGGGGGGGGGCAACGCGCAGGGAAAACCGCTACGGTGGCGAAAAGCACGCCGGGACGCCAAAAAAAAGAAGAAAAAACAAGCGGGGGGTCCTGGACGGGAGCACTGATGGTGTGACGGGTGGGGGCGGATAGGCCCCGGGATCAAAATTTTACTGTCGTCCACTCTAAGTCCGTAAAGGAAGTTTCCACGGCGGACAGTCTCCAGGTTAGGGGAAAAAGTGGGGAATTCAACTAAACGCTCGTCTTCAAATACGATGACTCAAATCAAAAAAGAGGAAGGGCCTTAACACGTTTTGGTGAGAACTGGAAAACCGCGGGTGGGGGCAAACCACGGAACAAACTCCAAAAAAAATAGAACGGGTGCTCACAGTCAACAGGGACTAATCAGCAAGTCAAACAAACAATTCCACACCACAGGATCAACAAAAGAGCGTCTGTTCTTGGGGGGGGGGTCATTGAAAGGATGATCGTCAGGAATTAACTTTTAGAAACCAGGGAAAAAAAAAGAAGCGACTTGAATACGTCGATTGGAGGGAATGAGAAACAAAAATTGCTACGAGGGTTTTGCGGAACAAGAAAAAAAATGGCAGGGAGGAAAAAAGGAAAAAGGGGAGGCGCGGGAGTTGGAAGCTGTGTAAAACCGCGAACGGGGGGAAGGGACCCCCGTAAAGTCCAAGGAACCTGTGGGGGAAGTGAAAAGTGACGGGAATACTACGAAATCTGCGCTCACGTGGTTAATTTC
>Ga0179593_1651899_pt1 | contig 27236 bp, 25 predicted proteins | sample CZODoug2_1_08_16_FD_185931 | JGI IMG/M metagenome (GOLD analysis project Ga0179593, IMG submission 185931) | Vadose zone soil fungal communities from Angelo Coast Range Reserve, California, USA - CZODoug2_1_08_16fungal (PacBio error correction) | ecosystem: Environmental > Terrestrial > Soil >...
CCGATAAGTGAAAAAATCAGCAGAACTCCATCCGTAGCCAAAGGAACCTAAGGGGGGGGGACGGCAGCAAAATACTGCCAGGAAAGAAGTTAAGGGAAAAGCCGGCGCTTAAATGTTAAGGGGAGAAGTCACCTTAGAAAAACTATTCGGCCTCAGCACGAGGGAGAAAAAAATACTAAAGGCTCGGAATGGTGGTTCGAAAACGACGGTGATTCGGGGAACTGTAATGGGAAGGTTAAATTGGGAACGAACGCGGAAGCAAGTGACTAAACAGTAAAAAGAAACTAAGGGGACACGTGGGTGGAAACGGCTCCATCTTTATGACAGCAGGACAATCGGCCGGGAGCTCACATCCCCAAGTGCGGAAGCCCATCGAAGCTGCGGGCCATAAAAGAAAGAAAAGTTAGTCATCGGAAAATTGTGAAAAAATCCAAATGAACACCGCAGCCACTTCAAAAGAGGTAGAATCCGAAAGATGTATACGCAGCCAGCAAACTGCTACTATAAGGAAGGGGCCGTGGCATTGCTCCGGGTGGAGCCGAGACATTCTCATGGCCAAGGCATTGTCGGCGAAAGCAATTCTAAGAAAAGAAAAGGAGTGGCTTCTCGCGGGAGGAGACTAGAATGACACGGGGGCTAAAAGGGGGGGAGTGTTGGTTGGAGAACGGGTTGGGCGAATAAAAAAAACGTGCTCGCGACAAGGGGGGGAGGTCGAGGGGGGGACAGGGGGCGCCCTTCGAGTACGCCATTGTGAGAGGACAAGGGTAGACTGATTACTAGAAAGATAAAAGAAACAAGTCTTTGGATGAAGGATTACTATGACCGAATCTAAAGCCTTGTCTAAAGCACAAGTCCTAGATAGAAAGAGAAACCACCTACCGCCCAGAATGGCCCAATTAGCTCCATAATTCTTTGAGCTCGGAAAAAAGGGGGGGGGTACATCGCCGGTCATAAAAAAAACCTGGGATGAATATAAAGCCAGGAAGTAAAGGTTTCAACTCGCCGGTCGACCCGGGGAAGAGATCTCTGGAAGGAAAAAACACCGCTAAGAAAGGAGAAAAAACCATACATTCGTCGAAAGGGAAAGGAAGAACTACAAGAGCGCCAGATCGAAACTATTGAAAAGGGAAGTGACAGCGAATGAAGCAATCATAGTTGTAAGTCTGGGAGGGGGGACAGTAAAGCAGTCAATCTACCTGCCTTGCGGAAATTTTGGGCCAGAAATAAAAGGGAAAAGAAGGAACCAAGGCATCAATCAAATCCAATCGAAAGGAAGGCCAAAGCTGGCGCTCTCCCGAATCGGTCAACCGGGAAAAGGCAATGTTCCTCATTCGTCGCAAGAAGTGAATGACGCGGGTTAAAAAACAGAGGGGACCTTAGAGAAATATATTCCGAAGTTTAGAGAAGGGGAAAAGAAGATATGAAGCGTTCCGGGGCACAACGGAGGATAAGGGGAGAGGGTTCTTTACCCTGCAGAAACAGGAGCTTTGAAGTCCATTGAAGAGGGGTGAACACTTCCTCTCAATAACTAAGGGGAAAAGGAGAAGAAGGGAGCCGGTAGTCGCATGCCGGCAGAGGAGACAAGAAGAGGGTCGTGAAGCTACCGTCTGCGCAAAAAGAGAACCGCATTAAGGGGATATGAGAAAAAGGACAGAGGCCCGTGCGGACGATGTTGGACCAAAAAGTGGAGATAGAGGGATGCGCGGGATGAAGATTGAAGTTAATGGAGGAAAAAAAATCATCATAACGCGGCACCGAAATTTCCAGGGTCGAAGAAAAGAAACACACCACGTTAGTACTATAACTGAAGAGGGCGGTTCTCGGAAGTGAAAGGGGAGGCGGGAGAGGGAAAACAGTGGCTTCCGACGATGTCAAGTTAATAGACTCACCAAAAGAAGAAGGGGGCAGGAACGACAATTTCTGGAGAAAAGAAGCAAAAAAAAAAGCACAGCGGCCTCGAGGAAAAGAAGAGAGCACGAGACTTCATGCTTTTGGACAGTTGCTCGGCAAGCACCATTTTGCTGGTGCCGTCAGGGATGGAAGGGGCGGCGAACTCTGAAGAAAGTGAAATGCTCAAGCTGCGGGGCCGGAAGAGGGATGGGTCATACTGTCTGAAACGTGTCGCACGGGTCAAGGGACAGAGTTGGGAAGAAATTTGCAGCCGGCGCCGCCTATCGGAACGCTAAAGGTCTCGGCGCGCGACGTCCGATATGGAAAGGCAAAAAATAGGTCTCTAGCGCAAAAACTACGGCGCAGTCTTGAAGGAGAGGGAAGAGATTGAAGGGAAGTCGAAAAAGCCACGGGGACTTCCCTCGCCCGATGAAGGGGGAAAAAACTGAGTGTTTGGCCTCATGCTCGAGAAAGGGAAACAAGAAGAAAAAGGAGAAGATCGATAATCAAGCTTCAAAACGGAAAAAAAACGCCGCTGTAACGAAGGAAAGAAAAAGAGACTGAATTATCGACGCAGGGAAAAAGAGGAACCGTGGTCTCGGTGCCTTCGCCGAAAAACACAGGAGAGGGCTTGCAGAAAGCCATCACGCGAAATCGGAGGCATCTTATATTCCATCGCAAAGGGGCGCGTAAAGACCACCCACCTCCACGTCGTCAGGGGAAAAAGGGGGCGCCCGATCATATGGAAACTTCATTTGTGAATTGCCGGCAGGGTTTGGGAAAAAATGCATAAGTCCTTGACTGCGAAAAGGACATGCCGGGGGGGGGGTTAAAAAGGATGACGACGGCGGGAAGAAACTAGAAAGGTCTTGCCCGGAGAAGGAGGTCAACCAGTAAGGGACTAAAGTCAGAGTAGGACTTGAACACACGCGCAGCGGGCCTTAAAAGAGCGCAGCAGGTGGGAATGGGGAAGGGGAGTGAAAGTTTCGCGGCTTTTCAGAGAACAAGAAATGGAGCTCAAACCACCCACCAGCCGCTTAAAAAGGATTACACGGAAGGGAAAAGAAAGGACAGGCCTATGCTTTGTGGTGGCCGCCGACATCGCCTCGCACCGGCCCGAGGGGGGAAAGGTGAGAACGGCACATCCAAATTCAAGATGTCAGAGTCAGAGAAAAAGCGAAAAGGAAACCGCGATCGCGCACGCCCTCAACTCCACTCGAAGGGGTAATTGCAGGAGAGACCTCGCAGGGAGCAGGGGAAGCCACAGAACAATCTCTCCATTATGTTAATCTCAAAAAAAAGGAGGGAAGAGAGAGAGTTACAGGGAGAGGGTGCGAATGGGGCTGCGGCCGCAACTGCGCAGTTCAGATCTAAGACAATGGAACAGGGGGGGAGATGAAAAAGAGGGCGGGCAGAAATGCTTCCGGAGGGCTATGGGAAAAGAGGGGGGGGGAAAACGGGGGATGTGGCCGTTTCTGGTAGGAGAAAAAACTTGCCCCCAATCTTCGGTCAGAGGAGAAGGAAAGGAAAAGCTAGATGACAGAATTTATAATGGAGAGAATTGACAGCGCTGGTGGAGGTGTGGGGGGGGGGGGGAGACTCACCTTGGACTCGCAGAGTTAGGCAAAAAGAGCGAAAAGGGTGCGGCCAGCCCGGGGGAGAAGGACCGAGTATAAGCACGGAGCCAAGCCCGCTGACTTGAGGGGGAACAAAACGACGTTGATCGGACATTGAGACACAAATAAAACCGACACGAAGGAGCAGAAGCAGTATAGCTGGCCAACGTCGTAAGAACAAACAAATCGTTCTAAAAGGAAGAGGAGGTTGGGGGCTCTCCACCCGTCCGCCGAGAAGCAAGGGAAAAAGAATGAGAGGGCTACGCGCTCAAGCAGGTCGGAATGAGAAGACTTGGAGGGGTGGGCGGGGAGAGGAAAGTAAACCCATGGCATTGCCGAGGAAAAGAAGGAAGCCAAGAAGACGGATTGGGGATGGCATACACAAAAAAGGAAGCGGGGGTAACATGCTTCGCGAAGGAGATACAAAACGGACACCTTCCGAGAGCAAAAGCTCTCGATACTGGCAGAGAGAAGATTTAAACGTAAAGCGGCTTGTTGAGGCGCAGTTGGGAGGAGAGAGACTCATGATTAGTGCGGCCTACTGCGCCGTCTAGCATCTTAAAAGAGAAGAACAGGAAAAAGACCGCCGCTCCGGCGGGAAAAAGAGAGAAAAAAAGAAAACGGGGAAGATGACTGGACATTTCATGGCCAAGAGAGGGCCTCCTTTGTAAAAGTGGCGCTACCTTGCTGCCCCACAAAGGAGCTGATCGAGGGGGGGGGGTCTAGGGGGAGAAAAGAGAAAGCGACGGCTAGCGGGATCTGGGGGGACGACACGCAATGGCCGTGCAACAGCTCATGGCTACGTCAAGCGGCGTCGAAAAAAGGGGAACAAAAGCATGAAATGCGCGCGTCCTCTGGGGGGGAAAAAGGAGTTTCAACTGTCTCGCGGAAAGAGGGGAAAAAAACTACATCTCCAGCGACGGCCCCCAATAGAGGAAGTGAAAAAGAGAGTCTACAGCCCTTGACAATGATTCGAGTGGAGTCGGAAGGAAAACCGATCTCGGCGACGGGTTTCAGGGGGAAAATCGGGAGGCTGCACGCTTTAGAGGGGGAGGCCAACCGCAGACGCAGACGAAGCCATCTTAACATGTGGGAAATAGAAAGAACGGGGTTGCTCGCGACCGAAAAAGTAAACAAAGGGGCGAAACGATTAAAGGGACTGTCAGAAAAAGGGGGGGGGGGTTATTGGAGATGAACGAGCCCTTGGATTCGACTAGGAGGAGGTCTACTGATTGTTTGAATTAATAAGAAGGAAAACCAACCGATCACGAGACCGGGGTGACCAAAAGAGTCCACCGGGAAGAAGAGAGCGGGGGAGAGATCGGGGAGATTCAGAGACGAGTTGGCTCAGAGGTGACGCTGAAACCGCAATAGTGAAAGGAAGGGGAGGGAGTCCTGCAGCTCTTCGAGGAAGAAATGACCTGAAAGAAAAGGCCGGCGCATATGAAAAAAACGGGGTAGTGCTGAGGGCATCAATCAACGATGGAAGAAGAAAAAGAGAATTGTTAATATTCAAGGGGAGCCAAGCGAAGAAGGGAAGAATTCAATTCTTTCCCCTAAAAAGGATAAGAAGGTCCAAGGGGGGACAATCGAAGGTTCACGAAGGTTGAAAAGGAAAAGGCTTTTCAGAAGAAAGTGGAAAAAGGGAGAGGGGAATCAGACACTTGCCGCCCAAGGCCAATTGAAAGTCGACCGAAAAGTTTGAAGGGGGAGCAGCCTCTAGGGGAGCTATTGCGGATTGATTCAAATGGTGATGTGAGTACAAAGGGGTCCATGTGGGACTGTCGGAGACAACGTACGATGACTGCTCCGAGGTCAATAAGAGGAAAGTGAACTGGATTGCTTCTTCATGGCACCGCAAGGACTGAAGGAAACAGGGCCTTATCATGCCCTGTCGGGTCAGGTGTCGGAGGTTAGCGGGGGGGGGAAGGGGGATATCGTATCTGCAAGGTTGGGGACTCCAAGATATCGGCACGGGGCCAGGGGAGACACGGTCCGTGTAAAAGGGGGTCGGCTTCGCTTATGGACGGGGGAAGTTCGGGGGGGACGTTTTCTCTATCAAGATGAAATGAGCGCTTGGACTAAGCTGTTCCGTGAGTGGGAGGTCGGCGACTGAGATCAGAATGGTGGTCTATCCCACAGAGGTAGAGTAAAACTGGATCGGGTCTCTTCATCTCTAAGCATTACTGGTTCTTTATAGTCCAGGGAAAAGGAGTCTATGGATAATGAAAACAAAGAAAAAAGTCGAATGGAGCTAAAAAACCTGACGGGAAGGTCCGCGAGAGTAGGGGCGCCTCAACCTTCATTCAGCACACCACGCCAATTATACGTCCCCTATGGGAATTTATCGCAAGCGACAAGAATTTTGGTTACGCTCTTGTTGGGAGTTGCCGAGAAGGAAAAAGGGCTTTCATGACCGCGTCTAGGAGAAACCAAAAAACAAAAAAAAAATGACGCGGAGTCTAGAGGACTGGAGACCTTGGGAATTGGTCATATAGGTGCCGGAAATGGTATCCAAGAGAGATTTGAATCTAAGTGAGGGGTGATGCAAATCCTTCCGCTAAGCGCGGAGGGAAGCGCACGCGGGGACGGATCTAGTGTGAGCATGGGTTAGGAGAAGGCGATTGCAGAATGGATAAAGAGATTCACTGAAACACTTGCTTCTACCAGTGCGGAACAAAATCCTGCTCGTCATCTGGCTGGCCGAGTTCTCACCAATAAAGACGAATTTTTCGTGACCCGGACTGGGGGGAAAAAATAGAACGGACCGAGGTTACGGAAAGGGGATGACGCTCTTCAGCATGCGACTAAAAATGTGTCGGAAAAGGAAAGTGAGGGAGAATGGATTCTGTCCCTAACGCGAGTAGAGGATCCACATCCATTCTCCGCGGTTCTGCCTCAACAGGAGGAGTTAGAAAAAGCCTTATGGGGAGAGGTTTCACGGATCTAGAGAAGGATTCGTCTCACAAAAAAAAACGAGGGAGGATAAAGGAAAAAAAAGGTCAGAGGCACAGATCCTTAAAAAAAAAAAACGCTCTACTCCAAGTGATCCCGAGTGGGGCCGAGGGGCGCAAACAGGCCTAAAATGATGAAATTCAGGGAAGCGCCGGCGCGGAGGGTCGAAGGGGGGAGCCTGTCACCGTGATAAGAAAATTTGGACACATATGGCAAGCTTTGAAAACTACGAAAGTGCTCCAGGGAAGGTGAATTTCTTTCCAAAAAAAATACGAAGAAGAAGGAAGGTTAAATTTTGAAAGAAACTCAAAAAAGCCAGACGAAAAAAAAAAAGAGGGAAAGATGATCTGCCCGATCAAAGGGGTTGTACGGGCGCCCGGGAGACCAGCGCGACAAATCGCGGAAAGATCAGCACCCGGAGAAGCAACTCTAAGAAGTGAGAGAGGAAACATCTCTGGGGTTAGCGTGGGACCGCAGCATCAGGGACGCAGCCAGCTAGGAGGTCTTTAAATAAAAAAAAATCAAAGCAAGCGCCAGGCTCATATCGGTAAGGAAGGGTAACGTTCCGTTCATGGCGCGGGGGGAGAAGAATAGGCATTCAGGAGGCCCAGTCATTTGAGAAAAGAAGAGGGGATAAAAAAGAGCGTCGACCAAAAAAATGAAGGGGAGAGCGCTTGCTCTCCGGGGGGGAAAACTATCCGACGGGGGATTGGATGAGAACTGAAAAGGAGGTAGGCTACGGGAAAAAGCATGGCGGCGGGGCGGGAGAAAAAAGCGCAAGGAGTTACTAACGCTAGGCAGGGAAATTCCTGAGACTATCAAAGGCAAGTTCATGATTCGGAATGGAGGAGAGACAGACTATCGATCGTTGGGCGGGGGGAAAAAACGCACCATCCGAGATAATTAGGACCGACCACGACGAATAGGGCCAATGCGTCCTCCATAAAAGAGGGGATAAGGAAAAAAGGATACCGCCGGGAAAACCTCTTATAAAGGAGAAATAAGAAGCCGTTCACGAGCAAAGCGACGGTCGTGCCGAAGGGGGAAATCGCTTAATTCATCAAACAACAGAGACCAGAGAACGCATCCAGCAAAAAAATTAATGGGAGAATCCTAACAGAATTCCGAAAAAGGCCATAAAGAACATGGGCTGGAAGAGGGACAGTCATTAGCACAGCGGGGACTAAAAAATACAAGTAGTGCTAAAGAAAAGGGATATGGTCGGCGGATCCTGTCGCGTACGGCAAAAAAACAAAACTGGATCCGAACCAGTGGACCGAGGCAAAGGGAAAATAATCAATTCTCGCAACGAATCGCCATGTCGCAAGAGGGCTCAAAAAGTTTTCTGTTATAAGAAGGGTTAAAGCGTCAATGAATTTTCCGGGGCCGGGAAAACACAGGAAGGAAAAACCAGAGGAAAAATATATGGCAACCTTCGATTGATGCCAAAGATTACGTATCTGCGTGAAGTGGCAAAAGGAATTTGATAAGGGGGGATGGGAATCCTGAAAGCAATCTTCACCAGGATATTCGTCTGGCATGAAGGGAATCCCAGTAGGGAATCCAGTCTAATGTGATGCAAGGGCATTGGAGGAGCAAAGAGAGGAGAAATGCATCATTCGGGGTCAATAATAGGATTGCAGCGGCACCCAGTTTACTCCTTCGCCGCATGAAGTCTAGAAGCGCCAAGGACGAAGGGAGTTAAAAAGGCCCAGGGGGGGGGGGGGGTGCGACGTATGTGGGGCACAAGAGGAGAAAAGGGAAATGGAAAAGTTCAGAAAGGCCGATGCATCGACGGAAACATTACAGCGCAGAAAAAAAACTAAGGGGAATTATACAAGGGCTGAACCAAAACCAGAAAGGTTGAAAATACTGCCCGGGAGGGGGCCCAGAGGGCGGAAAGTATTGGGAGCACGGGACAAAAAATGATCCCGACGAGGGAAAAGTCGAAAGATAAGCAAACTGATGACGGTGTGAGAACGACTTCAAAGACAAGTGAGATGAAACTCAAAAGTCGGAGAGGGTTAGAAGAATCGAAAGGGGGCAGAGATGGGAAGCGAAAGGAGACGGCAAGCGTAAGAGTTTGACGGGAAAGGAAGCAGTGTTTCGCGTCAGAGACCTCGCGGGCGACAGGGGAAAAAAAGGTCGGCGGAGAGGATCATTTGAAATTAGATTCAGGGAAAAAGAATGACGAGGTTCGCGCCGCGGCGTAAGGGCAAAAAGTTCACGCGCATCTTTCGGGGCGAAAAGACGAATCTCCGCTACATCTAGCGGTCTGGCAGGGACGATCAGCGGCTTCTGGGAAAGGGAGGGGAAGATAGGGGAACGAACGCCGACCTTTTAAAAAGAGAAGGACGGATGGACTCGATTTGAATGTCAGGGACGGGTAAAAGGGATTTCTTCCTCGCCAGAAAGGGGGGAGGGAGGAGGCCGAAAAAATCTAAGGAGGGGGGGGGGAATTGCAAAGCGCAAAGCGCCTCCGAGGGAGAGAAATAGGACGACAGAATCAACCAACGCAAGTTACGTGAAGGCGCCGGAAATGAAAGTGCGCCAGTTTAATAAATATGGGAGGCGTCAAGCGAGAAGGGGCGCTTTGGAAGGGAAAAAGCCGAACGACACGCCCTGAACCAAAGAGTGAGGACGGAAGGTAAACTAAAAAAAAAAAAAAAAAAAAAAAAAGAAGAGACCTCGAGGTAATGAAAAAAAATCCAGAGAGCCCTTTTTAAGACGTAGGAGCCAAAAAAAGCGTCGATTCAGCCGGCTTGAGGAAGGGGGGGAACTTAGTGGGGGGGAATTGTTAGACTGGAACGACGGGAACGCAAGGTATCTGCTACGAGTCTCATTGGGGGGGGGGGTTTGCGATGACGACTGGCCTTGGCCACGCAGGTAGGGGCCCTTAGGCTTCACGTTGAGTGCCCCAGGGGCAAGGAAACTTCTTCGGGCTGGAAAAGAAAAGCCTAGGATTGGCTTCGCTAGAAATCAGGGGGGAAGCTGGGCTTTTGCGCACTTGCTCTGCTGGGGGGGTGGCGACTGAAATAGCGCTTAAGTTGAGAGCCAAACAGACACTCGCCAAATCGTCTGGGAGGAGGGGGAATCAGGCAGAAGTCTGTTCCCTCATGATTGGACGGGTAAGAAAAAGGCCGATGACCCGATAGAAGTGCACAGTTACGGGGGGAACGCAAAGAAGGCATATTGCTCGCGAGGAAGACACCTGAGCCGGGGCTATCAGCTAAAGAAAGAGGAGTCTCCACTGCGCATCACCATTGAAGAGCCTCGTTCTCAAAGCAGGTAGAGACGAATCCTGCAAAAAATAGGGAAGAGAGCGCAAACAAAAAAAAAGATGGAGGCAAAAATGATAGATGTTACATCATGCGAGATGGTGGCAGTGGATGGAAAAAAAAAAAACGGTTCCGGCGCCGAGAATCTTCAAGGCAGACGAAAAAAATGGAAAAAGCTCGGGCGCGATCGGGACTCCAAGGAAAAAGAGGCATCGGGAAAAAGGGGGGGGATGTGCCTTTCGTGACCCCCTAACTGGGTAGAATCAGGGCCAATGCTATGAAAGGGGAGGAAATCAGGACAGTAAAATCATGAGGGAACCAGAGATCATACAAAAAAGGAAGAGAAAAGACAGCGGTGGTGTGAGGGGGGGGGTGGGGAGAGACTTGACTCAGGGAGCATGGTCCGCAAAAAATCCGACCGAAATTGTCTGAAAGAAAGAAAAAGTCAACCTAGGGACTAAAAAGCTGAGTTTTGCTGGAGCCGAGCCGGGAGGGGAGGCCCGTGGCTTCCTTCCTATAACCGCAAAAACCTAGAGGGGAAAAAGGAGGACAGCCAAGCCGTCCTTCAGAGTAAAACAAACACGAAGTTCAGCGAACAGGCCTATGCGGAACTCAGGGAAGGAAAGGAAATCAAAAAAAGATTAACATGCATGACGGCTACCTCGGCCAGGAAGCGACGCTTGATGGTCTGGGGCGGAAGAAAGGTAAAAAAAGGGACCTCTGGATCAAGGCCGCCAGCGTATGGTTATGCGCAAGGAATCGGGGGGGCAGGGGGATTGTCTTATAAGCACGCGATAAATTACCCCTCGGCTTAAGGAGGGGAAAAAAAAGCGAAGGACTGGCGCAGGATTGCAAGGCTAGTGGCGAAGGGAAGTAAAGGAGAAGCGGCGTTGTTTTTAGCAGAAACTAGGGGAATAGCGGGGAGATAGCCAGAGGAGAGAGAGCGCCGTCTGAATAGACATGAAAAAAAACTCAAAGAAGAACGCTGCTAAGAACGGAAACAGGCGAAGAAAAGACGCCGTAGGAAGGATGAAACAAGGGAAAAATAGGAGGGAAAAGAGACTGGGATAGCGCAGAATGTTGCGCTCAGATACCTAAGGAATAGGGGGAGAAAGAAAAGTGATCGGACTCGAAAGAAAATGAGACGGCTAGACGGCCGCGGGACGGGAGAAAAGCAATATTCTAGTCAACATCCTCTGGAATAAGTCCGCGGCGGAAAAAGGGTAGAAACGATGACGCAGCATCAAGAAATCGCGCCAGCTTGGTTAAACTGTAACCCGAAAAGTCGCCTAAGGGAAAAGGGAGGACAAACAGGCAACTCAAAGGAGAGTACACTGGTGAAGGGGAAAAAAGAAAAGAAAGGAAACGCGAATTCTCGAGTGCGTAGAACCGGGACACAAAGTTGCTTGGACCGGAAGGGAGTCGCACAGAGAAATGCTGTCTCAGCCGGCAAGGAGGAGCTGGTGCGATTTACCGCAAGGGGAACGCGGTAGACATTGTTGGCGCAAAAGCCGAAGGACGCCTACGGGAAAAAAGAAAACAAACCGGCGCCGTCTAGGTACAAGAAAAGGGAAGGGGAGGGGCGAGGGGGGGAAAGGTCGCAGAGTAGCGGATTCGCAGGCTGAATTGGGGGGCCAAATTGAAGGAGAGGGAGAAAAAAAGCATCACGGGGTCCAGACAAGGTCGGGGGGACACCATACATCGTCCGACACCGTGGAAAAAAGGGGGGGGGAGGATGCCGCGCGGCTTCTGGTACGAACTAGCTCAGAAAACTTGGGGGGGCCGCTGAACCCATATCAGTGAAGGGGGATGACAAGGACGGGAAAACGTAAAAGGTACGAAAGGCACTTCCGCAGAAACTATAGTTATGAACTGAAAATAAAAAGATGAGGGGAAATAAGGAAAAGAGAAAAGGGGGGATGCAGGGGGGGGATTCCAGCAGATCAAACAGGAAAATGAAGGGAAAGAAGCGCTACGATTCGTTGGGGGGAAAGAGAAAGAAGGGGTCAGGGAATATATTTTGCAAACCGGGAAGACGAGCGGTGACAAAGAGAGAGAGAAACATTATTGCCTCCTGCAAAATTGAGGATGAGAAGATAAAAGGGAGGGTGGCGAGCAAAAGCGAAAGGGGGGCAGTGGTACTGAATGGCGATTCTTGTTTTCATGGGGGTGTCATGTGACCAACTTTGTAGAGAAAATTCAAAGCTCCGCGAAGAAATCAGAAACGGGAGAATAAAAAGGGAGTGCTTCTCGCTGTCTAGGGGAAGGGGAAAAAATCTTGTTCGCTAGATCGGCAGGGGAGTTCCATTCGGGGAGGAAGGGGGAACTCAGTCTGGTCTGGGGGAGATCGAAAGGTGGTTTGTTTACCTCAGCGGGGGGAAGACGCGTCACCGGCCCGAAAAACGAAAACACCCGGCGTTGAACTAGGAAGAGGCGTAGGCGGATCTCATAGGGGGAAGGGGGCTTGAAAGGGGATCGTGGGGAGCGAACCGGGGGGGATTCCTAGGAATTTGCCTACGCTCTCGGAGGAGGGTTAAGTTTGAATGCTAGCCTCGCCTTGAAGGGGAGAACCGCAACGCTTAAACGAGAAGGGACAGCAGATCCGAAAAAGAAAGAAACGGGCGGGTACCTCCTCATAAGAGTCTCGGGGATCGGACGAGCAGTAGCCTTGAGAGACGAAAGAACATCCGGAATGCCTATCGGTCTGAAGTAAGGACCTCAAACAGTCAGAGACGACCAAGAAAAACGCTTAGAAAATCTGTCATTGCAAAGAGTAGCAAATCTACAAGATCCATTTTATATTTGGGGGAGCTAGGGATTGCTTCGCTTCGGCGGACCGGGAAAAAAAAGGGGGCCTTTAAAGCTTGCTCTTCTAAACCCTAGAAAACAACGACCGGACGCTAGCTGAGCAGGGCACTCAAGGGATTGTCTTTATGTATCCCTTGTGGGGGAAGCTGGCTGCGTTGCTAGATAAGCAGGCAAAATGCTTTGAAAAGAGCAAAGACGGGGCTGCGATCTCGCGAAACGTCGCGTTTTGGAAGAAGGGAGGCGCGGAGGCGATGGGGGGGGGGGGACTCGGGCCAGAAAGCGGCGCAAAACAACGGATGATATCCGCGATCTGATGAGACGCTTCTGAGGGAAGAAGGCTTTTGGGCCCGGGCTGTATCACATGACAAAGAGCTATTTTGGGGCCGGGACATAAAAACGTCTGGTCGCCAATGACAAGGCCGGGAAGGACAAAGTTGTGTACAGAGTTCAAAGAGGCCGAAATTGTCGTGGGCGGAAATCCGGTGGAGCGCGGAAAGGACCTACTCTAGGCGTCTCGAAGACAAGAAAGGGCCCGCTGTCTTTTTCGGCAGGGGGAAAACTTGGGCTTTAATACCAGCGGAACCGTGAGGGGCTGGGACATTTCACGGAGGGTCCGCAGCCGCAGTCAAGGAGAGAGAAAACAAAAAAGGAGGAGGATACTATAGATGCAAAAAAACGAGGGGCGACATCCTTGAAAATGCAGAAAGAAGGAGAACTCTTGTTATCGATCAGGGGGTCGCAAAATAAGAGTCCTCTTTCTGCGGGGCATCGAAAAAAAGGAGCGGGGTCCAGAATGCGGGGGGCAACCTTCACGCTACATTTCGTCCGGCAGGCGAGATCACTGCACAAATTAAGGGCACTTGTAAACTGGGAAAAAAAAGAATGTTAAAAAGGCCCCAATATCGTTAATGTTAAGGGGGATAGAACGTAAAGCCAGAGCGGGAGGAAGGTACTATGTCGCTCAGAGAGCACGGGGGTTGGAGAATAAGCTTGAGACCCAGAGGGAAAGGCATCTCAACCCCAACCCAAAGATCTCCTTCTCGGGCAATATCAAGCCACGTCGTAAAAGCGGAAGCATATGGGGTGAGCAAGCATAGAAAACCGCACAAAGGAACTCGGGGGGGGGGTGATATCCGAACAGAAGGCTCCCGAGAAGAGATACAGGGGGAAAACTACGGCCTTCTGGGGCTTGGTGGATAAGGACGTCGGTCATAATGCCCCTAAAGGAGAGCGCAAGAAAAAGAGCGGAAGCCAAAGGAAAATTTATTTGCAGTAGTTCTCTGAATCTCAGGCCTAGGGGGGAAATAGAGAAACTACTGGTGGGTTTGGAGGCGCTACGGGTGGGAATCAAAGGCATCAGTTCCAATTGAGCTTGAGGGGTGGCACTCTCGAATCTCCGGTGGAAGTGACGCTATAAGTCCAAGGAGAAAAACTTCGACTATCCTCCCGGCAGGGAGGTTCTAGCGTCTTAAGATGCAAGGGGGGCTGAGAGGGGAGGGTACGAATTCACCCGCATAGGGGTACTAGACCGAAAAACAAAGAACAGCGTATGCCAACTGCTCCTCATAAGACGCTCGTTGGGTGGAAAAACACGATAGGAGGCAAAAAAGGGCTGATATAAAATCCTAATCCTACAAAGGTCCAACAAGTGTCAAAGGGCCTTTTCAGGGGAAATAGAAACCGTCCTGGAACAACGCTGCCAAGGGAAAGACCGAAAAAAAAAGGGTACTTCTAGAGGCCTAACAGGCGAGACATTCGCCTCAAATCTCCATGGTCTAGGGAGAAAGAAGGCACCTCTTAAAGAATGAGCAAGAAGAAGAAATAGTAAAAGAGGCCTGGGAATTTCTTCAGGGAACCTCATAGGGAGTCGCGGGCTCCTAACCAGGGTTGCCCAGGACACCGTTAACGACCATTATCCATCAATCAATAACCTTGCTTCGACTAAACCATGCTCCTCCTAGCGACAGTGTCTCTGGAGCAAAGGACAAGGGCAAGGGAAGTCGGCAGAAATGCAAACGGCCGCGCGGTACGCCACACGGCGCTGAAGAGAAGGGGGCGTTGAAAAAGAACCGAACACGGATATCTGTCCCGATAGCCTGAGGAAGACGTGCCGTGCACGGAATGGAAAAAAAAAGGGTAGGGTTGATGCGTGGTGGTCCCAATTTAGGGGAGAAAAACCAAGAGCGGGGTCGGACCATTGTCGTTTAAAACCTGCAAACATCACATATTCGGAAGTGCAAGTTGGGGCAGTAACCGAGAGGTCGGCGGCACCGGCGAAAAGGAGGAAGATGTCCGGCGGCAGCTAGCGTGGGACGAAACTTCGAGAAAAAAGAGGGCCGCATCGCCAGCAGGCCGAGTAGGAAAAGGGGCTGACGGGGGGAAAAAAGAAAGAGGTCTAAATGATGCTGAACTTTAATAAGGAAGGAAAGTTCAGTAAAAAAGGTCAGCAGTCAAAGCTCTAAATTACCATCAAAGAAATAATCCCACTTTAGTTAGAAGAAATACTAGTAGGCGTGAATTCAGGAAAAGTTGAAGGCGGTCTCGAACCATGGCGGCCGAAGGAAGCGGGAATAGGAGAAACAGACGCTGCGTGGTCAATGAACTTGCCTCCAAATGAAAATAGGGAAACAACTTGACTGGTTTCCGAAGCTCCTCGAGAGGGAGATAAAAAGTATGTCGGTGCTGGAGACCCAGTGGGTCCGTCTCGTGACGACGAGCCTCGGGACTCTCTCCGGAAAGATAAGAGGAGAGGGAGCACCTTTATATGATGGTATTCAAAACTTTTACGCACGACGTATTCAGAAAGCGGCAACGAGAAAGAGTGAAATTGCAGGAAGACGAAAAGGGAGGGGGGGGCCTCTATCGCCTTGTCTTCGAGGAGAAAACAAGGGGGACGATCATCAGAAAGGAGGGGAAGAGTTCAAGGAGTCTCGAGCGACACATTTCAACGGGAGTGCAAGAGAGGGGAAATCGATTTGGTACGGAGGGGGGTCTAGGGTTGAGGACCCTCGCCCGGGGGATTCTTCTTCCCTGGGGGGGAGTAGTTTGTCCTAAAAAGAGAAGAAGGATAAAGGCCAGAACTCAAGAGCGATCGCGGCATAAGAAAGACACTCAAACAAAAAAACCGGGAGAAGAGGGAACGGGGGAGTCGCCTGCTAATTCATCAAGACAGTTATCGAGCACTGGGAAAAAAGGATTCAAGGGAGAGGTGGTCACTGTTCCGGACCGAAAAAAGGGTAAAAAGCGAGCTAAGGGGGCAATCCCCCCATCCAATACTGAAAAAGGAGGGCCGGAAAAATAGACCTGGGTGTAAACGCGTAGGAAGAAAAGAAAAAAGAAAAAGCATAAAGGCCGAGCCCTGCTTGAGACGCGGGCCGAAGAAGAGGTTAGTGGGGGGGCGCCTTACGTTGGATACCCTCATAGGCTAACTATAACTCCGTGGTTGGGGTCGATACTAGGCGACGCGAAGCAGACTGAGGAAAAGAAAAGAGGAGACCCAGGTTAACTAGAAAAAACTTGGAGAGTCTTTACAGCAACAGCGACAGCCAGGGCGGAGCCGCCTCGGGTTTTTGGTGCTTCTGGGAGGAAATGAGGCTTTGGGCGCCTCATCGAGAAGAGAAATTTAGAAAAAAAAAAAACCCCCAGCACCTCAACCAGCGAAGGAGGGACAAAAAGTATCAACTGTCGGGTTCCCTCAAAGATGCAGAAAGACGCCTCGCATGCGGCCGGGATGGGGGGACCAAGGGGGGCTCAGAACTTAAAAAAAGAGATGCTCGCGGCTAAGAACAGGAGGGAGTCGCAAAAGCTGATGCAGCCCACTGCTGGTCATTGCGGGACCTGAAGGGAGTCGAAGAAACAATGCACCACCATCCCAATCTCGAGAAACAAACCACGAGGAAGTAGAAAGAGGGGACAAAAAAGGGGGGAGTATGGTGGTCTTATGGCGGAGAAAAGCAGGGAAGGAAAGCGGATCTCCGCCTACGATGCGCAGTGGGGAGCTAGAAAGAAATGCCGGATGAAAGGACGGAATCGGGGGGGGTGGATTGGCGTTGAGCCCCCTTAAGGTTGAAAAGAGAATCTGCCCCATTCTAGGCGAGGAGGGCAACTAATTCAAGGAACCAACTTTATCGTTCCATGGCCGCGAAATAATGACAGCCTTGTATAGGGAGGGGGAACAGTCTCATGCCAAAAAAAAAAAATGGGCTCCATGCCCGCTCCTTCAAACCTTATTGCAAACCATCCCGCAGTAAAAGGGGGGGAGCCATCCGAAGTTTACCATTTCTTCAGCCCTGGGCAAGATATTTGCCAATAAAGGAGTACTCTCTTTCAGAACATAAGACCAACCAGCTACGGACCGACCAAAAGGAGGGTGGAGCAAAAACCGTTAGGTCCCAAGGAACATCATGTAAGGATGAACGATCTCAAAGAAGGGTCGGGCTCTGTAAGGTTTGAGGCTTACAAACTACGCAGATGTACAGTTCTAGCCTCTGGGATGCCAGGGGGCCGGATTCAGAGAGGATGTGGTTCAGGAAAACTCCGACATGGGCAAAGGAGTTAGGAAAGGGCAGAGCCACCACGATGAATGCCTTTCCCATCTCGTAAGGGAAGGGAAGGGCAAAGAAGGGAAAGGGAAGGGATCAATGTTTGGGAGTCTCCCTTCGCCTATTAGACTCTCCTCATAGGGGCTCTTGAGCAGGATAGAGAAAGGAAAAATAATGCAGAGACGCGGCTAAGCCGGCCTAGGGAGGAAAGAAAAGGAACTCTGAAAAAGAGGGGACTATGACTGACTGGACATCGCTCCAAAAGCGGAAAAAGGGTTGAAATTGGCACTCTAGACCTATGGGAACGAAAGACTCAGATCGTAAGGAGAGAAGAACAGCGGTAGCGAAAAGAAAGAGCAAGGAACTGGAAAGAAATTGCGCCGGAGGGGGTATACTGACCTCGAATTTTCAAAGACAGCATCAAAAAGAAAGGAGAGAAAGTTAGAAATTCACACGGGCGCAAGGGAACAGGGGTCCGCAAGTAGAAGAATTCCCCACGCATTGGGAGATACTCAAGTGCCGAGTGTACGGACCAAGGGAAAAAGAGAATGCTAGAGTTGCGGAATTAACCGATCTCGGGCAGCTGGAACCTCCTCATGGTCTTATGTTGAAGCGGGGATGGAGTGAGTGTGTCTACGCAAACGGGGGGGGGGAAAAAGCAGCGGCGGGGGAACGTCCAGGGGGGAGAGGGAAGGGGAAAAATAATTGTTGCGCGACCCTCAACGAAACCTATACGAGAAATCCGTAGGAGGAGAAAAGGGGGTTTAATGGGAATGGGTAGAAACCATTTGTAATAAGGGGAGGAAGGAGATGCCATGCGGAGTTTAGATATGAAGAAGGCGTGCCGACGGATCATCAAGGAAGTTGAGGGGAATCAGGGTTAAAAGTCGACTTCAAGACAAAAGACATGAAATGCGGAATCTCGCTGATGCGGTACGAAAAGGGTTCGCATAACTGTGCCCGGCAAGAGACGATTTCCGAATGGCCATGAATGAAGAAGTCTCCTCCAAAACGGCGAAATAAAAAAAAAAAAAAAGGAAAAATGGGGATGCTGAAGGGAGAAAAGGAGACAAAGTCTCCTTTTTAGATTCAGGGGGATCCCCGGGCCAGAAAAGCAAGGCGTGGCCCCTTCACTAAACAAGAACGATTTTGACGAGAGAAAGGGTGGACGGAAATAGAGTTGTAAAGAAGAGTTCCTCGCATGTGTACCCGCGGACCCGGGGAGGCCAGTGAATTCTTTCAGGCTAAAACATGTCAGGGAGAGAATGAAAAAGGACTGAGAGGCCATCGATGAGATGAGGGAAGAATGGTGACTTGGAGTTCACGGTGTCATGGAAATCACAGCGAAAGAGACGTCCTATGACATTCGCAATCAGAAGTGGAGAACAATACATGTATTGCTGAGGGAGGAAGGGATGTATTCCTCGCAGACGGAATCGTTCGAGAAGATATTCCAGGCTGGTGCGGGGAGGTGGGAAGGGGCGAAGCCTTCGGGGTGGGTTGTATGAGTCTTAGGCCAGGCGCGGGGTTGTTTCTTAAGGAAGAGATCTCGTCCACAACTGGAAGTAACCCCGGAAGGGTTAGCGTCGGAGCGGATGAGCGTTATCTGACATCAGGGTGGGACTAACGTCTGGAGGGGTGGTCGGGGCTAAGCAAAAGGGAGGTGGATGGCAGAGCGCATGAAGAAAAGAGTTCTTCGCGCGGGTAGATGAAGGAGCCTCGTCCTGGGTGCCGGATCAGCAATAGAGTCTTCGGGGAATCGTCGCCGTAAAAATCGAATCATTACGTTCTGGAGCGAAAACTCGTTCTACTGAGCGCGGAAGACGAAGGAGCGGAACGCATAAGAAAAGGAAGAAACGATCCGGGGAGCAGCACCTCAAAAGGAAACTCCCCCGAAAGTAGGATACGGGGGAAAAGCTGTGCTTGAGGAAGCTAAAAGAAAGACATTTCTTGGGGGTGCTCTGGGAGGGACTGCAATTGACGCCAGGTGAAGGATTGACCGCGGTCTTCTCCGAGAAAAGAAAGGACCAATTACCTACTGTCTACAGAAGAGCGGGATAGTACGCTGGGAAAAATTGAAGGGGGAACGAGGGGGGAGGGTGAGAGGTCTGAGAAAAAAAGTTTGTTGAATGGGAAAAATAAGGTCCGCTTGAAACAACGCGCCGAGAGACTCGAGGAATAGGGGGGAGCCAATTGGGGTGTTGGGCGAGCACGCGATTTGAAACTTGCAAGGCGCCCCGGAAACAAACGGAGTCCAGGTCTTAAGATTGAAACGGCACTCATCTTGTTTGTTAAACCCGAGTGCGTGAAGAAAAGGGAACTTCGAGCTATGGGGGGGGGGGGCCGGCCGATGTGCAAGGAAATGAAATCCCGTCCGGTGCTGTCCGTCTGGGGGGGAACGATGAATAGCCACGAAAATGGTTACGTTTTTTATCCGGTGATTCTAAACCTTAAAAAATGGGAAAGCGAATTCTACTTACTAAAGCCAAGATCTTCCGTCAGGGGGACTGCCGCAAACAACGGCGTTATAAGGACTCAATGGAGTGAGTGGCTTTTAAGGAGGGAATCCGAAGGGTTGATCTCAAAAACACAACTTCTTTGAAGGTAAAAATCAAAAGGGGCGGAATTAAAAAGGAAAAAAAAATTAACGACGAACAACATCCTGAGGACCGCTGGTGAAAGAACGCCTGGAACAGGGTGCGGAGCAAAAAACCGAATAAGGTCCAAAAAGACCGGAAGGGTAGGTACAAGTTGCGCACACCTGAGACTAAATTAGGCCTAAGGGGATGCGCGGAAGAACACAGGGAAACAAGTCTCCGGTCTTGTATGGTTAAAACTACAGGAGGTCGTCCCCATATCTTGAAGTTTTAGGGGGGGTTAGGGAAAAAAGAGGACAGCCACGGAAAGAGTATCCGAGGCAGCATTTTTTTGGCAACGGAAGAAAACGTGTGAAAGAGCTACAAATCAGCGGCCCACCATATAAAATCGAGAAGCGGAGGGAGGGGATCGAAGAAATCACGTAAAAACTTCCTTGGGGACCGCAAACATAGAACCACGCAGGCTGACAAAGAGAGTTCGGGATGGCAAACTGCAAAAAGAAATTCTCAAGAGAAAAAAGAAGTCAACCGAATTTCAGGCGCGTGGTTAGTCGGACAGGGACGGCATAAAGCCTAAGGAAGCACGAGCGACGCAAAGTCAGAAAAAACCCTTGCTTATCGTCGGAATCGCTCAAACGCAAGGAAAAAGAGCACGACTGAGGTGAGTTGTGGGGGGGGAGCAAAGATTGGGGCAAAACGAGCGGGCCATTTGCGGGCGGGCGGGGTGTAGAGAAGGAAAGCCGCGGTACTACCTCGGTCATGAGTACCTGGGGACGATAACGCAAACTTCATGAGGTCTGAGTGACGGCGGACGGGACGTCACGAAAAGGTGCGGAGACGGGGAAATTCCGAATAGAAACGACCCCGCACCGCCTCCAGCGTAAGAAGCTCACTGACATAACATTCAGGGGAAAAAAAAAACTATAAGAAGGAAGCAAGGCAAGGCTGAGTGAAAGGGCCTAAGGATCACGGATTGAGTAGGAAAAAAACGGGCCTTGCAGGAACTGTACTGAAAAAAAAACACCGAGAAACGGAATCAGCAAAGAGAAACAAAAGGAGGAGAGAATCCGACAGATAAGAGATCACTCCATTGGTCTAACCATATCAGTGGAGATTATTACCGCGCAACACCATAGGGAAGGAATCCCGAGGAGGGATGGGAGGCGATCCGGAAAGGAAGGGCGCATTAGCCACCAGGTGGGAAAAAGTAAACTGGAAAGAATAAATTCGGGCCAAGCGTCGCGGGGCAAGGAGTCCTACGCGAAAAATTTTCTCGGTCAGGCAATGCCGCAGGGCGAAGAATGAGAGGGGGAATGCGCGTAAAACTTCGCGGAATATACGTTGAAAATATGGAAAAATCGAGAGAAAAAGAATATCCTTCAGGGCGAGGGGTGTGGAAAAGGTGGGGGGGGGGGGCTGAATCCCCATCCTTAATGATCTTTTGGTCTTAGGGGGTCGTTGATGCAAATTCAAAAAAAAGATACTGAAAGGGCAGTGGAGGAGCCGGGATCGTCTCGGAAAGATCAGAAAGCTTAAGAAATTGCGGCAAATGTCATTCTCAACAAATTCGCGCACACGGCAGACAGACGAGAGAGCACAAGAAGGAGTTCTTCCCGGTGCGGGATGACCAAAAAAAGGGAGAAGAGGGGCGGAGGAACTTAACCTTCCTATCTAAAAAGCAGAGCGCTCACCGCTCCGTGAAAAGGCTCGCCCAGGTCCCTATCAGGGACAAAGAGGAAACCTGAAGGAGAGAGGTGACGGCCCATTTGAGCGGAGCGCTGCAACAAAAGGACGGGGATACTATTGGAAACCTTCGTTATTAATCACCACGGGACGGTGGAGGAGCATTCAAGTGGCCCAGAAAAGGAGAAAGAGAGGGGACGGTCGGGTTTTCCGGGGGAAGAGGAAATCTAATCGATTAAAAATCTTTCTCCGCTCTCAAGCGATTGGGGGAGCCGTCGCGAGACTTGGGGTAGAGGATAGGGACGCGCGACGTAAAGGCGCCAAAAGGGCGCAGAAAAGGTCACAGTGAGAGGGGAGGTCGTCTAGTCGAGCGACCAGGGAAATCGTCCATTTCCAGGTGGTGACAGCAATCTTGCGTGGAAGCGCCACGCCGAGCGCTAGAACGAGCCGAGGGAAAGAAGGAAGATCAGCTACTTTGGCCGGCCAGGGGAAATCGAATGCAAAAACGGGGAGGAGATTGCCCGGAAGGGCTATGAATGCAGGAGGAAAAAAAACTTTCTATAGATTCTCCTCAGAAGGATGAGGACTGGTCGCCGCGTCTGAAAAAGGATTCGTGGGGGGGAAAGGGATCGAAAAAGAGAGAAGCACTCGAGAGGACACAGGAAGGACCAGGTTCCTCAAACAACGCCGGGAGTAACGTCGAAGAACGGCGGAGACTTTTGTAGAATGGGGGACCTTTCAGAGGAAGGGGAAAGTGGGGAATAGGGGCATCGACGAACCCTTGACCAAGAGTCTTATCGCCACCAGGAAGAGAAAAAAAGCGCAGCTTCCAGCCAAGGGGTGACATCGTTGGATAAGACCAACCAACCAACCAACAAAACCCCCCCACCCCACAACCCCCTCCAAGGGAGAGGGGCCGAGCCAAGTTATCAGAGAAAAAAATCTGAGAAATTCAGTGGTTTGGAAAAGAAGAAGGGTTGAGACAACAGAATAGCCGGGGAACGGCGGACGATTACAGGGGAAGTTGTGGGTTTTTCGGGGCCAGAGGGGGCAGAAAAACTTTCTTGAACCTCGCGCTGCGGTAGGCTAATAGAAGGGAACGAATGGCCGATCAAATCGGCGAGAGGGAAAATAGGCCAATCTGGAGGGCTTCCGGCAGTAGGGACGACCTCAGGTGGTGGCGCTGTCTTGGGTTACGCACGGGGGGCAAGGGGGGTTCTCCTCTCACCTGCCGCAAGGAGAAAAAAAACAACTCGCCAACACGCTGTGAGAATTCGCGGAAATGAAGAAGGGTTCCAGATGATTGGGGGGAAGATGGCAAAACATCTCGCGAGGGAGTTGGGTACCCAGTTCGGGGCATACAGAACGATTCAATTCCTCGAGAATGCATAGCCTTTCTAAAAGGAAACGCGGGATAGGGGCTCCCGGCATCGGCACAGTGCGGAGATTCATCAAAAGCAGGTGCGCGCATCACTGCACACCAAGAGCGGCCATTGATGTAAAAGAAGAAAAACAAACTGAGGAGGAGGATACATCAATGGGGCGGAGATGTGTTGTTCCTTAGAGTCGGGGAGAACTTCGCAGGGAAGAAAAGGATCTCCTGCATGGAAGATGCGCAGGGGGAAAGCCCGGGCGGAAGAAAAAGAAGGAGGAAAGCCGCGAGCATCGAAATCGGGGGGGGGGTTGCCGGTTCTGATCCACAGTAATGTGACGGCCGAAGGCGAAAAATTTCTTTCCAAGTCAAACCTTGAAATCATTAACCATAGTGTCCATCCGCGAATAAAAGAATGTTGGGGAGGGAGGGTGGGTGGGGGAATCACCTTGCGAGTGCGCCAGAGTGACTCCCCGAAGAGGACCAAGGAAAATGAACAGGAGGGAGGAAATCAAGCAAGCCCGAAATTGGGGGAAACCGAGAAGAATGGGGAAAAAAAGGGAGAGTCTGAAAGGGAGGACTATAACTCAGGATCCCGAAAGGAGAAGGAGCTCTGGACACCCTTCGTAAATCGAAAACCACACGCGAAGCCACAGAAAATACCTAGTTTTTCCCATACAAGATGGCACAAGGTCAGAATACGCAAAATAAAGCCGGATCTTAAGCTGGGTGATTGGATTCAGTGGAACCCAGGGAGATGGACCAGCTTGAGAATCTGGGAGAAAAGAAAATAATGGGGTGCATGCAGAAATCCGACAAAGAGGGGGAACAGGAGGTGAAGTTGCGGAAGACGAGAAAAAAAACCTTTCTCGCAATTGCATTTCCCAGAGGTCAAAATAAGATGACGTGCTAGGCGAGTTTAAAGTAAAGAAAGGAGTTGGGTTATTCTACCTAAGGGCGCGAGAAAAAAAGATGATTATTCGCGATCGCATTCACACACACGGAAGACCGGCGAGACGCAAGGCTCCTAAGGCGAGGATAGGAGAAAAGTGAGACAAGGACTCATTTTCAAAAGGGCCGATCAAGAAAGGCAAGAGGAAGCTTAGGGTCGCTCGGCCGAAAAAGGAAGCTCTTCTCTGGAATGTCGCAGCACCTCTGGCGCAAAGACGGGGCGTGGCGCCGGCGCACGGGGAAAAGATCGAGGGGTCAAAAGGGATGAAATGTATCTACTCCGCGGGGGTAGAAAAAATTTAACGAAAAAAAGAAGACCCATAGACAGGCAGAAGGGAATATCTCACGATCTCGGACAAAAAAGCCGACTAAAAGGATCAAACGAAAAACGTTAAAGCAAATAAGACTTAAGCTTGCCGGGAGCGGCACAAGAAAATGGAAAAAGCCTCATGTGCGTCTATAGAAGCGGAAAGCAAAGAGTCAGACTGTGCGCCTAGCAAGGGTTGAAAGTGATTGGATAGGTGACAATCTTCAAGCAGAGCAAAAGAAAAGTTCGTAAAAGTGGGGTCGTCGTCCAAAGTTGCCCGCGCGAAAGACAAAGATGGGACGACGCGACCAGGCAGGGGGTCTCTTCATAACGTAGAATTGGACGAGCACTTGGGATAATTGAGAGGTAGAGACTGAGGGACCTATAATGAGGCATAGGGGTAAATCCTGGAGCATAAAAACCTCGGGGAGTTTGCCCACATCTTCCGGGACCGGAAATAATCTGGAAGTGGCGCGGTGATGGACTGCAGGGGGCGGAAAGAGTTTGAGACGCAAAAAGGTGCCAGCGAAAAGAGCGATGGCCTATAATTCAACAGGGGACCTACGAACTTGGGGTAGACCCCAAGGAACAGGAACTAATAGTTTGCTGAATACAACGGAGTCAATGAAAAAAAGCGAATGGGAAAAGATGTTGTCCAAAAGATACACTGAAGAAAACCATGAAGGGGCTCTTCACGGAAAGACTAATTCTCGATTAGATCGAAAAGGGCTCAGGGAGATAGTGGGAAAACGGTAGGAAAAAGAAGACGGTGAGGAAACAGGCCCTACAAACTGGAAGGGGCCGGGAGTCCGGGAAAGTACGGAGGACAAAAAAGTCGGGGACGACTCCGATTCTCTCAGCCATGATTACTTGTTAAGGTGAGGTAGAAGGTGTCCATGGGGGGGAGGGCAAAGGTTCGGAAAAAGGGACGCCCAAGAGCAGCAATCCAATCGGGAGCAAACGGGCGTCGTCCGCTGTGAATCAAAAAATTACGGTGAAAGGGGAAGCCATGGGAGATGATCACGGGCCGGCTGTCGTAAGGGAAGTAAAGGGAAACTCGACGTAATGATTTTTGAGTTTGAGAAGTCAGGGAGACGGGGGTTTTTGTTTAATAAAAAAGATAGAGTCCGGCAACTTTCACAAGGGGAGCTTTTGTAAAATCGGAGTCGGCTGAATAATCATCAATCTTTTTGGGACCTGGCTCCCGGGATGGGGGTCAAGAACCTTGGAGGCAGGACTCGAAAAGAAGAGTCAGGCGGCTTGGTATCCTCGGTCCTGGAGAAATAGGGTTTGGCCGTTGATCCCTAACGATTAGCAGCGGAAAGTCCAACAGCGAGGTAATGACCGGAGAGAAGATGCCAAAAAAGGGTGGATGATGCGGCGGCCGCGGGATCGAAACCATCTCCCGAACAGCACTGCCGAATTCCTTCGCATTGCACCGAAGAGACCAAACAAAATACCCCAGACGGGATAGGCCAAAGCTGTACGGGGGGGGGGGGGAGAATTCAAAACTGAAAGTCCTTGGTCTGACGAGAAGTGGGATTGCTTAGGTAGCAACGAACAGGGGGGGAAGGGCTTGAACGCATGTCGAGAGAAAAACTCGCCATACCGGGACCGGAAGGATAAGACAGTTGCTTGGCTCGCGGGGGGAGGTAAAAAACTTATGACTGCTGGTTGATATGTGCGCTGAAATACTTTAAGGAGCAGAAGAACTGGGGCTGGCTGCTCGCACGAAGACGGAGAGGGAGCGCAGGGGTACTGGCAGGATGTGTACTCGATGGAAAAGAAAATCGGCGGCCGACAACACGGAGGAGATCCGCGCATATTCTTCTCGTCACGCTGGCGCGAGTCTCAAAGGAAAAAAAGGTCATAGCTAGGGGGGGGCCGACGCGAACTAGGGGAAGAAGTCAACTAAAATAGGGGGGGCAAAGTTGGGAGATCTCAACAGACGGCTAAATTGGTTCGTTTGAGGGAAGAGCCACCCAAGGAAAAAATATACTCTCCAGACGGCCGCTGACGAAAGACAAGGGTGCAGGGGGTGGAAGGGGGACGCAACCATCGGAGGAAAACAAGGATAAGTGATGCGTTTAGAGAGGGGAGTTGACACTTCTGTACAGCCGGATCTCGAAGTCAAACAACGTAGAGGGATGACAATGGCAGAAAATGGAGCGACAGCCTGAAAAGGAACCGCAGACAGAAGAGCCCAGCGTTGATAACGCCGAACAGGCCGCAAAAAGAAAAGGGGGCCCCATGCTTTCACGTAAACGTAGGGGGGAAAAAGTTCTTTTTGCGTAGAAAAACTAAAAGTTGAAGGCAGCTAGCTAAAAAAGCCAAGAGAGGAGGGGTTCCGTTGAATAGAAGACAAGGAGGTCGGCCCCCATTCGTGAAGGTGTGAGAAACCCTCGGGAAAAGCCCGTGCGAAAAGGAAATGATCGCGCCCGAGGAAAAGGTTGGAGGCCGCGCCCTGGAAGAACAGAGAGGACCATCGCCGGAGAACCCATACTGCGCCCGTCGCCGATCAACAAAAAGGAGATGCAAAGCGGAGGATTGGGGGGGGCCTAATCATCTAACAACGCAACACCTTCAATCTCGGTGCGTGTAAATCAGATCAGTCATGACAAATCCAAAAGGGGGAGACGAAGTCCGGGCAAAGGGAAGTAGGTGCAGCAGGAGGAAGGGGGGCAAGATGGGGCGAGGCGACAGCGGGAAGAGACATACGCAATACAATGGGATTGCTACTCTTTGGGAAAAAGTAGGCAAGAAAGCGGAACTATCACGACGGCGGGATTGTTAATACTGGGGGCGGATGCGACGAAGTAAGGGGAGGCGTGCGGAACGGACCATCTCCGTAAGGTAGGCCAATATCATCCGTAAGACTGCGACGACGCCCCGGTCAAGGGGGAGGATAAAGGCGACAATAGTCGAAGCGAAAAAGGGGGGGAGGGGAGGAAAGCCCATGCCGAGAAAGAAGACACAAAATCCTCGACCTCGTAGAAATGCAATGAATCAACGCGTACGGGGATAAAAGTAACAGCCAAAGGCAAAAAACGCTGAGGTAGAAAAGCAGAGCGATGTCAAAACGGGTAAAAAGGAAGTTTCCTGATAGAGGGAAGAAAAAAGACGCAAAAAAACGATCACAGCCCAGACATAGGCAAGGAAAAAAACAGAAATAACAGACGGAGATCAACATTGGCAAAAAGGAAAAAGTTCCCCGTGAAGGTGCATAGAGGAAATCCAT
>Ga0179593_1644630_pt1 | contig 27235 bp, 38 predicted proteins | sample CZODoug2_1_08_16_FD_185931 | JGI IMG/M metagenome (GOLD analysis project Ga0179593, IMG submission 185931) | Vadose zone soil fungal communities from Angelo Coast Range Reserve, California, USA - CZODoug2_1_08_16fungal (PacBio error correction) | ecosystem: Environmental > Terrestrial > Soil >...
CCCGAAAAGGAAGAATAATTCTGCTTGAAAGAAGGACTTAGTAAGACAGCGCTAAACTTTTAAAAAAAAGAGGGGAGCTTTGCGGGGGGGGGGAAAAAAGAGGGTTTTGCAAATAACCAGGCTTTTGGAAAGAAAGTGCTGCGGAAAGAAACAAGACAGCCGGAGGGGGCGCGCCGGTGGGAAGGGGTAAAACTGCCGGAAAAGGTTCGGAGGGAACTTGACTGGTAAAAAGTTTCCTAAAAAAAAAGGAAGTCTAAAAAATACCCTCACAATTGGGGGAAACGGGATCAAAGGGGGAAAGGGTGTCGTGTAGGAAAAAACCAAGTCAATTTCAATTTCCCAAAGGGGGGGGGAAGATTTTAAGGATGCGTGCAAAGCATCAGTTGCCGTGAATTTCGTGTGAAGGAGTAAGGACGTCGAAAAAGGTGAAACCTCCCAAGAGGTACCTTATCAGGGAGAAGCGGGGGGTCTTTAATAAAGACTCGATTAAAAGCAGAAGGGAGGATCTGGTAAAGAGAAAAGAAGACAATGTACTTGATTAAGAATCAAAGGAACAAGGAAAAGAACCAACCGAAATTAAACAGAAAGGGGAGTCAACTCGGGGGGGGTCGAGTAAAAGGGATGCTGAGATTCAAAGTGACGGCTCAGGGAATCAGTGGTAAGTAAAAAAAGCATCCAAGGAAAACAAAATATAAAGGCCGGAAAAGGGGGAAAAAATAAATGCACACACCGCACCAACCGTTTTTCGAAGTTTTCTGGAGAACAAACTATCTAGCATCGCGAAAGAGGTATTACAAAAAAAGGATTTCCGGGTCCAACCAATAGCAGAAAAAAACTGGTATTTCGATGTAGGAAGGCTTTAGCGGCACGGGGGGGCTTCCAAATAAACAGGGACTTTAAGTTTCCGGGGATATTACAAAGAGAAAGAAACAAAGACAATCTCTCAGTAAGAGCTGACTTAAGAGCTAAGTTTTCATCCATCAGGGTGAAAGAGGCCAACTTTGAACATTCAAAAATGGCTTCACACAAAGTCTTTTCGAAACAAACCACCCAAGAATATCTATAAAAAGATCGACATCCAGGAAAAAAACCTTAAATGCCCCAATTTAATCGGGGTCCAAAATGTCATCGAGCTGACGGGCCAAAGACGTTAAGGTAAGTACCAAACGGAAAAAGGGGGGAAGTGCATTTGGAGGCCCAAGTCAAACTAATAGTCCCGAGGAGTGGGAAAGGGGGAAAGACCCTCCGCAAGACAAATCCTAAAAACAACGGAGGAGTGAGAAAGAATGAGGGAAAGGGCGTCATGAAGGGGATATCGGGAATTGGAGGGGGGGGGGGGGGAAAAGACGGACAATGCGGAGTTGCCATCTGGGAAAGATTTGCAAAGGGGGGGGGGGGGGGGTGGGGGGGGGTCCGCGCATCTCAGGAAGGACGGGGAGAAAAGGGTGGGGGGATTTCTTTCCTTACTGGAGGGTCAGCTTTGGAAACGAGAAATTCCAGTTAAACTAGGTTGGGCCAACATGGGAAGTAATCCATGAGGGGGGGGACCAAACGGAAACGCAGAACGTTCCAAGGGAGGCGAAAACAAAGAGAGGATTGACGAAAAAAAAGGGTCCGCTGGAGGAACCGGAGACGGGTAGGGGGGGGAAAGTCTAAAGTTTGGGGAAAAAAGCCATAAAGGCACCCCTAAAGAAAATGGGGTCAAAAGCCTAGAATTAAAAGGAACTTTGCCCGGTGGTGTACCAGGGGGAAACGAAGAGGGGGGAAAGATGATGAAACGGGCATTGGGCGCCAAGTGGGCCCCAAAGAGGGAGCGAAGAAACTCCCCAGAAGTAGCAGCCCAGTTCCTAGTGGATGGTGTGCACAATAAAAGAGATTTTGCCGCCGAGGGATCGCGGGTTCATCTTCGGCGCAAGATGGCGACCACCCGGATAGGGGGACGGGAAAGGGAAAAAAAACTCAAAGGGTCAATTCTGGGGGGGAAAGGACCTCACAGGCGATAGCAGGCAACCTGTCAAGTGACAGGGGGGAACTAAAGCAAAACACTTCTATTTGGGCTAATGGGAAAAACAGCCCTGAAAAGTGAAATCAGGGGACGTGTCGCGATGGAAAAAAGGGGGGACCGGGAGTTACTTGTCCAAGATACGGGGAAGAGGGGAGAACCGGGGAAAAGGGAAAAAAAGACGCCCAGAAAAAAAGGAAAAAAAACTGGTGTGGGAAAAGTGCAACGTTGGGGGGGGTGGGGGAGAAACGCTATAAGGGGGGGGGAGGGAAACGTCTACCCCAGGGTGGGGAGGGGAAGAGTGACTTGTTGGAGGAGCAATATAGGGGTAGTTGGGGGGGGGGAAAGAAACCTCAAGAGAGGGGGGTATCACGGTCTGCGGAACATGAAGGGGGTGTTGGGAGAGGAGCTTTAAATCCTTTATGAGCAGGAAAAAGGTCAAAAAAGAGAATCTGCTGGGAAAGTAAGAGGGTTGGGGAAAACGATGGTCCATTCTAGAGAAAATAGCAGAGAAGATCATACATTCAAGGGAAAAAAGCGGATCCTTGAAAGGGAAAAGAAGGGGGAAAGACGCAAAGGTGGGGGGAAAGTCATTCTGAAAGGGGTCATGGGAAAAGAACCAAGCGCCCTAAGGGATCGGCTAGACAAATGAAGGCAGGTTCAGAAAAGGAAAAAGATTTTAAACGGGGGAAAAGACGGATAAAAAAAAAACGCCTGCAAAGAAAGAAGAAGCGGAAGAGGGAGGGGTTGAGGGGGAACTTCCTAGGCCAGGGAAGTAAAAACTGTCCCACGAAGACCAACGTTTACAAAGGGGGAAAAAAGAACAACGAAGAAAACTTTAAAAAAAGGGATGAAGTCCGGGGTTTCGGACCGTGAAAAGGAGAATGGGTTCCATAGGGGGCGATAGACCGTCCGCGGCGAAGAAAGGGTGGGGAGTCAACGAAGTTTGTCACCGGGGTCAAACATTCTCATCTAAAGAGAAAAGGAGGGACACGGGCACTTTAAGGAGATGAGAAGGGGGGCGTCTTGTCCCAAGGGGGGGTTCCATAAAAAGAAAGAGGTCTCACTTTGCTGAAAAGGATTACAAGAAAATAGCAGAACGTCCAAGAGGCTTCCTCGGGAAGAGAGAAGTTGAAGGGCAAGTATCACGTGGGAAGGGAAGGGAAGGGAAAGAGAGAAACATGGAAAGCACTCCGGGATAAAAAGATTCAACCCGGCTTCTTTTAGGAGGAAATTGAAATCAGCGTGTATTGGCAGGGAAATTTCACAGTCGGGGTTGAAAATACAAAGCTCAAAAAAAGAAAAAAATGCCTCAAAAGAGCAAATACTCCAAAAGAAGTCTCGAAAACAGGGAAAAGGGGCCGCAGAACCAAGATGCGAAGGGGGGGCAGTATGGGAATTAAGTTAACGTCATTGTTAATCTTCAAGGAGGGAAAGGCAAGGGAAAAAAGAAGGCTTGTCGGAAACGATAGGAAACAGGAGGCCCGCCGAGCACTAAGTCCCGGAACGGCGAACAGAGGGGGAACAAGCTTACGCAAGAAAAGCTCTGGTGGGCTTTCTGACGTTGGTCAGGAAAGAACGTTCTCCCAGCGAAAAAGTTGAAACTCGGCAGGGAAGAAGAACAGCATCCTCCCAAAAAAAAAAAAGGAAATTAATTGAAAAGGCTCCCCTTTGCGCGAGGGGGGGGGGGAGAAGGAGGAATGGTCTTCGGAGACAGGTAGGGGGTAAGGGAAGTGGCCTTTTATTATGGGGAAAGGACCTCTGAAGGGAGCTCAAGCGCATCGGAACAGAAAAAATAAGGAGACCAAAAAGTCCCCGAAAAAGGAGGGAGCCCCAGCTATAAAAGGGGGTCCTAAAAAACCCTCTAAAAACAGCGGCGCATGGGGGGAACGAAGGGGGCACAAAAAGAAAGGAACAAGAAAACGAACTCACTGAAAAAAAGGGACGACTCCTCCATCCTTCCAGGAGGAGGACTCTGGGGCGAGAAAAGAGGGATTGTCTCCGGCACCTTCCTCGCAGAGGAATAAGAACAATACAGCAAAAAAAAGGAGGAAGTATGAAAAAGAAAATGAAAGTCCGCCGTGGGAAGGAAATGGGGAAAAGCAAACGCAAACAAAAAAAGCGTGTTCCCGTACAAAAAACAAAAAGGGGGGAGGTTTAGGAAAACGTCTGTTCGCATCAATCCATGTTTGGGTCAATCGAAAAGGGTGGCGCCCACCGGGGATGGGAATTCAATGCGCCGCGGGGAAAGGGGTCAAAACCATTTGGTGCAGGAAGGGGAGGGGGTCCGGGGCGAGGGGGGGGGACGGGGAGCGCCCGGGAGGAAAGTCGGTCGAAAAGGGGGAAGAAAACTGAAAAAAGAAGCGCTTTAAACCCAGAAAAAGACTTCTCTACTGAATCATAAAACGGCGCACCTGGGTTTCGAGCAACAGATCTGCCCCAAAAGTAAACATCGAACAACAGGGAATTTCCTAGCCTTGAAAGGCTTAATGAAAAGGGGGGAGGTTAACTCCTACTGGGGGAGGAAAGGGGCCTTTCAAAAAATGGAAAGCAGGCAGAAACGTCGAAGGGACTGCCGAACGGAAGGATCGCTTTGGGGGGGGGGGGGCATTACTTTCCCCAACGGGAAGAGACTCCTGTTGACAGAATCCTCTCGGAGGAGGGGGGTAGAAAGCGGGTGGGCCCTGAAGACTTCCTTTATCGGGTTTCCCAAGGAGCTTCCTGTACGGGAGAAAAAGCGAAAAGTTCCTGGGGGGAAGTATACCCTGGAAGAACATCCTGTAAGAAAAAATAGAAACGCCTCTTTGTGCTCGCACAAAGGGATTTAACCAGCGAGGGCGGAGGGAGTTTGCGAATTGGTCCACAAGAAAAAGCTTTTTCGTTTTTTGGCGGATGGCCGATGAAGGGTCCAACAGACAGGTGGAATTTCAAAAAACTCCAAAGAGGAAGGGGGGAGTGGCCTGGAATCGGGATCAAGCAGCCAAATGACGTTTTCGCGGGGGGGATCACTGCGCAAGGGGACCGCTGAGAAGACCTGACCACCAGTGAAAGCTTGGCCGAGGAAAGCGGACTGTCTTAAAAAAACCAAGGGGAACCGCTCCGAGAAATTACTGCCGCAAGGGCTTTTCGCTTTAGGAAAAAACGGGTCGGTTCGTGAAGATCCAAAGAAACAATCCGAAAGGAAACCCTTAATAAAAGGGCCCCACTCGCACGAAAGGGAAAATCTTCTCCGACGTTGGGAGGGGAAAAATCTTTCTGTGTGAAAAGAGAGTTAGCAAAGGACGAGCCGCACGTCGCAAAAATCTAAGGAAAGGGGGAACAAGGTCAAAAAAAAACAATAGACGACTCGGGTTTCCGCCGGAAAAGCGCCGGAAGGAGGGGCGGGAAATAAGGGGGGCAGGGGTTATTTCAACGTTGGGGAGAGGGGGGGGGGGGGGGCCGGCGCCAAAAAAGGGTTATAAACTAAAAAGCGATCAAAGCGATCGAGGGGGACGGGCAGCAGCCGCTCAATCCAGATCCAGGTTTCAGTGAACACTATGCCGTAGATCAAGGGGTCGAGATAATTCGCGGCGAGGGTTGCAAAAAATGGGGAAAGTTTGGGAGAAACCGAAAGGTTGGAAAAAAAGAAGCGCGCCGGGCTGGGACACAAGCGCAAATGTTTTGGGTTGAAAAGAAAAAAGGAAGGACCTGCCGGTGGTCGTCTGGAAGCCGCCACGCAATGAAAACAGCGGGGAAAGGACCACCAACCTTGAAATTGGGAGGGTCACCCAAGGGGCCGGGGTTTAACTATCAGGGCTTTTCAAAGGAAGGGGGCCAAAAGAGAAAAGACAGCGCGGAAGACGCCGGTGTGTTTGGAAAAAGGCGATAAAAAGGAAAAGAACCAGGTTGCGAAGGGGCAAAAACTTAAACAACAAAAAGGGGGGGTGAAGTCAATCCAAATCGCACAGGCAACTCAAGGGGGGAAAAGCGGTATCAGGAGGTCGTGCAGGTCTGACACAAAAAAGCATGGTCCAACATGGGGGGGTCCCAAGGGGGGGGATTGAATGGGGGGAGGGCACTTCCAATGGGAACTTTCTTGTTTTGAGAGGCGAGGGGATACTGACAAGGCCCCTGGTTTGAACAAAAACGGCCCCACAAGAATCAACCACCAATAGTACTCGAGAGGGAGGGAGGGAGGGGTGTTCTTAAGAAGACTCCCAATGCTCCCCAATATCTTGGCCCGTGGGAATGTCTCTTGGGAGGGAAAAAAAAATTACAGCCACAATTAAAGGGAAACAGGTTAAAGACCGTCTGTCCATAACCAAAAAGAAAGGAATTAATTGACGCGGCCGCGAAAAGTCTCGGTGGTAGTGTCGTCGGAAAAAAAAACACCCACCGGGGGTTTATTTTCTGCCTCTTTCTGCGGTAGAAACGGGGACCCAAGTAATGAAAAAATATGGAAGCCATAAAACTCTACCATAGAAAAAAAAAAAGAGTGCAAAATCTTTTAATCCCGATAAGAAAAATTCGTTGAAGACACCTCTGCTAGAAACTTGAAATACATAGATCCTCTCGGATGGGGGGAAAACGGTCCCAAATCGGGAAAGGGCTTGCTTGGGGAACATCGTTCGGTGATCTTGGAAAAAGTGAAAATGCTGGGGGGAGAAAAAGTACTTCGTCATGGGAAAACTGTCCGCGAAAAATGTCGCAGCCAAGAAAGAGAGAGAATGCTCTGAGAGACAAACTCTGTGCCTCCGTCGGGTTTCGCCAGTTGGGAACGCTGGACTTTGTGGGAAAAAGGAATTTCGTAAAAAAAAGATGGTGCACTAAAAAAATCGGAACAATCGCTTTCAAAGACCATGCGACCAGGGAAACCCGTTCTGCCCAGTGGTACAATTTAGCAGCAGGGCTCCCCCGAAAAGTTGAGAATTGTCACGCCGTTGGGGGGTGGGGGCCCAAGCGGAAAAAAAAAAAAAATCCCGGGCAAAAAAAAAAACAGAGCCCCAAGTCGGGGAACCCGCATCAATTCCACGGGAAGCCAACTAAATTAACGAAAAGACCGCAAATACATGAGGGGCAGTAACAAAAAAAGGGGGAGGAGGAGGAAAAAGATTGCGGCGGCTGAAGGATAACTATCGGGAGGGGGAGAAAAAATTGCCCGGGGAAGGGGGGCGAGAACAGGAGGGGACGGGCCTCACGAGGACGGAAAATACATTCGGGAAATTGGGGGTACGGGCCTGAACGGAGGGAGAGTAATCGATCGGAGCCCAGTTAGAGGGGGGTTGGAAAAAGGACTTTACGAATTCCATGCGTGGGGTGAACCCACGAAAAGCGGTCACAAAAAAAACAATTCCCGGAGGGGGAGAACCCGGGGACACCTGGGGGAAAAAAAGCGTTCCGGCGGGACAAGCGGAAATCTTAAAGTTGTCCGCCTCAGTAAGTGGGAAGACCCTTACAGGGGGAAAAAGAATTAAAACGATCAAAACTCAGAAACGACAATGCCTAATGGGGCCCGCTTTGGCCAACTCGGGGGGAAAACTAAAAGGATGGACGATATGCGCACAGGGTGGGCGCCCGAAGAAAAAAGCACTTGAAAAAAAGAAGGTGCGTGAAGGAACTGTAAAGGCCTATGGGAATGCTACCCAAATAAAAGTCATCTTCCTGGATCGTAATTCATAAAGGGGGGGATTTCAAAATCTCTCAGGAGGCACCTGAAAGTCTCGGAAAAAAAAAAGCAATGCAGGTTGTTTTATTACAAGGGAAGATAAGAGACACGGCAACAGTTGTGGGAGGGAGAAGGAAACCGAGCTTGGGAATCCTTTTTGAAGCACCCAGACGCTTGGAGGGTGCGAAAGAGCCAAAGGGTCTGCAGGGACAGGGTCCCTGGGGGGTTCAACCAGTGAAGGGCTCGATATTCGGGAAGAGCCTTCTAACAAAGTTTGCGGAAAAGGGGAACCACATCCAATCGGAAAGGGGTAATGGGACATGGGACTTTTGGGAAGAACAAACAGAAAGCAATTTGATAAAACCAACTGGGTGGGGAAGCTGGGCAATGAGGCCAAGAAGGGGGGGACAGTCACCAGGTGGGGGACCTCGCTCACCTGTGTGTGGAGGCGGATAGAGGCAGCAAACAGGGTAACCAGCCTCCATTGTTTCGGGGGGGTTAATCAGGAAAGCAACCCTTGGGGGGTCAACAAGGACCTAAAATCGTTTACTAAATGTTGTGAGAGGGGCCGCTGATACCGGAAAAAGAAGGGGAATCATACTTCTGGGAAAAAAAAAAAGAGAAACCTTGGCCCGAAAATCGTCCGCCCCTCACTCAGAGATCATGGCAGGGGAGAAACTATGTCAAAAGGGGGGGGGCCAAAAAAAACCGCTAAAGTGGATAAAGCCAAACTGTGAGAAAATACTTCAAGGGGGAACCGAATGGGGGGGGTACTATCGAACTTGCGAAGGGGTGGAGACTAAACCCTAGGGATAGTCAGTGGAGTCCCAAGATAATGATCCTGAAGTTCTTCGACAGAAAGCCTGAACAACTTTAGAGGGAAAAATACACGGCTGAAAAAAAGAAACGTGAAGAAGCCTCAAGTACGGGCACTTTTCCGGAGGGGAAAAAAGAGGATTGGGAAGAGATCTGGGGAGAAAAAGCGACCGCTCGAAAGGGAAAGGTGCTCACCTCAGAATAAAAAGGAAAAAATGATCGAAGCTACCTCGGAGTTGGTAGAAATGCTCAAGAGAAGCGGATGAAGGGTCTGTCCGTGCCTAGGGTGCCTGATCAATGTGGAGGATACCTTAGAGAAGGAAGCGGACGAGATAAGGGGAATGTCGATCCGTCGAGGTTCATAAAGAGGAAAAGTACAGTTCCTCTTTCAATTGGAAAGGTGGCTGGACCTTGAGCAGAGGGAAGGGGGCGCCGGATCAGGGCGAAACGTCAACAAGGGGTCACATCGATAAATATGTCATCTGGGAGGGAAAAGGCACACAAGCGGGGTTGAAATCAAAAAAAAGCGCCAAACGAACGATGAGCTCAAAACCGCAAAGGCCAGAGAGTTTAGGTCGCGCCCAAAGAGAGATTTGGGACCGGAATGTTAGCAGGAGAAGGGAATCTTCCACATGTTCATCAGGGAGAGGGACAGTCGGCCTCCAAAAAAAGGACATTCAAGGGGGAAAAGAGAACCTCCGTCACAAAATCCAAAACGAAATAGGCGCTGCGAAAAAGTAGGCCACCGTCCCGGGTAATACAAGCGCTGTCCAAGGGGGGGTCCACCAACAGAAAAAAGAAATACCCGTTTTGTGAAAAGAGAAAATCGTCGAACGCAATCAAAGAAACAACGATTCATGTCGGCGAGGAAGACGCGGGTGGAACAATACAGTTCCGTCAAAAAGTGAAGAAAAGAGGGGTCGCGGGGAGTTGGCAAACGCCCGGGCCGAAAGGAAGAAAATACGTCTTTGAGGAGAACGGGCGCCGGCTCAAGGAAAAAAAAAAAACCGGCGCGGAAAAAAAAAGAAAATACCGAAAAAAAAAGCCTTGCTGTCGAAAACAGCGGCGTCAAATGGGTCCCACGACGGGAAGCTTCAAACGATGAAAAAAGGGGGGGGAATGATGACAATCGGGCCAGAAAAGAAAGAACATCCGTCGACCTGTGGAAAAAAAAGTACAGTCTGGAGGGCCCCCGCGCAAAAAAAAAAAGGGGCGCCTCCGTCCCATGAACTCAGAAAAAAAAAAGAGATTAGGAAAGAAGAGAGAGAATGTTACTTCAAGAAAGGAAAAAAGAAAAACCACACAAAACGAGGAGTAAAAAAAACTCCCACGCAAAAAAACGCATCCTGTGTCAGGTCGAAAAAGTCACCGAAGAGGAAAGTTCGCCCGATCAAGCCTGGCGTAACAAGATCCTGTTTTCATCCGTAGGGGGGACACAAAAAGGGCGTGGACCCTCCGAAAAAAGCTTTGCGAGGGGCTTGTAAACACAGAAACAAGCCATGGTTCCGGGGGAAGGGCCCAAAGGCCGGGTTTCAATTGAGCCGCGAAAAAAGAGGGGCAAAATGATCTTCGAAAAGAAAAGGAAAGGAGACACAGGGGTAATGCACGCGGGGGAAGAAAACCCACATCCCTAAAGGCAAAACATGCGCTAATTTGATAATAAGGGACCTAACAGGAGGAAGGGGTACTGGGCGATCAAAACCAACCGAGAAAACCGGGGGATACTTCAGATCGTGAAAAGGGGAAGGATTGCCTGGAAGCCATGGAAACAAAACGCCTCGGGAGGGAAGGACTACTCTGGGTGACCAAGAAACGCCAGTGATTCGGAGGCCTTTGTGGAGTGACTAGGATGGTGAAGCTCTGGTCTCCTCCAGAAGACTTGATCGGGGTGAAGGGAAAAAAATGTCTTCCCTGGGAGGCCCCCGACTCAAGCGTTACTCTTTGAGACTCGATGACCCTGTGTGGGGAAAAGGCCGTAATTGAGGGAAGACGAAACAATCCTGGAATCAGAGCGCTGCCCTAAAGGTGGAGGGCAGCCCCCCCGAAACGGGATTCCGCCCTAAATTTTCAAAGGGGAGAAATAATCCATCGGGAGGTGGAGTTTTTGTCCTCAAAAAAAAGAGGTGGGGAGGAAAACCTATGGGGTGGTTCTGCAGAACCCTAAAGCGGAGGATCGATGTGAATAAAAGAGGAAAAAAAAGGGGGGAAACGTTGCGCGGGGGAAGGCCGAAGGGGAAGGGACCGCTGCTCACAGGGAAAAAAAAAAAAAAAAGCGGGTCACTTGAAAAAACAAAGAGCGAAAGAATTTTTACCAAATTTAACAAAGGCCTCGTCCTGCAAGGAAAAAAAGGGGGAGACCCCTTAATCGGAAAAATTCGCTTCAAATGAGAAATCAGCAACGTTGAAAAAAGGGGGGGCCTATCGGCAGACCACCGGCCAGGAAACCCGCGCGCGAAGTGCTCCTCGGAAGAGTACCGAGTTCGCTGGGAAGTTTTATGGGAATTTTCGGATTGCAAAGGGAAGTGGCTGTATCAACTTCCCTTAGAAGGAAAGGGGCCAAGCTGCAAAGGAAGGCCCCATTGGAAATTTCTACTGTGCGACGCGGACAAAAGGACCGCCTAAAAAAAATTGGGGGAGTGGTATCCAAAATGGTTGGAAAACGTGGAAAAGGGGGGGGGTTTCACTAGGTAAGGACGTTGGCGGCTGGGGAGCTGAAAAGGAGCCTCAAATGAAGGAGAAATGAAGGGAGAAGAGACGATTCGAGGTAGGGGAAAAGCAGGTCAGAAAAAACCAGGCAAATCAGAAGTTTCACAAACCTAGGGACGTTAAACCCAGAAAAAAACGTAAGAGCGGCTCATCATAACCTTGTTCAAAAGACCGGGGGGGCGCATGGGGGGGGGGGGGGACAATTGAGGGAAAAAAGTGGACCGTGCAAACCAAAAAAGGTTTTACAGAGGAAAAAACGTGCCTTGCGGGGGCCAGGGGATGGCCCCGGTGAATAAGGGGCTGGTTGCAACGAAAGCGTTCGTCCCTGATCGCAGGGGGAAGAAGGGCTATCCAACAAGGGGGGGGAAAAAACCTAAGCCGCAATATGGGGGGGGGGCACCAAAAGGTTTGGGAAGGTTGCAAAGGAAAAGACCAGTGAAGCTGCTCCCGAAAAAACGCGAGAAGCCCCTTGTTTTGAGAGAAAAAAAGGAACAACGACTCAACACAGGGAGACAACTGGACTGTAACAAAAAAAAAAAAAGAACTCAAAAAAAAACCTTCCCAGCAAAAAGGGAAAAAAAAGCACCCTTCCCAAAAAAAAGGGGGGGGGGTAGAGGGGGTGAAAGTTCGTGTTCGAAAAAAAAAAAACAAAATGCGGGTTCCAATGCAAGTTGGGGAAAAAAAAAAAAGAATGGGTTTTCGAGGGCTTACCATCAGGGGAAGTTTTTGGGGGTGGGAAAAAAAGGGAGAAAAAAAACAGTAATCAAACCTGTTGACAGGGGCACACGGAAAGAAAACACTTAAGCGCAATTGAAGAAAAAGGGGGCCAGAAATAGCGCAGTACAAGAGAAGGGCTCGGGGGACCAAAAAGCCACATGGGATTGCAACATGAAAGAAAGAGAGGCTCGAAAGAACCTGCCTGGGTAGGGAGAAACACCTCAATTGACTGGGAGAAAAGCCGGCGGAAGGTCGATGTAAAAGAAGCGCTGAAAAGGAAAAATGCCCCGCTTTGTCCGTCTCCTGTTGCGAGGGCGTTGAAGTGTTTATGGGTCCCAGAAATCCACAAAAAAGATGCCGCATGAACTCGGGCACTCAAAAAAAAAGGACAAAAATAAAATTGACGGCGAAAAAAGATGCGTCCACGAAGAAGTGGGACATAGAGGGCAGCAGGAGGGTTGTGTTTCCGGCAAAAAAAGGGGACAAGGGGAGCTGGAATAATCCGTCAGAACGTTCGGCAAAAGGGGTATTGCTGGGGGGGTTACAAAATAACCATACGGGAAAAAAAGGGCAACCAATGAAATTCCGCCGCGAGGCCAAGAAAGATCAAAGCCTGCGCCCGTCTTGCGCCGAAGGGAAGGGGGGGATGTTACCGAGGGTCATCGCAGTGTCTTTCTTAACACAAGGTTGAATCAAACAAAAAAATCGCCCCTGGCCTAAACAAAGGGAAGGGGACGGGGCCCGCAAAAAACAAAAAAAAAGACACGGCCCGAATGCCAGGGTTTAGCGCCGTCAAGGATCGAGATGGTGGCAGAACAAAAGGGGGACTCCGTTATGCCTGGGCAAATCCCCGGGGACCCGCCCTCTCAAAGTCCCGGGGGGATCTGAGGAGGAACCCCGCACAATCCTCCCAAAAAAAAAAAAAAAGGAGGAAAGAAGAGGGGTCTTTCGCGGCGGAAAAAAGAAAGGAGCAGGCGGGCATGGCAGGGAAGAGGACTAACGTCTGTGAAGCAACAATCTAGACCGCTCGAAAGGTGGGAATGCGGTCCTGACGGGAAGGGGGGTGGCGTCATCATGACTAGCCTAGGAGGGGAAAAAAATTTGGTTGAGCAAGAAGGGTTCGCACCGGTTATTGAAAAGGGGGCCCTCTTAAAAAGAGATGCGGGAACGAACCAGGACAAAAAAAAAAAAAAAAAAAAAAAGAATCTACCTGGCTGCTGAGCCGTAGATCTTTACAGTGAAAAAAGTAAGGGGGTAGTGGGGAACCAAAGCCTTAAAAGAGAAAAACCTTCACGGGAAAAAAAAAAAAAAAAAAGGGGCACACCACCCAACCCACCACCAAACCCCCACACACCAACCCCCCCACACCCCCCACCAAACCCCACTTTTTTGGTGTGTGTTTTTTTTTTTTTGTTTTTTTTTTTTTTTTTTCCCCCCCCCCCCCCCCCACCGCCCCCCCCCCCCCAAACAACCCCCCGACCCCGCCCCGCCCCGCCGACCCCCAGGCGACGGGAAAAGGTTGTCCAGGGAAAAGAGGGGACAGGGCCTGGGGAATCGGCTCGATAAAAGAGGTGCGCAAAAAAAAGAGAAAAAAAGGCGTTCCCGGTTTCGACCGGCCGAACGAGGTGAGCAGGGGGGATACCAATCAAGGAGGTCACAGCATAAGGAGGAGAATCTTCAGCGTCTAGAAGTGGACATAGGCACGAAAAAGAAGGGGGAAGTCATTCTTTTTGGAAGGGAACGGGGTCCGAGGCTCGAGAAAATATTGTGTGCTGGACTCCCGAGCATGCAGAAGAGCATGTGGAAGGAGCAACAGACCGCTTCACTTTGCACGGTAAAGGTGTATATCCGTGGGCCTGGGGAAAAAGGTCCTATACCGATATCAGGGAATTCGACACGAGAGGGGGAGCACGCCACAAAGGGGAATCGGAAACCAACTTTGGGGGTTTGGGTTTTGTGTCAGAAAAAAAAAAAAAAAAAAAGGTGATACCGTCCCTACCCAGTGAGTAAGGGTTTTTATTTGGGCTGAAAAAAAAAAAAAAAAGGGGGTGTTCAGTCAGAAGCGGCACCTTTGGCGTTCTATCGCAAAAAAACCTCCCGGAAAAAAAGAGCCTGTGATGGTCGCATCTTATAGCAAACGGAACATTGGTGAAAAAAAAGCTTGCGCGTAAAAAGGGGGGGCTCGCGGGAGAAAGCGAGAGAAACGTGCCAGCAAAAGAGGGGTCCAACAAAAAAAAAAATAAAAACGTGGTCCCCTCAAGAGGCGCTCCGAAAAGCAACTGGCAAAGAGGGGGGGCGTATAACCTATGAAAGAAAAAAATTTGTGGAAAAAAAAAACGAAAGGGAGGGGAAGCGACTCCTTTTTAGCAGAGCGTGTCACCGAAGCTGGGGGGGGAAAAACGTTACGATCTTATTTAAAAAAAGACGCAGACCAAGAATCGTCTTTGAGGGATCGCTAAAAGAACTGCATGGTCGCACGAAAAAGAAAAGGGGACCCGCCCAACGATAAAACACGTCTGAAAAAAACTTGATTCCTCCGCCTCACTTAGAAGGGGACCAACGTTCTCACAAAAAAAAAAAAATTTTCCCAATGGCGATCCTGAAAAAAAGGGACGCGGCGCTAAGGATCAAACAACAACCCTTGGAAGGAAAAGGCGACCTTCTGGGAGAACGATGGGCACTGGGGGGAAGAAAAAAAAAAACACTCGATCGTGAAAACCCATGTCAAGAAAAAGCAGCTAAGCCGCAAGGTTGCGTGATAAGAGCGCCTCGAGAAAGCTCGGGGGGGGGAAGAAAGGAGGGCCCACGGGGTTCATGCCAGAAGGAAAAGTCGCTGCCCGCCCGAAAAAGATCACGATTGGGGAAAAATCCCGTGAAGAGGACTTTGGTAACCGGGGGGATTGAAAAAAGCTAAACTCCAAAAAAACAACGTTATCACATCGATAGGGGCTGAGGGATGCAGAATTCACAGACGTGTTTTTAAATCAAAGAAAAACCCGGAAAAAAAACGAACCGAGGAGGAATAGGCATCGCAACATCGCGCTGGCGAAGAAGAGCCCAAAAAAGGGGGATATAATTTTGGTCCGAAAAGGAAAGGAATTCAAACGGCAGGGGTAAATCCAGAAAGAAAAGGGGGGTAATCGCGTCAGGATGTACCAACGCGCTTGGTCGGAAAAATACGCGCGCAAGGGACACCCTATTTCCGAATCGGAGGGAAAAAAAGTAAAAAACTGCGTCACCGTAAATGGAAAAAGGGAAGGGGGTTTTTTGGATCAAGGCCGTCGGGGGAAAGGAAAACACAAAAAGAGGGGGAAAACAAGCTCGTAGTTGAAGGAAGTGAACGCGGACCATCGTAAAAAAAAAAAAAAAGAAAAAAAAAAAGCACGATATGAAGTACTTGTTCGGAGGACGGTGGTGGGGGGACCAGAGGGTCCGTCCAGTCGCGGGAAAAGGGTCCGGGGGGGCCGGTTTGCCGGTTTCAGCCGCGTGCCTAAAAGGCGCTCCATGAGGGAAATGCAAAAAAAGGGGCAAAACGGCTCATTCCCGGAAAGGAAGGGGAACAAAGAATACCGCGCAACATGGACCAGGGAACACCCTCGAACAAGCGGCCAAGGGAGGGTCACTGCCAAAGGGAGCCTTCAAAGAGAAAAAAGAAACATGGATGATGAAGAAACAAGAAGGGGGACAACAATCCGCCAGCCCGGAGGAAAGGTGTTCGACGACACGAAGGAGACGGAGTCTCGCCGGGGGACTCGCGAGGCGCCTCCGTCCATGAAAAAAAGATAAACAAACAAAAAAAAAGGGGAAAAGAGATGATAAAAAGGGGGACGGGGCGCCTTTCCCCAAATGCCGGCGCAAAAAGACCCCACTCAAAAAAAAGTAAGTAGGGACAAGGACCGGATGTAAAAAAAAGGGGAGGGACGGGCTTCCGTCAGAAGAGTTTTTCATCGTGTTTAAGCAGGGGAAAAAAAAATGCGTTACCCTCAATGGACGCCGGGCTTGGGAGTCGGAAAGAAAAAGGAAAAATGCGCCGTTATCAAAAAAAAAAAAAAAGGGGGGAAACGGAAAAACGGTTTCCGTTACTGGGAAAAAAGCCGTCCCGGGGGGTTTCAATTGTTCGCAATTAATCTCAGAAACGACGGGTTAAACCCTCCAGAAAGACCGAAAACAGAAAAACCAATAATGGGAAAGGGAATAGTGTCAGTCGATGCAGCCGCTCGCAACGGTCTCCGACAATGTCTAAGGACCGTGGAACTGTTTCGACGAAATCGACCGGGGGCACACCGCAAACGCGGGCAGGTCTCCGTGGTGGAACACAGCGGACAGCCACAACAAAGGGGAAAGGACGTGAACGGAATCTGTTGGAAGGAAGGGGGTCCCGCGCGCCCCGATGTCGGAATCTTTGTGGGAAAAGCCGCGCGGGTAAAATTGGATCGGGTCCCCGACAAGCTCGGAAAAAGGGGGGGACAGAAAAAATTAACCTGTTGGAAGATGCCTGAATTAGGGGGGAGCCTGGAGAAAAAAACCGCTCGGTGTGGAAAATACGGGAGTCGATTTGCGAAGGGGAACGAGCTAAGCGTTCGTTTGATTGCCAAAAAAAACAAGCGGCAAGGTGTTCAAACGACTCTGGGAGTGGTAAAAATCGAACAAGCGGAAGGGGAGGTCGATGTGACACGGAGTTGACGTTGAGGGGAGGGTGATTCAAAAGGGAGGTGGGTTAAAACCCACTGTCCCACAAGGACAAAAAAAACATCGGGGGGGGAATCTTGCCAAAACAAAAAAAAGAAAGAATCGTTAATGAACAACGGAACTCATCAGGACAGGAGGATACTTGCGCTAAGGAGGAAATTAACGTTAGAATAACGGGAAGAATTTGGGGCCAACCGGGAGGCACCGAAAAAAAAACAAGGTCCCTTCCCCCGAAACATGAAACTCCGGGACCAGGATCCGAAAGTGGCAAAGAAAAGAAAGTCTCCAGAAGGTGACTGGTGCGGAGAAAAGGGATTTTCTTGAAACTTAAGAAACGAGAAGCCTTGGGGAAAGGGGATAAAAAAAGAAAAAAAGTGGTCAAATCTTCTCATATGGCAAAGGAGGACGGGACGTAACGGGTCAGAAGCCGAAGGCGTTAGGAAGAACTTTTGCGTGGGGGGTCAAAAAGCAGGGGGTTTTATTGGGGGGGGTTTTCCCTCTGGAGGTGGGCGCGGGGCCGCTCGAAAAAAACGCTCCGGAAGGGGGAAGGGGGCCTCTAAAAAAAGGGAGAACTCAAAGAAAGAAGGTCGTCGAGCATGGAAAAGGACGCAATCAGAAATTTGTCAAAAAAGCACCTGGCAAACGGAAGGGACGGGCTCCAGAGGGGAAATCAGTTCGCTGCCAAAGGGGGACGCCACAATTGAAGGGGTCAGCCCGCCCTGAAGGAGAGGCGCGGAAAAAGGGGGGGAAAGTGCCAACCCGAAAATTTTGAAAAAGGAAGCCGAGGACGGACTCGCCGAGCGAGCACAAACTTTTTGGAAAAACGCGCAAGAATGGGGAGGCACAAGGGGGAACGGGTTGGCTATACAAAATGTGTCAAGCTGCGCCAAAACTAGCGCCCGGTTTGAGGGGGAGATAGCCCGCCCATCAAAAAAAAAAAGGTGGAAAAAGGTTACAAAGGAAAAACTCAAAGTAGTGGGTGCCGGGAAATTTCGCCAACCCTTCCTCAAACAAGGGTGGGAAAAATAGATGGGACACAAAACCCAAAAGGATGCAAAAGAATTTCCAAGTTTTGGGAGGTTCTGGCGGTGCTTCACCATAAGGGGACAGCTGGGAAGGGGGTCGACGTGCCTTCGAAGAAAAGGGGGTAAAATCAAGTACCCCTGGTGAAAAACCCGAAGTCATCGCGACCACATTGACGGGGGAGAGGAAATTTAATCCAAGAATGAATTCTCAAAGGGAGTTTCGGACCAATAGCCTTGGGGACAACACGGAAAAACCACAATGTACTTGCCATGGGTGGTGGCCCGAGCACGGAAACAGGCCTGTCAAAAAAACGCATGGGGGAAAAAACCCAAAAGTCCTCTGGGGGGGAAAAAGCGAGAACCCGCTCGGAGTCTGCGATGAAAAAGGGAATGCTTGTGAGCATCCACTCGGGCCAAGGCTTGCCGGAGTCGGGAAAAAGCCCGCTGGGAAGGGGCCCACCTTCTGAGGGATACAAGCGAATCATAGGGAAAGGGCCGAACCGTATTTGGGGAAAAAAAAAAAAACGGTCAGTAGAAGAGGGGGGGGAGCCACCAATAAGTGGCCTTTCGCCAGGACAAAAAATTGAAAATTGGGGGTCCAAAAACCATTACCGGCGTCTGAGGGAGCATCCGCGAAAGAAAAAGTAGCCCACCCGACCAAAAGGGGGGAACTGCTGCCTCCTGGTGTAGGCGTTGTGGAGGGGGGGAAGGAAGGTCCCCCGAATGTTTGGGGGGGGGAAGAAAGATAAATCCAAGGACAGGAAGACATTTCGGGGAAAAAGGGCGACTGTAAAGTCAGACGTGCCCATCTAATGAAACGTCCTCCCGGGCAGAAAAGGAAGGCCCGAAAGGGGAATATAAATTTTTCGAAAAAAAGTGGGGCACACCGTTTTCGGTCCAAAAAAAAGCCAATTGCACCGGACCCCCTAAAAACAATTCAACGATAGTATCACGGACCTCCGCCAAGACGATACCACAACAAAAAAAAAGAGAAGAGAGGGGTAGGGCTGCGGCGGGAAAAGGGGAGAAGTTATGTGCGTGATACAGTCAGGGATAAGTTTCCGTCGTACCGAGAAAAAAGTGAACCTGGCCGGAAACATTCGGGGAAAGGAAGGGGGAAAGGAAAAATTGTGCCATTCACCCTGTCTGTCGCGGGCGGAACAAAAAAGCTATTCCAGTGCTGTGGTGTGGGAAGGATGTTCGACACGAATGCCAGGGGGAATGACCAATCGCCAGAAAGGAAAAAAGATAACTCGACTGAGCAGGGAAAGGGGGGCGATCTACCTGAATGCAGCCGGGAGATTTTGCGAAAGAAGACAAGTTAAATGGGGGGGAACAAAGCATTAAAGGAAAACGAAAGCCAAAAAAAAGAAATTCCCCCACGAAATCATCTAGGAAGAGGTTTGTGGGGAACCGGACCTCTTCTGAAAAGATAGTGCGCTAAAGAAGCGGCTAAGCGGGGGAAAAAGATTAAGTCAAAGAAATATGGCCGAGTGGGGGAAAAAACAAAGAAAATCATCCTTGGAGCAAAGGGAAAGGGGTGCATCTTCAGCAGGACGGGACATCGAACCAAAAAGACGCGCAATCAATGCGGTTGGGGATGACCTCCTTTTCAGGAGAGGAACTTTACAAGTAAAGGATTGCATGGGTCCTCGGAAGGCAAGGTATTGGGGGCAATGGGGCCCAGCCGAGGGGGACGCCGTTCCTGTTCAGGGGGGGGGAAAAAATTAACCGTTGTCCGGGAAAAAAGGTATGTCAAAGGACGCCGAGAAACACGAAAAGTCCGCACTGAAAAAAAAAATTATTCTTTAAACCAAACGGGGGGGGGGGGACATTGCCTTTTGGGGGGGTTCCGACACGAACGCTAGAAAGGGGCCTACCACTTGGTGAGGTGGCGACTGTTGGCCTGAAGAAAAGGGGGGGTCCCAGAACAGTTTGTCCCTAACCTTGTGTGAGGCGCGCCCGACAAAACCCTCGCCAACTGGGTCGTGCGCCAGCTTTAAAGCGGGGGAAAAAGAAAGGGGGGCACAAAAAATCTTGCGCGTGAAAAGGAAAGCGCTGTCCCAAGGAGGGGGGGGAAAAAGAAAAAGGGAAGACTTCCAGTTTGCAAAAGAGGGCGCGCCGGGGGAAGACGATATCGGAACTCAGGGCCACGGATAAACCTATGGGAAAACAAGCGCCGCTAAAGGGGAGGGAAAAAAAACGCCTTGATCCGCTCTAGGCACCCTAATGGTGAAACATGGGGGAGGCTGATTGCGGGAACAAGGAGGCTCGGACGACCGGAGGGTATCTTGTCCCTCGGAAGATGCCCCATGCAGCGGCGCGGGCGAAGGACCCTAAAAAAAACTTTACCAAAAAAGGGAAGAAAAAAATAAAAAATTAACCCAGTAACGTGATTCCTCCCTCAAAAAATTGTGCAAGAGGGGGGAGGGAAAAACCGATCCCTAGAATGAAAAAAAAACCAGTCGATAGTGTCTCGAAAAGAGGCGCTACGGAAGTGCCCTTCCCGAATGGCACAGGTAAAAAAAAAGCTGCAGAAGAAAGGGGCAACGAAGGGAAAAAGCCGCCCAGAGCACGGTGTGAGACCGGCGGTTAAAAGGGGGGAAGAGGCACGCAGCGCGGGGAATAAACGATTTAAGCTTAGGAAAAAAAGAATAAATTTCTCTCAGGGGCGAATGAGGGGGCGGGCCATACCGGAATGTCAGGAAAATCCGAGTGGTCCGGTCCACAGGGGGAAAAAAGGTAACCTGCTCCTAAGACAGAAAAACAGTCACACCAAAAAGCGTGATCAACTCGGGGAAAAACATTGCTTTCAAAAAAGGGACAGAAATGAACCCCATCTGTGTGGTGGGGAAGACAGCACGCGAGAGGGCCAAGAGCCAAAACGAAAACGAAATGCGCTAGGGGCCATCGCAAAGCAAATCAAGAGGGGATCCGTTGAGGGCGCCTACCAACGGGCGGAATAATAATGGGGAAAATTCCGTGGAAGGGAGGGGAAAGACCTTCCAAGGTTTCATCGCAAAGGAAAGACAGGGCCGGGGGGCTTTTCTAAACTAGTAAAAAGCCGCGCCGGCACAGAAAAGGGGAAACGCTGTCCCCGGAGAAAACAGGGAAAAACAGCTTCGCACCGGGAAAAAAAAAAACTGGTTGGATCACGGCGTCGGCGGGGTTGGGAAAAAAAGACGTTCCTTGGAAGCGTTTGACAGTAGGAAAAAAGTCAAGAGAAGCGTCGAACAGCAAGAAGTCAAAAAAAACAAGAAGGTAAGCCTTGGGGACGCTCGTGTGTGCAAAAATGAACAATAAACAGGGAGCCGGTATTGAAATAGGAAGGGGGGAAGCCGGCCCGGTTTGGGGAAAAGAATTTGCACAAAAAAGGCGGTGCCTAAAAAAGAAAAAAACGTCCCACACATTCTTTTTGCCAAACGAAAGCGCCCCGGGCGCCGGCTCAACGAAAAACCGCAACCAGCTACCGGAGGGGGGGGAACACCATGGGCCTTGCTGTCCGAGAAGGCCAAAGCGAGGGTCACGCCGGGGCAAAAAAAAAAAAAAGAGAAGGGAGATAAACCAGACATGTGAGACGCAGAGCGAGAGGTCCGCCAGACCAGGCGGGGGGAAAAAAGTTTCTACGAAAAGAGGACAAGTGGGCGAAGCTTCCCCCTTAACTCAGGGAAGCCGTCCCTGATCTCCATCAAAAGAAGAGGAAAAGAAAGAGAGATCCAGGCGCCTTCGCCGGACAAAACTTCTCCCCACAAAAAAAAAAACGCCCGCGGAAGAAAAAAGGGCCGGTCGACAAAAGAGAAAGGGGAACCAAAAATGTGAGATTGGTAAAAAACAGAAGCTAGGCACGGTAAACTCATCCATGTTGGGGGCCTCTTTTAAGAAGAGAAAAGTTCGTGCCATCAATAAAATTCGAAAAGGGTTCTAGGTGCTTTTTGAAGCACAAGGCCAGTTTGTGGGGGAGGGTAGCTTGGGGGAGAAAAACAAACGGCCCGTTCTGGGAGAGGGAGACCACCCTGGCGATTGTTCATTTCCATGAGAAAAAGATGGTGAAAAGCCGCCTTGTTCCTGGGGGGGGGAAGGGGGATTGGACCATCCTCGAAGAGGCAAAAAAAGAAAAACTCGACAGGGGGTGAAAAGTCATCAAAAAGGCGCAACTGGGAAAAAAGGGTCAGTCTATCAACAACCACTTAAAATACCTGAAACTATCTGTCATGAGAGTGGCCTGAGGGAGAAAAAAAAACAAAGATAGGGGAACTCCGAACAGGGGGAGAAAAAAAGCGGTCAAACTTTTGCGCGCAGGGAAAAAAAAAAGCTCGTAGGGTTGAAAAAAAAACGAACGCTTGGTGAATGGCAGGGAAAAAGGGTTCAATCCTAGGGTTTCCGCAGCGAGCGGAGAAGGTGCCCCGCTCGCGAAAAGGAAAAAGGGGGGTATGTCGACAAGCGCTGGCCAGGAAAAAAAAAATCGACGCGAAAAAAAACAGGGTGGAGGGGATTAAAAAAAAAAGTTCGAAGGCTAAATCACCTGGAACAAAATAAATAGCCCGCCCTCCAGGGGAAGAACCAAAGCACCGGATTTTAAAGGAGAAAAAGGACAGGCCGAGGGTAATCCCAAGGGGGCCTTAAGGAATCTCAGTGCCAAAAAGGTTCAACAAAGTTCGGCAATCCAATACCAAGCTGAAGCCAGGGAAAAGGGAAGCCGGTGGGAAGGAAGGTGAATCGAGAAAAGGTTGAAAAAAAAGCAACGCAGAAACTTAATGACCGGAACGAGGGAATACAGGTCACGGCAAAAAGTCTTTACCAAGCAGAGGCCCGACATGGGGGGGAGAAGCCTTATCTGCGCGGAAAAAAAAAAAAAAAGGGGTCATCGGGGAAAAATCTGTATAACGCCTTCTTGCACCAGAGACCGACACCCCCCCCGGGCCACGCGATGTAAAAAAGAAAAAAACGCGAAAATTGCCCACGGGAAGGGATCCTCTCCGAGGAGATGCTCGATCTGAGGAACTTTAAACCGGAAAAATGAAGGCCCTTGAGAAAGACTGGAAACAGTAGCGCCTCGACGGGGAGAGCCCAATCGCAAAAGGATGGCAATTGAGATCCGGTGCGCCGCGGGCAAAGGCAAAAAAGGGGAGGCGGGAAGGAAGGGAACGGTGTTAAAGGTTTTGGGTTCCACGGAAAAAAGGGAGGTTTTCGTCCGGGGGGGAAAAAAAAAGCTCCGTGCAAATAAAGATAGCGAGGACCGATGTTCGGAATGGGAGGGCTCGCCTTCCGAAGGGGGAAGTAAATCCGACCGTGAAAGCACATTCACTTGGGGAAGTCTCAGGTGAGGGGAGGGAAAGAACTGCATACAAAAGGGGGGGGTTTTTCGCGGCTTGTTTTGCCCAAGAAAGAGGGTTGGAGACCCTGAAAAAGGGGGGAAAAGGCGGAAAAGCTCCTGGGGGAGGGGGGGGGCCAAGGGCAATTTGGTGAAAGAAGGGAATACGGGGGCTTCGTCTCTCGGCCTGAAAAAAAGAGAAAAAAAGACCCGCAAGATGGGGAAAAAAAGGGGTGTGCACCGAAAAAAGGGGGGTGCTGCAGGCTTTTAATCGAAAAAAAGCGACAGCCAGGGCGGGGGGCGAACGCCCTTGTTTGAAAAGAAAAGGCCTGAACATGTGCGCCGGAAAGAACTGGACTGAACAAGAGGAATTGGATCGCAAAAACAGGCCCTCCAGGGGGGGGGGGTAGCGGATCAATTTGAAAGAAAGAAAGGAGGCTGAACAACAAAACAAAAAAAAGGGAAAAATTTAAAAGTGGGTTTTCAGGGTGGAAGGGGGCTGGCGGGAAAGGCAACATATTCGACAAGGTGAGGTTCAGGGAAGTATAATCGGGGGGGGTCGTACAATTAGGGGTGAAACCCGAAGAGGGTAGGACGAAAAAGGGAAGCGAAAAAGCAAGGGCCTTCACAAAAAAACAATGGAGGAAGGCAAATGCCTTGGCAAAGAGGGAAGGGGAAAAGGCAGCCACAAGTGTTTGAGGAGGGGAAAAGGGCGTCATAAAAAGAAGTGAAAAACGAAGAAGCGCCTTCCAAGAAGGTCACCCAGAGATAGCGCTGAAGAAAAAGAGAAATTACCTGTCAAAAGGCCTGAAAAAGATGGTGGGGTATGGGGGGGGGGAAGCAATAACGTCGGGAGCCGGACCGAATATCTGCGAAAGCTGCAGCCGCTGGTTCAGAAGAGGGGGAAGAGGCTAAAAAAGCGGTCCCATCAAAAGAAAATCAACCGCGGATGGAAAAGGAACCCAAAGCGGCAATGTAGGGGAGCACATGGGGCAGTGACCTTTTAAAAAAAAAAGAAAGAGGAGGGGAAAAAAAGGGGGTCAGGACCAAATCACCATTACAGGGAAGGGAAAAAAAAAAAAAAAGAAAAAAAAAAAAAAACACTGTAAGATAGTCCCAAAAAAGCACCTCAAAAGAAAGTAGACGCAATCTTGAATACCGCAGTTCTGCGCCGCCTGGTTGAGGGGGGGGGGTACCCGCCGGGAGGATTGGTCAAGAACTTCATGGGAAAAAGGAAAAAGGATTTTGCACTCAAACTCAAAAAAGAAAAAAAAGAAATCGGAAAGAGGGCACAGAAAAGAAATCCCCGTCAGGCCCGAAATGGAAGGAGGTAAGCCGCCACAGAAAAGGTGGAGGCCATGTCAAGGGTTCAAAAAAAAAAAGAAAAAGAAAGAAAAAGTGGGGGAAGAAAGGCAAGGACGCCGGCGAAAATCAATTACCCCTGAGGAGGTGGGCGGCAAGAATCTGGGATCCAACAACAACAACAGCAAAAAAGGAAATTCAGGAAAAAAGGCGTCCATGCAAGAATAGAGGGGAGGTGCTGGAGAAAAAAAGGGAAAAAGTGCGGAATTTGGGAAAAAGACGTGCCCAGGGAAAAATGTCGATGAAAGGTAGGGGAACGCGAGAAAATTCGGCCGGGAAACGGGAGTCGCCTGTGGCGTCGGATAGAAAAAGGGGCAACTTTCGATTGGGGACAAAGCCCGGTGAAGCCGGGGAAAAAAGTGGATGACCAAAGGGGGAAGCTGTCACTAAAAAAAAAAAAAAGAAACGAGGACAGCATCTTGAAAAAAAAGAGGGGCGCTTTGAAAAAAAGGAGAAAAAAAGTTAAGAGACTAAGTAGGGGGGGGGTTTGTACAAAAAACAAAGGCAAAAGAAGGGGGAACAGGATGTACAAGAAAAAAGGAAAAATCTGCTAAGGGAAGAGTGGGGGGGGAAAAATGGAAAAGGAAAAAAAAAAAGGCCCCAGGGAGGACGTAGTGGAAAGGGAAGAACCTAAGGCCCAAAAAAAAGGGGAGGGAAAGGGGCCGGGGGATCAGGTCAAGGGGGGAAAGAAAAACCCGAGTGGAAGGGAAAAAAGCCAAGAAACATCTTTGGAAAAGAAGCGCGGGGGTGGGGGAAACAAGATCTCGGAAAAAGAAGCGCGGAGTGAAGGACGTCAATGCACTGTTTTGGGGGGGGAAAACAGGGAACGATACGCTCCGAAAAACCTGGCGGGAAGGTCTGCAGTGGGGAAAAAGGGAGAATCACAAAAATGCGATGCTTGGAGGAAGAAAAAAAGTAACTTGTGCGCGGGGACAAAAAGTGTAAAAAGGGTTTCAAAAAAAAAAAAGGGGGGAAAGGGAAAAAACCCGAAAAAAATACAACACGTGAAAAAACACTATTGGGGAAAAAAGGGGACACGCAAAAACATCAAATGAGGGTAATTGGGGGGGGAACGAAAGGGTTGGGTTTTTGGGGAAAAGAAGACTCAATGATACCGCTACCAGGGGGGAGGGAAGGGTTGCGAGGGAAGGAAGGCACAGTAAGGATCCAGGTTGGCAAAGAAACCCACCCTGTGTGAGGAGGGAAACGGGGACAAACGGCGAGAAACCAGAAAGGTCGAAAAAGTGGCTCAGCCCTTGGGGGGGAAAGGCAAGAAAAATTTGGTCACAAAAAAGAGGGAGGGGCGCGTTAAAAGTAACCGCGAGGGAGGACGAAGCAGAGGAAAACAGACCTTCTTTGGGACATTGACCTCAAAAGCTGCCTCGCCGGGGGAAAGAAGGGGGGTAAAACCCTAGTGTCAAGGTGTGGGCCACCCAGCCCAGAAGGGGGGAAAAAAGAATACAAACGACCTGGAAAGGAAAAAAAGGAAAGTTTTCACCTAAGAGGGGAAAAAAAAGGGACCCAGGGGTGCTGCAAAAGGGAAGGAGGGCTCGACGTACGAGGGTTGAGTCCTCGGGGAAAAGAGGGAAGGCAATTTTCGGCGCAGAAAGGGCCCCGAAATATTGGAAAAAAGGAAAAAAAGCGAACAACGTTAAAAAGGCCCTCCCGCCTAAGGGGGGACTCCGAAGGGTGCAAGACGAGAATGGGGGCAAGACCCTGTCGATCTGGGAGGAAAAAAGGTGCTCAGGGGGGGTGCTCACGAAAAAAAAAAAAAAGGGTGGCAACTTCATAAAGAAAAAAAAAAAAACGGAACTCAGGGGCCTAGTCTACTGATTGGGAAAAAAGGGAACCTGAGGCGCTTGAGAGCCGGCTGTTTCGGGGGCCCGAGGAAGCACGAATCCCACTTGAAAAAAAAAAAGAAAAAGCGACCTCCGCAAAGAAAAGGGACCACTGTCGATGGGGGGGGCAAACGGTAAAAAGAAGGAAGGAGCTCTGTCAATTGAGAGAGAAAACCAACAAACGATTGTTGGGAAAGGGGAGAAGGGGAAGGGGTTTACCCAGAAAGGGGGAAAGGCAAAAAAATGCAGAAACCCGGGCCAGAGGGGGGGGAAACATCGATCATTGCAGGGGAGGGGGGAAAAAGAAATTCCACAAAAAGGAGGAGCACGCGATCGCCAGCGCCAAGGAGAAGGACCCAGAAGGGCATCGACTAAAAAAAATCCTTTATTGCGACGGGAACAAGATATGTGGCAAGTCCATGAATTAAGCAAAAGGGGAAGGGAGGCAGGTTAATCCCTGGAAGGGGGGAATCGCGGGGGTCGATGGGGGAAAACGCTTTGGGGTCGGAAAAAAAGATCAATGAATACTCGCGAGAAAAAAAGTGAAATCTGCGCAAGGGGGAAGGAAGGAAAAACAGCTTCTTCACCAGAAAAGCCAAGACGCTGGAGGGTCGGCGGTGTGGGGAACACTGAGACTTCTGCAAAAAGAAAGATTGTGCCAGTCAGGAGGAAGAGGGAACAGCAATCCTCCGGAAAAAAAAAAAGGGATCAGGGGAAGTAGCAAGGGCGCCAGGGGGGCGAGGGTCTTCGACTGAAAAAGAGAACAGGAGGGGGATGATCATTCGGAGGGAAGGGGGGTGGGGGGGGGTGGTGGGGGGACCCTTGGAGGAGGGGTTTTCCAGCGGGACTGAAAAAAGACGCCAGATTTCGAGAATGGAAAAGAGGAAGGCTTCTTCTTCAAAAGAAAATCCACGTCGCCAAAGCTACCACAAAAAAGGGGGGCTGCGACCCAAGCAAAAAGACGGAGGACATTGACCACAGGACCGACCGCCTTCAACTGAAAGAAAAGTAAGGGCAAGTGCCCCCCACTATCGGGGCAAAAAAAAAAAAAAAAAAGGCCGACGTTGTCCGAAAAGGGAAAGAGGGGCGTGGGGGGGTCCGCGAAAGGGAGAGAAAAAAACATGA
>Ga0179593_1426580_pt1 | contig 27233 bp, 25 predicted proteins | sample CZODoug2_1_08_16_FD_185931 | JGI IMG/M metagenome (GOLD analysis project Ga0179593, IMG submission 185931) | Vadose zone soil fungal communities from Angelo Coast Range Reserve, California, USA - CZODoug2_1_08_16fungal (PacBio error correction) | ecosystem: Environmental > Terrestrial > Soil >...
TTTCGACGATGTCATAGCAAGATTAAACAGAACCGCCCGCAAAAAAAAAAAAGTCCCGATACAGCTAAGTTAGAAAAAAAGCCACTGAGCACCGTAAGAGAGAAAAAGGCTGCGAGAAACGTCAAAGACCTGGGATATCCCTTGCAAGAAGAACTAAAAAAAAGGTGTACAGAGGTTATGTGTGCTTTCACCGTTAGACAGGGACAGCAATAAGAAAAGGGGGGAGAAAAGATTTGCCGTTCAGAGGAGAAAAGTAAGAGTTGTGGGAAAAGATATTAGAAAAAAAGAGAAGGTAAAAGTCCAAAGACAATAAAGAGATGAGGACTAAAAAAATTTTTAAAGGGAAAAAAAAACAGACTTGCCGGAAATAAAAAAGGGAAAGAAGAGTCTCACTCCGAAAACAAAAGCTAATCAAAGGGGGTAATTCATCCGAGCAGTGGAAATCAAAAAAAAAAGGAAAGACCACCAGACATGAAGGCAGACCGAACAACCGTTATCCGCGAGGTTTCATTATCGCAAAGCACCGGCTTTCCTGCCCGACAAAGATTATCGAGACGGAAAACCGGGAAAAAACTCTTCTGGGGCCTGCAAGGAGTCGCCTTAGTAGCCACACGAAGAAACTAAGCACAGTGACATGGCGATGTTCGAAAAGAAAATGATCGAGTCCCTATTTGGAAAAAAAAGACACCGCGCAATGAGATGGGTGGGAAGGAAATTAAATAAAAGGGGGGGGAGGGGAAGAATTCTTACTCGTAGAAGAGAGTGAGCCCCAGAACGTGAGGCACCCTGAAATACAGCAATATGTTTTAGTGGCAGTGAGGATGGGACAACGTTGAGACTCAACGCGAGGTTTAAAACAAAAACCCTCAGAAAGACATGCCGGCTCTATGGTGCGAAAACGAAAAAAGAAGTGGTGGAGACTTCGAGGACAACCGCGTTCGTGCTGTATGGAAAGCAAAGGAGCTTGTCGGGCTCCGGGGAAGTGAGAGGATGAACAAAGCGATGGAAATATTGTGTGATTGGTATCGGACAAAGAACCGCGAAGAAATGGAAAAATGGAAAAAAATGGCCTGGAAGTCAGGTGCCAGGGGGAAACATAGCGGCAAAGGGAATAGGAAAATCGAAAACACGCTATTAATGGATGTTGGGCATTTTCCTGGAGCCTAAAAACGTAACCGGAAGCAACACTTGAATCTTACGAAAGGAAAATCTCAAAAAGCGAAAAAGGACCGCAAATCATGAGGGGTGAGAATGCGCTGTTTCAGGGGGGTAAAGGAGGGACGACTGTAGATGTGAAGAAACGGGGGCGGTAGAACTGGGGGAGTTTGTGAATGGGGCGGATAGGGGTGTGGTCAAAAACTAGCCCGCATAAGAAATAGCTAAGGGCAAATAGGAGAGGACAAACGCAGGGGGGGTGTATGAAAGGCCACATTTCGAAGAGTGCGCGAGTCAGAAAAAAGGGAAAGGACACCCGAGCTCGATATGCGAAAGAGTGAAAACATAGAAAGGAATACTCGTTCTAGGAAAAGACTTCCCTGAGTGAAAAATGGGAGGGCAGTTTTGGGGTCCGGTCGAACGTGTTCAAGACTGTGTTAGGTCTTGAGCACTAAATGAAAGTGTAGGGTGGGGGCCAGAGAAGGCCGGGGGTCACCTTGTGGCACGCTTGAATTTCAGTGTATTCCCGGGGATTCCGTTATGAAAGCAGAAACTGTCACGTCGTGCTAATGAGAGAATTTAGGAAGCTTTTTACGACCTGAGTCAGGTTCAAAGGGAAAGGGCGAAGATATCTATCGAATGAGCGTACCGCGCCTTAGACACGGAAATACATGTGTCAAACACTGGGAGCTTCGGGTGCGCGAGGGGACTCTTAAAAAGGATTAGCGAGAAAGGAAGTTAACAAAAATCCTTTTAAGAGAACTGGGAAAAGTGAAGGTTGTCAAAACGCAGGTTTCCGGGTGTGTCAGCTAAATTCCAGGGAGGAGGTTTGAGAACGGGTCACGCGGTCTTCTATAGGAGGCAGGTGCCTCGGGGCCGTTTTTAAAGAATTCTCACAAAAAAAAGACCTTCTTCGGGCAAGAGAGCATTGAAAACGGCACAACCCACTCCCGATAGCATCTGGAGGGGGGGCCTGAAAGACGATGACCCTCCTAATGGCCTAAAACCAGCGAGACCACCTGTAAAAAGGGTCCAGTTCTAAAAAAAACCATGCGAGAAATGGGCGGAAAATCTAGGAACAGGCTTAAGATGCCACCAAGGAGGGGGGAGATACGACACACGCTCTGTAAAGGTCAATAATGGCGGAAAGTTCAGAGAGGCTATTGCCCGAAGCTTCCTAAGGAGAGGAAACTGGGCCAATGAGCAGACAGCGGGAAGGCAAACTTTCAGGTTAGAAGGGGACGCATTTTCAGATCGACGGCCAAAAAAGAGAAACCACACATCGCGAGTATCGGGAGCACCTCCAGATAAGTCATCCAAAAGAAAGGGGGGGGGGCACGTCCCGCACAAACCTTCTCAGAACGGTTAAAGAGAGGACCCCACTGAGAATCCACTTTCGCAACGAGCCGGCTAAACGATTCTCCTGAGGAAGAAAAAAGCTTTGAGAAATTGAAGCTGAGGTTGGTAAACCTCAAAGCCGGTACTTTCGCACGATCCAGAGACTAGAAATTCCACTGCAACACATCTACTCACACTTCTCAGGTCACTACATCACTCGGATCGCCACTGAACATGCATCGCATTGGATCAACGAAGCAAGCGCCCGCTTATACCTGCCCTTATTATTTCTCAGAACGCACGGTGCGTTCACACTCGCCGCCGGTTAATGTCTAGCCGAGGACAGACGGGGGGCACCGCCGCGCGCCAACATGGCACTGCGCCGGGGAGGCACACATCACACGCCATGTCGGAATGAATACACACCGTCACCGGCGCAAGTTCCCTTGGTCGAAACGCTCCACCTTGACCCAAAGGTCTAACTAACGCCGGTTACCACTCAACTTGCTGCTTGCGGAGCACAAAGGGAAACCACCAGGCAAATTTTCGCGCCCACATTAAAAGACTAGAGGGGCTTCTGTGTCATAGGAGGTTCGCTGACAGCCGTTAGGTGGGGTTTTACAAAAACGGAAAAGGGGCAAGGCGTACATTCCTGTACCGGCCTCTCTTAAAAAAAAACAACAAGGCTACATAGCTCCACGCCAGCCAACCAGACTACGGATCGCGATAGTTGGGGGAAAACAGATCGGAAAGAAACACCAAAAAAAACAAAAAAATCTTACTCCAACCCCACCCAAGCAGAAAGGTAAAGGGATAAAAACATGCCTATCCCGACGTACGACACAAAGAAAAGAAACACACACACATAATCGCGAAGCGCCAATAATTCAACAGAAGAAGCAAATACAAAGGTCAAACACAAATTCAGTTCCTAGGGAGAGTACTCAACACAACGCGACAGAGAAAATACGCGAAGGGGTCATAATAATATGGCAAGGGTACATAGAAAGACGAAACAGGTCGATCTAAAATCAAAAGAAAAAACGAGTGCCACCATCGCAGATTTCAACGATTTGCTGGAGGACCGGCGACTATCATTAGGGCAAGGGGGCAGCAAAGGTACAATGCAAGTTGGGGGGGATTTCCTATGCAGTGAAACCCAAAAGAGGTGAGAGCGAATGGCGGGGTTCCCAGAATAGGATCTTCGGTAGAACATCGAAAAAGAGAAGTCGATGGGTGCACCTGAGGGGTTTGGGGACCGACGTGGGGCGGCAGAAGGGTTCGGGGAAGGGGAGAACTTGGAGTACGGAACGCCGGGGGCGGATGTCAGAAAGTTGTCCGAGATTCTCAGGTTCTGAGCAAATTTATTGGTATAAGGGGGAGGGGTTGTTTTGATGGACGGCTTAGCTTTTTATGGAAGCACCTTACAAATGAGTTCAGGGGGGGTGGTGAGTATGCCAGTGGGTCATAGTTCCGAAAGACAAACGGCCCTGCTGTTTTTAAGGGGACGGTCACTTCTGAACGAATATTTCGACCGAAAAAAGAGAACCACGAAATCACCTCACAAGAACACAAAAAGGGGAGATAAAGTCTGCTTGAATGTAATGAAGACCGGGACAAAAAAAAATCAACCATCTTGAACCGCTCTCGAGGGAGTTTCTTGGAAAATGGGAAGTTAGAAAGGGACGGACATCCACTCTGGCTCAGACTTGAGGAGGAGAAGGATTTATGAAGTCTAACTCTAAAAGCTCAGTCTCTCGAAGTTGTGAAATATGGGCTTACGCCTGAAAATCACAAATACGTGGCGTCCGGGGAAAAGAAGACGGCGTATACATTGAAGGAAAGAAAAGGTTGGTCAAGGGGTGAAGGGGGAACACAATCCCTAAAAGTGGGTTCACTGTTCGGGATTGAGCCCAGGGTTGACCTATATTTGGAAACAGAGGAAGTGGGTTCTGAAAAAAAAAGGAAATTGCAAACTACTTCCCTGCATGTAGGTCAGGAGAAAATATAACTTGCTTCTAAAGGTACTATGTCGGGGTCTCAAAGGGGTACGAGGGTGTAACTTCAAGGAAAAAGGGAGGCGCCAGCGGGGCATTAATATAAGAATAAGGAGACGAACATTCCAATTGAGTTCGGCAGGATTAGGTAGGAACACGGTCTGCGTGTGTAAAAAAAGGAGGAGGGAAGAGTTAAGAAAAAAAATGCTCGAACAACTTGGCCCGGATCGGTAAGATAGAGGAAACTAACAAAAAACAAGAGGAAAAAAGAAAAAATTGAGAAACAGTAGCCGAGTGGAAGAAGTGGCGGGCCCCGCAGAACCAGGTGAACAAGAATACATTTTCCGAAAGGGCCTTGGAACCCAGAGGGACTGGTAGAGAGGAGTCTCGACAGAAAAATGGCGATAAGGGGTGTGAAAGGTCCTACACAAACCGAGAGCGAAGGAAAACATTTCCGACACGCGGAACTGCACTGGGAAGAGAAGTAAGACCCCGCCCCAAACAAAAGGAGGGGAAATCAATATGTGAAAAGATGACCAAATAGAAGAGGACAGACTACTCCAAAAGAAAAAGGACGATAGGGGGTGGACGACAACAGGAAGAAAAGGGAGTCGCAAAGTAAAGCCTCTCACAAAGTACAATAGTTCAGATTAAAGTACAAAAAGAAATTCGTGACCCCGGCGTATGATCGGTAATAAAAGAGGGAACCCGGGAAAAGAAGAAGAACTAGTCCGGAAGCGCCAAGAAAGACGGCGGACGAACGGCAACAGGTAAGACCACAAAGCCATTGCTCCCAAAGGAGTCAGCGGTTGATTAACTCCCACTGGAAACGAAAGAGACTAAACGAGAGCCGGTTGACCTAACGGGATGTTTTGATGGCGGGCTCAAAAAAAATAGGCCGCCAACGGATTTGCACGTGGCTTGAGGGCGGGGAGGAAAGAAATGAGGTAGGTTTTTGGGGACGAAAGGGTAAAAAAGAAAGGCAGCGAAGAGCATACATCTCTGAACAACAAAAGGTTAAGAGAATAACGGAAAAGGGGGAAAAAAACTGTGGCCTTATTAAATCACGCAACAAAGGGGGAAGAAGAAAGGTTCACAAGTCGGCAAGGAAAAGGCAAACCACCGTAAACACACCGCAAGGGAAGATGGCCCGGGAGGGCCTATCAACCGGGAAAAAAGGGAAATCCAAAAACGGTTTGGAGGAACGAAATTCGATCCGCCATGAAACCTTAGGGGAAGAGAATCCGTAAAGCCTGGAGGAAGTCAAACACCACTCAGAAAAAAACGAAACTAACAGGGCCGAGGAACCGAGAGTAAGTAACAAAGAGGAGAAGATCGCCGCAAGAACAAGATGTTTTTTCGGAAGAAAAACATTGATAGATGAAGAAGCTTTCTGAAATTTTCAGCCAATTGAACTTTCGGGAAGCCCCGCCTAAAAAGAGTTTGCGAGATGTATGTGGGCCATAGGGTACGAAGGGGAGCAGGGACCTAGTTGGAAAAAACATATCACCATAAGATTCAGAGTATGGGGAAAAAAAGGCCCTTATTGGTAGAGGGAGGAAAAAAAACCTAGGTACTTGAGTCTTTAAAAACAAATTCTGGAATCGGGGTCAGGGGATCTTGAACTCCTGTAGTTAGGGGGGGGGTAGTTGAAGACTCAATCAGGAACCCAAAAGATCCCTGGCTCTAGCAAAAAAAGAAAGAGTCAAAGTGTCAGGGGGGACAAGAGAGCACGGATCGGGGGAAAGAAAGCGACCAACCGGTAAAGACGTGGGGCAGGTTAACGAGAAGAGGGAAGAAGGCACCGATCCATACATTACTCGACAAGGACTAGATAACAACCAGCCATAAAAGAATCTAATCAATCGGTCATGAGTCTCAAGTTAAGGGGTCTGAGTCGCGGAAAGGTGTTGGCGACTGTAAATTTAAGTCAACGGTGAAAGGTGAGGAGGGACAGAATGCTGGGTCCGTGGTTGAGCGGATAGGTGTGGGGGCTCAAAAAAATATCCGAGAAAAAGCTCGCTGGGGAGGGGCTCAATGATGCCCTATGGGACACCATCGGAAAAAGTCCAAGACAGCACGGAGAAAGGGCGATCTGATATGGACAGGAAAGGGGGGCTGCTTCTCTTGGTCGGATGGAAGGGGAAGAGACGAAAGAGTTCAAAAGAAGACGAACAAGAGAAGGAGGCGAAATCTGTTAGAAAGAAGACTTCGCAAATCGAAGAGGCAAAGCTGTCAAGGGAACGGGGGAAAGAACAAGTGAAGGATAGGTTCTGGGGGTCCGAAATTGGCGAAAAACTTGTCAGCGAATGGGGTAAGGGTTTTCTTACAGATGAACAATTGGTGTTGTGTTGTAAAAAAGTAGGGCTATAGCTGTACTGGTGCAAGATGGAAGTGGCAAGTGTACTGCATGGGAGTTGCCTCTAACTTACACGAAGGTGCACTTAGTATCTAAGCTAAAAATAGGTGCGACTGTGAAAGAATAAGTGTGCAGGTACCGTGGAGGGCCTGTATTAATTTACGGACATAGATCCGGGAGGAAAAATATGGAGCACACGGGACGATCACTGGTTGGGTGCAAAATTGAGACTGCGTTGAAGACTCTACGCAAAAACGTTTAGAGAGGTAAAAGGGGGGGGGAACTGTACAGGCAATTCCCGGGAGGGGAAAAGTGACAGGCCATGGAAAGAACCCTAGGGGGGGGATGAGAAGGCAGCGGAGGAGTGGAAGGGAAGGACAATCTCATCGGAGGGGGACGGGGGGCAAGTAGTGGGGTCACTACCTCACCCACTCAAGAAAAGTTAGGAGGAGGTGGGGAAGTTATCACCCCTTCCGAAAAAATGATGGTGCCTGACTTCAACTGACCTAAATGTTCCCCGACACAGGCGTTAAAACCTTCCCACGGAAGTCACGACACAAGGAGGGAACGGCATTTCCTCGAAACGGATAAAGGTTCACCACAGCGAGTACAGGGGGGAAAACACTTTCTAGCCAGGTCATAACAGGGGGGAGATAAAGATTTCGTAAAGAGCGCTGCGGGCATTCGGACCAAAACAAGGTCCTTAGCGCCACCCGCTGCGAAAAATTGTCAGAAGTAGCGTCTACGAAAAGGGGGAGGGAAGAAAGAACACTGCAGACACCCAGGCGACAGAAACCTAGATCGGCGGAACCTGCCCATGATGACTGTAAAGGTGAACCATAAAAATGGAAGATGCTCAAACAAATTCTCAGGGGCCCTGCAAGGTTTCGAAGGACCCAAAAACTAAGCAAGACAGGTTAAAAACGACGGAAAAATATGAAATCCGATAACTGCCTAATAGAAGAACGAAAGCTTGCGGAAGAGAGAGCTCGGGGTAGCGGACTATTCTGATCGAGGAAAACAGAAAACGATAAGGGGCCTCTCATCAGGAGAAAAAAGGCGGTCTGAACGGGGGGGACAAGTGCCATAGGCTATTTCAGGAGGCGGGGAGAGGCGAAACCCCTAAAAAAAAAAGAACTCACCAGCAATTGGGGAACAGCAAATGAAAACGTTTGCTGCAAAGTGGTTAACTGACCCAAGTAAGTATCTCAAGGAACAAATAAACGAAAGAAACTGAACTTCACAAGGCGACTGGCCATGGAGGCTTATTTTGTGGCATAGTGGAAAGCCGCGGGTTTAGTTAGAGGTAAAAGTTAAAAGCTTTAGTAAGGCCTAACGGGAAAAGCAAAAAATACGGCAGAGAGTGTTGGATAAAAAAGGCGGCGCTTCAATGGCAAAGGATGACTAAAGAAGCAAAAGGTATTAAAGTACGAAACAATTCAACCATGACCAAAGAGGAAGCAAGAGGCAAAAGATTCCATGAACACGGAGCCGACCATACGGGGGCCTAGCGAAAAAGACGAGGATTCGAGTAATACGGTGGCTTCGAAAAGATAAAAAAAGCGAAGGATAGGGGAGGGGGGTCAACGAACGCCACGGGAGCTAATCGAGAACAGCGCCAAAGAGGGCCTACAACATATGTGAGGGGCGCGGACATTCGGTCGAAACTTCGTGACTGATAAAATAAGTACTGAGTGTTTGGGGGAGTGACTCTCTCAAGGGTTGGTTTGAAGAAAAGTCCTGAAACAACACAAAGCGGTTATAGCGGACTTCTATTGCAGATCTGGGAGCCACTGATACGGATAGGGTTTTTCTAACAAGCCATGCAACTACGGGGCTATGGGCAAGGATGGGTGGGGAAAGCCTTCTACGGACTCAGTACTGCCAAAGAAAGGGTTTCAGGGGGGAAGATTATCTTGAAGAAAATCCGTGACGGGTGTAGAAAGGGATGGGAAGAATATGACAACTTCGTTCGGAAAAAACTGGTAGGGGGTGTATCCTGCTGGGGTGTTAATGTTTTTGATGTGAGACTTTGTAACATAAAGCCTGACATTGTCGAAGAGGTGGGGGGATTCCTCGACCCCAAAGTGCTAACCAAGGGCTCACAAGGGACCGGCGCTGCTTGGCATTAAACTGGTGGTATATTAGAAGGGAATGTGGGGCTTTTGCAAAAAAATGGTGGCCCATTCGAACGCCAAAACTATAAAGTGAGGTCCCTAAGAAAACACGGCAATCAGGTGAGACCATGGAGACGGCGGAAAATCACGTAAAAATCACACAACAATTCTGTAACAGGAGAGAGGATTTCTTTGCAATGGATACAAAAACTTCTAAGACGGCGAGATGGCTGGGGGCCATTCGGGTAGAAAAAAAACTTCTGTAAAAAGGGAGCTCTTGAGGGGCTCGAATTTGTCTCCGCGCGGGTCCGTTGTAAAAAAATCCTGAAGATCGAAAAACGGTCCGGAAAAATCTTCAGGGAAGTTAAAAAGAAGCCCGGAGGGAGACCGGAAAGGATACTGGTATCCGAAAATGGTGCCCGGGTGGTTAGGAAAAAAAAAAAAAAAAATGCCGGAAAAGGCATTTTCCACTTTAGAGCCAGGGGGGGAAAACCGTAGTAGGGGGGGGAAACGTTGCGCTGAAAAAAAAGAAGGATTGCAACGGGAAAAAGGGAGGTCCCGGGCTAGTGCACGGGACAGTCGGATAACTGCGGGGAGAACGACCATGTGAGAGGGGGAGGGAAATGCAAGGAGAGAATCTCTTCCATTGGTCCTAACCCCTCTCGCTTGCAAGAGGAGAGGAGTCTGACGGCCGCCAACTAGGCGCAACTCCATGAGAGAGCTGCCAAGCTGCGTCGGACACTTTGTTTACAGAGGGAGCGGGAAAAAAAAGTTCAAATCTTACGAACACTAAAAACGGTAAGGTCCGGATCGCGTCTCACACACAACGGAAATGCTTCATGCAGCGCATATTTAAAAACTGATATCTGCCTTAGTTGTTCAAAGGGGAAAGGGGAAAAAAATCTTCTGTTTCAAAAGGCAGAACTGGCCGACCCAGGTAGGAGGGACGAAGAACAACCGTATGCGAAGCTATCAAGTATGGAAGGTGATTCTAGACGCTGGCGCCGCGGGGACAAGAAAAACGATCTGGTCGACACATGAATGCTTCCAAGGAAAAAGAACGGGTAAGTAGAGGGAAGAATGAAGTTCCAGATAGGGGGTATCGAGTAAACAACAAAACGATGGGAAAAAAAAGAAAAAAAATAAAAAAAAAAAGGGATTGAAAAGAAGAGAGAGGTGACACGTGGAAAGAAAGTGCTTGTGTCTATAGGAAAAAAAAAAACTCACTTCCTAAGATAAGAAAGAGTATAACTGCAGGATTAGTGAATGACTTACTGAAAAGGGGGACAAGAGGAGGTCATCTAACAAAACGATCAGTGCAGGTTTGAAAAGAGAGTCCTGTGGAAAAAAGTCCGCAAAAAGGGGAAGCGTAGGACTCTCAAAAAGTCTTCGGGCTTGAAATTAGCCCATTTGGGCAACTCACAGTACCTGAAATTGCGGGAGGGGTCTCAATCCTCTCCGAAAGCAAGTAAGAGGTGCAGGGGGATGCGGGGCTGCGCAAGAGGAGGGGGGGATTAGAAAAACGCGAAGAAGTCGAAATTTCTAAAACAAAAAAAAAGACACTCGAGAGAGAAATTAAAAAAGAAGGCCTCAAGGAAATGAGAAAGAATAAAGAACACAAAACATTCTAAATGGGGAGTATTCAAGGAAGAAAAAAGAGAGGAAAAAAAAAGGACCCTCTTGATCAACGGATAAAGCGCCCGGGAGATTTCTGAGGAAAAGATAGCCCTGCAAACGTCTTTCAGCGCGCAATATTCGAAAAAGAACCCTGAAACCGTCTTGGAATATCAAATAGCTACCCCAGAGAAGGCAAGAAAGAAGGGCGACAGAAAGAAAAAGATCGTTCCCTAGTGAAGAGATATCCTCGCCTACGCAATTCAAATAAGGAAATCAACCATTGCTGTGATATTCTTACATATGAAATGAAACCACTTAACTTGAAAAAGTCGCGCCAGGCGCAGACAGCAAAGTATGTGGGGAAGTGAGTTTCAGAAAGGAAGAGCGGCCGAACACCAGGCGTTGGTTGAAAAAAAAATGAAGGAATTGCTAAAAAAAACGAATTGACACCAAACCTCGTATTTCTTTCGTAGGGGTCTGTCGATCAGGGGAGTGGTACTCGCCTTAGATAAGATGGGGAAGGTGAAGTCGGGAAAGGGAAAAAAGGTAACTAATCTGCCAGTATGGGATGAGTGCAGACCACCGCAGTTCCTTATCTGAGGGGGCCTAGAAACGGGTAAGCGACAAGACAAAATGGAAGGAAAAGCGAAACTGGGAAAGAGACCCTCGAAAGATCTTTCATGATACTTTGTAGTGGTCAGTGATCTTTAAGTGAGAGGGGGTCATGGTCGGTGAAGGATGGGGCTTGAAGAGACCAGCTGGGGGGGCAGTGAGGGGGGAGAATAGGGTGAGAAAGAGCCTCTCCGTAAAAGAAGGAAAGGATCAGCGATGGTGAAATTCCAACAGCAAAAAAAGCGTTAGTGAAAGATTAGAAAGTTGCATTGTATTCTCCGAGATGAGTATCAGAACTCAGAGGTCAGCCTGACCCCCTACGCTCGTAGAAAGCTGGGCGAAAAGGAAGGAACTGACTTCGAGGAGGAAGCGGTGCGACCTTTAGGAGGAGGTGGGGGGGGGTGGGGCCGCAGTCCTTCTCGATGATGATAAAAATTTTTATTCTGGTCAGAGGAAACAGGGGGGGGGGGTTGTGAGGTGACGCTCCTGGGAGGTGGCCGACTATGGATCAGGTTCAAGGGGGGGGGCTTCAAAATGCCAGTTAGAAGAAAAAACGTGGAGCTATCTACTTCACAAAGGGGAAGAAAGGGGGGTTATAAAAAGAGCCGGAGAAGTGCGGAACATGACTAAAGAGAATGTAGGACCAGTAAAGAAGAAAGTTTTGAAAACCTGCCCGAGGTGGGGAAGGAAGAGCATAAGAAGAAGGCCGTGACCGGAAGGGGGACAGGGGCATGATGGTACGTGGTTTGGAAACGACCGTCTGGTTGTTGATGCCAGAATGAGAGGGGGAGATGGTACGTGCACAATTCCACAGGCTATCGATGAGGATGGAGGCAGGGGGGGGTTGCTAAAGCCGAGAAAGGAGACAACAACAACAACTGTATGAGATCGGTGATCACAACTGGAAAGAGAGAAACGCCCAGGGAGCAATTTTGTCCGTGAAAAGAAGAGACAAAATAATGTCGCAAAAAGAAGGGCGTGAAAAACCTTCACTTGAAGTCCAGACAACGGGGAAGAAGGGGGAAGGTCGGCGCGAACGGAGCGCGAAGACACCAACCGCAGGCTCGCAGTTGAAAAAAGTGGAGGACAAGTCTACAGTGGTAAAGCGAGACTCTGGGAGAAAACCTCCAGCTCGAACCACTTACCAAAAGAAACAGGGGGAAAGTTAAAGTGGTTGCGGTCATGAGCTAGCAGAACAAAGGAGAAAAATACATTCCCTGCACATCGCCTCCGAAGAAGCAACCGCACAGAGAGCGGTCACAAAAAAGAAAAAATGGCAGAGGAAAAAAAAAAATAAGAAGATTCAACGGTTTCTAAACAAATGGCTGGGGAAAAAAGAAGTCATCATAAGGTAGCCGAGGAAGCTTGACGAGAAAAAGAATTCAAAAAAGAAACTTACGAAAAAGCTTGCGAAAATAGGATCGTTGGGTAGTGCCTGCCAGGAGAGATCGCGACTACCAAACAAAAAAAAAAAAAAAAAAAAAAAAAAAAAAAAAAAAACAAAAAAAACAACAAACCCGAATAAAAACATTCCTCCTTCACCGAGTTCTGCGTGGGGAAAAAAGGGGAAGAGTCTCGAGGTCAGGAACTGCTGGAGGGCGAGGAAAAAATCCTCGATTCCCAACCACTACCAAAAATGGGAGTTCCAACCGTGCACCGGGGGACTGAAAAGGGACAAAAGGCGCACCAAAAGGAGCGCAATGACCATGAACAAGCAGAAGGTTCGGACATTTCCTTCAAAAGTGTGAGGAGATTGTCAAGTGACATGCCCTACTAAGTGAAAATTTGATAGGGCTTGGGTCGAAGAAAAGGGGGTGAGCCTAGGAGAAACAAACAAAAGCGACGGCATGCTGTTTTGTGATAAGACAAGAAGGGAGCTATGTTCAAAGGGGAAATGAGGCGGAGAAAAGGATGGGTTTTGTATTCGACAATCAAATAAAAACATCGGAATCGAAGGAGGGAACACAAAAGAAAAAAAAAAAACATACCGGTGTCGAGAACGCACGTCCAGGTTTGGAAAGAGAAGGGGTCGAAAAAGACTACGGGATTTCGAAAACCCATAACTTTGGTCCTTTATGTCGAGGGTTTTCAACCCAGGGGGCACGGGAAAAGGTCCTCGGGACCATTAAGCAAAGTCAAAATATATTTGTCGGTCGCAGCGTACTTCATTGCTTCCGGCTCAGTTGTCAGACCGAGAAAAAAGGAGCCAGGGGGGGCCGCCCAATGGTGCCTTACAACTCAGAATAGGGAAGCGTAGAAGGGCTTACGCTGCCACACATGCCGTCAGTGGAAATCGGGGGATGAGACACGTGAGGGGAAGGGAAACGGGTGGGGGAAAAAAACAAGCGCGGGGGACGGATTAATACGAAAAGACAGTTTGGGGAAACAGGAATCATCTTTTGCGGGACAAACGTCGCCCTTTGGCCAAGAAGCTCAAAAGGTGGTCCCCGGTAAGGGACTGTGGGGGGGGTGGAGGGGGGGGGGGGAGTGAAGAAAGGGACATGGAATAACATTCCCTTATTGCAAGTGTGGGAGATGAATAAAAAGTAGGCTGCACTTGAACTGCGCAAGAGGACTGAACGGTGGTGAGAGTTCAGAGGAGGGAGGAAGGGTCTAAAGGGAAGACGGCGGGGATATTTCGACGACAAAGAAAGAAATTGATCAGCACGAATCACAATCGGATAGCCCTTTCTTGCTTGGAAAGAAGAGAAAAAATGAAACAAAATAAAGAGGGAAAACAACGGAGAGGATTTGCAAATTGGATGAAAAAAAAAAAAAGAAGCAAGAAAAATGAACTGAAGGGGAGGCGACCGGATGGTGCTCTAACTTAGGCAAAAAAGCTGGACGAGGAGGGTGAAAAGGAAAAAGAGGGTTATAAGGGAAAAAACTCCGGAAAATCTGGCGTCCGTTGCAGAGGGAGACCGAAAAAAGGGCTAGTTCGATTCTGGATCGTTAGGTGGTTGGAAAAAAAAAACTAAGTCGTGGGGGGGGGCAACGGAAAGGAAAGGGAACCAGGGAAACGAATACGTTTTGGGCCCTATTCGTACAGGGGATAAAGAGACGGAATTGCTAAGGGAGGCCGGGAAAAACGCACAAATGAGGGGCAGAAAATGAGTTTGGGATAAAGTTTCGAAGAATGAGGGGTCCGGCATGACCAAGGAGCAAGAGTTTCATGAGAGACGCCGATGCGCCTAACCTCAAGCCATTCACATTCTGAAACAAAGTGGGGTTGAGGAACAACTAACAACCGGCCATCGGCTAGGCATCTAAAATGGCCCGTATCAGTTTCCGGAGAATACGCTAACAAAAAACGAATGAGGATATAAGGGAAGAAGTAAGGAAACTGATACGACGTGCATATTTTTTCGGGAGCAAGGTGATAAAACACGAAAAAGAGTGCAAAAAAACACCCGAACAGGTGCCGACGAAGCAGAAGCAGAAAGAGTGGGGGTAGCTCATATTACTCAACAGACGAGGAAGACTGTTTCAGAAGGAAACCTAAAAGAGGAAAACAAATTGCTTCCCAACCTCGAAGGTACGGATTCGGGACGAGCAGAGTTTCAGTCACTATGGGTTTGGGCTCAGAAAAGAAAAAAGAGGACCAATCAGGAGAAAAAGAAGGATCACGCCGGCAAAGTTAACACTCCAAAACTGAAAACGATAGCTTGTGTAGGAAAACCCGCAACAACAGTTGGACAGGCGAACCAGTTTATAAAAGAGGATAACAACGCCAGATTTCACGTTTCAAAGAGGGGAAGAGTATCTCGAGGGGAAAAAACGACCGCGCGATCCATTCTATCACTATTTAAATCCAATAAATGAAGAAACGGGGTCACAAAGGTTTAATCCTCTGCCAGGGCTCAATGCTTAGGAAAAAATGTGTGAGACAGAAGGGACTCCGAAAAAAGACGGACCTGTAGGTTCCGGTCTAAATGAATAAATCAAAAGAGAAAAAATTGCAGTGTTCCATGAGGAAGGAAGGGGGACAATGATAGGGAGGGTCGAAAGCTTTCCCCTCAGACATTCAAAATTCATGACACAAAAAAGAGAGAGAACAACTTTACAGACAAACCGAAGGAAAATGAGAAAGACTTTTCCTTATCGAAATCAACAAAATCGGGGAAATCAAGGGAATGAATAGAAACAGAAAAAAGGAAAGACGACAAGGAAGCAACACACCGTAAACACCAAAGAACAAGTAAAAAAACAAAAACCTGTGGACCGGAGTGGCCAAAGGACCGGGCTGGTCCGGGAAAAAAGTAGTCTATCAAGGCACCCAAAAAGTGTGAAGGGAAAGTCCGCTCCTGATACACCGAATCCCTTTGCCCTAAAAGCACAGGCATGGCATGGTTCGAAAAGGGGACTATCTCTCTATAAGCAAAGAAGGGTGGCAAAAGCGAGGCAGCGCCGTAAAGATTGGGGGTAAGGACTGTAGGAAGGCAAAAACCCTTGAGGGTTTCTAATCTTGACATTGAGAAAAAAACCGTTATAGTCTAGAGAAAACGACAGCAAGATGGTGTACAAAGAGTGGTGGGACAGGTGGGATCGAACACCGGCGTGTATTTGAGAAACCTAGACAACCTAAAGGTCTGAGGGGTTGAAAGCCCTTAGGGTAGAAAGATCGGAAAACAACAATCTTACGTGAAGCGGACCGGCGTCATCCAGGTGGGATTACAAAGAAAAGTAAAGTGCCCGATGTGGATTTGAAGTCGTAATGGCAGTAAAAAAAACCAGGGGGGCTTACCTGAAGGGGGAGATTTGCAAGGTTTAACATCGGAGCCGATCGGGGAAGATCCCACAAGTACAGGGGCTTTGGAATGAAAAAAAGGGGGAGCCGAAAGACAGATCAACTTGAAATATTAAAGCACTGAATCAAGAACATTGAGGGACCGAGAGGGAGTCGTTAAATGGTCTCTGTTTAGTGTCATGGAGAAAGAGAGGGGCTACTTGGGAAGGGGGAAAGAACACACGGTGACGAGTTCTGATAAAAGAAAAGAAGATAGGGGGGGGGCAGGGGGGGGCGGTGGATAGCCGCTCCAGAAATGACAAAAGAGAGAAGAGGGAAAAGATTTATTGGAAAAAGGACGCGTTAGTTATGATTCAGCTTAGGAAAGCGGGCGGAAGTATCGGCAAAAGAGTCAGGAAAACCCTATCGCGGAAGGGCGAAATCTTTTGAGACAGCAGGAGAAAATCGAGGCAATCTTCCAGGAGTTGAGGACAGAAGGGAAAGGGTGGGGAGCCGCCAGTTTCTTGAAAAGGGGGGGGAGCGAGACTTTGTGCCAGCAGGAAGGGGGGAAGTTTTTTGTGGAACGTGACGCTCCTGAAGGGTTCAAGAAAGAAAAGAAGGAAAGTGTGTACTCCGTTTTCGGCCAGGGTAGGTCAAATGAGATATTCTGAGAAAGGAACAGTGTACAGCGGGGTGTAAAAAGGCCAGTTGTAGAGAGGAAGAGGTCAGGGAAGAAGACATAATCTTTATCAAGAAAAGATAGACAAGTCCTGGAAGACCTGCGGTTGGACTGGTCGCGACCCGTAGAGAAGGTCAGGGAACGCTGGCATTCAACCGGGTAGAAGTTGATTAAGGTGAGACGGGAGCTGGAGGCGAACATTCGCGGTAATCGGACAGCCAAATTCTATCGCCCGTGAGCAGGGGGGGGTAATCAGACTGGGAGACGTAAAAAAAAGGGGAGGGAGAAATATAAGAGGGAGCAACGCCAAAGACTTGCCCGAAGCATTGGTTCTAACGTAACTAACACGAAGGAGAAAAAGAAAAAAAAGGACTTTAAAAACACACTGTACTTCCTCGACCGGTTCAGTCCATCTTAAAGCAGTTCGACAAGAAAAGAACCCGTCCTTTCCCAGTTTAACACAATTCTAGCAAAGGTCGACAGTGGCTACCTCTTTCAGCAAAAGCGATGCGCAGATCGGCATAAAGGAAACACAGTCCCTTATCACCAAGAGGGAACCTGAAAAGGGAAATGAGGATACTCGGAAGTAATTTGAATGTTCTGAAAGAAACAGGCAGTAAAAAACCACTCTACTGAGACACCTGGTCCCAGATACGTATTAAAAAGAAAAGTTTGAAAGGAGGACAACCTACACCTTCTCGCCTCAAGGGCAAAAAAAGGGCGAAAAAAAGAAAAGAAGACACAAAGGGAGCAAAGCTGGGTATCTATCAGTCGCCCTAAGTCTCTTTCTAACAAGCAGGACAACAGTATCGCGAAGGTTTTGAAAGAGGGGGTAACCGAAGGATGAGTCCCAAAGAGATACTCCATCCTCACGAGCAAAACTAAAAGCATAACTCAGGTTGATGCATGCGGGCCGGTGCGGGGAGAGGTAAAAGATGAGCGAGAGGGACGCCTTAGAACGCCATAAATGCCAACCATCAAGGGGAAGAAAGAAAGAGAAAGTTGACTTCCACATTGGGACAATCGCAACATGAAAAGGAACCCGGAAAAAAATGAAAGGGCGGCAAGTGGTTGGGAAGGGTTGGAAAGGTCGAAGAGAAGGGACGTTGAAGGGCTGGAGCGGGAAGTGAAGAGAACAAAGGCCCAAGCCACCATCTAAGGAATCGGATGGGGGATATCAAAAAAAGAGAATTTGAAAAGAAAAGTCGACCCGGCTAGGAACTTTATATGTTTGGAAAATAACGTAAGACTTCAGAAAATAGGATACGCAGGGAGAGGGGAACCAGATCAATGACCCTGATCCGCCACGGTATACAAAGGAGGGGGAAATCTGAGGGAGGAAAGACTGCGGACCAGACAGAAGTTATATGTGCAAAGGTTTTTCAACTTCACCGGGTACGGAAAAAGAAGAAGGTCGGGTCCCATCTACATACTTGTAAAAGGAAAAAGTGGGGAGCTAAGGAAACGGACAGAGTCAGAGAACTTACTAATATCAAAGGGTTGGAGCCGCCCAATGAAAAAAGATTATTGCGTCGTGCGCGGCTATCAGCTTAAAGAAGACTGAGTAAAGGAGAGGTTGGAATGCTCAACTGCTCGGTATGGCCCTGATTTACACAAAACAAAAAAAGCCGCGGACTTGATGGACTCGTAGGGTCTGTGAAGATCAGATCGTGCGGCAAGGACCAGAAGGGGTGGGCGTATGTGGTCTCCCTTTGCCCGAAAGGGAGCAAAAGAAAGAGTGTTCGTCGAACTGGAGGCCGATGGGGGGGTGGGTGGTTGGAAAATGGGTGGACTAGCTGAAGTGATAACAGAAAACCTTCAGGAGTTCGACTTTTGTTGGAGGAGATGAAAATCAAAAAGTTTGCTCATATTTCTCGACAAGGAAAAAGAAAAGATTGGAGGTACATGTTTGAAGGGGAAACGGTATGGGTGAGAGGTTGAAACATGAACGTGGAATTTAAGGGGAAAGAGAACGATAGAAAAAAGGCCTAATCCCTCATTGCACACCCAAGCGTGAAGAATTTCTTGAATGGTGGCCGGGGGAAGGAAATCCCCCCAGGAGACACGCTGTAAAAGCGCGAGGGTCTGAGGGAAAAGGGAGGGAAAAGAGGCGAAACTTTGGCGCGGATTCCAAATTGGTGCGGGGGGGCCGCTCGGGTAAGGGACTAAAAGGAGGGAGAAAAAAAGGCTCTGCGGGCGGCGGGCCGTTTGGGACAGATTGGTAGGACCAAAAGAGGGGAATCAAAAGGAAAGGAAGCGGGGCACGGGAATCCGGGGTATACTTTTTTCTCAGAAAGCTGTGATTGCAGAAAGGGGCCTGTTTTTGAAAAGGAAAAAAAAAGAGAGGGACGGGCAGGGGGTTCGCTTGCTGCGAGAGAATGGTGCCGAGAGATTTAGGGACCCATATTCGTTGGAGTAGAAGGTGAGGAACGGGAAAACACGCTTGACAGGGCGTCCCGGAATACGACGATATCTGGGGGAAGGAGGGGTCACTGAGGGGAGAGGGAGGTTGAGACTCCATGTGTCTACCTAGGGGGTGAGACGGACACAGTTTAAAAGCAACCAACTTGGGTAAGTCTAGGAGACAAGCAGTCCAATGAGAAATCAAAATGTCTCTTCCGGAAAAACGGACGGGGCAGGGAGTGGTTGAAGAAGCAAGAGGAGCCTGCCAAGGGGTGTAAGAACTGAGAAGACAAGACTATGGCCCGTATCAGTTTCACAAAAGACCAAGAAGATCTCAAAAAGAACACAAGGGGGGAGGGAGAGGAAGGCTGAAAGGGTAAATAGTTTTTCGTAGAAGGAAAAACGACAGGCGTCATCCGAGTGAAAAAACACTACCAGAAGGGGGAGGAAGAAAGCATATGTGCTGTTCGGAGCGGCTGGGAGAGGAGCGAAAGCAAAGAAAAGGGAAGGGCCAGTAAACAGAAAGGTCGAAGGAGGCAAATGAAAATTGCTTCCGCAGCCTCGAAAAAAGAGTCGGAGGGTGGAAAGCAACACAGAGTGAAATTTCCTCATCAGAGAGGTGGAGAATAGAAGGGAAAAATCTACAGGGAAACATTGCTCAAGGACATGCCCATATGAGGTTGGGGTCGCAACAGAAAGAAAAAACGTTCCTCATCACAGAAGATAGAAGAACAAATGTATAAAAACTCGAGAGAGCAAAAGAAAAACAAATTTGGATTTCCGCGTAGGAAGCGAATTATCCAGATTGACCACAAAAAAGACAGCACCTCAAGAACAAAAAAACTAAGTTAAGCCAATAAATCCCGGCCTGCAACGTAAAATAGAACAAAAGGAAAGAAAACGGATTGCCCTGCCTTTTGAATGAAAGAAAAGGTGAAAGAGAAAAGAAGACGCAGGGGTTTGAGGGGGGGGTATTTCCTGTCTCATTAACAAGAAGCAGAAGAGGGGGAAACTATTGAAATCAGTGAGGGAGGCAACATTGAAGGCAAGTGTGGGGAGGGCGATTTAAAGAGAAAAAGGCGAAATGAAAGAACAAAATCTCTGAACTCTACAACCGTTTAAAGGACAAGATAAGGGAATGCGGGGGAAAAAACTGCACGAAAACACGTTCTAACTCAGGGGATGGGAAAAAAACCATTTCATCCAGATCAGGAAGCCACACGAACAAGCACATTATCAACAAGAAGGGAAAGAAAAAAAGTGAGCCTTCGTGTCACATGGACAAAAGCACAAACGGGAAAGAAAAGAAAGGCAATAAAAACAAATGAAATCATTGGGCCGTAGAAAACCTTCAATAAGGAAAAGCACACCACTTGGCCCCGAAAAGAGACCAGGGGGAAGGCGATGGGGACCAACGACTAGCTATCGGCATTATGGGAGCGATAAGAAAAAGGACGGCTAGAGGGGGTAGACTTGGGGCTACATAAAAAAGGGCATTCAGACTCAGCTCTGACCATTGAGCCAGGATAAAGGAAAATCAAGACGCCTGCGCCGAAAACAAATATGGGGGATGAATGGCTATAGGCGAAGGATCAGGAAAAAAAAGAGGAAGTTAAAAAACCAACCCAATGAAAATGCAGAGGGATATGGGGACGAAACGAAAAAGAGTAGAACATATCGAGGTCCAACCCTCGGATTAGTTCGTAAAAAAAGAGGGGAGAGAGTTTGCAACTCAGAAGATTTGAGAAGGCACGCGATAGAACATATCCCTTTACCTTAACAAACCTGTTCCAGAAGGTGCAAGTTGAAATAGCGAAGAGGTAGACACCCACGAGAAGACGTGGTGGCCGTGGGAGCCTAGCGACCGTTAAAGAAAACAAGAAAAAGGGAGGAGGAGAAAAGGGAAAGTAAAAACTGGGGGCCGAGAAGAATCGTAAGGTGCTCGGTTTCAATTGGCAGGGCGATCAATGAAAAACGGGGCGACTGTTCACTTTGAGTCAAAAGGGGGGACGAAGGAAAGGGGTGCAGGGAGGTGGAATCGAAGAGCAGCGAAACTGAAAAGGGAGAAGCGACCGTGGCACCGAGTGGTGAACAAAAACGTTAGAAGGGGGTTCGCGTCAGTTCTTTGGCTCACTTAAGGGAGGAAGAGGCAGACTCAGAATAGCAGCGGAAAAAAGGCTATTCTAGCTGTTAGAAAGGATCCTCGGCACTCCGGGAGAAGGAAAGCTGACCGATGAAAAGTGAGGATGGATTTCGTTGGAGGAACATTCCGGACGAACCAAGTTTGGACAGGCGGGTAGGGTGAAGCAAATACCATGGGAAGTGGTTTGAACTGAGGAAAAAGGTTTACAAGGGGGAAAGGACGGAGCATGTTCCTTGGGAATGGCCGTGTAGTAAGGAAATCCATGCAAGGGGGAAGAGTCTGACTGAGAAGTGAACGGCGTTTTATAAAAGTGGTTCGAAGAGGAGAGAGAGGAATCAGAGCTCCGCGATTGGGGGAAAAAAAAAAAAAAAAAAAACACAAACAGGCCACCTTATACCTGACTGATAGGGGTAAAAAGGTCCCTGAAGGGGGTTAAAGTAGCTACTAAGGGAGAGAAGGCAATTCAACGGATGTCATTCAGTGAAAACATGGAAGGTTAAAAGCAGCTGGTGGTGAGAGCGGAAGAGGTTGAACGGTCAGGCAAATATCGAAGGCGTGCTGAGGGGTCATGGGGGGAAAAAATAGAAAGGAACCCCACAAGATAAGAGAGGGCGGGATCCCTTAAAACCTAGCACGCCCTTCGATAATGGGGGGACGGGAAAAAGGGAAGAAAATGTCGCCTCCACCACAACGGAAAGTGAAACCAAAGGGGGAATGTTCAGGAAGGACAACGGGGGAAGGGCTTTCTCAGAGAAGAGTCGAGACGTTCACCCACCGGGGCTACAAGGGGAAAACACTTTATAGGACCGGAACGAGACAGATTTCATCGCGAGGATGATTCAGCAGGCCTCCGAGAGGGAAAGACTTGTCCTTGGATAAACATTGTGACGGTCTAATCGCCGGGGGGTGGGAGAATCTACGGCACGACGGCAGTAACAAAGCCACATCAGGAAAAAAAAAGGGAGGGGGCACAATAAAAGGTCCGAATTAAAAAAAATCAGAGCTCATGCCCTACACCTTAACGACCCCCTGTGGAGAAGAAAGAAAAGCAGAAGCCTCAAAAGGAAGACGCGGACTTGCATCTAAAAGGTCTCCGGAAGGGAGTCGAAAAGAGCAGTGGAGAGAGGGGTTGGTCCTATACCGCTTCTGATTAAGGAAGATAATAAAGCAGCAACGAAAAGAAAAAGACCCGGAAGCAAAAAGTCTGCTGTTGGAATCACGTCGTTTGCACAGCGGCGCTCGAAGCGATTGAGCGGATATTTCGACCACCACAAAAGTCAACCAAAAAGGTGGGGTGGGCAAACGCAAGTCACGTTGAACTTCCGGACCAGTAGCCAGGAGGATAGCAAGAAAAGACAGCCATGAACTATTAAGGAGAAAAGTGGGGGAGAGATTTTCAGTGCGGGAAACTAAGATGCGTGATCTGTACCTTGGCGAAAGTTACGGAGCCTCCCGTCCAAAAAGAGACGAGAGCGGATATCTACAGATCGGGAGAGAGGTACTTCGGACTACAGGCCGGCAAAGAGGTCTATTAAGGACGTACGGACACAAAGAACATGCGGGAGAGAGTTGTCAGCAAGCAGGAATTCTACCTAAAGGGGGTGAAACACGAACGCACGTACGAGTGGAACCTCGATATAAGAAGAGGGTTAGCACCCTAAACAAAAGAAAGGGGTTTTTCAACGAAAAGAAGGGGAGTGGCAAGTGTCCCGCAAATGCAATACAAGATTTTTCTTTCGTAAAAAAAGGTCGACTAATAAAGGTCTAGCCGGGCAAAAGGGAAAGAGAGTACTAAAGGAACAATGGGGGGGGACTTTACCGCCAAGGGGACATAAAAAACTTAAAGGTCGCTTCATAAAAAGGCCAAGTAGGAATACGATAGATAGTCGGGCAAACATAAACAAAAACAAAATGTCGGTGAAGGAGGAGTGAAGAATCCTTCAGGAGGGGGGTACGGCCCGGTTTTCAGGTTGTTCCTTATAGTCTGTTGAAGACAAAAGGGTCAGTATGTTCTCCCTTTGCAAGAGGCGAAGGAGACTGGAAGTCATGTGCAACGGTGTGTTTACCGTGGGGTTGGCAGAAAAAAATGATATGGGAACACAGCCTGATTCGAGGTGGGGAGTATAATGGCAAGTAGTCAATTTCCTTCTTCTTTAAGTAGGCCTCTGGAGTCCAAAAGGTTTGAGGTGTGCATACGTTGAAACAGAATGCTGCGCGTGGAAGTATTAAAAAAACCAACGAAGGTACTGAAAAAATCCCTCAATGAACCCAATAGTGGGATCAAACAGTCTTGGGGACTTATTGAATGGGAAGCAACACCACGAAACGCGTACTATCTGAGGCTTTCCAAAAGAGGGATTTAACGAAAACGAAAGGGGAAATAGCTGAGAGGAGTCCATCTGGTGACGGTCTTCTCTTATTTGGGGCTCTAACTTGTAAGCATAAAACTTCGGGGCACGGGGTAACAACTTGATAAGACTGACAGAAATTCCGGAAAAAAAAGATTGCTCAGGGGAAAGGGGAAATCCTTCAGGAAGAAAAGGGGGAGAGAGATATCTGTGATACGAATTTTTACGGGGTGGCAAAAAAAGGAGGTACACTTTGCGGCGAGGCATGGTGACCAGCTCTTACAAGAGGAGTTGAGTAAATGGTATTTCACTGACAAAGATGCTAGGGAGGCCCGGGAATAACTACTATCAAGTGAAAGAAGGGGACGACAGAGGGAGTGGGAGACTGTTGTCGACCGTATTAGGTGTCGGAAAAGAACAAAGGGGGAAAGCTACAGGAAGAAAAAGTAACAGCCGATGCCGTTCCAAGGTGTCGGACAATTTTCTTGTCTTTGAAAAACTGGGCGCCTGAGAGTGACGAAGCGAACACCAAAAAGGAAAGGATAGGTTTCCGGGAAATAGACTCAACACAACGGAGTATGATTAAGGAGAGAAGGAAAAAAGATGGGGTTCTGCGGGGGCTTAAAGGATGTAGACAGCAACATTGTTGCAAAAACGGCCCTAACCGGGGCCGACGAAACCTTTGAAGCAGCTGACTGTTAGAAAAACAAGGCAGAAAAAGAAGTGTAACGTGCCTGGCACCTCATCTCTTAGAAACAGGTAAAAAACTTAAGGAAAGCTACTTAAAGGGATAGTAAGGATGACACTACAAGATGGAGGGAATGTTCCAATCAATTTTTAAAAAACGCGGGGAAAAAAAAGAGGGGGAGAGGGGAAACATCTAGAAAAGAAACACGTGGCCCAGGCCTTTTGTTTGCAAAAACCCGCAAGGCGGAAGCACATATCTCTCCGCGCAAGGGGTATAGCCGGGATGTCGCTGCCTGGAAAAACATAGGGAAGAAATTCCCGAGTAGGTCAGAGGGAAGCAGAGGAAGGCCGAAACTCAGAAAAAAGAGACCGGCTCCTAAAGGCAACAGAAGGAATCACGAAAGGGAAAAGAAACGGAGGGACAGTCTTCCGTTGTCCAAAGGGGAGGAAATGAAAGAAAAGGGAAGCCGAGCGACGTGACAGAATTGTCTTTTGGTATTGCCAAATGACAACGCCAAGCAGAAAGGTGATCATGAGGGAGGGAGGGAAAAGTGATGCCGACAAAGGGAGGTACCAGTCGAAATATTTCCACTCGCAGCATTAGAAAGGGTAAGCAATGACTAATTCACTGAAGACAACAGTTTAAAAAAGATGCCCCGGCTGCAGGGAATCAAAGAAGGGGAAAACGCGTAGTCAGTCAAAAAAAAAGTCAAATAAGGTGAATGAGGGAAAGAAAAATATCAAAAAAAAAAAAACCCCAGCACATGATCCAAGAAAATTACCGGGAACGCCTTATAAGACTTTGCCAAAGGGATAAGAAGCAAGCTGACCAAAGGGATCTAAATCGCTGCACCCAAATGAAACGTCTTGCCTTTCAAGACTGAAAGAAGCAAGGAGGAGAAAAAAAAAAAAGGGCCCTAAAAGAGCACAGTTTACATGGCTGGGAGACACTAGAGTATTCAAAGAAGCGATGCCCTCAAAGTAACGCTAAGAGGGAACGTGGGGGAGTTCAAAGAAAAATTTTTCGTAGCTCGGCCTTACATGGGAGACAAAGCGGGTCTAAAACCTTCTAAGGAAGCAAATATGGACAATATTTAAAAGATGTTCCCGATGGAAGATCTCGAAAAGCCGGTAAGGAAACCGCCACGAGGGTGGTGCGAAACTAGCCCGTAGGATATCGGATGGTCCAAAGAAGTAGTTCGTCGTAAAGCGGTATTGGATAATGTTGAAACTAGAAAAATCAATGGGGGGTAGGAAAGTCGTAGAAAAAATATAAATTTACGAGAAGGAAGGGGGCAAGGTTGAACATATCTCCGCCTACGGATCTACAACAAAAATAAAAGAGAGGGGGACTTTTAGGGAACATAGCTAAACAGTCAAGTGAAAAAAATGATGAGAAACAGATCCTAAACAACTTGCAGAAGAGGGAGGGGTCAGGAGGATAGGGCTCATTGGTCAATGACGAAGAAGGGATGGGAAGTGGGAAATTGGGGGGGAACAAAGTGTGACGGTAAACATGATGTTAGTGATGGTTATCGGATAGGTGGGAAAAAAAAAAAGAAAACGGTCTGCAACGCAGCCTGAACATATGCGCCCAAGGAAAGGGGGGATTCAAATCAAAACTCTTGAGGGAGTATTAGCGGACCATGAGTGACAGTAGGGTTAGGGAAGTAGACAGACTCAGAATAGTCATCAGGAACAAAAAGGGTCTCACTTCAAAAAAGCTTTGGCGGGAATAAGTAAGGTTACTCAGGAGGCAGGTTAAGAGTGCTGCAGTGGGTAGGGGGGTAAGAATCAGGAGTAACCGGTGCAGATTCTATAAGGTTGGGTCTAGCAAGGTGTGAGGGGGTTGACGGTCGGTGGGAAATTTCCTCAGATCTTAGAGAATGAAGGGGTGAAATGGGTCCGGAGATCCTGGTAAAAAGGGGGGAACAGAGAAGATAAGAGGAAACTTAAGTGAAGAGGGGTTATATTACATTGGGGAATTATCCTAGGAAGATGCAGGAGAAAGCAGGAAAGGAAAGGATTTAGTGCGAAAAGGGAGGAACGATAACGTTTTTCCAACATGTATCACGGTGGTTGAAGGATCTAAGTGTCTTTAAGAACTGCGTTAAGATGGTAAAGGGAGAGGGCCAGGGAAAGTGATGGAACGCCGCTGGTTTTCAAAAAGGAAATCAAATTACTTGTCAGGCATCTATCGAAGAGGTCGTAGGTAGGGTGGACAAACGAATCTCAGAAAAAAAAAAAAAAAAATGGGAAATTAGAGATAAAGGTGTTCACAACTGGACAACAAGCCGGCAAGGGGGACGGAACTTAAGCTGTAACACAACACAAAAACAAGTCCCGAAAAGGGGGCCCGGAAAAAAAAGGCCATCACGGAACTTCAAGGTCAACTCCGGAAAACTAAAAGGACCACCTAAGGAAGCCAAGGGCGTTATCGTCCCGTTCTCAAGGTTCTAGGTCAAGCTCGAGCTCTTCTCAAAGGGGAGAGTACCAGACAGAGAGGGGAAAAATATCACCCCGCTGGACTCACCTGGGCGGCATTGTAGAGACTACATGGGGGGGGGAGATCGGCCACGGCATAAAAGACCCTTCAATGCTCCAAGAAGCGGGAAACGACCCAATAAAGGATGAACAACAATCATCAAGTAAGTTGGAAATAAAGAAACTTCATCGGGGAAGTCTGCGGACAACCCTACATCATAAAGGGACGTTCTCAAAGAAAAGGAATTGCACATAGAGAGGAGGAAGGGTAAAGGAAAAAAAAACTTTCGCAGATGCGCTCGGGTTGTCGGCCTGAAAAGATTAATTATTATATCCTCACAGCGAGAGAAACGGACGCAAAAATCACGAAACGCGGTCGGGAAGTTGAAATCACTCGGATACGGCAAGGGGAAAGAGCACTATGTCGACCAAAACTATCAGATCACCAGAAAATGAAAAACAAAAGAACAGAAGAACGGTAAGGGGAAAAAAAAAGGGACTAGTAATCAAAATTACTCAATAAACAGAAAGAATGAAAACACTTTGAAGGATCGAGGGCCTGAACGTG
>Ga0179593_1511956_pt1 | contig 27228 bp, 38 predicted proteins | sample CZODoug2_1_08_16_FD_185931 | JGI IMG/M metagenome (GOLD analysis project Ga0179593, IMG submission 185931) | Vadose zone soil fungal communities from Angelo Coast Range Reserve, California, USA - CZODoug2_1_08_16fungal (PacBio error correction) | ecosystem: Environmental > Terrestrial > Soil >...
GTCTGAGAGTGGAGGACGCCACTTCAAGGGACAGTTCGACCGGATTCCATCAGGTCGGCAGAAGGTGGCGAAGACGTTTGAAAGGAGGGTTCAAGAAACGAAGGAACGCCACCTAATAGATGAAGAACAAGATGCGCATAAGAAAACAGGGGTGAGGATAAAAAAACGGGACGCGCGGGCGAGAGCAATCGAACGGAGGAGAAAAAAAAACCCCAGTTCTTTAATAACGGGGAAAGGAGCTGAAAAAGCAAAAGGGAAAAAGAGGACGGCGCGACAAGTCGAAATGTCGATTAAAAGGAACTCATCGGCCAAGACCAAGGTTTGGAATCGACACCCTTCAATCAGACGGAGACCGCCAAAAGCCAAATAGAAAAAAGATTTGGGGGGGGGGGAGGGAGGGCTAGAGTGCGAGGCGCAAATCTAGCCGCTTGGAAAAAATCACAGCCAACGGGAAAACGACAAATCTCTCTCTAACTCGCCTCTTCCGGGTCGGAGCTATCAGCCGGAAAATGAGCAAAGTGGAGGATCGACCAAAGGAAGGAGAATGCGTGGAAACAATGTAAATTGGGAGAAAAGATGGGGCCAAATAAAAATCCCAAGGAAGCTTCAAGCGATGCGATGGGAGCTGGCGGCCAAAGAACAAAGGAAAGGAAACCAAGTTGGGTAACCCACAAGGAATGGGAACTCACCCTAAAAGAGAGGAGAAGCAGGGGAAGGGAGGAAGAGAATGGGTCGAAGGGATGGGTTGAAGGGCGATGTCAGGCTAGGGAAGCTAAAAGAGGATAGCGAATGGGAAGAATAATAGGAAACGGGTACGTTGAACCGCATCATTCTTGAACTACTAAGGGGGGGCCATCCCCCGGTATCCTATCGTCCAGAATGCCGGGGGTCCAATCAACGGAGTCAATGACACGAAAAAAAAAAGGCTGCGTTGGGGAATTTGGGAAAGGGGGGGGGAGGAAAAAGGTGATACGATCAAATCGTGATCCAAAGGCTCATCACCGGACCTGAAGGGTCTTGTTAGCAAGGTCCGCAAGCGGACCGGAAAGAGGTATGGAACACAGAGAAAGAAGGAGGAGCCGGGAGACAGGGGAAATACGCACCGGAAAGCCGGGTCTGGGTGGGGGGAAACTTACACTAACCTTTAGCGTCCCACTGGTTGTAGGACGGAGGAAAAAAATACGATAGGGAGGGGGGGGGGGAGCGGGGAAGTAAGGTAAGTTAAAGGAAATCCAAAGTCTTAAAGGGTGTCTAGAGCGGTGGAAACGCGAACTTAAATAACCTGGAACGGAAGTTGGGGGAGGGAAGTGAGAGGCGAGTCTGCCCTGGCGACGACGCTGTATCTACCAGCAAGGAGCAAACACGCACGATGAACAGCCGAAGAAAATTGCGATTTTCGCGAGAACTAGCTTTCTATGGATTGCTCGGAGGCTAAAGGAGAAAAAGGGACCGGGCAAGCGCGACCAGATTGAAGGGATTGGGTTAACGTAGAGGAAAAATCCTATATGCACTTCCATGGCGGGACTTGGGGGAGCGAGCAAACAGAAGAAAAAGGGAGGCACCTGCCGGCAGGAATGAGAGATGAAAAAAGAAGTCAGAGGGCACCAGATGAGCATTCAGAACTTTTGCAAATGATTTGGGGAGACATGATCGGCGGCGGTACAAAGCATTGGACATAAACGAGGTTCCGGTGGCTGGAGCGGAAGGAAGCTGAGGGCAGAAAAGGAAAAGATGCGCAGTAGGGTCGAAAAGAAAGCGCAGCACTTGACAAGAGTTTAATCTTAATCAAGACAGCCGGTTTCTGGTCAAAAAATCGACAAAAAAGATTGGAAAAAAAGGGGGACAGAAGACCGAAAAGAGGCGGGAGGGGAACAATGGAGGGTTGTCGGGACAGCAACCAAACTCAGAAATTCAACGAAATTGAAATTTGAATTCTGAGGTGCCAATAAGAGAAAAAAATGATAAGGGTCGATGGTAGCGACAGTTGGGGGAGGGAACGGTGGACAATATAGATTCTGAGCATTTGACCTCTCTTTACCTCGTCAAGCACATTTGGGACGTCTTGAATGACGTTTGGGCCTGAGAGAAAGCAAGGAGAGCGCAAACGAGGGCGCAATGGAACTAGAGATTGACGAAAGGCAAGGGGGGAAGCTATGACGGCGGTCTCAGCAGAAAATCCCAGGCATTTCGCTACGGGGAAGCGTCTTGAGTACACAGAAGAGAAAGCCGCATCCGGCAATGCGCAAGAGGGTACGCAACACAATGAAAGAAAGGAAAAAAAAAGTGCAAGGTAGGGAAGGTTGCATCAAATAGCGGAGCACTCTAAAATGATGAGGAAAATATATATGCTATGTCGCCCGATTGTGCGCCGCGGAAGAAGGCGAGAGAAGGTTTGGGAGACATCTTGGCGTCAAGGAAAGAAATGCGTCTTCAGGGCAGGGAGGGGGAAAAAAAAGAAGAAAGAACCATCCTTCTTTTAGCTAATTTCTCTCAATGATTTCGCTGGGGGACAGAGCGGAGCTACTCGGAGGAAAGAGGGACTTAGAATGAAAAAACCAGCCGAGAAATAGTGGGGAGGAAGGTCAATAGGCAGATCTGGAAATTACGTATATATACAAAATTTGGTGGCCGAGGCTCGAACGAGCAAAAAGGCGAAGAAGTAAAAAAAAGAGTTTGGAATCAAAAAACGGACAAGACTCGAAGTGACGTGGATCAGGAAAGGAGCAGGTTTGATCAGAGAAATCAAGATCTAGAATTGCCAAAAGATGCAGTGATGTTGGTCGAATGACTTAACGCGAACACGAGAAGGAGTGTCAGAACCTCATAGACGGAAGAGGAAAACACAAGACCTGGGGACCCAAATTAGGGAGCGGGGGGGGAGAGGGGTTGAGCCTTTTGTTATCCGGCCAATGGTGACGCTTGCAGGGCGACGACCGCAGTATGGGGCAGGAGAGGAATCGCCTTGAAGCTGAAGAAACAACGCAGCAACACACAGGGGAGGGAAGGAAGGCGTACTGTCATAGGTTTGGAAATCCTGACATTGATCAAGTTCGTCCTAAAAGGGCAGGAAGATAAAGGACCATGACACGTTGAAAAGAGAGCATGAAGATGCGTAGGGGGGGGTCGGGGAAAGGGGGGGGTGTCGAAAACCCCAGTCCCTAATTGGGGCCTTGTAGAGGTGCTGGCTTATAGAAACCCCTAACATATAAAGGGGGAAAGGGCGCGACGACTGGAGAGGTGGGTGGAGTTCCAATTGGAACGACCAATAATCTTCGATTGTCACCGCGAAAAATCCGCAATGAAGATTAAAGGGATGGATAGAGGGAGACGCGCAATGACTAGTCCGAGCAAAGGCGAGTAAAGGCGCAGTGGCGGGGGGAATCGAGTAGAGAGGGGGGAACTTCGTAAGGTCGTGGGGGTCAAAGCCTTCGGTAATGCCCTTTAGGTAGGTCTTGCGAAAAAAATATGAGACAAAATGACCGCGAAAATCCAGAAATCTTGAGGACCCTCCGTCCTAAAATTTCGAAAGAAGAAAGGAGGTTTCCGAATCTGGTACAAGAAACAGTGCCAAGCTATTCCACACGAGGACTGACCTGGTCAAACAGCAATAAAGCTCGGGAAGTTAGAAAGGTAACAAATGGAGAGGAAGGAAAAGAAATTAAGGCGGGTCCCTCATTCCTCGAGCTGGGAGAAGAGAAAAGACATCCCCCACAACGCAGCCAAACAGCCTGTGGGTAGTCATCAATATAGACGTAAAACCTCGGCTTGGGAGATTTAAAAAGAGGGAGGCTGGGTAATAGCAATTGTTGCTCACGTATCCAGTCAAGGAAGGTCTTGCGTCCAGGGAGGCGTCGCGAGACGGATGGTCAGAAGGCGGCGGAATGTGCGTCGTCTTGGTTAAAGTATATACACTCATCGGGCTCGATTCTGGGGGCGGGGGTTGGAGGGACTGGGGGCCAATGGAGATTTGTATGGGGGGTGACTAGGAGGGAGGGGAGGTTTGGTTAAACTAGTCCTTCTCAGGGATCATATGATAGATTGCACCCACCGAGGAGGGAGAAAAATGGGAGTGTTGGTGGGGGCCGTGCGACGTTGGGAGGGGAAAGTATGGGGTGTGACCGAGATTGGCGCCGCATAGATCACGAAAAATCGCGATAGAACCTGCAGGGGGGGGGCCGGTTGGAAAAATCACGGGAAGGGAAAAGGGTGGAGGGAGAAAGAATCGGGTTCGCTTGACACACTGGATCACCATTTGAGCAATCGGCGAAACAGGTCATGTGTCTGATGGTAAAAAAAACGGGAAGAGAGAAGAAGGAGGGGGGAAGGAAACCAGGACGCTAGGTTTTGGTTTGGACAATAACCTCGCAAGCACCAGAGAGATGGGACGCGACGTTCCAGGCGCCTGTGTGAGGAGAGCACGAAATGGTCCATGTATTTCAGGGTTATCGGGGTCAAAGATGAAAAAAAGAAGGGGAAACTCACGCGAAACTTGTCCTGAAAAATTTTAAGGTAACATCAGGTACATCAAGCAGGACACACATTACAGAAGTAGAACCCTTAACCTCTCAACGGAGGAAAAATAGGGCGGGGCCGCTTGTAATGGGATGGGGGACGGGAGGGATGTACCAGTTAATACACTGAAATAGTCCATCGGTTGTAGGAGTGGCGAAAGCGGGTGTTTAGAAAGGGAAGCGGGGGGGAAAGCGATAAAGAAAAATCCTAACCCCTCTTGAAGATCAACACACGGTGCGCGAGAAAAAAACGAGGAAAAGATCGCAGCTCGCGATTCAAAAAACTACAAAGGGAGGAGGTTACGTTTTTAACCCTGACGAAGCCCATAAGAAAAACACTTGCGCAGCGACCCGTGGGCCAGAAAGGGATGAGAGAAAAGTGAGCTCGACAAGCCAGAAAAACCTAGAGGGTTGATCGCACCTCAATCAGAGGATCACTCTCGTGGAAAGCCAAAATCAACAGTTCCTAATAGAAGTGGGATTCAGTGAGATAGGGGCGAACAGCCGAGCATTCTTAAACAAAAAAAACAAGGATGAGGAAACTCACAAACGAGCTAAAAAAGTTCTCGCGCCTTCCGGCACTATCATTGAAAAACGAGGAAAGGCCCAGTTTACTACCCACGGAGGGAAGGAGATAAAAGGAAAGTGTCAAAAAGGGGACCAAGGCCGAATAGATCCTTCAAGGCTCTGATCCCTCGCGGCCACCGCCCCAGCAAGCGAGCAACCAGTCACAAACGGGCCGGAGAAATAAAAGAAAGAGCAGAAGAGCTACTGGTCAAGCCGGGAGATGACCAAGGCAACAATTTCCTCTCAAGCGCCAGCCCTCGAGCCTAGGCAGGCCAAACCCGAGGCTTGGGAAAAGAAACTTTATTCCTGAATGGGAAGAACCGCCAAATGATCCTGGAAAAAGGGGGGGGACAATGCTGGGGAGGGCTCTGTAAATCGTCTTATCAGGGCTTATCCATCGGCGAATGTCTGACTGAATTTGAAAAGCAAGTCTAAGTCGAACCGAACGGTAGGAAAAAAGGATTCATAAAGTGCGCGGGAGCGAACGAGTCTCGGGAACCAATACATCTTAGGGAAAAAAACTAAAACTACAGGGGAACGTCGTTACAATGGGGAGGACGAGCAAGAAGGTGATTGGAGGTAATTCAAAACAAACCGAGGGGAAAGTCCTCAACCTAAATTTCATTTTCCACGAAGGCTATTTAACCGCACCACACTAACATCCTAAGGTGTGAGGAGAAAAAGGAGAGCTAAGAGAGCAATTGATAAAAGCTCACTCTAGAGGGGAGGGAAGAAGACTATAAAGGGGGGCTCTTGGAAAAGGGGTGACAAATCGGCGCTTTCTATTTCTCCTGGAGGGTGGCGGTTGGTACGCCAAATGACGCCGTCGCGCCCGCATTGACTTTGGGGGGCGTAGAAGGAAGCCCCAGAGGAAGTGGAAAAAACAAGCCGAAGTGCTAACAGGTACTAACCCAATCACCCGAGACCAGAACCTGCTTCGGCATTAATAGAGGGGGATACTGGCAAAATCGGAGGTAATGCAAAAACCAGTGACGGGACTAAAAAGGGGGGGGGAAAAAATGGGAGCGGGATATAAATGGAATCCCCTACCTCCATGTGTGATGTTGACAGCGAGGCAAATCAAAGGAAAAAAGGGCGGCGTCGCTGACACACCAGGCAGAGAAAAAAAGGGAAGAATCTAGGACAAAGGGGGTACAGGAGAAAAATTGTCAACAGGAAGCGAACCTGGATGCGGCTTGGAGTTTCGCCTTCAAAAACCGGAAATAGGGGGACCGGAAAGGTCAAAATTTGAGCGGTGTCACTCGACATACCAGGGGAAGGGGGGGAGCACTGATCCTCAGAAAGTGTAAAAGGTCCGGTGATGGAATAAAAGGAACGTCGCTCTATAGCCTCGCCACAAAAGGTTGGAAAAAAGACCCATCTTCCTGTGCACATGAGAAAAAACAAACGAGGACCAAATAAAAGAGAAAAAGATCGGTTTCGTCAAGGGTCCGCGCCCTCAGCGATGACGGCAGTACAGCCACATACGAAGGAGGAAAAAGAAATGGCGCGCAAGGGAGGCTGATTCAGGCAAACAAGACTTCGGAAGCAGGGGAGTGAGTTCACCTCACCGCAAGCCGCAGAATGCGATAGAAGATTAAAAAAAAATTACTCGATCAGCCACGGTCGGGGGTCGGGGGGACAAGCAAAGAGAGGAAGAGAGAGAAAACAACGGAGGAAAATAGAGAGAAAGCGGGGAGGAAACCTGAATTGAGGAAACCGACCTTCAGGTCTTCAAGGGCGAAGGGGTTGAACCCCTCAGGCTATCAGGGGGAGGCGGATTCGTCGGGTGAATCACGAGCATCCAAAGGGAAAAGAAAGGAAAAGGCGGTGATCGCCTTTCAGAAATGAATATGGATCGGCGGCACCGCGGCGAATCTACACCGAAACACGATAGAAGAGTCTGGCTGGATAAACTGCGCATTGAGGGGAAGAAAAACTCAATAAAACAATCTGGTAAAAAAAAATTGTGCTTGACGAGGCTTGCGTAAATCTACCGACGGTAAAGATAGGGGTGAAGGGCAAGGTCAAAAGGCAAGAATGGAATAGAACCCGCGGGTGATTTAAAAGCATCGCTACAAAGTTCTCAAATAGGCAATGAATTGTAAGACGGGATCGAGAAAAAGGGGAGAATGTGGAAAAGAAGCATATCGCGGAAAAACCGCAAACAAAGTTCAGAAACATCGAGAGCGTTTTGATTACACCGTTTTTCTGGGACTACCTGGTGACGATGCTGCGCGAAAGCGAAACAGGAAGAGAATGGGGGCCGGAAGAGCTGAAGCTGAAAAAAAACAAGAATCAATGAGAATCTGTCGGGCAATGGCCTTACTGGAAAAAAAGCACTGTCAAAAAGATCTAACTGGACCATCGAACTATGTGGGCGGGCGATGAAAAGAGGGAAGGCGGACAGGTGAGAAAAAGTTGAAGGGGATAAAGCCCCATTCGCCAAAACTGGAAATTTGTAAGCAGATGCGGATGGTTATCCGTCAAAAAAACAAAAGACAAAACCAGAAAAGAGGAGGCTCGGCCGGAACTTAAGGGGTTTGGTAGGGAGCCCATGAAAGCCACCTCCCGATAATATATCGATGGTTGAAGAGCAGAAACATCGCAAGCCTTTAGAGTACGCGCGTGAGCAGGCCGGATCAGAAAAAAAAGCGCGGGAGAGGAAGGCAGGAAACGCAGAGGTTAAGTGAAGAGGTTTTCCCACCTCGCAAAACGGCTCCCTTTAGGAGTTAGGCGGCGAAGGAGGGACAAGATGGAAAAACAAGGAACCAAGCAAGTTAATCGGCATTGGGCGAAGTCTAAAATTGGACTTCGTTAGGCGTCAACGTTGAGTTGGTTCAATCCCCGGCTCGGGTGCCGCTATTCAACGAACGTAGCGGCGAACCGAAAAGGTGAACCCTACTAGGCTGGGAAGGCTCCGGCCTACAGCACAGTTCAGACGGGGAAAGAGGCTCCTATTGAACGAGTCGGACGAGAACAGAACAGGGAAACCATACGGCCACGCAGAAAGAAAACCTGTGGGGCGTAAAAAAAAAAAAAAACCAGAATGGATACCGTCTGCTGACAAAAACCTTGGAGAGGGCCGATACCTGGAGTGGCGCTGCGATCAGACTGAATGCGTCAACGGAAACGTCCAGTTGCGTCCAGAGAGAACTGCGAATCTGCGTGTCCGCCTGGGTTTTGGGGGGGGGGGGGGGGGGGGGGGGGGGGGGGGGGGGGGGCTGGTCGTGGGAACTTATCGCGGGGCACTGGGGGAGGGGGGGGAAAAATGAAGGACGCATCGGGGGGACGGCAAAAAGGGTATGGAGAAAAAGAAACTGGAACAGGGGATCGCATCGGAACGGTGGTCTATAAGGGGCCTGTACTCAGGGTGGCCGATGAACACGAAAAGGGGAAAAAAAGTGGGCGTAAGCGTGCGATGTGTGATTGGGGGGAAGAAGGATACGACTAGATTGTCGGGAATATATCACGAAAGCAGTTCGCTTGCGGGCTGGGGGTTTGGTGAGAGTGGAGAGGGGTGGGGAGGTAGGAGGCCTTGGGGGGCGCGGACTGTATCTATTTTCGGAACGTCGCGACAATTATCATTTTTCGGGCCCTGGGCGAAAGGGGAGGGATTACCAAAAAAAATACGAGGTTTGGCGAAAGCCTCATGCATCGGATTGGCAACTCGCCGTTTTGGTCCGCGAAGCGGAGCCGAATACTGGGGGGGGGCAGAAATGATGTAGTGAGAGTCAGCAGCTGAAAACCTTAAAAACCCATGAGCCGTTGAAACGGACGAAACATAAAGAAATCAAATAAAAAACAGGGAAAAAAGATGAAAATTAGAGATACTCAACCAACGAGGAGTAGGCCACAGTCGACGTCCGATTACAAGCTTCGATGTACCTGGGCGTGAGGACACTGAAATCGGTCCTATCAAGTTTTCGGAGCGAAGGGGGGGGGAAGGGAAAAGGTTTAAAAGAGACGACAAAAATTATCGACCAACAAGGAGAATACTCACCACAGCCGGGGAACGGCGAGAGAGGAGTCGGAATTTAAAAAAAAAACATGGCGATGAATGGAACCTACTCAATTAAGGAAAAACTACATTGCGCCACCGAGAGAACATGGGGGATCCAGGTGGATCAAGACAAAGACCAAAATAGGGGGAAAAATCGAAACAATATTTCAAAGGCAGAATCATCCAAAAAAACCGAAGGGCTGAGCGGGAAATTGGGAAATTGAGAGGGGGGGAGAAACGCAAGAAGAAAGGAACATTCACAAACTCGAAAAAAAACACAGAGGCGCCTAAATTACCGCCTCACCGTGGCGCAGCTATCAGAACTGAGGTCCGGAATATGTAGAGGGTGATCAGATATCCAGAAAAGGAAGAAAAACAAAGCGCAAAGGGGACTGGGAAGTGAATCCCAAAAGCGAGGCAACCATCGCAAAAGGGAGATTGACCAAAAAAAGGAGTAGCGCATACTGGGAGGAATGACCGGCGTACCGTTCGACATCGAAGGAAGGGAAAGAACTCATAACACAAGAAAAAACTGGTCAAAGGTAGGCAGACCCCTGTGGCTGACGTTGACATGGGGGGGAGGAAATGGATAGACAAAGGGGTTCTGAGCCTCAACTTTTCAAATCCCGGGAGGGGGGAAAACTTGACTGGGGAAGGAGAAAAGTTCGACCGAGCTAATAGGGGGAAAAAGGGGGGAAAGCTAAAGATGCGTATGTGAGAAAAGGTAGAAGGGATGTGAAACCATAAGGGGAACGGCTAAAAGATTCGTGAAGTAGACTTAGGCGACATCAAAATTTTTGCGAAAAATTCAGGAGAGTGTGTACTAGGAGAAGGAAAGAAGAAAATACCGGGCAGGGGGGGCCAGGAACTCTAACAAAGGGAATTAACACAGGTTGTTCTAGAAAAGATTAAGCAAACTGCGGCACTTGACGACGCAATCAAAAGGAAGCGATCAACTAAATCATGGCAGAGGGGAGGAGATCGGAAAGAGAAGTCTCTAAAGGTGCTACGATACAATGACGTCTGCAGCGCCATTTTGCGAGGGGTGTGGACTGGAACCAGAGAAACATATGAAAGGAATTTCCAGGTGGACTGGGGAGATCACGAAATCCCAAAAATTCAGCCTATCTCCTAAGAACGTCCTTTGTGCAGGCAAGGGGGGGGGGGAGAAGTGATTGGGTAAAAAGAGGAGGCGGGGCGCAAAATATTACAGTGAAGCGGCTCCCTTGGATTAGGGGGCTGCAGAATCAGCGACTGCTCATGAGAACGGGCTCGCCCCAAACAGCAGGGAACAAAAGGGCAAGCGAATCACATACGAGCGGAGTGTACTACCCCGAGGGATCCTCATTGGGACAGTCTTGGTGACACAAACGCCGAGTCTGGTGAGCGGCTTAATCTGGAAGTCAAGAACTAAAGCTGACGATCCAGCAACTTAGCTTAAAAGGGGGGAGAACCGAGTTCATATCGACGCTACAAAAAATGCTCCTGTTGTCTTGGACTATAAAAAAATCAATGCGCTACGGGATCCGGAAATCAGGGTACGTAAAATTGAAACGCTATGGGAAGAGAAAGCACCATGAAGCTCCCCTGTCTTGGGAGGATAGACTCAGAGCGACCATCAGGATCTCAAAATGGCTAAAACGGCAGGAATCATGGTCAATTCGCCCGTCGCTAGGCGCCGAGGACGGGACGGGGCTGGAAGATTGCGCCGAGAGAACATTTCCGCCACAAGTCCTCCAGACCAGCCTTCAATGCGCGAAAAAAGGAGCCACACAAAACATGACCGATCAATGGCCGGTTCGGAGTCGGTGAGACTCAAAGAGGGGAGACAGGCGGGGAGAAAGAAAAAGAGAGGGGGAAAAGATACGTTTCGCAGGGGCGCCGAGCCCTAACAAACCGTTGGCTGACTCTAAGGTTTTTGTGTTGACGCCGTCCACTTCTGAATTAGGAGGGGAATCAAAAATCCGAAGGGAAGGAGGGGGGGGAGGGCAGAGTCCCCTCGGTAGATCGGAGAAGAGGAGGGACACGAACGCGAGATCTACACCGAACCAAAAGCCATAGTCGTGCGATATAAAGAGGAGGAGCGAAAAAGAGGAAGTTCACTAGAGTGGGTCAAAAAGAGTGAGAAGCGAAAGACAAAAGGGGAAGGGAACCGGGTCTCGGGAGAAGAAAGGGGGGGGTTCGGGAGATTAAAATCGACGAAAAGAGGCAAGTGAGTGGGAAGTCCCGGCGAGGGGAGGAAAGGGAAAAAAAAGCAGAAGAAGTCAGACGGTGAAAAAACCAATGGAGCATCGGGGAGTGCATAAACGTTGGATGGACGTTACGTTCGGTGGGCGCGGGGCGGAGGGAAGAAGGGCACCAGCTGAGCGCCACTCTTGAAGGAAGCCCAAGAGAAAAAAGTGAAAAAGAAGTAGTCAACTGGGGGGCAGATACAGCCCGTCAAACATGGAATAAAAAAGGCAAAAGGACGAGGCATCGCCCCCGGGTCAATGCAGCATGTCGTTACAGTTGGTCAGAAGATGGGGAGGTAGAAAACCACAGTACCGACTTGGTGGAAGTTGGAAGGGATGTATCCTATCAAAAAAAAAAATACGTAAGGAATTGGGGGGCTCGGCCGAATCGGGTTTCTATCGAAGATATCCAAAAGGAAAACCATAGAACATCGAGAACAGAAGAAGGAAGTGAAGCTGGACGCACGCGCGTGAACTCTAAGGGGAAAAAAGTCCTATCCAAAAGGGCGCGAGGCCGGTGAAAAATCAGCCAGTCGGGGAGGGGGAAGTGAAATTCGCGTCCAAGGCAAGGCCGAACTTTTTAACGTTAGTTCTTCCGAGCGACCGGATTACCAAAAAAGAAATAGCAGGAGGCATTTTCGACGACAGTTTAACGACAGTCATTAGGTTGGGAGGAAAAGCGAGGCCCGGCTGGACTGCCAGCTATCACACTCAAGTGCGACCCTACCTCACTAAACTCGCTTCGCGCACGGGTCCGAAAACTTGAGAAAAGGGCCTTGCTAAGGGAATTAAATAAAAGGAAGAGGGGGGGAAAAGCTCAGGCTCCCTCTTGAAAAAGAAACACAGACCACGCGCCGAGAATGTGGTCGTTCGGTAAAGATAAAAGAAAGGGCTGCGGACCTCGGATGGGAAAGAGAGCGGGATGAGGAAGGCGGAGCGCGGTCCACACCATCGGGGAAGGCTAATATGCGCTAGCGGAAAAGCCCGGGTTAGGACGGGAAGTCAAAGCGAAATGGGACCTAAGGGGAACGGGTCTGAAAACCACGACGGCAGAAGTGTTCTTGAGGGCAAGGGGGCCGGAAAAGGACTTGGTGGAAAGAAGAACGTGGGTCGATAAACAGGTTAAAAAGAGGACTTCACCCCTTTACTTGCTAAGGAAAATTTCAGAGATGTACGTATCGCGCGATAAATATGGGTTTAGGGACTGAAAGGAAGGACGATGAAGGGAAGAGCAAATTTCGCTTGCGTTGGCAGGGGGGTCACCAGGAAAAATAATTGTGGGAGTGGGAACTGAGCAAACCTGTCGCCTGGTATCCTGGAATTCGTCTCTAAAGCAGGCAGGGGTGGGGAGTGTCTGCCCGGAAAAATCGTTACAGGAGAAAGAAAAGAATAAAGGCGTTTGTGCAATCAAAGCGACTGGGGAATCGGTTTTCCGAAAAAAACGCGCTTGTGTGAGGACGCGGAGAAGATGTTTAGGCATGGGGACGGTTTCGGGGAGCTCAGCGCGGGATACGACGGATTCAACGTCGTTGATTGAAGTGGCATAAGGGGTAAATAAAAAAACAAAAAGAACGAAGAAAGAGGTAAAACGGAGGCGGATGGGACAACAACCCACGGAGTAAGGATGTAAACGGTTGGAGGCGGGGTCGGTCCCTTACGGTCCGTGGGTATTTACCGACGTGTCGGCCACGTTAAATCCCCGGAGAAGAGGTAAGAAAAGGATGAAAAGATCGGGGGGGGGGACGATTTTCGCTGAAAAAACAACAACAAAGGAGACAAAAAATGTGCGCCAAAAGAGGTGAGAGAAAAAAAAAAAAGACGAGCGATCGGATTGCGAAGCACCAATCAAACGAATGATCCCGTAACTGAGTTACCAGGGGGGGCAGAAACAGCTTGTCGCTCTGTTAGAAAAGTAATAGGTGAAGAGGAGATGAAGAGAAGATATGGAGGTCGAAAGAGCGTGGCCGCCAAAAAAAAAAGCGAGGGAATTTTTCTGGGAGATCGCATCTCGTCTATAAGGTCACGGAAAAAAAGCAAACACTACAAGGCACGCCAAAAAAAAATAAAGGCGAAGAAAGGGGAACAGGGGTCGTCACTACTGCAGGCAAAAATAGCAAAGGGGAAATCGGAATGCGTAAGAACCTGAGTTGTAACAGCCAGAAAAAGAAGGGAAAATCCGCTAAGGGAAAGGGGAAGGAAGGCGAGAAAGGAAAACCGAGGCAAAAAACAGTCGCCCCCTAGAGGGGGGGGAAAAAAACCGTATCGCACCTAAAATAAAGCAGCAGTAGTGAAACGACCGGAATAGGCGGGCAAAGACGGGGGACAGAACCGAAAGTAAGGCCAAAAGCGATGTCTTTCAATAAGAAATATTGAAGACCCCACAGGCCTTCGTGCTTGCGGGTTAAGAAGGGGACGCACGAAAAGGATCCGCGGAAAGAAGACTTGTTCATCCAAGAGACCACTGGGGAGGTATTTGAGAAAGGGCCATACAAGAAAAGAACGAGGTTAACAAAGGTAGTCGCAGCCTTGTATTAAAAAAAAGGACAGCGGGGGAACAAAATAAACGACAACCATGAATTCGACGAAGGACTGGAAACAAGCAACGTGAGAGGGAATTGGAAATCCGCAAACTACAGGTACTACTGTCATTGAACTGCAAAGTGCACTTAACACGGTTTTCAAGGGAAGCCGATGCAAGCAAAGGAAAAGAGCAGGTGGATAACGTAAAAAAAAGCGAACGCGCTATGAAACAGGAAAAAAGAAAAGACCTTGCGGTACCGGATATAGGGGTGCGAAAAATAGGTGTGCTAAAACAAGACCGGGAAAGCACCGAATATGGTGGGGTGGTGTGAACTCAAACCCATTCATTTTCTAATTGGTGGGGGGGATCCGGCCCAAAACAACTTTACGGGAAAAATTAATCTCGATCGAACCCACATACGAAGGAATGCACCTGAAATTTTAGAGGGGAGAGGCGGCCGGTAGACACTGAAAAAGGGATGACAGTGGGAATCATACTCCAAAAATGGGTTGAAGACGGGGATAGAGGGGAGCGCGAAAGCTGGACTCAAAGAAGAAAAGGCGCAGCTTCAGCCGTTTACTGAGCTAAGAAAAAGGACAGTGGGAGGTAAAAAAGAAGCGGAAAGAGGTGGGGAAAAAAGAGGGAGAGATGAACAAGTGCGCTGGCGCGAAGTCTTGACACTTAAATTCAAGCAGTGGCACGATGGGAGAGGATCTGAGTGCAGAAGACTACAACCGAATGAACAGTTCGGAGGATCCCAACGTAAATAGGACGACGGGGAAAGGTAAGGTGAATTAAGCCGGGGAGCATTTGCAATGTGCGAACCGAGGGCGAAACCAGTTCCCCGCTTTAGTTTTTAAAGGAAGTAAAATCAAAGCCCCCACCACCCCACCCCCCCCCAACCCCCCCCCCCCCCCCAACACCCCCCCCACCCCACAGCGACGAATCAAACATACAGCGGATTGTGGAGGAGGGTCATAGGAAAGTCCGCGAGTGACAGGGAGAAGGCCTCTTCTCCAAGACTCAGGAGGCATTTCCGCGCCGCAGTAATCGAAGCTTGAAGGTAAAAAAAAAAGAACGGCAGCAGCGTCAATGATAAAATGCACACAAACAAGCACTATCAGAAAAAAAAAACTTTCCGGGGAGGGAGAGGCGGCTAGCGTCATCTCTCAAAAAAGGGAAGGGAGGGCTATGACTGATGGCGCCGAAAACTAAAAAAATGGAATCCAGGGGACTGGGATCGAAGGGTTTTGTGTGGACTCTTAGGGAAAAGCGCAGGGGGGGAGTGGGGGAGGTGGGAAGGGTGACATCACAAAAGAAAAATTCCGTCGTGGAGGAGAAAAAAAATGCATCCTCGCGTGAGCGCCAGCCGTCAAAAAAGAAGGAGGACAGATCACCGTCGCAGGGACCTCGAGACGGAAAAACCACCCCTGAAAAAAGAAGGCAGAGTCTTTGATGAAATTTGTTGCGCAGTGATGTCCGATCAATAAGTTGGAAAGTCAAAAAGGGGTTGCGGTCGAACCTTAAAGGGGCGGAAAATCGGATAGGACATCCCGTACTCAGAAAAGAAAAGAATTGACGGGTAGAAAACAGGAAGCAAGGGGTGTATCTCTGGGGGCAAGAACGAGAAGCGTGCAGGAAGAGCATGGGGTGAAATGTCCGGAGAAAAAACGAAGAAGCTGCAAAGCTTCGAAAGGAGGCACTGTCCCAAAAAGGCCAAAGTCCGGAGGGATCGGGGGAGTAAGGGAAGGTGGATAAACCTGGTGCGCGAAAGAGCCCCGGCAAATGATCTAAAAAGAAATGGAAAGAGCAGCAGATCCCAACATGGAGGCAAGAATTGAAAAGGCACCACTGTCAGCTGCTTTGAAGGCCGCCGATCTTGGGAAAGGCAAATGAAAATGGGAGGGAAGGGCGGAAGAGAAGAAGAAAAAAAGACACTAGGGGGGGAGGCTAAGGAAGGAGGTCGTGGGTCTTCTGGGGTCCTGAGATTAAACACGCCCAGTAAATGGGGCTGTGGTGCATGCAAGCGGGCACCGAAAACACAAAAAGAAAAAAAAAGGCAATGGCGCGGCGTAATTGTACCAGAGAGAGACCTTCACAGAGAACTCGGGGATCGTTGGGGACGCTAATTAAATTATGTCTGAAGGAAGAAGGGGGAAAATCAGGGGCGGGAAGAAGTAAACGGGAAGAGGGGGATTATCGCAAAAAACTCGTTGGTGCAACTTTTGAGTTGAAGACGGGCCCCTTGATAAAACGGGAAGTTGGGCGGGAACGCCACATATGCAACGGATTAAAGTCAAAGATCGTAAAAAGGGTCTCCGACCTCCTAAACCCACTTTATGTTCAGCGAAGTCGATGTTAAGACCGTGTTGGCTATTACCAGGGCGAAAAGGAGGGGGGGAACACCTCCGCTCAAACCGATGGGTAAGTAAGCCGAGAATTCAGTGTCAATAAAGAAGAACAGATTAATAGGGAAGAGGCTATTTGATACCGTCCCAACACGCCCAACGTCCAACACGCCACGCAGCCTGTGGGTAGGTGAGAGCTGAGTGGGGGAAAGAACTAAAGGGAGATGCGCACTCGCCGGCTTGGGCTGAGCACTGAGGCGTTCGAAGCCATTTCATAATGGGGAGGGAGGGAAAAGGGAGATAGGGAGGCATGGTCCAAGGCCGGGAAATTGCGGGACGTGGTAAAGCTTGGACCTTTGAAGCCATTAAGTCAAGCGAGCTAAGAGTTGCTGGCCGAGCTTGAACATAAACATAGAAGGAAGAATTGACAGGGTCAGAAAAGGCCTGTCGAAGGGTGAGCAAAGGGATGGAACAAACAATGAGCAAAAGCGCGGGGGAACCGGTAGGTTTTATTTTGGGAGACTCGACGAGAGGAAGAAACAATGACGAAAGAGGATGGGCGCGGAAAAAAAAGAACGGCAGGGGCGAAAACGGATGTGGAAGTGTCGATCAAATAGTGCCTACAAGAGAAACAACGGTCCAGTTTCTGAAAAGGGGAGAGGGGCGATCGTTTCGCAATAAAATCATTAAGCCTCAAGAAAGCAAGTTTGGTGCACAAAACTCAGGCCGTCATTCTGGGGGGAAGGAGAAGGGGGGGGTAGAGCGCAGCGATGTGGGGGAAGAAACAGAGGGCGACTCATGAAAATTTCTCTTCAGCGTGCAATACGGGGTAAAACCCCGAATTAAACAAAAGAGAAGAAAAGGGTGAAAAAAGGGCTAACAAAGGCAAAAACGGGGACCGTAAATAGAGAACCTGATCCACGAGAAAGAGCGTGGCTCGCTTTCAAGGGGGTACGTGGGGAGAAAAAACGAGGTGTCAAAAAAGGGAAACGGTCAACGTTTGAAGAAGTCGGGGTTTGGCCGATTTGGGCAACAGGGAGGACAAGCAGCAAGAAAAAATGTCACACAAGGATCGCTAAAAAACATCGAAAGGCGCCAAAACGCGGGACCAGAGAAAAGGACTCTTAGAAAAAGAAACAAAACATGGTAGATGCCTTGGGGTGAACGAAGTGCTGGCCAACCACTTGCGTTAAGGATGGAAGGTGCGCTCGAGGGCGGACAGGGAAGAAGAACAGATGGAGGGGGGTGAGACACAACTCAAAAGAGGTCAAAAGAAAAAAACCGGGGAAAGCCGAAAGCGAAGGGCGTGCTATTGCAGATCGCGTTAGGAAAAAAAATCAAAACACCGTGATAAAGACGAGAAGAAAAAAAACGAACGAAGGTTTCACAGTTGGTCAGATACAAAAACTGAGGTGCCCCGAAAGGAGAAGAACACGGCGAAACATTGAAAAAAGCGCAGCGGAAACAATCAAAGCTCAGAGAAATTGAAAGAGCAAGGAGAGAAGACATGGAAAAGCAAACAAACCGGAAAAAGAAAAAACGAAGCTTGAAGATAGCGCGGACAGAGAATACCCTGTGACGAAAGGCCGCTACTAAAATCCTGACGACAGCGACCAAAAGAGAGACATCGCCAAGTCGAGGGAGGGAGAAAAAGATTTTAAAGCACACAAAAAAAAGGGTGAGATTGGAAGATAGGGGGAGGGGAAGTGGGCTCGAAAATCGTGAGCAGTTGAATCAATTTTCATCCGGGGAGGGAATGAGAGTCTTAGAAATAAAAAAGAAAGGAGAGAAAGGGAGGGGCGAGGAAAGCAGAAAGAACGTGGAGGGGAGACAAAATACAGAAGACCGGCTACAAACGTTCTTATGGCGGACGACAATGCCTACGAATTGATGCGGGTATCCGAAAGAGGGGGGGAACGAGGAAAAGGGAAAAGAAAGAAAAGGAAGGGGGCATTGCGAGGCCGCGATGGAACTAAGAAAAAGTCAGGGAACAACACCGAATTCTAAGGCGAGCAAAGCCAAATAACGCGCTGGAGAAAAGCGGCAAAGCTCAAGGAGAAGGAAGAAGGAGACAGCCTTGAGGGATGGGACGAGGGAAAAAAATACCGCGGAAGTTACCTAGAAATGAAAAGTCGAGGGTGGCTGGGTGTTGCCCTGAGATAAAAAGAATCAGGGGAGAACATTAATTCAGGTTTGACTAAACACCTAAAAACCACAGTAACGAAAAAGGAGGACAGAAGAAAAAAGAGGAGGAATAGATCGATGGAAGAGGAAGAAAAGACTTGTGGGGAATTCTAGCGGAGAGAGAGGAGGACTTTGGGTCTCTGATTTTAAAGACATGGGTGGGAGCCAGGGGGCTGCTTCAGTAAGTCAAGGAGAGGGGAAAAATAGCTTCAGGGGCGGAAGCATCACACCTCGGTAACCTACAACGTACAGTACAACAAAGAAAAGGGACATGGGACCTAGAAAGGAGAGGTAGGGAAAACTTAAATTAAAAAAGACATCCGTAAAAAGAAAACTTGGCAAGGGTTTTCTGATCAATCTAGTACACGAAGGGGGGGGCTTCCTATATCAAATCGCTACTTGGGAACGTGAAAGGGAGGAAAAACAAGTAGGGGGAAGGGAGCAATTGTTCAGCGAAGACGAACAAGAACCAAAGGAAAAGAAACCCTCGTCTTGAGAACCGAAACATAGAAAGGGCGCGGCTGGTTCAGGGAGGGTTGACTCAAAGAAGAGGGTAAGAAGGGAAGAGAGGAAAGGGGCGGAAACACACTGCGTTGAAAAAACGGAACTTCTGGGGAGGAAAGACCTACGAAGCCATGCGATAGATGCGCCAGGGGGAGGGAATCCCAGCATCACAAAAAAAAACCTGGGGGAAAGGTGGAAAAGGATAGGGGTCGGCGAAGAAAAAAGATCGGCGAATGCAGCTCAAAAGGTGAGATTAGGAAGACTCATGTCCAGCAACCTACAAAACCCTAACCTAAAAGGGGATTCCTTCATGTTGGTGCCCAGAGGTTCTAGAAAGGTACTTCTTCGGAAAAAAAGTCGGGAAGGGAAAGAATTAATCAAAAGACAAAGGGAAAGAGAAGAACTTGAAGCGAATATCCGTATCAAACACCTCGCTACGTATCTAACTTCCATCCTGACAAGAGGTGGCAGGAGAATAGAGCGCAAGTGAACGATCAAAAAAAAAGAAATAGGGCAAAATTGGTGCTCGAAAAAAAAAGGCATTCAGAAAAGGGATGGAATCACCAAGAAAGAGCTGAATTGGGTACGTGGGGGCAAAACGAAGCATGGGGGGGAACGTTGGCAAAAAATAAGCGTGAAAACAAAGGATGGGTATGTTTAATTGACGGGTTACAACAAGCTCCGCAGACTCTGGAGGGAGTTGCCCACATGGAACAATTAGATGACGGAGGGTTGGAGCCGGGTAAGGGGTTCTGATACGATTCGGGCAAAACTGCTGACAATCGAGGAGGATGGGGGCCCGCCTTGAAGCTGAAGCCTCAAAAGAAGAAAAAAAGGAGGGAAAAAAAAGAGCGTTCCCACTGTCTATGGGGGGTGGGCGGACGCGGGAGTTTAGCGGAAAGTGGGGCATAAGAAAAGAGGGGACCAGACCGAGAAGAGGCAGATCGATCATTAGATAGGAATGGAAAGGGGGGGAGGAAAGGGGCAAAAGATAAAAAAACGAAGGGGGGGGGGGGAATGTCAAGAGGGAAAATGCTTTTTATCCGCGCAACAACAAGCAATGCTGGCGCGAGAGCAGGGTGCGTCATTTGGGGTAACAAAGTGAAAAAACGAAAAAAATCCAAAACCGTATAGTTGTCATCGCGACACCAAGCTGGACCGGGAGGAAGGGCGCTGGTGCAAGACCAACGGGGCGAAGGTCAAACGAAGGGCAGGGAGAGACGGGAAGACACGAGTTTGGCATACGTGTTAAGATTGACAGAGAAGAAGGGAGGACAGAAACCTTGTAGGCGGAGGCCTTCCTCGTCAATAAAGGAATCAAAAAAAAGAAAAGGTCGTAGCCTTGTCGGCGAAAAAAAGGGGAAGAAAGGAAAAGACCATGGGTAAAGTGAATGGGGTCAATCCAGAACCTAACAAAAGAATGATCGTGGGGGGTGCACATACCCTCGGCTTTCGAGCCGTTCTAAAAGGGCGAGGGGGACAGGAGAAGGCGGGAAAAAAGGCAAATAAAAAAATTCAGGGGAGTGATCATTAGGGTAATGAAAGAGCAGCACGGACACACCCCCCGAAAACAACGCAGCCTGTTGGTAATCGGAAATCCAGGAAAAGGAGGAGGGAAGCAAAAGGAGAACTTGCGATGACCTTAGGAAAGCGTTCTGATAGAGATGCGTCTGAGACCCGGTCATAAGGAGCGTCCCAAGGGAAGAGCGGCTTTAGGGGGGGGAGGAAGGGGAAACGGAGTCCTGAGAATGGGGACGAAAGGGAGATTAAAGAGCGTACTGGAAGGAGGCCAACATTGTAAAATTGAAGGGAAAAAAGGGGGGAGAGAATAGCCTGTCCTAGTTGAGCACGACACTTGAAGAAGGAGAGCGAGGGCGATGGTGAGTTTGGGAAGAAGCGAGTGGCTGACGCAATATAGAACAGAAAAAGAGAGAGGGCAGAGGAGGAATATGCCACTTCTTGAGGGGAGAAGGGAGGACGGAAAAGAATGCGTTGTGGAAACCTGAGCGCACCGAGAGGGGAGTTTCGATGACTCTAAAGGGGGGAGTTCAGTAAAAGGAGGCCCTGAGGACAGCAGACAAGTGCCCAAGGAAAGGTGGGGGTCAACCATCTAAAGGGGGGCGGCGGTGGGAGCGCACACGGAGCGGGGGAAGGAAAAAGCGCGCACGGGAGAGCAGATATGGATCAGATAATAAAAAGAAGCTGGAAAAAAAAAAAAAGTCACCATCAAAAGTTGAGACCGAATGGTCCGAAAAGAGAATAAGAACAAACCCAAGACCGAATGGAGGAAAGAAGGTCGAGAAAAAGCAAAAAAAGGCGGAGTGAAAAGAGAGAGCAGAGACGTGTAGGGGAGGGGCATTTAAGAAACTTCGGTCAGGTGGAGCGGGGTAGACAGTAGGGGCAGGGACAACGATCACGACAAAAATACAAGTGCCGGAAACCAAGTACGCTCTAAGAAACAAAAAAAGGGCAAGAACAAAGGAGAAAATGAGAACGGCTTGAAGGGAAAAATCCTCAGAGAGAGTAAGGGTTTGGCAGGGAAAAAGACATTTTCTGGCCAAACAAAACCTTACTCCGTTCTCAAAAAAAAAAAGAAGGGGGAAGAAATCTGAAAGAAGAATGAGGAAAAGAACACAAAAAAGCATAAATCGGGCAAATCCAAAAAAAGAGACGCAATGAAGGGCATACGAGCGAAAATCGTACGACATTCTAAAATAAAACACTATTTCAAAGGCCTCAACTGAAGGGAGAGGATGGGGAAACCGCCCGTGGAGAATACCAGCGAAAAAAGGAGAGTCAATCTACAGACTTATGGATTCGCCGAAAAGGAAATCAAAAGGCGAGAAGAACAAGAGAATGTCAGAGGAGCGCCCAAAAAAAAGCCCGCAAGCTCCCTAGAAACGACCGAGACTCATCAAAGGAAGAAGATAAGGAAGTGCCGGCAGAAGGGGACCAAAAAGAAGCAGGCGAAGGTGAAAGAGAGTAAAAATATCAAAAGGACGATGACTCGAAAAGATTAAGAAATGTAATAACGACCAAATTAGCGGAAACCTTGGGGACGGGGGGGTTACTTGGGGGGGCAATCAAATCTTAGAAAGCGTTCAGGAGCCAAAGATAAAAAAACGGAGGTGGGGGAGTAACTTAGGTCAAAGTCAGAATGCCGACCCTAACAAAAAAGCGATTTGGGGAGCGACTCAGATCCGGAGGGAATAGCGGGACTTTCCGGGTGAAAAAATACATACGAGAAAAAAAATGGGGAGGGTAGGCTGCGAAAGTAGAGTTTCGTTAGAAGGAGTGGGGACGAGGCAGAATAGGCCCAAAGAGGTTGGAGAGCCTGCGATGAAAACTCAAGACTAAGTGGAAAAAACAAAAAAGAAAACCTTGGAGGCGCAATCGACTGGAAGAAGAAGAAGGAAGGGGAATTGGCGAGGGGAGGAGGGAAAATGAATCATACCGGTCGGAGTGGATTCGAGGGACCTAGTGGGATCGGCAAATGAATTGTTTGGGGGAACGATAAGCCTCAGAAGAAAGGGGAAAAAAGGAAAAGGGACCCAGAGGTGAGGAAAAAACAAAACAGAAAAAAAAAGACCCTGCTTCAGTCCCCTACTTTCCAGTAACGAAAGGAGGGTAGAAAGGGAGGTGCTCAATTGAGGGAGGGGAAAAGAGAAAGCAGTAAAAGAAGAGCAATGATGTGTCTCCAGGGGCGGGGGGGGTCAGAGTAAGGATAAGGACAACTTCGACGAACACCAAAAATAAACAAGCCTGAATCGATAACAACCTTACCGGTGGTGTACTCAAAAGAGGCGAAGAAAGGGGCAAAAGGAGGGGGAAACAGCCAGATCAGAGGATTGAAAGCTCGGGAGGGGGAAGAAAAGACGTCAAAGAAGAAACACACGTGCGACGCACACTTGGGCGGGGACTTGGTGAAGACGAAGGGGATAAAAACTGAGGAGGCTTCCATGATAAATCAAATTCGAACTTTAGTCAGTTTAAAGAGCATCTGACACAAAGAACCCACCAAACAAAAAACGAATGGGGGGAGAAAACTAATGCTTGGGAAAATTAAGTAGGTGTCGATCCCGATAGAATTAGAAAGAGCAAAAAGAGGGGACGGGAGGGAGGGGGGATTACCGGAGCGAGGGAAGGGAAGAAGAAAGAAAACACAAAAGACAAAAGGCCTTTCCGCTCCCTGGGAAGACTAGGAACACAACAAAAACAAAAAAAAGAAAAGTAGAGAATGAGAAGCAAGAGGGTCTCACAAGCGCTATAACGCAAAAACGGAAGAGGGCAGATAGGGGAGACTTATCATCAAACAAACTGAGGGAAGAAAAAAGGAAAAGTCCGTCGAGCTGTTGCGCCGGCCAGGGCTCAAAGAAAGAAAAGCGCTCATTGGGGGGGTGCTAAAGCTTGGAGGGGGGAACTCGGTCTTCTCTCACGACGCGGTCAGGCGGAACGTAAACAAAGAGGACTCGTCTTCCGTCAAACTCTAAGGTAAGAGGGAGAACAATAAGAGTCTAATCGGGATGGAAGAAACCGGGCTGGGGAGTGCTCGGGCGTCATCCAAGATAAAAAAAGATAGGGGAATCAAAATTGGGCTAAAAAAAAGGGAAAGGGAGGGAAAAAAAAAGGAATACGAAGAAAGGATAGGAAAAACCGTTCCCGACGGGCGGTGAGTAAAAAAAATAATGGGGCTCTCGTGCACGTATATGAGAGGAACAAGGGAAAATGGAGTATGTAAGGAGATTGACTGACAAACTGAACTTTTCCGGGACATAAAGGGAAAAAAAGACTACAATTCTCAAGAGTCATAACCGCCTAAGTTTGTGTAAGATTAAAGGGGTAGGGGAAGACAAAGGGATGGCAGAGAACAAGAGTACATAAGACTGGGAAGAAGTGCATCGGGAATAAGAAAACAAAAAAGACAACATATCTGGAACCGAATCCAAAAAAGGGAGCAAATCAAGGGAGTCAAAAGAACGGAAAATCACATAAGACGCGACAAGGGTTCGAAGGGTAACAATACATGTGGGAGATTGGGCCTGAAAAAAGAAAAACATATTTGTGCAAGAAGACAATCGGGTTAACACCACCAAAACTGCTTGGCGAGCTGCCTCATGGGGGGGGGAGGGAAGAATATGTGGATAAAAAGAAAGAGTCCAAGGAGATGTCATCGCGGAGGTTATACTCAGAAAGAGGGTCGTGGTACGAAAACGTGAGAGGAAAAAGGAGGAGAATAGCCACATATAAAACAAAGGCAGACAGGGAAAGAGACCCTGGAATGCACAGGATTTGAGGTCCTTCCTCGAAAAAAAATAGAAAAAAAAGATTAAACGAAAAAAATCATATCGGTTGGTCGGAAAAAGACCACAAGGGAAGACAGCAGTATGGGATTTTGGTCAACCCGTAAGGCCGCTATTCAACCAAACAAGGAAGAAAGAAACGGTGGAAAAACAAGCAGGGGCTGTTCTAAAGAAAAGACCTTAGAAAGAAAAAATGTTGAAGATAGGGAAAAAAACATGAGGCGAGAACGGCTAAAAAGGGGGGAAGAGGAAAAAAAAGAAAAAACGTGACAAAAGCAAAAAAAGAACCTGGGGGTCCATGCTTCAAGAAGAAAGCGGAACACCCGGATGCCGAGGAGGAATTGCACGGAGAAAAAGATTGATGAGAGAACGTACGGGAACACGTAGGGAAAGAAACAGGAGATATGCGCGCTCAAAAGGGAAAGGAAATAAGTTAGAGGGGGTTGGGCCTCGGGAGGGGGCCAAAGGGAGGGGACGGGGAAAGGGATGCGTCAGAAGACGGACGGCCTATCTAGCGGTTTTGCTGAATAAAATGAACTTAAATTTGATAAGATCACTGGGGGGAAAAAGAGAACTAAGATCATTCCGGGTGAAGAAGGGGGCAAAAGAAGATGATAGCTGCAAAGAACTTTATTTCTAAAAAAACGCTCTGGGGAGATCAGTTAGGGCCCGATTATGTTTTACTAAAAAAAAAACTACGATAGCACGAAATCGAAAGAGTCGGAGAAAGTGAGGTTGGAAAGGGGTGAAATGAACCCTGGCCTCGGCATCAAAAAGCCTTCGAACTTTATCGGGGAGAAGAAACGGGAAACACAGGCAGGTCAAGTCGAGGGAAAGCTGTCAGCAGAAGCGGTTACCAATAAAGCGGTGGAAAAATTTTTGTACTCCCGCAGAAACTTGGTAGGCCGTTTTGTGACACGCAAAGCCAGCGGGGGGAGGAGCATCACTTGGAATTCGAGCGGATAGGGGTCGGTGCATGAAGTCGAAAACAACTATCCTCGGCAGAAAAAGGGGGGGGGAAGAATTAAAGGGGGGGGGGGAATAACGCATAGACGGACACAAAGAAGAAAGCTAAACAGGAGGCGAAAACAAAAGGGGAAGAGAGAAGAGAGATTATAAGAAAGAGGGAAGGACGGGGGGGGGGCCAGTGGGGCGTGTCATAAAAAAACGGCAAAGCGGGGCTTTTCAAAATGAGAAAGGGGGGTTACGGCAAATCTTGGGGTTGGGGGGACAAGGAGAAAGACAACGCAAAGGAAAACAAAATCGTAGGTCACCCCACGGAAGCATTCTCAAGGAGAAGTCTGACGGAAAGTATGACCAACAAGAAAAGAGAGGCAAAAATGCCTTGGGGAGAAAAGGGAAGGGCTACGAAGTTACAACCTGTTCCGAGAAAAAGAAAGGGTTAGAACCATTTAAGAGAGGAAAGTACGACGCCGTCAAGGGAAATTCTAAAAATCAAAAAGATCCAAGGAAAAAAAACACAAACTCTGGTGAGGAGGGGACTAGTGAAAAGGAAGAAATACTAGTGAACGAGAGCGGAGTAAAAAAAAATAAAACACTACCCATCAACAAACTCGCGGGAATTTTTAGCCGCCGTCGGCAACCCTCGTTGTACATAATCGAAAAAGGAAGGGACGTCCCGAGGGGAGCGAAAAAAAAGAGCGAAATCAAAAAATGACTTTAAAATCTGACAAAAAGAAAAGAGTATTCCTCGAGAGAGACTGCATCTTCCACAAAAGGACGAAGAGCAACCAAGGTCCTCAAGGAAGGAGGGGGGAAAAAAAGAACAAGAAAAAGAGAGAGAAAGACAAATCTTCCTATGAACCGGGCTAGGCTACCTAAGATCAAGAAAATAAAACGACGCCGAGCCCTTCCATCAAGGCCGAGGGCTTTAAGAGATCAAGAAAAAAGTTTTTTGGGGGGAAAAAAAAAGATAAGAAAACAGGAGGAGGGAGGAAGGTGAGAGGGGAGGAGGTTTCAAGTCAAATCTCAATTCTGAAAAAAAAAAAAAAAAAGGACCCAGCCAAAAACCCACCCGAAAACCCACAAAAAAAAAACCCCCAAACCCCCCAAAAACCCAAAATAAAATGAGTAAGGAAAAAATAGAATATGAAGTTGTCTGGGACTTGGCAAGGCGTCTCGAGAAGAAATCGGATGGGCCACATGTAGTCCAGTCAGAGAGAAAAAGGACCGCCGGGGGAAAAATAAAGAAGAGTTATAGTAAGATGTGAATGCACTTTTACGAAAAAAAGGAGATATAGTGTCTAGGAAGGGCCGTGAAAGGGACGAGAAGGAAACATACTACCTAAAGGGGGGGGGAAAACCTGCGAGGGAATCGCAACCAGGCAGGAAGGAAAAAGAAGGTGGGAGGGGAAGAAGGATAACCCCACTCCGGACGCTCCGTGTCTTGGCAAAAGGAAAAAACGAAGACATACTAAGGCCTTAAATAAAATCGGCGAAAGGAAGGATCTCGGAAAACTGTTGTACGAAAAGGAAGAAACGAGCAAAAAAGGGAAGGGGGGTTCGTAGTTGTATGAAGAGTCAAACAAAATAAAATTCACCTGGGGGACTGGTTTTATAAGGCACAAAAAGCAGCATTGAAAAGAAGAGGGAAGGAAGGAGAAAACAGGAGGGGAAAAAAGACTGTCAGATTTAATGCGATTAAAAGGAAAAGGAGGGATTCAATCAGGGATCAAGACGGAACTATCACTGGGGGGTTCCCCAGTATGGGGGGAAGAGGGGGCTGCTTCAGCTTCAAGGAGAAAATGCTGTGGGAGCATTGCGTATCAAAAGGAACGTTATGGAATCATCGATCCCAAGGGGGAAACAATTTTGGGGGGACAAGACATGAAGTCAGACTGAAGCGGGCATCAAAAAACAAACCTCAAGGTCGCACGATTGGAGAGTCTTATTGGGAAAAAAGAAAGAAAAAAAAATGAAAGTGGGTTATAACTAAAACGAAAGCCTGGTGACATCAAAAGAGCTTTTGCCGGGGTAGAATCGTAGGGGAAACTCGGAGACCCCTGATCTTGAAGAGAAAAAGGGAAGATTGCAATCGG
>Ga0179593_1547776_pt1 | contig 27227 bp, 21 predicted proteins | sample CZODoug2_1_08_16_FD_185931 | JGI IMG/M metagenome (GOLD analysis project Ga0179593, IMG submission 185931) | Vadose zone soil fungal communities from Angelo Coast Range Reserve, California, USA - CZODoug2_1_08_16fungal (PacBio error correction) | ecosystem: Environmental > Terrestrial > Soil >...
AGCCTTCATAAGGAGGATTGGAGGACCAATGGACGAAGGTTAAAGAAGGACCATAATTTTGACGGCGAAAGACTAAGGGGTAATGCGGGACGGTGCCGGAGGATAGTTCAGTTGCAATTCCTAAATCAGTAAAGGTTGAGGCGAAAGACCATTTTCCTCCTGAGGGAAAAAGTGAATGCAACGGAGGTACACCACGCCGAGAGGAGGCACTTGGGTAAACACACAAGTACTGTCTGGTCCTGGGGGGGAAAAAGCCAACCAACTACTTGAGAGCAAAAAAAAAAGGAAAGAGGTTCGGAGCCGTAAAGGGAAAATCCATGCCGACAAGGCGCAGATTCCTTGAGAAGGACAGGAACGTGGGTGGCTTTCTCTGATGTGAAAGCAAGAAAGACAAATCCAAACAAGGGGGGGGAATGTGGGGGGGGGGGGACGAATCGACGTCCAAAAAAAAAAACGAGTACGAAAAAACGTGAAGCCCGTTCCAGCAGAGCCACAAGATCCCGCGCCGAGGCGACTAAAAAGCATTGGAGGATGGCTAGCGACTGCTGCTCGCCGATCAACCAGGCGCGGGAGAAAAATCGAGTACCGTAAAAAGGGACTTACACCCGGAGAAGTACAGGGCCCTGCAGAAGGAGAAGAGAAAAATCAGAAGAGGTCAAAGACAGTAGGAGAGGTCGGCACGAAAGGGCTAACAGAGATTAGTCAAGAGAGGAAGGACAATGTAAGAGTCTAATTGCCGCGAACACTCTAAAGTAGAGGGAACCGGTTGGAGGATGGAAAGCAGATGAGTTCAAAACGGTTTGGCGGGGAAGGGGCCCCTTCAAGGGAGATAAAATGCCGTATTATCCTCTATAACATGTAACTTGTGAAGCGCCCTGAGAACAAAGGGGTGGCCCACAGCAACCAGACTATCCCAAAAAAGACACATCAAGGGGGTGTGTGAGAAGCAATCCTCTTTAGAGTACTCAGGTAGTAGAAACTGAAAAGAATCATTCCCGACAAAAAGTGGCAGCGGAACAGTAGTTATACCCGGCGTAAAAGAAAAAATATGTGGTTCAAGATACCAGGTGGAATGGGAAGGAAGGGTTCACTCTTGGGGATCAAAGAGCCGCTAAAGTTATTCCTATAAGTACACGGTTAGGGGAGGTCGTTGTTTACGCGGCGTACGGGGGGGAGTGGGCGGGGGACGTGAACATAAATGGGAGAGGGGAAGCGGTGACCTTAGGAAGAGGGGAACTTAAGGGCTACGTAATCGTGCGCTACTAACAAGAAGGGATACGCCAGCGAACATGCTGGTCACGATCGGTGGTGCATCCGAAGAGAGTGACACCTGAAAGAAGAAAGGTCAGTTCATTCAGGTGGAAGGATGAGGGGGTGGCCTGAACGCTTCCGAAAACCCACTGAAGAAGAAATTCACCGAGGAGGGTACCTGCAGGACAACCGGAAATGGTCGTTGTCTAGGGAAAAAGAGGAGCGCCCGGTGAAGGACAAGGTGTAAAGGAGCTTCCTAAGAAACCTTCACGCGATGTAACTTGAGGGGGGGGGGAAAAGAAACGACTGCGTCATCGGTCAGCAAGGAAGGAGCCTTCCTGAAAAGTGAGGTGGCCAGGAACTAAAAGGATGATTTCTACGCCGGGAAAGGTTAAAAAAATTTCCAAAGGGGGCAATCCGGGGAGGAAGGTCGGAGGGAGGCACCGACAGGGCGTCCTGGGGTAACGGCAGAGGAGTCCCTTGCGGACAGTGTTGAGCTCTTTAACGACAAAAAACAAGCAGGGAACCGACCTGGGAAAAAAATAATTCCTTTCATAGGGGACACCCACAAGCAGGGAAAGCGCTGTCAAAAACAAATAGCCCAGGGCTTTTGCGGAAGAGTTCCGGTAGAGCGTTCCTAAAGGATTCGTTGGCCTGGGGGAAAAGGGGGAGGTTTTACGAGGGAGAAGGGCAGCTCTAGTCGGACAGTAAGGAAGTTCTTCAAGGGTAACAACTCGAGGTTCAAAAGAAATCTAACTTTCGGCGAAATCAGTGGAGGGGAAATATGCGCCCTGAGCAGAAGAAAGAAAATCCTAACGTGTTACGACACCGGTAGGGGCCGGGCTTACGGGGGAAAAGGACTAAAAGGGGACCGTGCTTCTTATAGGTTGGTGAAAACGAGTTTCGACGACGGCATAAGAGGGGGAAGGGGGAATAATAGCTCTACATGTCGACAGAGGGGGCATGACGATTTTCACAAAAAAAGGGAGGAGGGGAGGGGTCTGCCCCACAACCACTCCTCAGACCTCTATGGCACCAAAAACCAGAGAAATCAAGGTCTTGCGGCAGCGCCGGAACCCGAGGGGGGGGGACCAATGTCGAAAACTGGGGGGGGGGGAAAAAAATGGCAGGCAACAGTTTCCCAAATATAAAAGGCCTTCCTGTCCGGTGACGGGGGCACGGAGCGCAACAAGGGAAGGGGGGGGGGTTGTTTGTTTTTTTGTTTTGTTGGGTTGCTCTGAACTTACCTGGCTGTGGGTGGATTGGACCTATTCAAAAAACCGCTGTAAAGGAAGTTTTCTGCACCAGACCAAAGGCCCGCAGCAAAAAAAGTAAAGGAGAGAAAGGCGGATCAAAAAGGAAGACGCCCAATGAAAAAAAAAAAGAGAGGCATGACCGAATAAAACAAGAGAGGAAAGCAAAGAGAAAAGGGGGGAATAGGGAAACGGCCTGCTTGGCGTCTATGCGAAACAGCAAGGGCATCAAAAGAAGGGCATCCGTACTTTCCCACAAATGGGGTGAAGGTTCTCCTGGGTCGGTTGCCTAAAACCAGAAAAAAGGTGAGGGCTACGGTAGACAAACCAGAGTTGAGGGGTAGAAAGCGCTGGGTTAGCTCACGCAGGGAATCACTGGGGGAAAGTATCAGTCCAACACCTTTCCGACTACAAGCAAAGGCGTTCACGATATAAGAAAAACCCCATCTCACCAGCGACACATTCGTTTGGAAGGAGAAATAACATGCCGGGGGAACCAGAGGGGTTTGCCAGAGTTGGTAGGGGTTGGGTTCGGGCAACGAACTACGGTTGGGAAACAACGTCGTCAAACGTTACGAAAGCCAGAATCCGAACTGGCGAGACCGAAAACTCGTGGTAGAGAAAGTATGGCCGCCGTCTAAAATCTTTTGAAAAAAAGATCAGCCGGGAGGGTAACTCTTCAGAGCAGCGGGAATACATAAGTAACTGCTTTTGGAAAAAGACCAAAGAAGAAATAGGAGGCGCATCGTCCGGGCGCCATCCAGAAAAAAGACTCCTGATTGAGGGGAAAAAAATAAGGTATCATGCTGTACCCCCTGCAGGGGACAGGGAACAAGCCCGATCAAGGTTACTGACAGAACGAAAGCACTCATCTGTCACCAAAGTCACGGAAAAAAAAGTCAAAACCATACTACTGGGGGGGAAGGGAAAAGGTAGGGGAGACAGGGAAAAAAATGTCTATAACAGAAGGAGGAGGACTTTTGGCATGGGCAGGGGATTAGACGGTCCTTGGCGAATGTCCACAAAAAAAACAAGTCATCGTTTTGCGGTTACGGGCCAGGGGTCCGGGCGGGGGGGGGAAAATTCGACCCCCTCGCCGACGCCCTGACAGGCAGACGCTGTCGCAAACGCAAAATTGAAGTCGCTCAATACAAGGAAAAAAAAGGGAAAATACATAGTCGTGGGAAAAGGGGAAACTCAGGCCGTGGGGACAGTGTCAAAACAGAAGCTATCGCCGCGGCAAAGGAAGCCCTCAATTATGGCAAAACATCCCCCGAAAAATCATTGACAAACAGTGCCGCTGGGGGAAAAAAGTTGCGTCCCCACACGGGCATAGCGCTTGAACTGGCTGATGAGGTCCCTTTACGTTAACCGTAAGCTGAAAACTGGGATCTTAGACTTCGCCACTACGGAAAAAAACGGTGGCTTCCAGAGGGAGGCACACGCTTCAGGGACTGCAGACCTTCTGGCAGGTCTAGGCCGGCGGGCACAAAAGGCACTCAAATGACCTGATGAAGAGAATAAAGAGGTGTGGGGGAGAAGGAACCTTTCGGAGACAAACACACGTGGAGGGAAAGAAGTAAGTCTTTTAGACCAAAGGAAAGGGAACTCGCCTGCGAGGACGGGCAGAAAGAAGATCCGCGTCCCTTAATCATCTTACAAAGGAAAGTACCGCGACAGGGATTACCGCAATAGTTACCGCCTAAACAAGAGAATACAGGGGCAACCCCAAAGAAATGCTTGGGGAGAAGATGGAGGCCTGGGACCAGACAGAAAGGTACACCCGGAAGCACAAAGTTAAAAGAGGCAGATAAGAAAAACAGGCACCTCTTTCTGTAAAAACGTTAGAACGAAATTCAGAATGAAAAAATCGCTGTTAGGGCTAAGAATCCGGAAAAGTTAGGTGAAATGACCGCATACTAATAAAGCACAAGATGAATGGGGGAAAAACCTTTTTGCCTTTTTCCAATGAGGGGCTTTTTGAGGGGGGTGCTACAAGCTGGAGGACGGGACGAAACCGCTTGGTCCAAGAAAAGATTACGAGGACTTTCCCGGTCAGAACGACAGGCTAACCACAGGACGGGCCAAATAGCTTCCGCATGCCAAAAAAAGGGATCTAGTGAAGGAGGTGGTTTAGCGGCCAGTGAAGGATTTTCATCGAAGCACGTCATCGGGGATCATCAAAAGGGTCTGGCGGGGATTTCGTGACGCGTAAAAGGTCGCCGGTTGCCGGGGAGGGGAAGGCTCTCGGGCGGATAAGGGGGTCTGCAAAAGGGGGGGGGAAATTGACTTCTCGAGGTAATCCACGTCCTCGTTAAAGTCGGCTTCGGGGCCGAAATCGCAAAGGAGAAAATCAATGAGAGGATCTCAAATCCAAACAAAAGAGGTCTTCGCGTTCTTCGGGAGGGGGGAATTGGGACTCGTCTGGAACTGCTGGGTTGACCTTACTTGGTCACGCAAGGGGAACGGGCACAAAAACCGAAAAAAAAGCTTTGGCATTTGACAGACGGAATGGAAATCTTTGAAAAAATGAAAAAGCAAAGTCCCGGGAGGCCTGAACTCAGGGAGCTAATGGTCGGAGCAAACCAAAGAACGAGGCTACTTGGCGGAGGGGGAAATATTTATCTGGAAGAAAAAAAACGTCGTAGGGGGAATTGTACTAGAAGAGTACGGTGGGGCCGGTTACAATTTCGACTACAAAAAGTTGATCAACTGAGAAAAAAAAATCAGCGGGGAGGACTAGGCTGCACTCCGAAAAGGATTTCAAGAGGGGGACAGTCATCAAAAAAAAAAAAACGGCAAAGGTATATGGTCCACGCCATCAAGAAATCGCTCTAAGAAATCAAGGGCAGGGGCACCTTCGTCATCGTCAAAGACAATAAATCTCAGGCTTCGAAGAGCAAACAAACGGAGTAGGGGAATAGTGTCCTTATCGCCTGTGGGACAAGGGAGGAAGGACAGGAGGAGGACTAAGTGACGTCAAAGAGAGGAAAGGGGGGGGGGAAGACTCGGCCAGGAACTGAAAGGTTGAGGTGAGGAAAAAAAAGGGGTCAAGAGTGTATCGCGGTTGTGCCCGAAACGTCAGGGCGGTTCGGGAGGAAATACAAGACGAAGAGACTGAGAGGTCGTGGACCACTCCTAGCTCGTCGTCGAAATAACGCCACACGTAGAGGACGGGTAGGCCCGAAAACCACAAAATGAAAATTATCAGGCAAGGAAAACTAGCTGACTAATACTTAAGAGAAGTCGGCCGGTTATAAACCAGGAAGGAATATCATGCCGTTAGCCGACAGGAAGGGGGGAAATTTTGAGCGCTGCTGAATCCATGAGGAGGAGACACAACATGGCCAACGAGTTTAGTGGGGACAGTAAGCAGGGGGGCTGAAGGCCGCGCCGGCTATTGTCACCACTTTGGAAGGGACAGAAGACAAAAAGATTCCCTCTCGGCGACAAGAAGGGGGGGTCGTGATGGAGAGGAGAATCGAAATAAAGGCCAATATCAGACCGCTTCGCGAAAGACCTTCCTTTGAGGGGAAGGGGATGTGAAAGGATCCGCCGTAAGTAGGAAAAAGTTCCGGCCCAGTAACTCAGCACCGACTAGCTCAGGATGGATAACGTTATCACAATAAAGATACCAAGGAAGCTTATCCGCTAGGGAAAGAGGACGAGGGAAAAAATATCGGAGTTGGTCAACAGTGAAACTGGGGGAGGATTCTGAAATCTAGGAAGGAGGGGAAAAAAACATCGGGGTATTAAAGGGGGAAAACAATTAATCCCGAGTACCTGCCTCTGAAAACAGAGGAACGATGACAAAGTTCGCAGGACCGGGGGAACCACGGGGAAACCAGCATCAACAAAAGGTGGGGAACAACCATCATACACGGGGGAGAGAAAATTTCTCTTAATAGGCCGCAGGGGTAACATCCGGACAGTCAGTAGACCCAGACCATCTTGCGAAATAAGGAGGGGGCCGATTATCCCAAAGGGGGGAAGCAAAAAGGGGAGGAAAAATGTGTCCAGGGGTTCGTGCCATGCAGGGGGAAAATGACTTGTCTGCTCCAAAACGGCCTCTCTATATCACAAGAGGAACAGTGCAAAGGAGAGGGGTTAGAAGTTGGTTGTTAACTCTTCACGTAACTAGTCGGACGGAAACAGTTTCTCGGGGGAGCCTGGACAAGCTGACGCGTATGCTGGAAAAAGGAAGTTCATCCGATAGAGCCCGACAGTCTGTTCTCCAAAAAAGATAATTCATGGCCTTGGTCAAGGAAAAATGGTTCATCATAGGCGAGACACCATCCTATCTGACGTACGTTTCATAGGGCCTTTTAGGGGGGGGAAAGCGGCGCTGTCCTGGGAGACACTATACAGAAATTATTCATCTTCAGGGAGGGTGAGGCAACCGGCAGGTCGTTGGAAGGACCGAACAGAAGGAGGAGAAGGCTGACGTTTTCACAGGGCCCCAGCGGACATTGGGGCGTCGGAAGTTCAAGTCATTCATCTTAGGACGGGGCAGAAAAAAACGTGAGGTGACTGGAAAAGAACTAGGGACGATAGTAAGACTCCGGACTCGCCGCGTGGGTGACGAACACAAAAACGGTGGACAGGCTGACCAGAAGAGAGTCAAAGGATTTCAGACGCCGCACTACAAAGGCCGGTCCGGCCTGGGGAAGAAACGAAGCGTAGGGTGCGTAAGGGTGAGCTATAAAAAGAAAGAACTGACTGAAAACAGGAAAAACGCTGAAGTCCGGGGGTAAGCGACAATGGACCCAAATAACAAAGAAAAAACTTGCCAGCACCCAAGAAAGCGGAAAGGGAACTTAGAAAGTGGTTGGAAAGACTGTTAGAATCGGAGGTGGCTGATCCGCTGTGCGCGGTTGGAAGTCCGTTGGAAAGGGAGACCTAAAAAGAAATTCTGCAGTTCCCTTAATAAGTGATCTGGTCAAGGGGGAAACAGGTGGAATACAGCACCTTGGGAAAAAAAAATAGCAGAGGAGTTTGCGGCACGATGGGTAGGAGTCAACCGAGGAGAAAGTAGCAAAGTCTCCAAACCAAAAGAATTTCCGTTCCGCGTAGGAACTGAACGGGAAGAAAACAAAAAGTCAAGGGTTGGGGGGGAAAAAGGGAAGTGAGACGGCGGCATAAGGGCTGCGTTTAAAGTCGATCCGGCGGAGGGTCAGGACTTTAAAACGTCGGAGGAGGATAGAACAGTACCACTCCTCGCCCTCGCTGCCCCCACATCAATTCCGGGGACGGGGAGAAAAGAAGGAAAAAAAATGTACGAGGGGTGAGAAGGGGAAAGGGAGGGTCAACGACGAAGGGAACAAAAGTGATGATTGTAGCGGCACCGGTTTGAAAAATGAGAAACTGAGGTCAGGGAAAGACAACCAGCAGGGCGTTTGGTTTCTGAAAAAAAAAACGTCCAGGGCTGTTGCTTACCGGAGGAAAAAAAAGAACGGGAAAACGGTGTTCGGCACCATGACCACGGCAGGAAACGGGGGGGGGAAAGAACTCTGCCAGTAAACGGATCAGATGAGACCAGGGTTGGGGTGCCAGTAAGCAGATCCTCTGAACTGGACGACTAAAACAACACGATAGGAGGAGGATAGAGTACGAACGGACAAAGGCTGATCATAAAAAGACGAAGACCGGCTGATCAGCAGTGTCCTGGAAAGGAGGGGAGGGGCTACGTGGTCAGTACAAAAGGGTCGGTAAAAGTTGGGAAACGACGGTAAGACAAAAAACAGGGGACTTGGCTGGATCGAACACGACAGGAGCAAACGGGCCGTACATAAAAATGGAGGATCCATGGGGTCCAACACCGGCAGAATACGGTTTGTCGAATCGATGCCGTCAGAGAACAGACAAGGCGGGTTACGGCGAGGCGGACCCCGGGTACGATCGGGGGAAAAAAAGGGGTCTTTTGTACGGACGAACCGAACGGTGGTAAACTTCGGAGGACCAAGAATGACAAGTTTCATAGGGAAGGGAAAGTCGCAATTATGTCAGCCGGAGGAGGTGACAACACCCTCAAAGACGAGGGGGAAAAAAGGGAGAGAAAGAGTCGTACACGCGGGTCCGTAACGGAGGGGGAGACGGGCTTAATTTCTATAGAGGCAGGGCAGATAGGCCCAGGTATTACGAAAAAAGTCTCAGATGCTGTACCTGCTTTACACCTGCAGGGGGGAGGAAGTACAAACTTATTACAAGGGAAGAGGAAGCAATAAAGCGGACCCGCAAAAACCCGAAAAAGAAAAAGGCTCAGACGAAGACGATCAGGAACGCTCGTGAAAGGACTTCCAACATCTACCAAAGGGCGCCTCTTTCGGGGGAAAGGAAAAAAAAAAAAGATTGCAAGAGGAGGGTCGAGCACAACAAGGAGCAGAAAGGTCAAGTTGCGGGTTCGGGGCCGTGGGCGTATGCGGCCTACCCCTGTACGGGCCGCCAGAGAACTCGTCAGGAAATCAACACCGGAAGTCGGCGCGACCAAACATTAGGGGCTTCCTGGTCGGCAGTCAACCTCTGAAAGGAAGGGGGGGGAAAACACAACCCGTTTGGACATGAGGCCAGGAAAGCCCCTCTGCAATTCGGAGAAAAGCAGAGGGGAACAGCTTCAATCGTAGAAGAGGGGGAATCCGCCATACGCGGTGGGCGCCCCGACAATCGAAAGCAAACGGACTTATGAAGTCCCGGAGAAAGTCGCTCAAGGGGCCTCAGTGCGATTTGGAATCTCCAACGACCTGCCGGGTCCTGAGCGGAAATTGGGACGGATGAGGGGAAGAGTGTTCGCGGAGGAAAGAGTCGCGCAAAAAAGGCAGGCACTCGGAAGATGAGCATAGGAGGTCACGGTGGGAGAAGGGGGAAGATGAGGAAAAAACGCTCGTTACCAGTGGGAAATAAAATCTCGCCTGCCGGGTAACACCGTCGTCCGGAAAGAATTGAATTTAGGCGCCCTTTTCAGAGCGGAACGGACGCGGCTGGGAAACTCAAAAAGCCTCTCTGTGGGGGGGAAGCAATCGTTACCCGGGCGTACAAGAGATACCCAGGCATTGGACACATGCGTGCAAAGGGGCCGGGGGAAAAGAAAGAAAGAAGTTTACCCCTGGAATTACCACTTGCCAAATGGGGGGCAATATACCTATCCCCGTAGAAACGGGGAAGAATGAGGAACTCTTCACGCTGGTCAGGATCCAAGTCTTTCGAAGGAAATCGAAGATTAATGGTGAGCAAAATGATGGGGTCCACATTGTGCCTGGTATGAGGCTGGGTGCGTTTGACAAAAGATTGGGGAGGGCTTCACGTAGGGGAAGACGTGTCCCTCGGTGAAAAAATTACGTGCTGAACGTCCTTGTCGGAAAACTGAAGGCCAGGTTCTGAACGTCCTTCAGCGTAAGGGGATCCCTTGTAGGAGGGGGGAAGAAAACCCGGTCAGTGGTTCTGATCCATGTACGCAGTTTTCTTCATAAATCGAAGGGAGATCAAGTTCTGTTGCTAGTCTTCGTGCAGGAAGATAGTCTACTTCTGGAAAAAGAGGGAAGACTGGGTCGTCCTTCTACTGCCGGGGGAAAGGACCTTCGGCATAGTCATACAACCTGGTCGCGTTGCGAGGGACTGGAAAAACGGGCCTCTTTTCTGAAAGAAATAAAGCGCTATAGAGACATCCCGAAGATGTAAGAGTCATTCATCTTGTGGCTCTGCACGCCTTTCAAAGGGAGGGGTACCTTAAGACTCAAGATCTGTCTGCCGCGCCGGGGCGAGAGACCAAAAAACAAAATCGCCAGGCTCTAGAACATAAGCAGCGAGAAGAAATCGAAAGGGGATGGGAAAAGAACCGAGGAAATGATCTGCGGATTGGTCGCATCAATCACCCCGGTCCAAAGTCGCGGTAAACGTCTTCTGCGGCCATCGAGGAGGGCGCTCTTAGAGAGGGTCCAGTTACAGGAAATAGTTTGGTACCTCAGTCGACACTAAAGAGGAGGGGGGGTACACGCCTGCTAAAAAAAACTCGGGCCGAAAGGCCACTGCTCCTCCTACCCGTGAAAAGTTACCGGGGCCCTGGGCAAGAACAAGGGGAGGATGCGCCTCGTCACTCATCAACTTCTCTCCAGAGTATAGTCTGGGAAGGAGGAAAGGATCATCACCGCAGGTCAAACCACGTGGAGGAAAAAAGGATGCCTCTCCTAGAAAAAACTTCTCTAAAGAGATAAAAACGTAGGCTAAAAATGAAAATGTACCAAGACTAATGTGACAGCCACGATCAAAAATTAAGGCAGGAAAGGGAAGAAGATTAGGCAGGGTGGCCACTAAAACAAAGGCCGAGGCTAAGTTCTTGCCCAGGAATCACTCATGGAGTCGTCGATCATGCTAAAGAGAAACCAGAACACTTGCAGGGAAAAAAAACGAGCAGCGTCGTCTTTGTAGGACAAGTACTTCGGCAGGTAGGACAAGCACAAGAAGGCCGAGCACCAAGATCGAGGATCAGGGGGAAGGCTTTCACGTACCACGCCAAACAGACCAGGCGTCCGAAGAAGGAAGTTAAGTCCAAAGGAAAAGGGGGACTTCTTCTCGCGGCTGAAAAATTCCGGACGATCAAAAGGAAAATTAAAACTCGTTGGGCAGTTTGAAAAGCGGGTCACCGAACCGGAAGGGGGTCCACCTCGTGAAAGGGACTCACATAGTCCACACGATGCTAGCGACGGGGGACCAGGGTTTTTCGGTGATTGAAAGGTAAGTGGAGAAGAGGGGCCGAACGCGGGCTGGACGACGAAGACCGGAAAATGTACCGGCGCCATGTTGACGTAGCGGAAGGGATCCAGGTCCCCCTCAAAAGGCACGCCTCCCCATAATCAGAACGGCGTTCGACGTGAAGAAAAGAGGAAACTAAAGGGGATCTGGATCCAAGGATGACGCCATTAACAAGATCGGCGGTGGAAACGTAATGTAGCCCGAAGGAACTGGGAGCTTATCTCTTCATGAAGAAGAGGGTCGCAGGAAAGGAAAAGTGCCAGAGTAAAAAAGTCTATAACCGAGAGAAGTGCATCGGCGTGCCCAATGTGACCACACCACCGCAAAAGGGAATAAAAGGCACAAAACAAATGGGGTTTTTTAACACTCATCAAAGGGGAGACATTTCAACTGAGGGGGAGTCAGGGAGAAACGGCCATTTCAGTGAGAAGCCCAGCGTGGCAAAAAAACAGCTGTCAAAAGGGAATTCTGCAGAAAGAGGATGGATGCAGACTATTCTCCATGGGTCGGGTTAAGAAGGGGAGGTCAACCCGTTATCTCAGTAAAATGCCGCAAGGCATGGGCCAGTGTGGGAAAAGGAGGGGATAGTTTTTTACTGGACGTTGAAAAGTCGGGGGAAGTTTAACAAGAAAAAAGTGGATCTTATCGACCGGCAGCCGAGAACGGGACTCGCAAAACGACTTTCTCCTAGAGGGGACGTACCTTAAGTAAGGTTGATTACCCGCAGGAGAGGAGGGGCTGGTCCTAAGGGGTGTCTACCTGCTGCAGGGGGGGTACCGAAAAAGCCCCGCCCTATCCTTATCGGTCATTGAGGGAAATCCGGAGGGTGCTGATCGCCGCTAAACGCTACCCCTGAGCGAAACGGAAAAGGAGGGACGAGCACATGCATTTACGTTGTATCCCGGAAATATAATTGGGAGGAGAAAAGCAAGGGGCCCGGAAATGCGAAAGCCAGCCGGTAGCGCGAGGGTCAAAGGCGGGGGCGCTTAATCGTGATAAATCAGTCCTTCCTTCCAGCACGTAGTCATTAAACTAGGGACAAACGGAAGGGGGGGGGATTAGAGGGAGCGGGGACGGGGGTAGACTGGGTTGAAAAAAGGGAACAAAAAGGTTCTAGCACCGGGGCCCGCCAAACTGAGAATCTCTAAACCGAACCAAAGAAACATGGGGTTGTCCGGTCAAACTGGAGTCGTAGTAGGTGAGGAGGAGGGAAAATTTAATAGTAAAACACCAGAACGCACCAACAAGGTCAACAATGAATGGGAGGAGTTTGGGAGATAATGCCCAAACCTAGTCCTTCAAGGGGAAAGCCCGGAGAGAAGAACCGCTGTAGACGTTGGTGCATGCGGAAGCGACGTTGCCTGATCGTCCGGCTGGAGTTGGCCGGGTTCGGTGAAGGGGAAGACAGGATCCGGCCACTTCTAGTCGGTCATAATAAGGGGGGGCTGTCAGGGACCCCCTGCCGGAGGAGGGCGCAAAAACGCGGGCTCATAGCAATCGAGTGGGGAGAAATGCGGCCCCGAGCCGAGAGATGAAAGACGACTTGAGAGACCCCCGTTTCGCCGCTTAAGCTCGAAAAGGACCTGGCCGGGCTGAGACGGTTTGTTGAGTAAACGTCGAGAAAGTTAGGAGAAAGGGGACTAAAGATAGGACGGTAGTCAAGGAGGTTACTACGTTGTCAAAAAAACGTCGGCGGGTCGAGGAATGACACATTAAAGAAGGACGCAAGAAATCGTTTCACCCAAGGGATGGCTTCCAAGCCAGAAAGCTCGGATCGTACCAAAAGGGGGAAGGCCAGATGCGCGGATCGAAAAGAAACCTCGATGTCTTGTCTCGAGAGTTTTCACATTCACGCGAAACCCATGGAAAGAAGTTCCGAGAGGAGCTCAACCAGCCGGGAGGTGTAGAAGCAAAATCGTGAGTTGAGTCCGAAAAATACCAGCCCCGCTGGGGACGCCAGGGGTAAAAACAAAAGGAAAAAAGGGCCCAACCATCGCTTCCGTACGATCGAGTGAACTGACCGGGCATTTTCTGGAAAAAGACCCCCTCTAAAAAACTATCTCTCAACAACCACAAGGAAGGAGAGTTTTCAGACGGGGAGGGAAAAAAAGAAAGGGGGGGGTCAAAAGACAAACAATGCCCGCTGAAAGCATGATAGAGTTGCGGTTTACGCAAAAAAAGGTTCCAAAAACCCCGGGGGTGAAACCCGGAAGGTGGGAGACTTAAACAGCCAGTAACTCTTTTCTGATCAGAAAAAAAAGGCTATAAGAAGGGAGGACATGCGGGAGAAGGGCCGTGATCATTTGGGAAGGAAGGGGGACTAATGACCTCGCAGTGGTTTCACGTATACAGGAAACAAAAAAAAGAACAAGGAAGACCTCTGTCGCCCAAAGGGAACAGTATTGTGGGGGGGGAAAGGAGAGGGGGGGGGACTTTGAAAAAACCTAAACGGTTGGGTTGACAACAACACTCACGCCGACCTGGATAAGGACTTTAATCGAACGGGGGACGGGAGAAGAAGTGAAACTTCGCAAGCCTGCCAGGGAACGCGGAGAGCAAAAATACGCAGGAACAGGAACGGATTTGGGCGGCAACCACCGCTATTTCATCTCCTCGATCAGAAGATCTGGACTGAACCTGAGTCCTGCGATGAGAAAGCAAGGGAGAGAAAGGGTTCGTCTGCTGTACCCTTAGGCAGTGTGAATACAGCCCGATCTAGAAAAGGGGGGGGGAAGAACGTGCCGGATTCCTAGTCTTTAAAATCGCCTTAAACCAAAGGCCAAAGAAACTCCAAAAAAAGACGCGTAAATCTCATCCAGCAAAAAAATGAGAGACACGCGTGCCTTCGCGCATGGATGGGGCCTGGAACCTTGAAGACGAATTGCCGCCGGTGTGAAGGTGCACCACCCGACGCGAAGGAGGGTGTTTGGGACTTGCCGGTTGCGGGAAAAGGGGGAAGACTCCTACCCTCGCGAAAAACGTCATGGAGAGAGACCGTAAAACCGGCTGAAGGGACAGTCTTTCTACGAGCGAAGAAAGTCATCCTGGTCGTCAAAAAGTCCGCCTAAGGACAAGTTAGCACCAACAGGAGAAAAATCACGTCTTCTCTCCAAGTTCCCCAGGAAAAAAGGCAGATGGGGGGGCATGGTCCAAAGGGGAGGACATTACGGCGAAGTGAAGACCAAGCACGCCTACAGGGGGATTAAAAAATTCCTGGAAAAAAAAGACCCAAAGGGGGAACGTCTCTGGAGGCTGACAAACCCTGCAGTTGTCAAAGTAAAGCAAGCACAAACTTCAAAAGGGGGGAGAATGAAAGGTCCCCTTGCGTTCAGGGTAGAAGAGGCTCGAAAGAAACACCCTCAGGTCAGGAAAAAGAAGGGACTGCCTTATCGGCGGAATCCCCTGTAAGTAAAGAGGAGCCACCCAATCTAGGGAAAACAAAGCGAGAGATGCAGGGTAACACCTGGCCGGAGCCGTCTCTTCTTGGGGGAGTGGGGGGCCTACCTCCAAACCTCTTCGGGAAATCTTAGAAAAGGAGATATCCGCGACGATCTTTGGTAACTCCCCCCCAGGCGAGGGGACGAAAAATGAAAATACTACAGTAAAAAGAGCAAGGTTAAATTGGGTCATAATACTTCGGGGCAAGGGGTTGAGCCAGCAGCACGGTTCCACAAAAAGGAAAGGGAGGCATATTGACTCCATATCCCAAATAACTCTTCGATTACTAGAGGAAGAAAGGAGGGAGGGGGAGATGGAGGAGAAATGCCCTGGCAGGAGGGAATGCCGCCAGGGAAATGGAAAAAAACCTTCTGGTAAATGGGGAAGGGTGGACAGATCGTCTGGGTCTGTAGAAAAGAGGGGAGGGGGCAAAGACGCTGGTCAGCAGTTAGAGGACGAAGGGGGAATCTCCCCTTGTCATGGGTACAGAACTCTCGGAAGAGTCTAGAAGCCCGGCGTCGTGGCTACAAGTTCGGTTCTTCGGCACAGAAAGACCAAGAGTGTTACGGCAGGGGGAAAGGCGGATAAGATTAAAGTCAGGGTGCATAAAAAGGGGGTTATGGTGGACACGGTAGCCTACAGAAAAAGAAGGGGACTCAGTGGGAAAAATCTTGGCCCTAAAAATCCATTATAAAATGTCCTCAGTACTGGCTTCTGAGTCCAGAAGAGTGAGAAAGAAGCTCAATGCTGGCGACAGAAGGGAAAAGCAGACACAACTGCTGTCGTCCGCAAGACTGCGCAGATTGTTGCTCAATGTACAGGAAAAGGCGGGGAACACCGTACTTGAAGCTCCAGACCCGATCGGAAAAAAAAAACAAACCGAAACGCGGGGGGAGGGGGGAAACTGATCAAAGGGAAAATCGTTTTCCGAGGGAAAAATAAGAAAAGGCCTTGTGCGGCCTGAACGTCAATCCCTGAGAAAAGGCATCACCAAGGCCGCCGGGCTGAAGGAAGGAGCGAGGAATCAGGAGCGGCGAAGAGATGCCTCGTCTGGTGAGAAAAAAGAAACGTGGCCATTGGGAAAAAAAAATTCTAACTACGCGCTCGGCTGGCACAGTAAGTCGTGAGGATCATCGAGGAAGACGATGGTCGTCTTCTCGCAAGGAAAGGGAGTGTCCTTGGCCTGACAGCGATTCACGGCCTGTTGCTAGAAAAAAAAAGGGGAAAGATTCCATCCAGGGCTCTCACCAAGTAGGGGAAAAGATCACCAGAAGAAGGGAAAAGACCAGCACGTGTTCAGGATAAAAGGCGGACATCTCTCAAAAACCACAAAGGGGGTAGTAAAGATAGTATCCGGAAATATATGAAAAATGGGTGATTACACATAAGGAGATGAAAGGACCTTCCCAACATGATGGGGGGAGTCGCCAGGAACTGGAAGGGTTCTGGGTGTAACTAAAAGGAAGGAAGACTGAGGAATTGTTCTTTAAAAAGGCAAAGAAAATTGGCGGGGCGAGAAGGAAGACGGAAAGCCGGAGAAAAAAGGCGAGCCGTGAAATAAACAAGGATCGCTTTTCCCTACTTGGAAAAAGCTTGTAGGAAGGAAAAAAGCGACGGACAGGACCAGGCCGAGCACTATGGAAGAACGTTGTGTTTCACGTGGAACCCGGGGGGGTATACACACAAAGAAGAAAATGAAGAAGTCCGCCCAGTAACGTGCGTCTTGAGGAAAGAAAAAGATCACGGGAAAGGGAAAAAGTGTCGGGGGTGGTTTTGACGTCAGGCCGCGAGCGAAGAAAGGGTATTGTCACCTAACGGGTGCGCACCAGCCGAACAAAAGCAAAGCGGGTACGCGACGAACACATTGGGGGGAGAGTTTGACGAGATCAGGCCTATCCCTCGGGGGGGGGGGGGGGTGGTGGCGGGGTTGGGGGGGGGGGGTGTGGGGGGGTTGGGGGGTTGGGGGGGGGGTGGGTGTTTGGGTTGTGGGGTTTGGGGTTTTTTTGGGGCGGTTTTTTGGGTTTTTTTTGTGGGGGGTTGTTGGTTGTTGGGGGGGTAGGTTTGGGGGTTGGGGGTGTGGTGTTGTTGGGGGGGGGTATTTTTTTTTCATTGGGAGTGTCGGGGGAGGGTGGGGGTATTTTATTTGTTGGGGGATTTTTGGTGTGAGGGGGGGGGTGGTTGTTTTGGGGGGGTGGATGTTTGTTTGGGTGGGGGGTGGTTGGGGGGGGGGGTGGGGGTTGTTTTGGGGGGGGGTTTGGGGGCCGGCTAACGGTCTGAAAAGGGGGGATGAGGCAGGAGAAATCAGGCAACATGCGAACCCCGCCCCATAGGAAGAACGCGGGCAAGTAGGGCGAACGGGTAGAAAACGGGAAAAGAAAAAACTAGAAACTTAAGAGGATCCGGCGATGAAAGGAAAGATCGGAAAGGGGCGAAAAGGGAACCTGGTATAGAAAGACGCGCCGTTAGTGGGGGTAGCTCAAGGCATGAGGAAGTGTCATCATCGTTGAAGGGGTAGTCAGGGACCGGACAAGGCTATGAAGGACCAATCTGATCACCGAGAACGGAGAAAATGGGTGCCGAGCCCAGTCTTAACCACATAGAATCATGTACTGAAAAAGGGGGGGAAAACAAATATAAAATTGAGGGAATTGGTCCTCTCTAGGCAAAAAGGAACGGCATGGCCGGATCGACTCCCCGACAGGTCAGTAATAGGATATCCAAAGGAAAAGTAGTTGATATTATTCATATGAAGTGGGTCCAAAGATGTTCGAAAAGGCCACAGCTAGGGGACTGCAAGGAATGTGTCCAATTGAGGGTTTCAATGACCGTAGTTGAGAGGGGTACTAGAGGAGGAGGGGGACTTACCAAGAAAGAAAGGTAAGGAGAAAAATAGCCTTCAGCAAAGAGGGGGATCGCGACCTCCCCAGGGTCCTAACCTCGGGCAAGGACTCCTGTGTCTACCCTGAAGGAAAGGAATAATGGGCAACGATGGTGGAAAGCATCCCGGGATGCTAGACACCCGTGTGCACCGGATCCGGCAAGGGGTTAAAGATGATTCCTGCTGAGTGGCTGGACGGTAAGACTACAAACATGCCCGGGCCGGAGACGAAGCGGTGCAGTTGACTGGCATGACACCGGGACGCTTGTCTAAGTGACCCGAAAACTCAATCTCCCTGTATCTTAAAGGGGGAAAGGAAAGGTACGCTAAAAAAAAAACGGCAGCGCGATGTCCAGGAGGGTTGGGGGGGCGAAAGACCGAGGTCAAGTTCATTCACATCATGGAATAAATGCAGTCCCACGCAGGGAAAAAAGGAAAAAAGGCCAGGAAAAAAGACTCGAGGAAACTTGCTGAGTCTTCAAACGCTACTAAATGGTCCCACGTGGAAGAAAGGGCTTAACCGGGCCGGAGAAAAAGGAATGTCTTGTCCAGAAGAGTTCCCTGGCAAGGTAGAGCCTTGCGGACGAGCCTGAGGTTGGGGCTGGGAGAAAAAAAACCTTAAGAAAAACCTAACCGCAACCGATGTAGGGCAGGGGGGGATAAGAAAAAAGGAAACCGCCAGCGCTTCACAGAAAAAACAGCGAAGGCCCGCGTGTCTTGTGGGGGAACGGGATCTAAAGATAAACAAGGAGGGGTCTGGTGCGCGTGGCCGGGTTAACAGGTGGGGGGAGAGGAGGGGAATTAGGGCCGTTAAAAGGGCGAGAGGTCGAAGGGGCGGGCTGTCAGGGTTCCCCCCCTTCCGCAGGGTGGAAAAAGAAAAAGTTCAACTGTCGGACTCAGAGGGCCGGAAAGTGGCGGAAACCTAGCCGTTAGAAGAGTGATATTAAATAAAGAGGGGTAGAAGCACCCCCAAGAAGAGGGTAAGGAGGAGGAATGACAAAAAGGATCCGCGTTGACCGCTTCGAGACGGGGGGGGGACCTTTCTAAACTGGAGGAATTAAAACTGACAGGTTCAACGTGGATATCAGTAGAACAGAGAAAAGTTCGGAGGGGACAAAAACGTCTTCGGGGCGATAACGTACCGCCACTCCTCGCCCTCGCCTGCCACAGGGGGAACCTCGGCCGTCGGGCAAAAAACACGCCGGGCCCATGTGTTTCGTAATAAAAGGAGGTAAGTACTACGAACGAAAAACCCACTTTCGAATGGAGTGGTCAAAAGGTGGGGGGGAAAAAAATTATACGGCGAGACCAAAAGGAAGAAAGTTAGGCCGGCGGCAAACAGCCAAAATTTGGGCCAAGCGCTTTAACCTTGCTGTGGATTAGGGGGGACCCACCCAAAAAGAGAGTTGCACGCCGGTGTTCGCACCAAAGGAGAACCGCAAACCCGGCAGGGTCAGAAGGAGCAAAAAAGAAAGATCAGCAGGGAATTGGGGGAAGCTGTTCGCGCATTGAACGCCACTGATCAAGAAAACCATCGCTCAACACAACACGGAGGAATTCAAGAGGTTAAAAAAAAAACGATCTTGTGCGCCTGCGGAGCACAAGGGAAGGAAAGGAGACAGGGGAAAGCGAGGGCTTGATCGCAGGGGAAAAAGGTGACAACCCGGCAGCACGCGGGGGGGAACTGAAGAAAAGAAAAATGAAAGAGTAGGAGAAAGAGCGGTGGCAACCAGGGAATAAAGAAGAAGGGAAGGAAGGGCGGGAAAAAGGGAAGGTGAAGGAGAAAGGCGAATAGAGGGGGAGCTATAGGGGGAGACAGAGGGGGGGAGGAACAAGAGACGAACTAAAGAAGGTAAGGGAAGAAAGACAAAAGAGAAAGTAAGGAGGAGGACAAAGAGAGGAGAGTGAGGGGGGGTGGAGAAGGAAGCAATGGGGAGGGGGGAGTATGGGGGGAGGGAGGGGGGAGTGGGGTTGATGAGGGAAGAGATGGGGAGAAAAACGAGAAAAGAGGGGGGGGGAAAAAGGGGGAGACGGGGAGGTAGAGAGGGATAGGGGGGGACTGATGAGGGAAAGGGGATGAACAAGAGCGGGAGGGCTCAGGCTGTGGGGGGAGGATGTGGGAGGGGAAGGGGGGGAAGAGGAAGGGGAAGCAGGGGAAGTAGGGGAATCCCAGGGGGGGGGAATGTATAGGCGCGGAGAGGAAGGAAAGAGGGGTAAAAACGCAAAGAATGAGGGGAGAGAGGGGAGGGAGGGTGTAAGAGCGCGGAGGAAGGGAGAGGAGGGAAAAATTGGGTGGGCGAGTGCGTGCGGGCGAAAGGGGAGAGAAGGGAGTGAAAGAAGAGGAAAAACAAAAGGAGTTGGGAAAGAAGGTGTCGGAGGAAGTAGAGAAAAAAGATGGGGGGAGGAAAGAAGGGAAAAAGAGGGGGAGGATGGAGGTGAATAGTGAGGAGAGGGAAAAGGGAGGTAGGGGGGAGAAAGTGGAGAGAGGTAATCGGAGGGGGAGAAAGCGAGGTAGGGTTAGAGGGGGAAGGGAGTGGGGGTGGGGGGAGGGGGGCGGGGGGACGGAAAAAGGAGAGGGGTGAGCGGGAATAAGAATATCGAGAAGGGGTATGAGGGAGATGGGGGCGAGGGAGAGGAGAGGGTAAGGGGGGGGAGCGGAAAAAGAGAAGAGAAAAGGAGGGAGGGGAAAGGGAGGAGAAGAGGAAAAGAAAATGGGGGTGGCAGATAAGGGGGGAGGGGGGAAGACGGGTAGGCGATAGCGGGGGGGAAGCGGGTGGTAGGGAACAAGGAAAAAGGTAGGGGAGGGGAAGAGGGGGGGAGTGGGAATGGGAAGGGGGAAGAAAACATCCAAAAAGGTAAGCGCTTCTGGATCAACGCCCGGAATTGGCGCTCCCGGCCGTACGGGTACTTCCTGCACGCCGTGATCAGTTTTTAACATCGGAATACCAGATCATTGGTGGGGGTGGAGAGACGGAGGGGAAAGCAGACAAAAAAAAAGAAAAAAAAAGAGAAAACAGGGAGGGGGGGAAGGGAATCAATCGCCCAAGACCCGGTAGTCTGAAAAATCAGGGGGGCCAGCATTTCGAGTAGGTACGACTGTCTAGTACACGAGAGGGGGGGGGGTGACAAGCATTCAGTCGGGCGAGCTGATCCTTTCGGCTACTTCGTAAAAGGGGTCCCAACCGACCGTAAGAAGGGGACAAAAAAAACTGAAACGGTTCAACGCGTTATATCACCGGGAGGGAAAGGGGGGGGTGAGAAAAAAGGGGAGTTATTCAAGAGAGAGGCTTCGCCATCCCGAAAACCCACTTTTCAATATAGACAAAAGAAAGAGGACCTGCTTAACAACCCTGAGCAGTGAACAAAGAACGTTTTCCTGGAAACCCGAAAGGAGAAAGACCAACGTCAACGGGGAAAAGAAAAAGCAACCCCGCCAACAGCGCACCAACATACGAGTCAGGAAAAGCGCTTACCGCATGAAGTATGAAAAAGGCTAACACTGCCTTCGCTCTAGAGGGTGGACCGTGCATGAGGATTTCTTCAAAAGGCATGGAAACACCTGCCAGCCCGAGTTGCGGGGTCGTGAACCCGTCCGGGTAACTATAGAACAATAAGACTCCCTGCGATCTTCCGTACAATCAAAAAAGCCTGTGGAGCGGCAAAGCTTTAAGAGAAAGCAGTTTCTTCGTGAAAACGTTAAGAGGGGTACATGGGGAGAAAAAGAGGCAGCGATCCTCGCAAGGGAGAAGTGCCGGCAGTTCAGTGAAAGAAGATCTTGATAGGGGGAAAACTCGGGGGACTTACAAGAGGTGTGACGAAACACACAGCAAGCAATTAAAAAAAAAAAAGCTGACCTGAGGGGGGGGTCTCCCCCAGGTCCCGTCCAGCTCCTGTCAGAGAAGTTCGAGGTGTAATGCCTCAAAGATGTACCTGAGGTAAATTAAAGAGATTAGGTGAATGAAGACCCTTCTGTTTTGGGGGAAGAAAGAAGGGACTCTTGCTCAGCCCCTAAATTACGAATGTGACCTGGAACTGATTCAAAAGGGGAGGGAAAAGTGGGGGTATCCGGGGAACCGTATCCAAAGAGTTACCAGAAGGATCAGGGACCTTTCAAGGGTAACGAAGCCTGATCAGGGGCCTATTTCGGTCCATCAGCAGTAAAGAGCTGCTTGGACCATTCAGATAAGAGCAGATCGGGGGTCACGTCCAAAAAAAGGGGTACCGGGTGCCCGTACACTGAAAACGGCCGTGACACAAGGATTTACTCCGAGAAGAAGTATGCACGGGGGGGTCGAAACAACTGGGGGGGGGACCCTGAAACAGGGAAAAAATTAATATTAATCCATATCCCCTCTGGCCGAAACGGGCCGGGGGACTATCAGGGAAATATTGGAAGGGAGATTCTAACTGAATCAAGACTGTAAGGAGGGTCAACAAAAAAAAAAGGCATCACCACCGGTGAATTGATGGTTTTCACACGGCCTGGGCCGCTCAATGGGGTGGAAAATCTTGGTCTTCTGAATCAGCAACGTTCGCTTGATAAGAGGTACGACGCGTGATGCGCCGGGAAATGACATCCCGAAGGATGTAGCCTAGCCGACAGATAAGGGAGAGGCTGGGAAAATCTACTGCACATTCTTGTGGGGGCGCGGAGTAAAGGAATCAAAAGCGGAACAGCTTCAAGGTTAAAAGTAGTCGGCCAAGGGGATACTGCGGACGGAAAGAGGGGATAGAAAGTTGGGGGGTGAGAACTGGAAAGAAGTACCTTGACTGACTAAGGGCGGCCAAAAGGGACGTCAACGGGAAAAAAAGACTAGCGCGGTGATCGTCCAGAGTAGAAACTGCGAAAAACCTGTACAGCGAAAAAAGAAACTAAAAACTGCTTTTGTCGCAGCGAGGGAAGTGGAAGCTCAGAAAGGTGGGGGCCCGTATCGCAAGGGAAATACTCGTAAAAAAACACCAAAAAGTGGCCATTTTGACCAGAGTCATGGGAGCGAAAATCACAAATCAGGCGGCCTGAGCAATGATCTGCAAGGGAAAAAATCACCCGGCCGGGAAAGTAGGGTAGGGCTTGATCGCAAGGGACACCGGACTGGGGTGGCCTGTTACTAAAACTACGTACGGGGGTAAGGGAAAAAAAAGTCGACGACGCCGGGGATTGGTGTACGCAAAGGCCAAACCAAGGTCACTCTGAGGGAATACTGGCTTCTCACAAAACCTAACCGGATAGGTCTGAAGGCAAAGAACCTCGATCAAAACGGGGAAAAAGGATCTATGGCCACCCACTGCCAGAAAGGCGGAATAAATCCTCGTATTGGACGCAGCTGGGTCAAATGGTAAGAAAAAAAATGATCTCACATCTAAGAAAAAAAAAAAAGGGCTTAGGAAAGAGAGAGATACCGGAGCAAGGGACATCCAAAGCATTGATGAACCATAGTAGGAGGTTAAAAGCTTCCCAGACGAGGATGACGCGGGAGTGACGATCATTGAGGAGGTGGCATATAAGTCGGTTCCGCTGAGAAACTTGGCTGAGCCGGAAAAACGATCGGATTGCTGTCGAGCAAAAGGGAACGAAGAATGGGATACAAGAAAAAGGGGGAGTTGTACCCCGATCATGTCTCGTCCGACAGGGGTACCACGTTCTAGATGGGGGAACCCAAGGAAATCAGATCAGTCCATGCCTACACGAGGGAAGGAGAGACCGGAAAAACGTAACCGGTCAAGGGGGGGAAGACCAGGCCGATATAAGGAAAGGAATGAACGTGTGCTTCTTCTCATCTGAGAAACTCCAAATTTACATTAGACAAGGGTTGTCCACAGCGGAGAGGTGGTTGTTGACGAGGAAGGGCCGGGCGGAAAGGGCCGGCGTAAGGAAAGGTCAACACCAGGAAGGAAGCCGTTTCCAATATAAACAAGAAGATCGAGGCCTTCTAACTAACTCAGTTTTAGTCTATCTCGGCTGTCAGATGATCAAAAAAGAGGGTTAAATCAACCGCGGAAAAGAATATAAGGGCCCAGGTGGATTGACGTAGCATCCGAAGAAACCCCCTTGCACATTAGCTGAAAAAAAAAAAGAAGAATGGAAGAGAACCATTAGGCGAAAGGGAATCAAAAGGAAAGAAAGAAGGGAACTTTACTGAGAAAAGGAAACAGAGGGGGGGGTCCGCGAACAACTGGAATGAAGGAAAGACTCGCGGATCGGAAGCTCGCATCATTCCTTTTCATCCGGTCGCCTGTCCCTGCCCGCTGCAAAACCTAATATGAACGTTCTGACATCTGGGCCGAGGTCACAAAAGATCAGACCAGGAAAAGGTGTGAAAAAAAACATCACTTTTGTTGAGAAAAAACCTTCCTCTGTACGGCGCCGGGACCCGTTAGCAGAGAATCCGCCGTAAGTTGCAGACGGCGGAGTTGAACCGTCGGCAAAACAGAAGTTTTCACCTATGCACAAGGGGTGGGCCTGGGTGCGGGAGTGCTTGCTCCCAGAAGGACTGCGGAAGGGCCAGAGAGGTTTTCCGTATTGGGAGGGTTAGCGGCCGGTAACGTAGGTCGGGGGACTGGGAAACCACGAGTAGAGGAGAGGCCTGTCAGTCCAGAAGAAAAGCGGATGTACAAGACGGGACCGGGCGCCGGCTCCTTCTCCGGTGGGAACCAAAAGGGTTGGCCCTGGTAACTATCTTTGGTGAATCCGCGGAGGAAAGACCACCGTCCCAAAGGGATGCTCAGACAGTCATGAGGGAATGAAGGGGATGCGGCCGCGGAAAGGAAAAAAGGAAAAACCCTGCAGGCTTTGCCGCATTAAAGCAAGCGTGTCCGGGAAAAAACAGTCAGTCGTGTGAGGCAACGAAAGAGAGAAGAGGAAAGGTTAGAGGACAAAGAAAAGATCAAGAAACCGCAAAAGGAATGCGGGGGCGCATGAGGCTTGCATCGCAATGAGGGGAGAAAACGGCAGGTACGGTATGGTGAAGGCGGAACGATAGGAACCTAAGGGGGCTCGATCCGGGTGACACAGGAAAAAAAAAAAGGGGTGTCCTAGGCGGACCGGGCCCAGCCGACCAAAAGTTCGACGAGTCGTTGCGATCCTGAAAAGGGAGTGACGGCAACGTCCTCTTAGAACCGGGGAGCAGGAGAAAGAGGGAAGCCTCCTTAACACCACAGCCAGCGTAAAGGGGGGAAAAAAATCACCCTTGAAGAAAGGGTTCTCTGACATGCCAGCCCTGCCGCATCGCAAGAGGCAACTAGGAGGCGAAGGGGGAAAGCAATTGTGGAAGACTGAAAATTCCGGGATCGTCTGGGAGCAGGGGAGGGAAGGGGGTGGGGGGAACTCTGGTACGTTAGGATCCAGAACTTGCATGGAGGTTATTCAATGAAAAAAAGGAAGAATGGGTTGGTAACAGCATACAGCCTTGATCAGAGAATCGAAGGGGTGAGGAAAAAGAGAGGGTTGCACCGAAAAGGGAAGAGATGAGAAAAAAAATAGCCGCCACCCACCGTTCGGACCGGACTGGCTGCAAGAGTTTAAAGGCAGGGAGAAGGTTGTGCAACGAGTTCGCGGAGAGACCGTAACGAAAAAAGACAAAGGCAGGCGCGTTCCCTGACTGAAGGAAGGGGTGTGGCAACCCCAGCTGGTCGAGCCTTACAACATAAGAAAAGTTCCACCAGATGCTTCAAAGAATAACGGAGACAGACGTAACAGCTGGAGGGCTGGGGGAACTTACCCTCAATTTCGCTGATAAAAAAAAAGGGGGAAAAAACCCCTTTCGATTGCTTTAGTATCACAGGGGTTGATCAGGCTAGAACCGAGCCTATGAAACGAGCGAACACATCCGAGGGGAGACAAGCTCGGGCTGTCTGTTGGGAGTAAAGTGTCCCAAAAAAGAAACAGGGTGTGAATCCTTTTTCGGCAACCAGAAAGAGAAACCCACCATCGCTGGGCCAGTCGTCAATAGGGAGGAAGGATGGGTCCGCAGGAACGGAACAAAGGGAGGGAAGTAGAACCATCTCTCTCACAAAACAAAGGGGAAGATAGGGGTACTAAGGGAAGAAAGTGATAGGGGGGAGAATGCTGAACAAGCACACAAAAGGGAAATGACCGTACTGACACGATGGCTTACTGCGTAAGTTTGCCTGCCACCTGGGACGTGGGTGAACTTGGAACAAAAAGGACCAGGGCTGGGGGCTGTTCAGAAACAACGCCCTGCTTGGGAAGAAAAATTACATGGGACGGCAGCAGCGGTAGGCTAGGGATGTCAAGCCCGCAAACAAAAGTGGGCCTCTACAACCATCCTGCAGTGGGGTCAGAATGAAAGGAAGGGGTCCATCTCACCACGACAGAGGGCGCCGCTGGAGGCCAAACGAGCTGGGACAAATCTTCTAGTGGGAGAAGGGGGGGGATACTACCAAGAGAAAAGGGTTGTAAAAAACGGGGGGCGTCAGCAAAGGACTCGACTGTCAAAAGCCGGGAAGTAAACCGGTAAGAGAAACCTCGGTGACACAACCGACTCAGAGGGACATGCCGAGTGAAGGATTCGGAAAGAAGGCTGGGGGGCTGCTACAAAAAAAAACGTTATTTCCGTCTCGGGAGAAGGAACCGACGTGGCCAGCCACAATCACGATTCCATAAAGGGAAGAGCCATTTTCGATCAAGGATGGAATGAGGCAGGGGGGGTAAAAAAGGAACAGCCAGATAAGGAACTGGACGACTCGTAACGTCCAGAAAAAGAGAGGAAAGGCGCAATCCAAAACCAATCAAACGGCAATACAAGAGAAGAAACGATCCTTCATTATCCAAGGAATGAAAACAAATCTACAGAGGTAGATCTGGAGGGTCCGGAAGGAGATGGGATAGGGACAAGGTAGAGCACCCCTGCAAAAAGGAGAAAGACTTCTTTTTCTGTGGTCCGGTTCGCGAGGTGTGCGTAAATAGCTCACAACAGAAGACGTGCCGCCATTCTCTAAAGACTGGCCTGGCCTCGAACGGTCTGGGAGTCTCTCAAAGAACTTATAGTAATGGTAAGGATTCAAGAAAGTGTTTTAAACATGTGGGTAAAAAAAAAAAAGGCTACCCCTAAGACAATGGCTCAGGAAGTCCACAAGATCAAGACTATATTCAAAAACCAACAGATTTAAGAACCGTGGGCGAGATGCAATAACCTCCAATATGCACGTAGAGAGGAAAGGATTACTTTCCCGGTAAGGGGGGAGCTCGACCAAGGGGAAGCGGCCTTCGTTCGGGGAGGGCTCAACACCTTCCGTTTTTCCTCGGTTAGCACGCTAGGTAAGGGGAAAGGAGCCAGATCGGACGTAAGCGTCGAGACAATGGGAGTCACTAACATAGAATTAGTAAAAAAAGACTGACAAAGGGGGTTCCTCCCAAAAAAACTGACCCAACTAAGAAAGGCATCCTATCGACAAGGGTAAAGGCGGGGCCGGATCCCTCGATTGAAAGCTGAAAAGAAAAGGTCCCGGTGTGGGGTTGGTGCGGCCTACAGCTCTAAGTCATAGATACCTCGATGGAAGCCTCGGGTAAGGAAGCGTACAACCTGGGAAAGAAAAGGCAGAACCCGCTCATGGGGGAAGCCTTTCAGGAAGACTGTCAAGCCTGGGTACAGCATGCCCTTAAAATGCCAAGTGGACCAATGAGCAGAACAATGGGAAAAATACCG
>Ga0179593_1496749_pt1 | contig 27226 bp, 24 predicted proteins | sample CZODoug2_1_08_16_FD_185931 | JGI IMG/M metagenome (GOLD analysis project Ga0179593, IMG submission 185931) | Vadose zone soil fungal communities from Angelo Coast Range Reserve, California, USA - CZODoug2_1_08_16fungal (PacBio error correction) | ecosystem: Environmental > Terrestrial > Soil >...
ACTCCACACAGACCGGTAACATTTATTCGTAAGGGAATGTCGGAAAAGGGAGTAGACTTGCACTCCCGGAGGAACAAGGGAGCCAAACAGGAAGGAAGGAAGCGAAAAAGGCCAGAACAATTTAAGAGAGGGGGTGACCCACCGAAAGCTCCCAAGAAAAAAAAAATCATTTTGGAGGAAAAAAAGCGGGACCCCTATCCTAAATAATATGAAAATATCCTCAATCAAGCCTGAAAGGGGTCTAAAGGGAAAAAGCCATATCCGCAGGGGGGGGGGATTGCGGATAAACCAGTTAGGAATAACGAGAGCCTGACTCAGTTGTGGTCGTTGATAAGAGAGGGTATGCATGGAGGGTAGTCGTCGGGTGGGGGGATGGAAGGGGCCGCGAAATCACCGATATAAGGGATCGTAAGGGAATACATTAGAAAAACCCCAGGGGAGGTAAGAAAACCCGTGGACCTCGACAGCCTCCTGGGATAAAGGGGACCTGGTCGCGATGGTGCTGCGATCTTGGCCGTGGGTGCAAAAAAAGGCTGAGCAGAGGCAAGTGAAAAATCAACACGTGCAAAGGGGCAACGCGAGAAAATTCGCGGCAAAAAGGATAATCGAGATATGGAAAAAAGAATCGGGAGGAGGCGAGAAACCGCAATCGTTGTGATTAATGACAAGAAGTCAACTTCTTGATTGGCTGACGCGCGGTCACTGAGGATGAGTGGCCGGCGGCGTGGGGGGGGAAAGGAAAGGTCAAGTTGTTGGTCCTATTTACAAGAAGGGGTGAAGTCGAAGAGTGTAGAGAGTGAGCTAGGAGCCTGCCGGAAACAACTAAAGCGGGGGGTGAGCTCTATAAAAAAAAAGGGATGGGGGATTAAAACAAGGCTGCTGTACAGGGGGAAAAACGAGTTTCGAAAGCACTTTAAAAGGCCAAAAACCAAAACCTCCGGGTCCAAATAATTTTGACGAAGGCTGCGGGGAAAACGGCATTGTGGGAGAGAAACGTGAGCTCAAAACTCGAGATAAAAATTACCGTTAAAAAGACATGTGATCGAGATCCTCCGAGTTGCAAGTGGGGTACAGGGAGGGGACCGCCAGCGGAGCGAACCGCAAAGCCTGATGCAGTGAAAAGCGGGGAAAAAAGAAACGTAGGTTCGCACTCTTAAGGGCGCGCAAAGCGGGTCAAAGTATATAAAAAGGACGGGGGGAAAACGTGGGGACGACGCCGTGTGCGTGGTACCTTCTCTAGCAGTAAGGAATTACGCCTGAAGCTCATCCAGAAAAGAAAAAAAGGTGAAAAGGGGCGGCTGCCCGGAGGTCGGAGAAGTTGTTTTCTGTGAGAAATCACGCGGAGAAAAGACGGGCAGCTGTGTAGCCGCAGGGGCCAAACGAGTTCCTTGCAAGGGGGGACCACAGCATATACACCGCCCAGGAAGGGGTGAGGCTCGCTCTCCAAGAAAAAGGCGGAGTTTGGTTCATTACCAACGGGCCAAAACCCCGGGAGTTGGGGGCCCTAAAGGCACCGGAGTGTCGAGTCATGATTTAGCTTCACGAAAGAACCCAAGAGGGAGCAGGGCAAGCGCGCCGTGGCCAATGGGGGGGGAAAACGCCGGGCCACGGGGGTGGAAAAAGAGGGAGGGTTTCAAAAGACAAGTGAAAAAAAAAAAAAAAGTTACGGAGAAGATTCGAAAAGCGGAGAGGAGGATTGGACTTCAGAAACATCGTGAAGTCCGACTGTGAATCTCAGTGGGGGGAGGATCGGGGTTTATCTTGAAAAACACGAAGAGGGGAAGAAAAGAGTGGGAGGATATCGCTCGTACTGGAAAAACAAAATTGCGTTGAACTCGGGCGGAGGGTCGGCAAACGGGGTTAGCTGAGGTTGATATTTCACGCATCTTTAGGCGACCGGGTAGGCAACGTCAAGGCGTCAGGGGTAGAGCAAGAATAGACAAACGAAAATTCGCGGCGTCATCATCGCTAACTTTCGATAAGTGGGTTGGGATCCTATTGGTCTTCGAGAGGAAGGGCCCAAAAGACGCCGAAAAGAGGGGGTTTCCATTAAAGACACGAGCAACGCGCGAAGAAAGCGATGGGGGAGAAAAAAGACGGATAAACTTGCTCATTGTCTTAGAGGGCCCAAGTCAAAGGAAAGACAATTGTGGGGGAGGGACGTTCGAATGCAACCAATACAAAGATGGTTGGGGGCGGGGAATTAAGAGGAAAAGAAACCAAAACCAGGAAGCGAACGAGGAGACGTGGCGGGGGGGGAACTGGAAGACCGAAGTCGAAAGAAAAGCAAAAGCGAACGTGTGGCGAGAAGAGAAGAACGTTTCAGCACACGCTTCTCGAACGAAAAGACATCCGACCTCCATAGGGAAATACACCATGGGGAAAGAGGCCGAACAAGTGCAGTGGTGGTGGAATTTAGCCACCTCCTCCGGCCCATTAAAGGGTTGAAAAAGGGGATGCGCGGGTCTGAGACAGAGACAAATAGGGGCGTAGTGCAAAAGCAAGGGTGAAAAGAGTCTGAAAAAAAACGGAGGATGAGAGATATATCTATCTCTCGAGACACGGGTGCAAATCATCTCTCGAGGGATTTGGCAGCGGGGAAAAAAAGAACCTACAAAAAAGGGGGAAGTCGGATTCGCGGAGACCAGAAGCACCCCCACTGGGGGGGGAAACTAGGCGGATTGGAAGGACGGTGGAGGAGAAGGGGCGGAGGGAAACGCTTTTCAAGGAGAAGGTGTAACTGCCCTTTCGGCTACTGAGAACGGGGAAAAGGCTTGGCACGGATACTGATTCGGGGGGGAGAGGGTTCTAAGTGAAAGCAAAGCCTGACAAAAAACAGGCAGGGTTTCGGGGGGGTGCCGTACCTGGGGGATAGGGAAAATTCAAAGATTTTTGAAAGGTTCATCGAACGGCCAAGAATGAAGGAACTTGCGGCAAAAAACACTTTAGGCACTTCTCGCGAAGCGTAAGAGGGAGATCCTAGGGGATGCCGTCAGGTGGAATGAAAAAAACGCAGTGAAATAACGGGAGACCAGTCCGACATCTTAGACTAAGAAGGAGTGTATAATCAAAGTCCTGGCGGATATGGAGACTGTAAGGCATGTTCATTCCGTCAAGGGAAGAACGAAGTACGGGAAGCGAAGATAACGGCCGATGGGGAGATCCCCAACGCTTCTCTGCAGACGACCGACAGAGAGAAAAAAAGACCAGGGGTCTGTTTAAGGGCGGGCGCGATTCACTCACACCGTTTTGAAAAGGAAAGGATGCATCTGGGGAGGGGGAGGGGGGCTCGAGGGGGAGCTAAGTGAATCATTTCCAGGTCTCCTCCAAATCAAATCGGGAGAGGGAGGGAAGCTTCAAACCGCGGTAAACGGGGAAAAAAACGCCGGAAAAGAAATCGTAAAAAAACTCTTCTTTTCCAGATACGCGGCACAGCCCACACACCAACAAAAAAAAAAAAAAAAACCAAAAAAAAAAAAAAATCGTCATTCCCACTTCTAGGGTGCAATAAAGACTGGTATTAGGAAGAAGCAACCGTGGGAGTTCCTTCGGCAGGGGCAAGAGAGGTCACCTAGCGTTATGAATTACCGGAAGAGAAGAACGAAATAATGGGCATCAAGCGACTATGTATCAAAAAGACAACGCGATGGGGGAGGAAAAGGGGGGGAGGTGGAAGACGGCAGCGAGGACTGCCGTGTCCCTTCTTGCACGAGAATAGGGGGGAGGGGATGAACGGAAAAATAATTTCTGAAACCCGCAACGAAAAAGTTCATCTGCAGGGTAACGACGGGGGGGAGGAAACAGGTGAAGTCGAAAGAGCTGGAAGAAAAAGTATACCCTAATGCGGAGGGTAACACGGCAAAGAGAAAAAGTCTACGATCCAAAAGCGTCAAAAGCGACTACCAATGGGTACCGATGGCGCGAAAAGGGGGAAGACGGGAGAACGACCTGACGGGAAAGGTTTGTGAGCGGACAGGAAGAGGAGGTAGCGCTATTCGAAACCCGGCAAAAACTTCAATGACTGCAGGGGTCGCTAATGGAAGAGGAAGGTATGCGGTGCGGAAAGCCAGCTTGGGCGTCAATTTTCGCACAGCAGGTAACACGCAGACAGGAAGAAGGTCGGAGACGAGGTTACTCTTCTCCCAGTGAAATCGAAAAAGTGCGAGTTACCGCGAGAGTTGCAGGAAGGAACCCGTTGTTGGCCTCGGCTTTCTCCTCACACACCTCCGGAGAAAAAGGGGGGGGGGGCCCGCGGAGAATCTCCAATCCAAAGAATTTCCCTACTAATGGGGGAAACGGAGCGTGTCAAAACAGTACCTTGAGGGGTTGCAGACACTACCTCCTTTAACACTGCGGGGAAAAGAAAAACTAAGCGGAAAAAAGGTAGAGAGGGAGGACACGAAGGAAGAAAGCTATCGGTTATGTGCGCGCCGTCGACGACTTCTGGGGGCAATATAGAGTGCCTCTAACAGAACTCTGGCTGCCAAGTGCACAGTGGGGTGAGTTTCAGCCGACCCGCAAACCCCTGCAGAAAAAAAAACGAAAGCGCGCAGGGAAAATGATGAGGCGGCTGGTAACAAACAGGTTTTCGGTCAGAAAAAGTCATGGGTTTGTGTCACTCCGCTGCACTACGAGGAACCGGATAGAGGCCTTGATCAGCTGCACTGTAGAAACCACCAGGAAAAAACTCCAGGCGCATAAAAGCTGAACGCACGCTATCAGTCTAGAAATATATTCCTTGCTTGCGACTGTTTAAGAGGGATCTAGAGACACCAAAACAGGGAAAGTTGATCACCTGGTAGAAAAGAGTGGAGGAGACGGGGGAGCTTGGGCGGGCTATGCTGCATCATTGTCTTACGCAAAAGGATAGTGGGAGAGAGGAGTAGGGGTTGGAAAAACCAAGGGAGGTAGCGGGGGAAACTCTAAGGAGAAGGACATCGGAACTGGGGGAGGGAAAAAAAGCGTAGATGTTGCGCAGATCCCGCTCCAAATACTATTCATGTTAACGGGAAGGGTGATATATATAAAAAAACACGGTAGGAAAAAATGGAGAGACAGGGAAGGGGAAAGTGAATTGGAAGATATTCTGGACGGATCGTGTCCACAAAAAAAAAAAATCCGATGGCGAAAGTATAATCGAAACGATTTCTCGAAGGGAGGGGCCCACAGAACCTGTGTGATGCAATTGGGCCAAAAAAGGGAAGATAAATCATAAGTTTGCGTAGAAATCGTGGCCTCATACCTGACAGTAAATTCAACGAAAGCTTACGAAATATTTGAGACGGGAAAAGGGCCAAAAGCGTGGGATCGTAAAACCCAGTTCTCAAGGAACATTAACATCGGCCGACATCGGGGGAGGGGGGGGGGATGTGAGCAAAACTTTTAGCCTTGGAGGGGGGAGGTAGGTTGGGTTTAGGAGGTAGCGAATCACAGGGGGGCGATATACCTTTACTATTGTCAGAAAGGGGACCAAAGACCCACTATACAGGAAGGGTAAAAGGAGGAGGGAGAACCGAAATCGGTTTTCCTTCTCGATTGCGGGTGAGGAATGAGGGGGGAGCAGTGTGGGGGGGAGGGGGGGAGGGCTGGGAAAATTCATGGGGCAAGAGAGCAAGAAAAGGGGCAAATAAGGGAAAGATCTTCTCCATGGGGGGAAAGCATCGTCAGAAGAGGAGGAGACAAGACTTGCAGATTCTTGAAAGGAAGGCAAAATCCGCGGGCCAAAAGCGCGGCTGAGCTAATGGGAGAAGAAGATTGAACGAAGGTTCGTTTGAGGGCAAAACCGTAAAGGGGGCGGAACGCCGCGGGTTCTTCTTGAAATCAAAAACGTGGAGAAGAAGGGAGCGGAGGAATGAAGGTCACAACAAGGGGGGGGGGGAATCGCGCGGGTAAAGCATTACTGTTCACCCTCAGATTTTAAGCGCGAAAGGGGGGAGGAAAGGGGAGAAAGGACGCACTCTATGACCAGAGTTAGAGGTCTGGCAAAGCAGTGTTGGTGGCGGAAGAACCTTTAGCGAATCAGAGGGAAGCAAGAAAAAAAGATGAAGGGGAGGAAAACGGGCGATATCCGAAAAAGAGTTTTGGAAGGGGGGGGAGGGAATTGCAGAAAAGAGGAAGACCGCTCCTTTTGAACTTTTAATAAACGCAACGAGGGTGGACAACGTAAAAAGGAGGAACCGGAGAACCTCCTCTTCACATGGGGGAAAGGAGGAGTCGGCTGGGGGTTAATGTATCGGGTCGCCTTGGGCGGGCTGCTCAAAAAAAACCGAAGGAGGGGAAGGAATCAGATTCCTCCGGAAAGAAGAAGCAGGAGAAAAACTCGGTAGATTATGTCGGGGTTGTTGTAATCAGTCGTTGAATTATGCCCGAAAGATGAGGAAAAGAGCGGAAGAAGTTATAACCGAAGGTCTCGTTGGGTCAACAACACATCAAACAAACATCGGAGTGTTGGTCGATTCTATGCCCTTATAAAAAGGGAGGAGGAGGGTCGAAAGGTCTCTTCCACATTTGAGGGGGAAAGCAGTTGAACTGCTCCTGTTGTAGAGCAGTCTTTAGCGTAAGTCGATCACGAGGGGAGGGCAGGAAAAATAGGCAGTGCAAGCCCCACAGGGGAGGGGGAAAACATAAATTGGGAGGTTACACAGCGGGAAGCCTTATGTTCAGCGACAGCAGGGGGGATTGGGAGGCCAGAAGGGAGAGAAGAAGTAAATAACTTAGAGGGAAAAACGAAATACGAAAGATGAGCGTTACAGTTGTCGGTAAATCACTTCATGAAAAACAGAAAATGGGTCGTAGTATAGTGGTCAGGCGTAGTACAGCATCGGGAAGAAGGGTAAGATGGACAAGTTCGCAAACCAGTTCGAGTTGCCACTTAAAGCGGTAGAAGAGGGGACGAGCGAAAGGGAATTAGAAGAAAGGCTCATCGCATCCATGGAGGGAGAGATAATAACTAAATGGCGACAGTGTTTGATACAATGGAGTGAGAGGGAAGGGAGACCACAGGCGGCCTACAATTTCTTTTTATTCCGGGGAATCCCCCTCGAGGCCAATTCACCGTGTTCGTATCGCTTGAGCCTTTTCGCATCGGCCAACCCATCAGGCAAGGAATTGAAGGTTTGGTACTTTGGCATTCAAGACGGACCGTGGGAATGTGGAGGATCGCATAAAATGTACTAAAAAAAAGAAAAAAAACGGGCGGGGGAGGGGGGTGAACGGGACGAAAACGAGTTCATCATAACGACCAGGGCGGACGACCGAACGGGGGTCTACTCATGCCGTGCGTCACTCAGTCGCCGGAGATATCCGACCCGGAGGGGAAGGAGCATAGCTTCCATGAAATTGAGGGGGGGAAGAAAAGGGTAGAAGAAAGAGACTCCCCTGCGGCAATGCGACTGTCTGCGGGACGACATCCACTTCGCTGAGAGAATGCGGCAACAGGGGGAGCGATATCTCAGAAAACAAAGTATAGGAGAAAGTGAGCTCTCGCAGTTTTACTTCTCATCAGTCGATTTCTCTGTAAAAAGGGCCGTCGCGAAGGGGAAGGGGAGAGGAGTGTCGGACACAGCCTCACAACTTTTCAAGTATGAGGGGAAACGGGATACATAGGTTGCTTATATCGGCAGGGATGCATTCGTCACGCCGCGAAAAAAGGACCCTTGAAGATTGCGATGGAGCAATGCTGCTGCGAAATTATTTAACTTAGAGTGCGCAGTCAAAAATCAACCCGGGTAGAAGTAGAGGGATTTGGATTTTTGCTTACTTGAAGGCTCTAAGAAATCCACTCGTTCCCAAAGAGGGGGGAATCACAACGTACCAACGAAGCAGAAAGTGAATGATGCCCGGGTGCGACCGGGAAGAAGCCTCTTTTCGGCAATCGCGGGGTGAAGAGGGCCGGACGATTTTAATGCCGGTAGGGTGAATGAAGAGTTTTACTGGATCAGTGGAAGACCTTCCTCTGAAAACTGAGAAAAAAAAGGTAGAAAATCGAGTGAGGGAGAGCACAGGCATACGAGGGCAGTCTTCGGTCATTTGTCAAAGCTCTACAAGTGACGTGGAAAACTAAACTCGGAACGGACGTGTGAGATCCCAGACGCTAGGCCGGGAAAGCCTGCGCAGGCAAACGCGAGTACGACCAATGGTAGTTTTCAAAATTACTCGGGGTGAGAATAGAAGAAAACAAGATGTGTCGTCAGCGAGAAGAGGAGGGTTTGCCACAACATCTATAGACCGATGCGTGAAAAGGAGGGACAGCCCAGGAAAGGGTCTGAAGAAAGAGTGGCTTCATTTCTAAAATAGAAGGAAGAATAATGTCACAAAGAGGTGTCACCACTTTGCCGGGCAATTGGGCAAACTCTATGGCTCTTGCGCAGAAGTGCCGCGAAGACCGGATAGGACAATCAAGGAGTGCAAGAATCTTTCAACATTAAGGGAAGGGAGGACGCGAATGCGCGGCCTCGATAATCATACCCGCCCTCGATGGGCTAGGTGATGCTGGAAGACTAATGAAAGCTAGAACGGGCAGGGTCCGACGTCTTCATCGTTCAACGGACGGCACAGAACTGGCTTAAACCAACAATAAGGGGAATCGAAAGAGTGTTGGGCTAGTCTTAAGGATAAAAAAAAAACGGCCTATATGATTCAAGAAGACCTCATCGGTTCTTAAGACCCAGGAAAAAGGAAAGGGAGAAAGATACCGCTTCCCGCCGCTCGCATTACAAAAAGTACCTTTAGGCTAAACTGAGGCAAGGGGGAGAAAAAAGATAGGGAGATCTGCTGTGGACGGAAGAAAAGAGGGAGTCAGCGCACCTGACCCCGGCAAAAAAACTGTAAAGGAGGATATCGGAAAAATATGAGTTCCTCGCGAATGGGCTGATGGTGAGGGCGTTGCAATGCAGATGGGGACCAAGGGTTCGCTCCAAAACATAATGGGGGGGGGGGTTACACTCATGCGGAAGGAAAATATGGAAGCTTAATTGCTTCACTTGATATGGGGTAACAAGGGGCGCGTGTAAGGGAGGCAGGGATGGGGAAAGTCATGACAGTTTGTGTTTCCTCCGTTCTCTCCACAAACAGCATCCATTTGGGGGGGACCGCAGCGCCGAACAGTCCCAAGAAAACCTCGGGTTGTAAAGAACTGAAACCTTTCATTGGTGCAAACCCATCAGACTACATACTCACGGAAGAGAGGCAAGTCCCCCGGTACTTCAGGCAGCAATCACGCAATGATCAAGGTCTATGCAGGCTAATATCGAAAGTGAAGGGAAAGAGTATATTATGAAGCACTCTTCAGCACTGGGGTCCTTGAACGTAATTGTGTGATGAAGAGGCGGGAAGCAGCTTAAAACACATCGACAAGCCAGCGATCGTAAGACGGCTGAGGTGTAATGGGCAGAGAAGATGGGTAGGTCACGTAAAGTAGTATTGGGTGGTTGCAACAAATCAAGACAAGTCCCGTCTGATCGGAAAAGAGTCCAGAGGGCAATTACCAAGACGCCAGGAGAATAAAGAGAATTCAGCAAGAACAATCACGATCCGGAGAGAACTGTTCCTGGGGACGGTGCAAACGGGGGGTATCAATGTAGAGGATAAAGACCCAAAAGGTACTGTAGGCAAAGTGAGAAACTAGGGGAGTGCTGGTATATTACAGAAAAAATGAGGGGGCTGCTGAATCGATTTGCTAAGGAAAATTAAAAAAGAGGGAGCGGATTTGTTTGAAACCCGAAGATGAAAGAGGGTATGAAAATAATTCTGAATGCCGGTTGGGGGGCTCTACATTGTCGCCGTGAGTGGGAAAAAAGAAAGACGGGAGAAAGCAAACTCCGATCATGTTCCGCCGGGATGATAGACAACAAAACAACAACGGAGGGGGGAGGGGCCAGGGCCGGTACGTGAAAAAGAAAACTGATAAGGAGGGCGGGGAGAGGGGACAATATCTGCGATCCATCGAGGGCGAAAATGTAGAGAAAAGAACGGACGATACCGACGTAGAGTTTGTCCCAGGAACACAGATGAAGATATCTGGGGTTTCCCACACAAGAGAAGCGATCCCACAGATTTTGCGGAGACCCTCGGCCGAAAAGCAGGATGATATGAAACGATCCACCGAAGAAAAAGTAGGGTGCAAAAGGGATCATCCTCGGTTTGGGAGGTGAAGTTCTAAACTCAGGGCATAAAAGGAGGATCGAAGCATAAACGTTCGTTGGTAGTTTAATAGATGGGATGCGAAGGGGGCGGTTCTTACTTGGTTGGTCCTGAAGGGGCGCTTGGATCCCCGTAAGCCTGGGAAGTTAGGGTTTGCATACATTGGCACTGTTAAGGACAGAAAACGCGTCAATTAGGTAACGAATACCTGTTCCGCGCTATGGCGGGCGATAGGGAAGAAAGGGGCGTTCTTAGGCCAGGCCGGGGGATGGGAAATCAAAACAAGGTGAACAGGGGGAGCGCCCTAGTATAGGACAAAGAGTACGATCTGCCAAAAAAAGGGTTTTAATCAAGTCTGAAAAAACGATCGGGAAGGAAGCGAAACTCTGGAATTCGACCTTCACAGCTGGGGGGTTTAATGGCGTGGAAAGGCCCCCGGGTGGTCCGCCTAGGAAGGAGTCCGGTGCTGCAATGGGTAGTGCAGGGCTTGAACGAAGCGGGTTTCAGAAGGAGGACTGGGATTGTTGCTGCGCCTCCTCAACCGCAGAGCAGGCCGGGGGGGTGTGAAGATGTAAAAAAACACGGGTAGGAACTTGCAAAAAAAAAAAATCATCTGGAATGTAAAGCGAAAACTTTTTCCAAGTTGCTCCACTTACCAAACCGAATCTTCACAGTTTTTCCTTCCAATGATGACTGGGACAAACCGCCTTTTGTTGGTGGGACTCTAACAAGGCGAAAATCGGGTGCAAAATTCAACTTAACTTGGCCATGAGAGGAATATAGTAGAGTGATGTTTGCAGGACGGGCTTTCAGAAATAGCAGACAGCGACCTCAAGGTATTCCTTTCTGTCAAGCGATGGTCCAGAGCTTTCAGTCCGATTAAGTTTATAGCATCGGGAAACATTCTTATGTACTTATAGACAGGGGGGGATGTTGTCTGATGCGTCTCTTTTGAATGTGACAGGGTAGAGGCATATCCTGAGGGACCAAAACAGATAGGACGACTTCATACCGAACCTACCGCTGTCGATGAAATTATTTCGGGTTCTGGTTTTTAAACAGGGTTCGATCTCACGAAATGAAGAAGGTAAGAACGTTACAGCAGTCACCCGAAATAGGCAGAGGGAAGCAAAAATCCCTCGCCATAGCGTGCAGTGGTCGATATCGATCGCCTTATGAATAAGAAGGAGGGGCAGCGATTGAACATAGGGGGGGGAAGGGGCAATGCGGTTGCCACTGCAAGACATTGGGAGAGAAATGAGTCTTTCGGAATAAACTCCAGAGAAGTGAAAAGAGTCCTTTTTACTAATTGACCGCCGGGCCACGCGGTGGATGGGTAAAATCTGGGAACCATTATTCTTGATATTCAGGGAAAACGGGGGAGGGAGCTATTTGAAGGCCGAAGAGAAGAGGGATTGGAGGCCGAATTACCATCGGAACTTAGGGAGAGTATGGGAGGAGGAAAAAAGAAAAGCACAGATGATAGAGGAAGTAAAAAGCTGGGGGTCCCTATCATTGAAAAAGGAAATGGGGCAGAGTTTTAAGCCGTCTTTGTCAGGCCGACATAAACGTCCTGGGTTAGAAAGGTTTCCCTGCCGTGCGCCCGTTGTAGGATGGGCAACTCCACTCTTATAGTCGAGAGGCCAACTGAGGAAAGGGCCAGCGCCAGCTCAAAGGGACCACGAGAGTCATCCCTTATATCGTCGTCGATCAGTGGTTTGTGGAGGGGGAGACCCTCCCACACAGGACGCCGAAAAACGCAGTTTTGCCAGGTAACAAACCGGCATACCCCCGAAAAGAGGAAAAAGAGAATACGCTGAGCCATGGGTCGATCCACCACCGAAGGGACAATTTACGGGGAATTTGATATGCAACAATCCGGACGGGGGAAGGGGCTTGGAGAATCCAGGGGAAGGCAAAAAACTAAACACTTAAGAAGGAGACCGGGGGCTTTTAACTGGACTAAATAGGGGCCTAAATGAGTAAGACCGGCAACTTGGGGCGGGACGAGAAGAAGAACGGGGGCAACAAATCAGGCTGTACTAAAAAGAAAGCCCTTCGCCAGAAATATCGAACCGTAGCCGGGGTGAAAGGAAATGGACCAGTTGTGTTTGGGGAAAGGGAAATGGAGCACGAAGTCCGCCGAGTCAACCTAAGGGAGAGGTCGAGCCAGCTCACTCTTGAAAAAAAAAAAAGAATGGATGCATTGGGCAAACCAAGGTGCCAAATGAAAGCGAGAAAGGGCAAAAAGGTACCAACCCACACTATGGGGGGAAAAGAGAGAGATATGCGCTCTGCAACTTGGGAGGGGAAGAATCGTCGGTTGACCCATGATTTAGGCACTGGAAGGCGCGTATGCTCTACAAATCATCACCACCAACCATTTCAAGTTAAACGGCTTACATACTGATTAAGGATGATGTAAAACGCGCCCGCGTGCTGTACACTTTCTTCATAGTTGACGCTGGAACGCAAATGGCAAAAGGGGACTCGATACTTGTACGTCTTTTTTCGTATAAAGTCAAAGCCAGGGGACGCCTGAGGAGAACCGGTTTGCCAGTACAAAATTGCTTCTCCATAAACAATAGGGGTCCGGGGTCAGAAAAGGACCCGGAAAATGATGTGAATGGCTGGGAACCTAAAACTGAGAGAGGCCAAAACGGTACGGTCGTAACGGCCTGAGCCGGAAGGCCGGGTCTGGAATGAAAAGGGTTCGGGAAGGAAAGTTAAGCAATCAAGAAACTTGGATCAAACCCATATAGACAGAATCTGAGAGGGAGCCGAGGAAGACTGGAGTCGTTTAACGAGCATCGAGGGGGGGAAGAAAGACCTTTACGTTGCAAAGGGACAACAGGCGACGGCCGCTTGGGTTAAATAATCTAGCAAAGGGAATGAGGACAGTACCAGCCGGACTCAAACCGTGGTCGGGTTGAATCGATACTCAACTGTGCGACCGCTATCATTGGAGTGTGCCTCGGGATCAAGAGAAGGGAAAGAGGGGGGGGGAGCAAATTAACCCCAACAGGGGACGCAAAGGGGAAAGTAATAACCGAGTTCCCGCTGTCGAAAATCATCGACTCTCTTCTGCAACGGAAAAAGCGGTTCCAATCCCGAGGAGGTAATTGGCACTGAGGATGGGAGAAGGAAGAAGGGGTTCCACAGCCAGACCGTGTCGCATACATCCACATCGATTTGTGTAAAATCAAGGTAACCAGTAAAAAACTGGGAAATGTACTTAAAACTTGGAAGCGACACGGATGGAAAGAAGTTAATACTAATAACAAGCCTCGATGGGTAGGGGAAGAAAACCTGAAAATTAGACCTTGTAAGAGTTATAAAAGGGCTTTGGAAAACGTCTTCTCAGAGTAGTTACTGCAAATATGATTAAAACCTCACGAAGCAAACTGTTCCGTAAAAGAATGCGAACGGGGAGGAGAAGTTCCTCTCTTCCGTATACATCATTAGTAAAAGGTCAGAACCAGGCAAAGAACAAAATGCGCGGATCCCGAGAACAGGGGGCTGATCAGAACCCAAACTCTTTAAGTAGAGAGAAAGGGAAGAAAAAAAGGGCGAACGACCTGAAGGAGCGAGGTGGGGACCGACAGAAAGGTAACGACGTCGTCTGGGACACTAAGGGAACCCGGCAAAAAACGGCAAAGGTCTATATTCTTGAGGAAGGGAACTGACGTGAGTGCTTGCGGCAAGCATGCAGAAGGTTCGACCGGGGAAAAAACACAAGAAGTTACACGCAAATGACAGAAAAAGTCGGGACCCCTCCAGGCGTTTTGAGCAACAAAATTATAAGACATGCGCGTTCCAGGGGATCAGGATGGGAAGTCACCGTGGTGTTTCCTCTCGCGGGTCGGACTCAACACAAAGCGAATGTTGGGTGGGCCCTTCAACACAGAGAAAGACAAAAACTACAACTCTTCCAATAGGAGAAGGAAGAGAAGAAGGAGAGGAGAAAAATGAGGGAAGAATGAGTAGATAGCAGGAAGGCAGGATAGGAAGAGGGTGGAGGTAAGGTGAGTGAAGAGAAGGGAAAGAGGGAGGGGAGGAGAGGAGGAAGAAGGGGGGGGGGAGGGCGGGGCGGGAGATGTGAAAGAGAGGAGGAGGGAAGGAAATAGAAGGAGGAGGAGGGGGAGGTATGAGAAGGGAGGGGGGGGAGAGAAGACAAAGTTGGCAAGGGGGGGGAGGGGCAGGAGTGAAGGAAGTGGGGGGGGGAGGGGAGACACGAGGAGGGAGAAGGGGAGAGGGGTGGGATGAGGCGAGTCTAGGGTTGAGGGGGGAGGTGGGGATGGGAAAAGACGGGAAAGAAAGGGGGAAGGGGATAGGGTAGGAAGGGGAGACGGAACGGAATACTACCAGTGCTTGACCGGTTCAACAACCTAAATTGGGAAAAAAGAACCGCCTGTCACGTCAGAAAAGAAAGACGCCGGCCGTGGAGATTGGACTAGTGGAATAGTCGTGGGAACTGATCAATTCTAGGTCTCCGGATATTCGGGCAGGTGGCTAGCACTGTATCTGGGACTAGGAAAACTAGTACTCTGGTGACACACTTATGTTTGGGAGAGAGACTCCGCAAAATTCTGCCACTATCGAAAATCCAGGAAGGGGGTCCCGAATCTTATTAGGGGGTGCATTCTGGTTAAAACTAAGGGTGTGGTAGAAAGAAGTCTATTTGGGCAAATGACGTCGGCCACTTACGATCAACGGGACAAGATCGAGGGGAATTATGAAGCGTCACCCTTCAAAAAAAGACTACCCGACCAATCTCGGACGCAGAAAAGGAACTCAAGGGCAGGTCTACATGGGAGTGAGAAGGGGTGCTTTCACTAGCACCTCGGGTGAGAGGGGAAAGGTGAGAAACTACGGGAAAGTCAGGCGATCTGGAGACCGTGGTACGCTAGGCGGCTAGGATCAATTGGGGGAGAGAGATTCGGGGGTGGGGGTGGGCACACGAAATGAGGGTATGAAGTACGGGCCGACTGGAAAGGGGGCGAGATACAAGGGCCAATCAATTACGTAATCAGAATCCCGGTCTCTTCAATGGGTTCTTTAGATCTAGAGACAAAGGTAGGTAATAAATATGAGTCACCGCGGTAAATTGAAAAGGCGTATCTGGGGATTATGCTAGTATCGTTTTCAAAAAATATAAGAGGGGCAAACAATTTAGATCGCAAACAAGAGTGGTACGAGAAGTAGAGTGGAAATACCCGCTGGGTTACCCACACCAAGGCCGGGGCGAGCAAAAAGGCATGGTTTTATACCAGGCGAGTTGGAAATTAAGGAAATGAAGTGAAAAATGCAGCAAAAAGGGAACATTCTAACGGGACACTCAAACGGAGGTGGGTGGGGGGGAGTAGACCGGCAGCCAAGGGAGAGTAAGAGCCTGGACATCGCGGAGGGGCTGGAAGGCTTTTGGAAAGAGGGAGAGGGGGCGGATTTGGTGCTAAAGTGCAGAGGGAATCAGCTATTCCTACGGGAAGTCATGGTGCCAGACGACTGCACAACAATAGACCGGGGAAAGTGAATCAAACACATGAGGAGGGAAACCACATCTATCATCGATGAGAGATGGGGAAGTAGAGGTCAAATAACGGGGCGGCGCGCTCGGTAAAGACAATCAGGTTGTGCAAGGCGAGCGCTGACAGGGAAAAAAAGAATATAAAGAGTACAATTGAGCTGTAGATAGGAGGCAAAACATAGATGGGTCAGAAGACTGATGCATGCAAGTCCTTCTTTAAGTGACTTGAACTCGCGTGGAGTGAGGATTTAGTCAGAATGAACCTTTCATTGGGAGAATCCAACTTCAAGGTTGGTCCGGGGAACTGCCACGGGCGGAGGGGGTCGTGAGAGCGTGTGTAGTTTGGTAAGAGGCGCCTGCCGGGACCACCCAAACTGCTTAGGTGGGTGAGGAAGAACGTAAAAAAAAAACAGGACGGCCCCTAAGGAGGACGGGGACAAAAGGTTTCTAAACTTTGAAAAAGGGACCCCAAACCCACAAACCCAACAAAGGATGCCCAGTTGCGGCCGCGTCTGGTCACCGTATTTTTGGTGGCGCGAACCGGGAGAAGAAAGGAATCTTCCTAACTCTCCCGGAAAGCTTCCATTCGCGAAAGGGAATATTTTCAGATCTGTGGGAAGTTTTTGGGGGGGAAAAAGGTCCAGTCCGTTAAGCCATCGAGCTAGACAGCGAAATCACGGGCCCGTAAGCCGTAAAAAACTGCGGTCAAAGACCTGCAAAGATTCGTGACACCCGGCTAGGAACATCCAGTCCGTGTTAATGAAAGCGGAAGGTGAAGGGGCTTGAGGAGGCTCTTTTAAGAGGGGATACTCTACGCTCCGCAGAGGTCCGAACTACTACGTTCATCCAGAAGCCGTAAACGCAGTGGAAAGGACAGGGAGGGGATTGTGAGAAGTGAGGTGCCGGAATCCCCGAACGATGAGACTAAGGGGCGGAAAGTTTGTGAGGAAAAAAAAGAAGTTCTCCTTAGGGGAAAGGGGGGGTGAATCAATGGAACAGGCGAGGGCGTGGTCGATCAGCGACTGGAAAAGACGCTCGGTGTAAGAGGGGGGAAACCGGGAAAAACGTCCATTAAAGGTTAAAGTGACTTGCCAACTGCTAAAAAAACCGAGTTCAGCACGTCTGAGGGAGGGGGGAAGCAAGGGCGCCAACGACTTTAACATCTCTTCCTGGGGGGAAAAAGGGGGAAAAACGCCGGCACACGCGGTTTGGGAAACTCGGCTGGGGGGAAAAAAAACAGTGATACTACGATGCGGAAAGGAAGTACTGTAAGTAATCAAACTCCTTGGTTGAGGAACGACTTTGGAAAAAAAGTGATCTCCATCGTGACGTCCTGATCGTGTGGGCAAGCCAAAAAATGAAGACAGCGGGGTAAGTAAATCGCGAAAAGGCATTGGGTAAAACCTCTCAGAGTTGGAGAGGGGGCCGTCGGGGCAAATTCTAGGAGAGTAGTCACCAGACCGTGCGAAACGTGGGGAGGGGGGTCGACTTTGAGCGAGAAGGCAACAAACGGATTTAACCGGGGAAGTCTTGACGAATGAACGGGTTCAGAATTCTAGGCGGTAGATCATGTTTTGATAAGTTTCAGGGACCGGTCAGACACAGTAAGAAGACACTTGCCGGGGATTAAAGGAAAGGTTACCCGGCGATCAGTACCAGGCACGCGGAGGGGAAACTATTGCGGGAGCATGAAAAGGCAAGGCCCAGTCAATTCCAAGTAAAGTGGTGCTGGAACGGGTACTTTGAAACTAAATACACAATCCGGGACCAGGGGGGTTGGCGGAGCGGAAGTGCAGAAACCAGGACGCCAAAGAAAAGTGATCTCAAAGAAAGTTCGAAATAAATAATCCTTCGCGGTGAAAAAAGGGCGAAGGAAGCAACGGGGGCAAAACGCAAGAGAGTGACTATAGCCTCCCAAGAGACGCCACCGAGGTCCATCAGGGGAACAAGTTTGGGGAGATGGGTAGCCGGGCCGGGGGGGGCCGGCCTAGATACAGTGTAGACAGAATAGGCTGTCGATAATCTACCACTAAAAAATGAGAATCCACAGGGAGAGGAGGCGTATAGGTTAAAAACTTCGGAAAAAAAGAGATAGTACTAGTCAGTGGCGAGAGGAAGATCAGCGAAGGGTTCGATGGGGAGAAGGAAACCAACTCACTTCTCAACTTTTACGGAGGAAAAAGCGGACCGCAACAAACTTTTGGGGATGTAGATTCGGGGAATCTGCTACAGGGTTGGGTCCTTCTTATTGCTGCTACTCTGACTCGCTAGACCCCGGTAGGCTCCGTTAGGGGAAAGGTCCCGAGAAGCGTGCTGTGGTACTCGGGTGGAGGGTCCATTTAAAAGCCCTTCTCTATCTTCGGGGTTGATTTGCCAGTGATGCGATAACCAATTCCAAAGAGGGGGTACACCTTAGGGAATTCAAGTCAGGAAGAGAATGGGACGTTAAATGTAGTGCGGGCAGAATTCGACAGGGGGATCTTCCGCAAAATCGTGCCTCTTTCAAGAAGGAAGAGGAAAGAACCTTCTTGGGGAATAAGCAAGTTGTCTCTCCTGTTCCGTAGAGAAGAAAAAGGGAGGCACCAAGACGATGAGAGTTAGGGGGAAAAGATAAAAGAGGGCGGCGCGCTAGTTCAGGAAGGACTCTTCAAAACGTGAAGGCACAAGCGAAACGAGAACGGTGCTTGGGAATAACCCAGAAGCAGAGCCAAGGCTGATCGGCCTGACCAATCCGGACTAAAACGAGGAAATTGGGGACAATGACGGAAAGGCGTTACAAAAGAGGAAGGTGGGGACTTCATGAATGGCTATGGAGACACATCGATGATCATTCACGCTTGGAAGATCAGGGCAGTCGCCTCCCAAAAATCGGTCGGGGGGAAGACGGAAATAAAGAGCGCGTTCTGCTCATCGCCGGCAAGAGCAAGGGGCAAAGCAAGAGGTTCCATCAAAAGAGTGGGGAGGGGAGGTCTTGGTCCCAAACTGTCGTATTTGCAAATTCGCGGGAGCTGCGGGGGGAAAGCGAAAGCGTAAGTGAGTGCAGTGCAGGGCAAAAGCATTGCACCGTCTTGAGGAAGACCTTCATAGAAAGAAGAAGGAGTTCTCAAGGACGAATATCTCCCGGAAAGATGAGGATGAGGCCTAAGGAAGGACTCTAGGGAACTGCAGGGGGCACTGGATGGGAAAACGCTTCGTCTCTTTGTCGCAAGGAAAAAACCTCACCAAAGGGCATCGAAGCGTGTTCGAAGGCTTTCGGGTTCAGGGAAAAAATCTGCCGGGGGAAGCAGGGCATGCGGATGCTCGAGCACGGCAAGAAAACGACCGAAATCGTCACCGAAATTACCAATGGGTTGACTCGATGGAGGCGAAAATTCCTGGACGAACGAAAAGAAGGGAGCGAGGGGGGGGAAGCGGCAAGGGCAATAAAGGTATCTTCGAGGGGCGGAAAAAAAGGGACAAGAAATCGCAGGGCTCGGAAAAGGTGGAAGAGAAGTAATGGTTGGCGGGACAGAACTTTTAGAAGGTCAGGACGACAAGCAAAACTGTTACCCAGCTTCAAACCATTGTGGGAATCTTCGGGGTAAGGTTTGAAAAACGTTATCTCACACGGGCGCGTGAAAGCAAATGAGGGGGCAAGTGCGGTACCGTTTTTCGACGCGGTCATCATCAAAAAAAAACAGACCCGACCTGTTGGAAGAAAGCCTTAAGAAGAAAAAAAAACACATGCCCGACGAAACCTGTAGTTTCAAGCCAAGGACAAAAGGGAAGTTAAGGCACCAACTGCAACCGGTCACAAGGGACGGCTAAAAAGCAGACTAGACACGGGGCGAGGCCGAAATTCAATACCCCGGCGAAGTAAAAAAGATATCAGAGGAGAGGGGCGCGACAGATCGCCTAGGGAGGAATGAAAGATGGAGGAGGATAGGCAAGCTAAAACTACTAGGTCAGCTCCAATGTGGGGGGGGTGCAGCACCGCAAACCGATTCAGACGGAGGAAACGCCCATCTAGAAAAGAACCTCTTATGATGGCGAGGGTAAGAAGAAGGTTTAGTCACTATCTTGGGGAAGGAATGGACACTACGATTGCCAAAAAGGCCTTAAGGAAAAGAGTCACTTCAAAACCAAAAAGACGAAGATAAATGCCATAAGAAAGCAAAAATATCAAACAAAAACAGATCAGCTCTATATGTGCCTGGGGCTTGGGCTAAACTGGTGGGAATATTGAGAGGGAAAACCCAAAAAAGGGAGAGGGCACTTATAAAAGCGGGGGAAGAGGGGGCTGCGAGACGGTTCATTATTCATTTCGCTAGCGATTGTGAAGAAAAAAGAAAAAAAAGGAGGAGGGACTATGCGGGGGGGGGGGGCACACCTAAAAAAAGACTTTTTCACCTAGAATCCGCGTACATCGGAAAGTGTGTCTCAGTTGGCCCTTAGATGTTGAGACACTACGAAAGCAAAGGCAAGAGAATAAATACCTGGCGGATCTCTCTAAAAAAACCGAACGGGGGGGGAGACATATAGTCCAGGGAAAGAATCTCAGGGGAGGAGAGAGGCGGTCTGTGTCCGCACATTACCGGGCCGACAATTTATAAAAAACAAAAAATGTACAGGGAATATGAGGCCATACCCGCTTAAGATTAACGGCGGTTCACCACAAACAAAAAAAAAAGTAAGAGATCTTGCGGAAGAAAAAGAGGAGGGCAAGAATACCGGAAAAAGGAAGAAAAGATCCGCAAGGACTAAAAGGGGGGCTAATAAGCAGCGTTTTTGGATGTGAGAAAAGGAAAACAGTTCTCATCCGAAAATCTCAAAACTCAGGCGTTGGCCTGGGAGAATAGCTTTGGGGGAGACATGGAGGGCAAAAAGGCCGGGGGGGAAGGTGCCGCTGGGAAAGGGAAGGGGAGCCGGTGCAGAAGGAAAAAAACAAGAAAGGAGGTGAATAAAACCGTAGGCTGCGGACCCGCCGCCGAGAACAAAGGTGAGGTCAATGCGATCGTTGGCGGGGGGCGGGGAGGCGGGAGCGCGGGAGAACACGAGGGGCACGAGGAGGAAAATGAGAGGCAGGGGCAATATCGACGATCGTCATTTCAAGCGCCGATCGGAGCGATACTGATCAAAGCGTGTGAGGCCGGAAAAGACGGCGAGGAAGTCAAAGGGGGAGGAAAAGATGATGTAGCAGCCTTTGCCGGCGTTTGCATGGTGGCTGAAACACTGGGAAACAAGTTGGGGGGGGGCCGGTCTTTCAAAAACGTTTCGAGTGAAGGAGGGTAGGTTGGGAGCTGCGCCGCCCCAAACTTAGGGCGGCGGGGGGGGAAAAGAAGGGAGGACCCACCGGGTAGGAAGGAAAAAGAAATTAGGATTCAAAGGGAACTAACTTAAACAAGTACCACACCTAAGGATCCAGAATGGAGAACTGCACCTTCATGTGGAGTAGGCTAGACCGGGGGGGGAAATCAAAATCGGAAAAATCACCTCAAAAGAGGAAAGAGACGGAGACGTATTTTCCGATCCTTGGAGAGTTTGGGCCAGGGCTGGCCAGGGCAGACGCGGAACAAGGGAGGGCCTTCGAAACGTAAGAGGAGTTAAAGAAGAGAAGGGAAAAAACCCTTCGGACGAGAAATCGGTGAAAAGGGGTAATGATGAGACGTTTAAGCCGTGAGAGTCCCGGGGGACGTCGACTCTCCTAAATCGGGAGCCGGAAGCAAAGTAGGAGACGGGGAAAGAAATCGCTTCGAAAAAGGAGGAGGAAGTGGTTCCGTGTGAGGTTTGAAGCCAGGGAGGCACGAATGAACGGCAGTTGAGAAAGGACGGCAATTGACAGAAGGCCAGCATCACCTCGCTCCTTGGAACGAAGAGGGCCCTTGAAAGGAAAAAGGCTTTCGCAGGACGGGGGGTCCTCCATTGAAAAGGGTGACCGTGCCCCCAAAGTTCCATTTTAAGGGATGGAGCGGGGGCAACGACGCGCCCAGAGCGAGGGGCCCCCGCCATTGGGAGCAAGGCTTGATGGGGTAAAAGCGCGGCGGTTGGCAACTACATGTGGCCTAGGAAAAGGGGGAGACCGTGCGAACGGACCTTATGAATTTCACGACAGCATTTTGCCGTGCCGACGTGGGGACTGAAAAAAGAGATTATACGATCGGGGAAAAAACCGCCAGTGTATCGGACAGAAAAAGAAAATTGTTTCGGTCGGATACGGTCTTAAGGGAAAAAACTTTGGAAGTGCGGGGAGGGAAAGGGAGGGGCACAAGCCGATAAAGGAACCTTCTGGGATATTACAAAACGGCCGTTCGGGGGAGAGTGGCAAAGACGGCGTCGACGCAAGCCAGGAATGAAGGAAGCCAGTACGCCAAGCCGCCAGGCCGCGGGTCTTCCGAAAAAATTTAGAAAAAGGGGGGGGGGGGCTCAAAAGGTTTTTCGTCGATGCAGGGATCCACAGGACCTAAACTGCGTTATGAAACAAGAAAAGGATAGGAATCAAAGAGCAACGGCGATTGCAGAATAAAAAGCTTGGCAGGGGAGGGGCATTCACAATTCTAAAAGAAAGGTGGCGTCCCGGGGACGTTGCGATGAAATCAAACCTTGGGGGGAGGGAAATGGGACCGGCAGCACACCGCAGGGGAAGAGGGGGAGCTAAAAAGGCGGGGGACTTTACTCAAAGAAGTTCGAAACGTATCCGAGAAGGTGACAGGAGAAACGAATCCGGCTTTTTCACAATCAAAAAAGAGAGATACAACTAACGTCTCCAAATAGCCGAACAAGGGTACCGATGCCGTAAAGTAAATGGGGGGGGGGAGGAGAAGCAAAGGTAATACACCAGGCGCCCTTAAAGGGAGAAGTGGCGTAAAGGGATGCCTCGGGGGAGGATAGAATACACGGCAACGCGGGGAGCTATATCATCGATCAACAACGAAAAGAGGAAGTGACTCTCGGCACGGGGTGTCCTCAGATTCATCGAAGAGAATTGCGGGAACTGACGAAGACGCATCTAGAACTAGGGAGGAAGGGAAACCACAAAAAAGCACCTGTGGGAAAAAAAGCGTGGCTGCAAGGGAGAAACGGGGACGGCATTCTGCGAAGGGCCTTCGTGAAACGCCCGCGTGATGACAATTGCAGGGCAGGGGGAACACTGGAAGGAGATAGAACTTAGGGGAGGTCCATTGACAAACGGTCTCAATCGGTCTGCCGGGGGGGAAAAAGGGGGGTTCTTAAAAGGGGGGAGTCGATCGCCAATTCAAAGAGGGGGGGTGCAACGATTGTTAGAAGAACCCCAAATACTTTGACTTGGCTTGGAAGGGGCAAAATGCGCAAGGGGGAGAAAGCGAGTATTAAAAGACGTGACTCGGGAAGGAGAGGGGAAAAGGCACGGTCTGGGGAATGTACGCTTTTCTGCGGCAAGGGTGCGACCGGAATCGGGGAAGAACTTCTAACACCGATGATCAAGACAGGATTAGAAGAGCGCCGAATTTAAGGGGGAGGCGGGCGAGTTCATGAGGGAGAGCGCGCTCGCCTCAGTTACTTTCCAGGCGAAAAGCATTGGATTCCCCATAAGCGCAATGAGAAACAAAAAGGAAGCTGGAAACGAGGAAAAGGTTTTGGAGAGCGCAGAAGGACCCGAACAACGCTTGTTACGTCCTCTATCATCTGGCGTGGGGACAGCTCAATCAGAGAAGGTGAAAGTGGAATCAATGGATTCGTCAGGGACCAATCAACTGTAATGAGGAATAAAAGAGAACGTTTAAGGGGAGAAAATCAACTGAGAAAGGCAAATCCAGTATTGTTTCCAAGACACGCGGGGGGCCGGTCTCAATTTTCCAAAAGGGAGGGCATGACGAGGAGGGGTCAACCTTGCTCTCAGGCCGCGTAAGGGGCAAACAGGTCACCGGAAAAGGGGGGAATACAAATTGTAAGAGCATCCTTAATAAGATCGGGGAAACTCAAAGAGAGGGCGAGGAGAGTCCAGGACTACTTCACTAGAAAGGACCGGGTCTCACAATGAGTAAGCAGTGCGGGCTATTACTATACATTTCTGAAAAAAAGAAAAATCGGGGACTCGTGTTCGGCCGGCTTCTGTAGGGGGAAAAGGGATCGGTAAGGAAGGAGGGGCGAAAAAAGGCACCGCGCCCATCTCTATCCCTATCAGGAGCACCGGTACCTTCCAGGAAAAGTATGGCGCGAAACTCATGGGACGACGCAAAGTGCGTCGTGGGACGTCTCATTTGCATCTTATAAAAGAACCGAAGGGGGAACAAAACACTTAAAAAAGGCAAAAACTCGGCAAGATACTAAAATATTCTCGAAGGGAGCTGAAATGGAGGATGGAAGTGGAAATCAAATTTTCGCTGCCAACAAGGAACGTGGAATCAAAAAAAAAAACTTTAGAGAGGACGGGGTGCGCAAAGTGATCGAAAGGGTCTCGTTTCATCATGATGGGGGACGCAGAAATTGACTTCGAGGTCTCCGAAAAACACACCGCCGAGGAGGGGGGGGGGGGGGAACTTAAAAGAAAAGGTCATACCCTAAGGAAAAGACAAAAGCGGCGTTCAACTAAAAAAAAAAAAAAACAAAAAATGTGGGGATGCATAACACAAACGGAAAAAAGGGGAACCGCGGAACAAGCAGCCGAACAAGCCGCGCGGCCGTCTCCGCGAGGCAGAAGACCAAAGGAGAGGTCTATTCGAAAAAGATAGAGAAGGACGAAAACAGGCAAGATCTTCTGATGAAGGACGCGACCGAAAAGGGGCGAGCAAACATGGAACCTATGTGTTGACAAACACCGCTGCCACTAGACGCAAATCGCGAAACAGGAAAAAAGGGGAGATCTTCTTTCAGGAGAAAAGACGTGGGGAGGCCACGACAGTCTAGGGTGTCCTAAGAGTCCGGAAAAGAGGAGTCCAGGCAAGCGCCCGTAGGAAAAACTCCATTAAGAAAAGATCTCGTCAAAAAACCCAGACAAGGGGGTCACAGAGAGATGGTCCTTGGGCTGGCGAAGGGTTTATCTTCTCGATCAAATCCCACACGCGGGGCGGGGAAAAGTGAAACGGTTTCAGATTGGGCTGCGGGGAGGAATCAAGGTTCCAGGGAAGGATAAGCTGCATCAGGTCTACGAACCTTAAGGGGGAGGAGGGTTGAGTGGTGGGGGCAACCCGAATCTTCAGCGGTATTGCCACTACAGCGAGGGACGAAAGGGAGCAGGTGAACAAGGATCGCCCGCACACTAACGAAGAAGGGCTGCCGAAAAAACAAACGGAGAAGCGAGACAGAAGGGAAAAGGAAAGTGTCGTACTATTGGGGAAAAGCGCGTTTCGTGTCTCACACATCCGATGGCAGAATGTGAGGGGAAAAAAAGAATCAGATAATAAAGAGTGAAGAGGAAGGGGGTGCCCACCGGGAAGACAGCCCGGCTAACGTGCCGGGGGCATAGCCAAGAAATGAATGGAGACAGAGAAGAAAAGCTGACCTTAGGGGAGAAGTGAGAAGAGACAACGGCGTGGTTGGAGGGATCAGCAGAAGAGGACAGATCGACCTTCGAACTTGCGGTGGAAATGGGAGGGAGGGTTGAGGGTGAGGACGGCAGTCTTTACGGGGGGAGGAAGGGGCCCGGATCAGCAAGTAAGGGGAAGGTGGAGACAGGATTGCAAGAAATAAAAAACTGGAAATGAAACACCGGAAATGAGGAAAAAGAAGTAACAAAAAAGAATCAAGTGTTTCCTGTCGCGATGGAGTTTCTCAGCAAGGGGTGAGACCAGCTTAAATCTCACAGTTGCAAGTCGGCTGCAAAATAGTAAGGGGCTGTACCAAAGGGAATCGAGAAGATCTTAAAATTCGAGACGGCCCATGAAAACTTACTCGATTTCTTCCTTCCAAAATGGCACTTCTGGAATTGACTGCCCAGAAGGGCTGAGTGCTGAGTAGCCTAGGAGTTGTAACTAGAAGGCTGGGACGCATGCGGTTTCGGACAACTTAAAATATAAAAATTTAATCTCATAACGAAGCCCAACAAAGAAGGCGTAGGGTGAAGGAGAAGGCGGAAAACCGGGGGCATGGGGAACATTCATCGGGTAACTAAAGTTTCGACACGGGGAAGAAAAGTACCACCACCCCGTATGAAAGAATGGGTTCAAGTCCTAAGGCGTTTCACCGCAGGGGGAGACCTGGAAGCTAAAGAGTCTTGCCGCGCCTCAAGGAATCTTCCAGAGGTCCGAGATCATGGTCGGGAAGGTGTTTCCTCCATCAGGAGAAGATAATAGACCTCCTGTGATAAACCGGGGGAAAAGAAAGAAAGCTATCCCTTAGAAGGGGAACGCAGGCGTGAAGGTCACGCGCCATCGGACATTGTGGGATTTGATCGGAGGGGATCGTCGCCTTGGACGCGGGGGCTAGAACGCATCCTCATGCAAGGTAAATCCCGGGAGCCGAGACCCACTTCATCCAGAAAGGGAAAAAAAGGGTAAATGACAGTGAATTGGGAAGTTTGGGGCAGAGGGTGCCGTAGAGAGATAAGACGTAACGAAGCCGGGGAGAACAACGGAGTTCTAGCCGGTCTATAAGGAGGAACATCATAAACAAAAGAGATAGCGGGCGTGGTCGGAATCGATCCATGAAGAAGGTCAGTCGGGATGACCGCACCTCGAAACCGGGGAGTGAAAGCTTTGCACAAAGAGGCACGAGGAAAATTTTCGAGACCGGGGAGTGAAGAGAAGAGCCAGCGCGTCATTCAGCTCGTTTGGACAGACACTCTTTGATGGAAAGAATCAGGGGGAGGGCAGTATAAGATTTGTCTGATGAACGAGTTCCCCCGCACTTCATATTTGACATTCACGAGAGCTTGATTGGGAGGCCAACTTTGCCCGGGAGGAAAAGGAACTTATCAAGGTAAGAAGCCAGGGATATGCGACCTTTCAGGGCGTGAAAGAAAATGTCTCGAGTTGCCGGTGCAGCGGGAAAAGCAGCAGGACCGATCATAGGCGAGAAGGGGGGGGTTCATCTTCAGAAAACGTTTAGGGGAAGCGGAAAGCGTCGATCTCGAGACAAAAGAATTACAGTCAGCCAAAGAACAAAGGGCGACGATTACATCATCTCTCGGGGAGAGACATCTTGTTGGCTCAGTTTACTTCTAGGCATTGAGAAAAACGAAAACACTTTCTATCAAAGGGGGGACAAAAGAAAAGTCAGGCCCGATAAGGAAAGCGGAGGGAAACTCGCGCTCAAGGTCAAGTCGCAAGTCAAAAGGAAAGAGTCAGAGGAGGGAAAAGGCAACTTTGGCAATGCACTCAAGGGCAAAAGATTGGAATTAGGATCTTGGGAACGAAAAAAAACAACTATCGGACCGGGCTTTGACGGACGAAACCGGGGGGGCGAAATCAGTGAAAGAACGAAAAAAAGGAAAGAAAGAAAGACGAAACGGGGTAGCATTGGAGATCCGGAGAGCCACCTATTTACCGGGGACCGATCCCATGGCCGTGTGGGGAGGATGTTGAGAACCTAATCCCTCCCCTTCCCAGGCGGAAGATGAAAGGGAGGGAGAAAGCCACAGCTGAATAAATCGCGACAAAGGAGGAG